>Ga0207709_10000123_pt1 | contig 115697 bp, 97 predicted proteins | sample KBSM34metaG_FD_184397 | JGI IMG/M metagenome (GOLD analysis project Ga0207709, IMG submission 184397) | Miscanthus rhizosphere microbial communities from Kellogg Biological Station, Michigan, USA - KBS M3-4 metaG (SPAdes) (version 2) | ecosystem: Host-associated > Plants > Roots > Rhizosphere... | reverse complement strand
CTCGGTGTTTCCGCCATGTCGCTTCGTTCCTCGCGATACGCGGCAGGGACGGTCGAACCATCCCCGCCGCGTTCGCCTCGTGATTGCCTCAGAACTTCTTCTTGATCGTCACCGCGAATTCCTGCGGCGATCCCGGCCTGCCCTTGCGGAAGCCGGCTCCGGCACCTCGCAGATCGAAGATCGTCAGCAGATAATATTTGTCGAAGAGGTTCTGCGCTTCGAGCGAGACGCTCAGGTCTCCCTTCTCATTGGCCCAGGTCAGTCGTGCGTTGACCAGGGTATAGGAGGGGATGAAGTTCAGGATCCGCGTCGTGCCGATGACGGTCGGCCCGGTAAATTGCTTGTCCTGATAGGTCATGTCGACGCGCGGCGTGATGCTGCCGGCGCTGCCCATCTCGATCTTGTACTGGGCGCCCGCGCTGAACTTCCATGGCGGCACGGTCGGCGGATCGCTGGACAGGACGCCGCCCGGGTTGGTCGGATAGGCAGCCGCCGGATTCAGGCTGCTCGCGTCATATTTGAACGAGAGATAGCTGAGCGACGCGTCGATCGCCAAACCCTGGACGGGGAATAGCGACAATTCGGCCTCGAACCCCTTGATCTTGCCCGCCCCGGCATTGAGCCGCGCGGCGCAGGGCGCGGTCGGACAGGTAAGCACCGGGATCTGGATATTGGTGTAGTCGTTGATGAAACCGGCGACGTTGAAGCGGACCTTGCGGTCGAACAGGTCGCTCTTGAAGCCGACTTCATAGGCGCGCAGCTCTTCCGGCTGGAAGGAGATCACCTGCTGCGCATTGAACGGCCGCGGATTGCTGCCGCCTCCCTTGAAGCCGGTGGAGAAGGAGGCATAGACCATCAGCTCGGGCGAGAAGCGGTAATCGGCCGCGATCCGATAATCCCAGCGCTTGGCGCTATATTTGGCGGTCAGTCCCGACAGCGCGGTAACGGTTTCGGTCGTATTGCCGTTGCCGTTGTAATCCGCCGTGTCGGGACCCGAATAACCGATCCCATAGACCGCGCCGACCGGATCGAGGAAGGCGTTGACCGTGCCGTTGTAGTTCAGGCGGTAATAGGTCTGGTCCTTGGACTCGTCGGTGTAACGGACGCCGCCGCTGAGCGTGAAGCCGCGGAAAGCTTCCCAAGACAGATGCGCGAAGAACGCCTTGGCCTCGGCCTCGGTCGGATCGGGCTGGAGGAATTGTAGCGGGATCACGACGTAGCGCAGATCCTGCTGTGAATCGTAGACTGACTTCTGCTTGAAGTAATAGCCGCCGATAGTCAGGTCGATGCCCTTGGCCAGCTTGGCGCTCAGCCGCAATTCCTCGCTCAGGCTCCAGTTCTTCAGCCGATTGCGGCCGAAGCCGATATTCGCCGGCGAGAGGTCGTCGTCCGAATCGAAGCGCGTGTCGAACTTGCGATAGCCAGTGATCGAGGTGAGCGAGATGGCCTCGCTCAACCGGTAGTTGATCTGACCGGAAACGCCCCAGCCATCGTACAGGCTGCGATCATTCCCCTGGGTTGCCGCCATGGGAACACCGGGCGCGACCGGTCCCGCCCAGGTGGCCGCCGGCTGCCCGACCGTGATGTAGTTGCAGAAGCGCCCGCAGATGAAGCGGCTGTCATACGGCACTCCGGGTGCCGCGTTGACGTTGCCGTTGTTGACCGTCTGGACCGCCAGCAGCACTTCGCCCGCGATCGTGTGCTCGTCATGCGTATAGTCGCCGATCACCGTCACATCGAGCTTGGTGCTCGGTTCCCAGCGCAGGATGCCGCGCACCGCCTGATAGCCGATGCCGCCGAGCTTATCGATGTTGCAATGGCCGGCCGCTTGCGTCGCCGGCACCCCGCTGCTCGGGAAAGCGCAGCCATAATCGATCCGGTCGACAAAGCCGTCTTGTTGTTTGAACACGCCGGAAACGCGTCCGAATAAGGTGTCGGTCAGCTTGAAATCGGCGCCGGCGCGCAGGCCGATCCGATTGCGCGAGCCATAGGTTGCCTCGACATAGCCGCTGCTCTCGCCATTCGGCATCTTCGAATAGAGCTTGATCGCGCCGCCTTCGGAGTTGCGGCCGGACAGCGTGCCTTGCGGGCCGCGCAGGATCTCGACCCGGTCGACATCGAGCAGGTCGAATACCGCGCCGGTCAGCTGCGGATAATAGACGTCGTCTATATAGATGCCGACGCCCGGTTCATAGGCCGGGTTGAAGTCGTTCTGGCCGACGCCGCGGATCGAGGCGGAAATCGAGGGGCCGAACGACGCGCCTTGCGGCTTGAGCGACACGTTGGGCGCCGCGTCGGCCATCTGGGCGAGGTTGGTCTGGTTCTTCGCCTCAAGCTGGGCGGCATTCACCGCGGTGATGGCGAGCGGCGTGTCCTGCAGCCGTTCCTTGCGGAACTGCGCGGTGACGATGATGTCGGGCGAGCCCGAGGCGTCGTTCTGGGCCTGCGCCTCGGGCGCGGGCGGTGCCGCTGTTTGCGGTGCGGGCGCCGTGCTCGGCGACGTCGCGTTCGCGTCCTGGGCATGGGCTGGTGCGGCGCACAATAATGCTGCCGCGGAAACGCCGGTCAACAATGCCAATGAGGCGTGCGAACGAATAGGGTTCTGCATCGTATGTCCTCTCCTGAAACGGTGTGGCCTCACTTCCCCTCCCGGAAAGCGTGCCGCCCGTGCGCACCTTCATGGGTGCGTATTGTTAGTAGGACATACGATTGATCGCTTGACAAGGAGTAGTGGAACTACCCCTATAACCGCCACTCTTTTGCCGCCCGGTGGATGATGTAGCCATAGCGGCGGGCCGCGCTAAGTGCTTCATGCTGCGCAAAAAAATTCGCAGCATCGGGGGCGGATGGCAGGGGCCGCTTTTGGGGAGGTGCTCAATGCAGGTCGGTATCAACTACGTTGCCCGCAGTTCGAAGCGGATGCGGTATTTCGCTAATGATTCGAGCCGCGACACGGTGGTGCTCGATCCTCGCCCGATGGCGATCCGCAATGCGCGGGAGATCGGGGCAACGCTGGACGGCGAAGGGTTCGCGCTGGTGCCGCATCGTAGTGTCGTGACGAACTTTGCGGACGCGGCCGAGGTGAAACGGGTGCATCCCCAAGAGATAGCCGAATTGGTGCGGCACGTGTCGGGCGCGGACGAGGTCGTCGTGACCGGGACGGGCGTGCTGCGGTTCGCCGAGCGTTCGACGCTTTCCGGTGCGCTCGACAATTCGAAGCCGGCGCGATTCGCCCATGTCGATGTGTCCGACACCACCGCCGCCGAGTTCGGTGCCCGGTCGCTGCCCGCGGGTGGTGGCGCACCATGGCGGGTCGCGCACTACAACGTCTGGCGCGCGCTCTCGCCGCCGCCGCAGGACGTGCCGCTCGCGTTGTGCGATGCGCGCAGCGTGGCAGCGGAGGATTTGTTGCCGGCGGATGCGATGTTCGATCAGGATGGCGAGATCGTCTGGTCGTTCGAAGGGCTGGTCGTCGCGCATTCCGCCGCGCATCGCTGGCATTGGTTTTCGGATCTCACGCGCGACGAGGCGATCGTGTTCAAGACCAATGACAGCGATCCCGATCATGCGCATTCGGTGCCGCATGTCGCGTTCGATGATCCCCAATGTCCGGCCGACGCGGTGCCGCGCGCCTCGATCGAGATGCGCGCGATCGCCTATTGGTTCTAGAGCGACTGGCCGCTACGCTCCGCCCAGCAAGTTTTGCGTTCGCTTCGGTCGTATAATTCGTTAGTCTAACATACAAATAATGCGCGGGTCGACGATGCCGAGACGGAGCACATTTCTTGTCCCGTCCGGTCGACGATAAAAAGGGGAGGACGACAGCGTGACACATCAGGATCCGCGCATCACGATCGATGAGGCGCCGATGGGCGCGCTCCAGATCGCGGCGGTGGCGATCACGGTTGGACTGAACGCGCTCGACGGGTTCGACGTCCTGTCGATCAGTTTCGCCGCGCCGGGCATCGCCACCGAGTGGGGAATCGACCGTGCCGCTCTGGGCGTCGTGCTGTCGATGGAACTGATCGGCATGGCGGTAGGATCAATGCTGCTCGGCGGCGTCGCCGATCGGATCGGCCGGCGGCGGACGATCCTGGGCTGCCTGGTGGCGATGGCGGCCGGGATGTTCATGGTCACCACCGCGCATGACATCGTCACCTTGTCCGTCTGGCGCGTGATAACCGGGCTCGGCATCGGCGGCATGCTCGCCGCGATCAACGCGGTCGCGGCCGAGTTCGCCAACCGGCGCCGCCGCAATCTCTCGCTCGCGATCATGGTGATCGGCTATCCGATCGGCGCGGTGCTGGGCGGCTCTATCGCTGCCCAATTGCTCAAGGGAAGCGATTGGCGCGCCGTCTTCGAATTCGGCGCGATCGTCACCGCGTGCTTCATACCGCTGGTCTGGTTCCTCGTTCCGGAACCGGTCCAGTTCCTCATTTCGCGGCGGCCGCCGGGCGCGCTCGATCGCGTCAATGCGACATTGGCGCGAATGGGGCACGCGCCGGTCGAGGGGCTTCCCGCGGTCTCGCCGGACGAAGACCGTGCGTCGCTGACCGACATCCTGAAGCCGGGGCTGCGGAGCACGACATTGCTGCTGACGCTCGCCTATTTCGCGCATATCGTCAGCTTCTACTTCATCCTGAAATGGGCGCCGAAGATCGTCGTCGACCTCGGGCACGCGCCGGCTCAGGCGGCCGGGGTGCTGGTCTGGGCGAATGTCGGCGGTGCGGTGGGCGGAGCGGTCTTCGGGCTCTTTGCCCAGCGCTTCGCCTTGAAGCCGATGACGATCGGCGTGTTGCTGGTATCGTCGGTAATGGTCGCCTTGTTCGGCGCCGCGGGCGTGCGCTCGCTGTCCGGTCTCGCAATGCTCGCCTGCGCGTCCGGGCTATTCACCAACAGCGCCGTGGTGGGGCTCTACACGATCTTCGCGCGGGCATTCCCGACCCATGTTCGCGCAACCGGCACCGGCTTCGCGATCGGCGTGGGCCGGGGCGGGGCGGCGCTGTCGCCGATCCTGGCCGGCCTGTTGTTCAATGCGGGGTTGCCGCTGGCAGGAGTCGCGATCGCGCTGGGTATGGGGTCGCTTGTTGCGGCGATCGCGCTGATGATGGTCAAGCTGCGGTTGGAGGACGCGAAATAGTTTGTTTGGCATACATTCTGGAGATGTGGCCGACGCGACAGCGCCGCCACCAAGAGGTGGTCTTAAAGCGGCAGTCCCACGTAATTTTCGGCAATCGCGGTCTGCATCGCCGGCGACCCGGCTAGATAGTCGAGCTCGGCCTTTTGCATGCGGCGTTCGAACGCACCGTCCTCGGGGAAACGGTGCATCAGCTTGGTCAGCGACCAGCTGAACCGTTCGGCCTTCCAGATCCGGGCCAATGCCTTGTCCTGATATCCATCGAGCCCGACTTCGCTTGCCGAGCGGTAATATTGGATCAAGGCGTCCGACAGATAGGCGACGTCAGACGCCGCGAGATTTAGCCCCTTGGCGCCGGTCGGCGGAACGATATGCGCAGCGTCGCCGGCCAGGAACAGCCGGCCGTATCGCATGGTTTCGAACACATAGGAACGCAGCGGCGCGATCGATATTTCGAGCGCCGGGCCGCGCACGACTGGGCGATCGGCGAGTGGCGCGAACCGCAGTTCCAGCTCGTCCCACAGCCGATCCTCCGACCAATCCTCGACGCGGTCGGTCAGCGGTACTTGGATATAGTAGCGACTGCGCGTCGGCGAGCGCATCGACGCGAGAGCGAAGCCGCGGTCGCCGTTCGCGTAGATCAATTCGGGGTGGCACGGCGGCACGTCGGCCAGGATGCCGAGCCAGCCGAAAGGATATTCGCGTTCGAACTCGCGCGCGCGGCTCGCCGGGATCGACTTTCGCGACGGTCCGTGGAATCCGTCACAACCGGCGATGAAGTCGGCGTCGATCCGATGCGTCTCGCCATTCTTAGAATAAGTGAGGGAGGGCATGGCGCTCTCGAGATCGTGCAAGGCAACGTCGCTCGCCTCGTAAATCACCGTCAGCCCGCGATCTTCGGCGGCATCCATCAGATCGCGCGTGACCTCTGTCTGACCATAGACGACCACATGGCGTCCGGTCAGCTTCGCTATGTCGATCCGGATCAGTGTATCGCCATCGGCTAGGTTGAATCCGTCCTCGACCATTCCTTCGGCATCGAGCCGTGCGGAAAGACCGAGGCGCTGCATCAGGTCGGTCGTGACGGTCTCGAGTACGCCGGCGCGGATGCGCGACAGCACATAGTCCGCCGACTGGCGCTCGATGACGACGGCGTCGATCCCCGCCGCGCGCAATAGATGGCCGAGCAGTAGCCCGGACGGACCGGCGCCGATGATCGCAACCTGTGTTTTCCTGGCGGTCACTGGGCGAGTTGCTTTTCGAGCGCGTCGAGCAAGCGGTAGCAGGGCATGACCTGCGCCACACTCGCATTGGGTTCGCGGCCTTCGCGGATGGCGGCGACGAATTCGCGGTCCTGAAGTTCGATGCCGTTCATCGACACGTCGACCTTGCTGACATCGACCGGCTCCTCGCGGCCGGTGACCAGTTCGTCGTAGCGCGCGATCCAGGTGCCGTTGTCGCAGATGTAGCGGAAGAAGGTGCCGAGCGGCCCCTCATTGTTGAAGCTCAGCGACAAGGTGCAGATCGCGCCGCTTTCGGCCTTGAGCTGGATCGACATGTCCATCGCGATGCCCAGCTCGGGATGGATCGGTCCCTCGATCGCGTTGGCCCGGACGATCGGCCCTGCCTGATAGGCGAACAGATCGACCGTGTGCGCGGCATGGTGCCACAACAGGTGATCGGTCCAGCTCCGCGCCTCGCCCTTGGCGTTGATATTCTGGCGACGGAAGAAATAGGTCTGCACGTCCATCTGCTGGACAGCGAGTTCGCCGGCCGCGATCTTGCGATGGAGATATTGGTGCGAGGGATTGAAGCGGCGGGTGTGGCCGACCATCGCGATCAGGCCCGTCTCCTGTTGCTTGCGCAGGACAGCTTCGCCGTCAGTCAGATTGTCGCACAGCGGAATCTCGACCTGCACATGCTTGCCCGCGTCGAGGCATTGCAGCGCCTGGGCGGCATGCATCTGGGTCGGCGTGCAGAGAATGACGGCGTCGAGCCCGGGCTGGTCGAGGGCCTCGGCCAGTTCGGTGGTGGCATGACCGATGCCGTATTTGGCGGCGATCGCCTGGGTCGGCTCGAGCCGGCGGCCGACCAGGGAGATCACCTCGACCCCGTCAATCTTGGCGAGGCCGTCCAAATGTTTCTCACCGAAAGCGCCGGCACCGGCGAGCGCGATACGAAGCGTCAAAGTGTGTCTCCTGATCGAAATCTGCGCGGGGAAAGGGGCTATTCTGCCGCGAGCGCCGCGTCGTAATCGCCGCCGGTCATATCCAGTCCTTCGCCATTGTCGGGCCGCAGCACGACATGGCCGATCGCGGTATTGCTGCACGGCACGTGATAATGGCGGTGCAACGCCCGGGTGCGTTTGCCCAGGGCACCGCGCATGATCAGCCACATCACCATCTCGATCCCTTCGGATCCGGTCTCGCGGAGATATTCGATATGCGGGATGCGGCGCAGATGGTCGCTCTCGCCGATCAGTCCGTCGAGGAAGCGATTGTCCCATTCGGGATTGATCAGCCCCGCGCGCGGCCCCTGAAGCTGGTGGCTCATCCCGCCGGTGCCCCACACTTGGACATTCAGATCCTCGGGGAAGCTCGCGACGGCGCGGCGGATCGCCTCGCCAAGCGCCCAGCAGCGATTGCCCGAGGGCGGCGGATAGGTGACGACATTGACTGCTAGCGGGACGACCTTGCACGGCCAGGCATCGGGCTTTCCGAACATCATCGTCAGGGGAACGGTCAGGCCGTGGTCGACGTCCATCTCGTTGATGATTGTCATGTCGAATTCGTCGAGGATCAGGCTCTGCGCGATGTGCCAGGCGAGGTCAGGATGCCCTTCGACTTCGGGTACCTGGCGTGGCCCCCAGCCTTCATCGGCCGGCTGGTATCGCTCGCCGCAACCGATCGCAAAGGTCGGAATGATCTTCATGTCGAAGGCGGATGCGTGGTCGTTATAGACCAGGATCACGACGTCGGGCCGCTCGGCTTTCTCCCACGCCCGGGTCCAGTCATAGCCGGCGAAGATCGGGGTGAAATAATCGTCGGAATCCTTGCCGAAATCGGAGGCGACGCCGAGCAGCGGGACATGGCTCGACGCGACGCCGGCGGTGATGCGTGCCATGGTCAGCGGCTCCCCTGCTTGTCGTTCTGGTTGGCCCTGATCGAGCGCTGGCCCTCAGGCGAGCGGCCACCGGCGACCATCATCTTGGTGTAATCCTCGAAATTCATGTCGGTCATCGTCGAGACCGCCTGGGCGAAGCTGAGTCCGTCGGTCGAGAACAGCTTGGCCAGGAAATAGACATTGCCGCCCAGATCGAGGCAACGATTGTAATCGCGCGCCAGGATGGCGTCCTTCTGGTCGTCGGACAGCGGCCATTCGTCGAGATAGGCGCGTTCGTCCTGCTTGAAGCGCTCGCGATTTTCGGCCTTCATCAAGCTCATCGCGAACTGGTTCATATGATAGCCCTGGCGCGCGCGCTTCGCGGTGAAGACGCGGGTACCGGGAATGTCCTCGAACTCGGCGAGGTACGCATGGATGTCCTCGGGCTCGCTCATCGCCCCTTCTCCTTCAATTGCTGGTCGAGGCGCGGGAAGACGCGGCGGGCATTACCCTCGAAGATTGCGTGCCGTTCGGCATCGCCGATCGGGAGCGCGTCGACATAGCGTTTGGTGTCGTCGAAATATTGGCCGGTTTCGGGATCGATCCCGCGCACCGCGCCGACCATCTCGCTGCCGAACAGGATGTTCTTGCTGTCGATCACCTTCGCCAGCAGGTCGACGCCCGGCTGATGATAGACGCACGTGTCGAAGAACACGTTGTTCATGACGTGGCCGGCAAGAGCGGGTTTCTTGAGCATGTCGGCGAGGCCGCGATAGCGCCCCCAATGGTAAGGGACCGCGCCGCCGCCATGCGGGATGATGAACCGGAGCGTCGGGAAGTCCTTGAACAGGTCGCCTTCGATCAACTGCATGAAGGCGATCGTGTCGGCGGCGATGTAATAGGCGCCGGTCGCGTGCAGGCCGGGATTGCAACTGCCCGAGACGTGGATCATCGCCGGCACGTCCAGCTCGACCATCTTCTCGTAGAATGGATACCAGAAATGGTCGGTCAGCGGCGGCGCGGTGAAATGGCCGCCACCGGGATCGGGGTTGAGGTTGCAGCCGATGAAGCCGAGTTCGGTGACGCAGCGCTCAAGTTCCTTGATCGAGACCGCAAGGTCCGCCTTCGGATTCTGCGGCAGCATGCAGACGCCGACGAAAACGTCCGGATAGAGATCGACGCAGCGCTTGATCAGGTCGTTATTGACCTGCGCCCAGGCGGTCGCGACCGCCTCGTCGCCGACATGCGGCGCCATTGCCGAGGCACGCGGGCTGAAGATCGTCATGTCCGCGCCGCGTTCGCGGATCAGCCGGATCTGGTTCGCTTCCAGGCTTTCGCGAATCTCGTCGTCGGAGATGGCGGGGTAGGGGGGCGGGGTCCCGCCTTCCTTGAACGCGGCCTTCTGCGCCTCGCGCCAGTCGCTATGGGCGGCGGGCACCGTGGTGTAATGGCCGTGGCAATCGATCACCAACGTCATGCAGCCTGTTCCTTCGATCGGCCGAGTAATGCCGCGAGCTTGGCGTCGAGCGTGGCGGCGGGGGACAAAGCGCGCGACCCGATCGCGCGCTGGCGCTCGACCGTCCCGCGGCTCATTGATGATCCGGTGCCGAGCGCGTCGAGCGTCCGCACCACTTCCTCCATCTCGGCCGCGCGGCGCAGGCCATGCACCATCATCCGGTCGAGATTGTAATCGGCGCGGCGGCTCCAGTCGGCGCCCGGCCAGCTGGCGTCGAGCGAGGTGATGACCTCGTCACGCACCCCCGCCGCTTCCGCCGCCAGTACGCATTCGGCGGTCAGCGCCTCGATTCCCTTGACCATCACCGACCGGATCATCTTGATTGCCGATGCCGTGCCGACCCCGCCGGCCACGACGCGGACATTGCCGAAGCCGATCGCGATCAGCGCCTGCACGGCGCGCTCGGCCTCCGCGCCGCTGACCAACAGCGGCACGGCGCGTTTCGCCGGATGCACCGGCGCCATGATCGCGACGTCGATATAATGCGCGCCCGCCTGTTCGATCGCTTCGGCCGACGCCCGCTTGGTCTGCGGCGCGACCGAGTTCATGTCGCAGTAGAGCGCGCCCTTCCCAATGCCGCGAGCGGTTTCACGCGCTGCCGCGGACGCCTTGTCCGCGGTCACCAGCGACAGAACCAGTTCCGCTCCTTCGGCCGCGGCCTGGTTGGTCAGCGCGCCCTGCACGCCCAGCCGGTCGTAATCGTCGAGCTTGGCCCGACGCGTGGGGCCGACATAGGTTTTGCGGTCATAGGCGCGGGCGGGCCGGCCGAGCCCGTCGGCGAAGGCCTGCCCGGCTTCGCCAAATCCGATAAAGGCAATCCCTCCGTCCATTGCCTGACGCTAGACGGTATGGCCGCCGACGCCCCAATCAGTTTGCCGGGATCGCTATCGGAATTCCTGAAGTCCGGATCAAGCGACGGTTGTGCGAAGCAATTCGAGGAAGCGCGCCTGGGGCAGGGTGGGCCGCCAATGGTCGCGGGTCGTGATACCGATCGTCCGAATGCTGTGCTCCAACCGTGGACCGATCGTCGTCAGCAGGCCGCCATCGACCTCCAACGCCACCTGATCGGGCGACAGCAAGGTCAGGAAGTCGCCATCGGCGAGCACGCCGCGAATGACCATCACCGATCCGCATTCGATCGGCGCGCGCGGGCGGGGGCGGCCGGCGAACAAGGCTTCCCATTGCAGGCGGAGCGGCGTCCCCGGCTGGCCGACGATCCAGGGATAGCCGGCCAGTTGATCCAGCGAGGGCCGCTTGACCCGCGCGAGCGGATGTCCGGCGCGGCCGATTACCGCGAGCCGATCGACCATCAGCGGCACTTGCACGCAATCGGGCGGGGCGGCCGGGCGGAGCGCGCCGATCATCAGGTCGAGCACGCCGTCGCGCAATGGATCGACCAGCTCGCGCCACGATCCCTCGACCACGTCGATCATCGTCCCGGGATAGTCGCGTGTGAACCGCGCGATCGCGGCGGGAAGGATCAATGCGCGGCAGAGCGGCATCGCGCCGATCACCACGCTGCCGCCGCCTTCCGGCTCGGCGGCGACTTCCGCGATCAGCGCTGCGAGTTCGCTCCGCGCGAGTCGGATTCCCCGGGCCAGCTTGGTGCCCGATGGCGACAGCGCGACGCCGCGTCCGCGCCGTTCGACCAGCGGCGTGGCGCAAAGCTGTTCGAGGTCGCGGACCGCGCGGTGGATAGCCGGTTGCGACAGGTCTGTAGCGTCGGCCGCGCCGACGAAACTGCCGGCATCGGCCACGGCGAGAAACGCGCGCAATTGGGTCGCGGTCATCAGCAATTCGGGCCGCGCGAAGCTGCGTGCGCCGCCGCGCGCGGTGGCCCGGGTGGCGGTGGTCAGGTGGTTGAGCGCGGCATCGACGCGTTCGCTCGCCAGGCGCCCCTCGGGCGTGGCCGACATCCCGTCGGGCCGGCGCTCGAACAGCGCCGCGCCCAACTGGCGTTCCAGCTTGGCGAGTCCCTGGGTCAGTGCCGGCTGCGACAGACTGACCGCGTCGGCGGCGGCGCTCATGCTGCCGTGGCGGACGATCGCCGATATCGCCCGTAAATGCCGGATGTTGAGGTCGAAAGGATTGGTCATCGTGCGCGATCATAGCAAAAACTTATCGCAACGGGATAATTGTGAATGTCGCCCAGCAAGTGCCTTCTCTAGCGCTGAGACGACAATATCCGAAGCGAGGTGGACATGGCTGGTCGAGTGGTTCGCAATATCGAGCGCGCCGACGCGTCGGTGATCGACGGACTGGCGCATGCCGGCGTCGCCACGGTGCATGAGGCGCAGGGCCGGATCGGGCTACTCGCCAGCCGCTTGCGGCCGATCTGGTCCGGCGCGCGGATCGCCGGATCGGCGGTGACGATCTCTGCGCCGCCGGGCGACAATTGGATGGTCCATGTCGCGATCGAGCAACTCAAGCATGGCGACATCCTCGTCCTCGCGCCGACCAGTCCGTGCGAGGACGGCTATTTCGGCGATCTGCTGGCGACCTCGGCGATGGCGCGGGGATGCCGTGGGCTGGTGATCGATGCGGGCGTGCGCGACGTCCGCGATCTGACGCAGATGGGCTTTCCGGTCTGGTCGAAGGCGGTATTCGCGCAAGGGACGGTCAAGGCGACCCTGGGTTCAGTCAACGTGCCGATCGTCTGTGCCGGCGCCGCGATCGAGCCGGGCGACGTGATCGTCGCGGACGACGATGGCGTGTGCGTGGTCCGGCACGCCGATGCCGCGTCGGTGCTGGCGAAAGCCCAGGCGCGCGAAGCCAATGAGGAATCTAAGCGCCAGCGGCTGGCGGCGGGCGAGTTGGGGCTCGACATCTACGACATGCGCGGCAAGCTGGAGGCGATGGGGCTGCGCTATGAGTGACGGTATCCGCTGCATGTGGATGCGCGGCGGCACGTCCAAGGGCGGGTTCTTCCTTGCCGGCGATCTGCCGGCCGACACCGCGGCGCGCGATGCCTTGCTGTTGCGCGTGATGGGTTCGCCCGATCCGCGCCAGATCGATGGCATGGGTGGTGCCGATCCGTTGACCTCCAAGGTCGCGGTAGTCGCGAAATCGAGCCGTCCCGGTGTCGATGTCGACTATCTGTTTCTCCAGGTGTTCGTCGATCAGGCGATCGTCACCGACTCGCAGAATTGCGGCAACATGCTCGCGGGGGTCGGTCCGTTCGCAATCGAACGCGGGCTGGTGGCGGCGACGGGCGACGAGACCCGCGTCGCGATCTTCATGGAGAATACCGGGCAGATCGCGGTGGCGACGGTGCAGACGCCAGGTGGCGTGCCGACCTACGCCGGCGAAGCGCGGATCGACGGCGTGCCGGGGAGCGCGGCGCCCGTACCGCTCGAATTCCGCGACACCGCGGGATCGTCCTGCGGGGCGCTGTTGCCCACCGGCAACGCGGCGGATGAGATCGAGGGCGTCGCCTGCACGCTGATCGATAACGGCATGCCGTGCGTCGTGTTCAGCGCGGCCGATGTCGGCGCGACCGGCTATGAGGATCGCGAGATGCTCGACGGCGATACGGCGCTCAAGGCGCGGATCGAGGCGATCCGGCTGAAGGCCGGGCCGTTGATGAATTTGGGCGACGTGACCGAGAAATCGGTGCCCAAGATGATGTTGGTGGCGCCGCCGAAACATGGTGGAGCGGTGACCGTCAGGAGCTTCATACCGCATCGCGCCCATGCCACGATCGGCGTGCTCGGCGCGGTCAGCGTTGCCTCCGCCTGCCTGATTCCGGGGTCCCCCGCCGCCGCGGTGGCGGTCGTCCCGGACGGTCCGGTCAAGACGCTGTCGGTCGAGCATCCGACCGGCGAGATGAGCTGCGTGCTGACGCTCGACGACGATGGCCAGGTCGCGACCGCAGCGTTGCTCCGCACCGCGCGCAAGCTGATGGATGGAGAAGTGTTCGCATGAGTACCGACGCCGACGGTCGCATCCGCAGTTGGACCGAAGCGCCCTCGATACCGCGCTTCGTGCCGCCGCCCGGTGCGATCGACGCGCATTGCCACGTGTTCGGACCCGCCGCGCGCTTCCCGTTCAGCGCGAAAGCCAAATATCTGCCGCAGGATGCCGGGCCGGACATGCTGTTCGCGCTGCGCGACCGGCTCGGCTTCGACCGCAACGTCATCGTCCAGGCGAGCTGTCACGGCACCGACAATGCCGCCACGCTCGACGCGATCGCCAGATCGGAGGGCAAGGCGAGGGGAGTGGCGGTGGTCGACCCGGCAATCGCCGACGTCGAACTCGACCGCCTGCACCAGGGCGGCATTCGCGGCATCCGGTTCAATTTCCTCAAGCGGCTGGTCGACGACGCGCCCAAGGAAAAATTCCTCGAGATCGCGGGCCGGCTGCCCGCAGGTTGGCACGTGGTGGTCTATTTCGAGGCCGATATCCTGGAGGACTTGCGCCCATTCCTCGACGCTATCCCGGTGCCTTTGGTGATCGACCATATGGGTCGCCCGGATGTTGCGCAGGGACCCGACGGCGCCGACATGCGGGCGTTCCGGCGGTTGCTCGATAGCCGCGACGACATCTGGTTCAAGGCGACCTGTCCTGACCGGCTCGATCCCGCCGGCCCGCCTTGGGACGATTTCGCGGCCGCTGTCGCGCCGCTAGTCGCCGATTATCCTGACCGTGCGCTATGGGGGACCGACTGGCCGCACCCCAATATGCAGGATGCGATCCCCGACGATGGCGCGCTGGTCGACATGATTCCGCGCATCGCGCCGACGGCGGAATTGCAGCGTAAGCTCCTGATCGACAATCCCGAGCGGTTGTACTGGTCCGACGTCGCAGGCTGAGGCGACCGCGACTTTCCCGTCCCGGGCGGTTCGCGTGAGTCCATGCCGGCCGTTCGCTCCAATCCAAGCCGGTGGCGCCGACGCGCGCTAGTCCCCTTCATCAGACCGTTCAAAGCGGCCAGGTTCAGGGGAGGACAATTTGCGCACGTCAATCATCGGCATTCTGTTGGGGACCACCGCCATGCTGCCGTCGCTCGCGCATGCGCAAGCGGCATCCGCGACGCCGCCCCCGGCCGACCCGCCCCAGGTCGAGACCAATAGCGGCATTCCCGATATCGTCGTCACCGCGCAGAAACGGTCCGAGAATGTGCAGGACGTGCCGATCGCGATCTCGGCGTTCACCGCCGATACGCTGAAGGAGCGCGCGGTCACCAGCATTTCCCAGCTGTCGGCGATCGCACCCAACGTCAATCTCGATGCCGGCACGCCGTTCTCGGGCTCCGCTGCCGTGCTGTCCGCCTATATCCGCGGCATCGGCTCGGACGACTTCGCCTTCAACATCGATCCCGGCGTCGGTATCTATCTGGACGGCGTCTATCTCGCGCGGACGGTCGGCGCCAACCAGGACCTGCCCGATGTCGAGCGTGTCGAGATCCTGAAAGGACCGCAGGGAACGTTGTTCGGCCGCAACACGATAGGCGGCGCGATCTCGATCGTGACGCACGACCCGGGCAAGACCTTCCGCGTTAGCGGCGACGTCACGACCGGCAGCTACAATTTGCTCCAGGCGCGCGGCACGGTCGATATTCCGATTACCGACGGCTTGTCCTCGTCGCTGACGTTCGGGGTGCGTCGGCGGGACGGCTATCTCAAGCGCATTCCCTATCCCGATCAGCGCGCGAACAATGCGCCCTCGTTCACCGCCTTTGACGCGGCGGGTTACGACAGCGCGAGCAGCGAAGGCGCCAACGACAATTACAACCTGCGCGGCAAGCTCAAATGGGACAATGGCGGGTCGGTCCGGCTGACCCTGTCGGGCGACTATAGTCGCGACAAGGGAACGTCGGCGACTACGCTGCTGGGAACGGCCGAGACGGTGCCGGGCAATTTCGCGGGAACGACCAACCTGCCGGGCACGGCTTTCGATCCGACCGGCACGACCGGGTTCCTGTTTGCCGGGCTGTACAATTTCTGCATCGGTGCCACCTCGGCGCAGATCGCCGCGCGCGGCGCGCAGGCGTTGTGCGGCGTGACGAGCACCCAATACAGTCCGCAATTCAAGCTGCCGAGCGTCGCCAGCGTCAATGTCGACGGCAATCCCAATAACGACCGGCTACCGTGGGACAGTCGCTTCGTCACCGGCGATCCCGACCGCAGCTACGCCACCGGGAACAGCTATTCCGACCTCAAGAACTGGGGTGTGTCCGGCATCGTCGATATCGAGCTGGCGAAGAACGTCGCGATCAAGTCGATCACCGCGTATCGCGCTTTGCATTGGAATGCCGGCCTCGACGCCGATGGCTCGCCGCTCAATTTCCTGCAGCTCAGTTTCAAGATGAACCAGTGGCAGTTCAGCCAGGAAGTGCAGCTGCTGGGCAAGGCCTTCGACAACAAGCTCAATTATGTGCTGGGCGCCTATTATTTCAAGGAAGCCGGCGACCTCCACGATTACGTCACTTTCGCCGAAGGGCTGGTGCAGGTCGATGGGCCCAACACGCTCAAGACCGAGAATTACGCCGCCTTCGGCCAGGTGGATTTCCGGCCGATCGACCAGATCGGCATCACCCTGGGTGGCCGCTACACCCGCGAAAACAAGCAATTCGAGGGCGGGCAGCAGGAGCTCAACGGGTTCAACTACAAATTGTTCGGCTGCTCGGACGCCAATGGCAACATCATGCCCAACGGACCGTTCCCGCTGGCGCCGGTGACTTGCCAGCAGGGATTGTCCTACCCCGACCCCAACAACCCGGTCAGGGTCTATGTGCCGGGGCTCAACCACAAGACGTTCACCAATTTCTCGCCCAAGGTCGGCATCCAGCTGCATGCTGCCAAGGACGTCCTGCTCTATGGCAGCTGGTCGAAGGGCTATAAGACCGGCGGCTGGACCACGCGGTTGACCAATCCGCAAGGCAATGTCGCGCCGGACTTCAACGAGGAAAAGGCGACGACCTGGGAAGCGGGCGTCAAATCGACCTGGTTCGATCACAAGCTGCAGCTCAACGCCGCAGCCTACACCACCGACTATCAGGGCATTCAGCTCAACATCCAGATCGGAACCTCGCCGACCATCGCCAATGCCGGCAATGCCCGCATCAAGGGCTTCGAGGTGGAGATGGTTGCGGCACCAGTGGCCGGGCTGACGATCAACGGCTCGGTCGGCTATACCGATGCCTATTATACCTATGTCTCGCCGGCCGCGACGGCGGTGGGCGGCGCCAATGTCTTCCAGGCCGGGACGCTGGTCGGAGCAGCCCTGCCGAAGACGCCTAAATGGCAGATCAGCCTCAGCCCGCGCTATGAAACCAGGCTGGGCAATGGCGGATCGCTGGCCTTCCTGGCCGACTGGCGCCACACCACCGGCGCCTGGAACGACGCACAGCGCACTTATCTGTTGTTCCGGCCGAGCGCCGATACGGTCAATGCCAGCATCACCTATCGCGAACCCGGCGACCATTGGACGCTGACGGTCGGCGGCACCAACTTGACCAACGACCGGTACCTGACGTCGGGCGGATCGAACATTTCAGCGGGCGTCTTCTTCGGGACCTATAACCGACCGCGCGAATGGTATGCCAAGTTCGGCTTCCGGTTCTGATCCGATGCCAGCACTGACGGCACAGGCCGCGATCATCGAGTCGCCCGGCGGCGCCTTCGCGCTGACCGACGTGATGGTCGACCCGCCGGGCCCCGAGCAAATACGGGTCGCCATCCATGCCTGCGGGGTCTGCCACACCGACATGGTGATGCGTGATGGCGGATTGCCGATCCCGTTCCCGGTGATCCTGGGCCATGAAGGGGCCGGGGTGGTGGAGGCAGTGGGCTCGGCGGTCGAGGGGATTGCGCCGGGCGATCACGTGCTGCTGAGCTTCCACAGCTGCGGCCGATGCGCGGCCTGTGGCGATCATCAGCCCGGCTATTGCGACGAATTCGTCCCGCGCAATTTTCTCGGCGCGCGGGCGGCGGGCGAAGGCGATATCCGGCGCGATGGCTCGGCCATTGGGGGCAACATCTTCGGCCAGTCCGCCTTCGCCACCTCGGCGCTCGCCCATGCCGACAATGTGGTGCCGATCGACCCCGCCTTGCCGCTCGCGTTGCTCGCGCCGCTCGGCTGCGGCATCCAGACGGGGGCTGGCACGGTGATGGAAACGCTGCGCCTGCAGCCCGGCCAGTCAATCGCGGTGTTCGGTGGCGGCGCGGTCGGGCTGGCTGCGGTGATGGCCGCGCGGATCCTCGGCGCGGGCCGGATCGCGGTGCTCGACCTCCATCTGGCGCGCCTCGATCTGGCGCGCGATCTCGGGGCGACGGAAACGGCCGATGCCATCGAACGGCTGTCAGGCCAGTTCGATCATATCGTCGACACGACCGGCGTTCCGGCATTGGTCGAGCGCGCAATCGACCTGCTCGCGCCGCGCGGCACGCTGGCGCTGGTCGGCGCCTATCCGCCCGGCGGATCGATATCGATCGATCCTTCCGCGATCATGGCTGTCGGCCGGCGCGTCGTCGGGGTGGTCGAGGGCGGCATCGACCCGCGCCGCTTCATTCCCCGGCTCATCGATCATTATCGCGCCGGCGAATTGCCGCTGGAAAAGTTCGTCCGGACCTATCCCTTCGCGGAGATCGAACGGGCATTCGCGGCCTCCAGCGACGGGTCGGTGGTCAAGCCGGTGTTGGTGATGCCGGGGGCGGGAGCATAGGGAGGGCGATAGGTCGCGTCTTCGCTTTCCACGAGGCGCATGGGGCGTGCGAAGGGCGATCCTTGCTAGAGGCAGCGGTCCGTATCGATTAAAGGCCGCGCGCCGAACCGGGACGTGGTAGCGCACCCATTTTCAAGCTACCGCCGCGATCGGCAGCAGCCCCGCCATGCCTCGCACGATCGGTTCGACACGCACATGGAATCCGCGAATATCCGGCCGATCGGCCGTATGGCACTATCGCTGGCCGCGGCGGTCCTCGCGCTTGTCTTCACGGCGAGTTCGGCCGCGGCGCAAACTGTCGTTATGCGCGCAGGGGCGACGACCTATGAGGTGGATCCCGCCACCTTGCGCATTGATGCTAGGCTTCCTGGTGGCGCGCTGATCCACGTCATGCAACCGCTGCACCCGCCCCAGGCCACGAGCCCGTCGCAAGCAGGCGGCGCTTGGCATTGGACCGACGGTGACGGTCACGCCGTTACCGTCACGACTGAAGCCGAAGCGCTTCGTGTGACCATTTCCAGCAATGCGGAATCGAAACTAGCCTGGAGCTTGCCGGTAGCCAGCAGCGGGACATGGCTGATCCCCGATGGCGAGGGCGTTGCCATGGACGTGATGGACCCGTTCTGGCGGTCGGCCTATCGAACCGGCGGCTGCCTCGGCGCGACCTCGCTGTTGTCGTTTCCCGCCTGGGCGCGGGCCGACGGGAGGAGCGCGGTCGTGTACGCGCTCGGGGATGGGCTGCAGTCCCGGCTATGCCTGCGCGACGGTAACGGCATTCAGGGGCGATTGGTCCATGACTTTTCTAGCGGCGCGGGGACGCTCGATCTCCTGTTTGCGATCCGGCCCGCGGAGCCCCTGGCTCCGGCTCTGTTCTATCGGAAGCTGCTGCTGCGCCGCGGCCAATTCAAATCGTTCGCGGACAAAACGGTGCCTGGCCTCCCGCGCCTGTTCGCCGCGCCCCAGGCCTATGTCTGGGGGGACGGTCGCGATCTCGGCTTTCTCGATGACCTGACCGCGCTCGGGATCCGCCGGATCGTGCTCAGCTATGACCAGGACCCACGACGACAGCAGCATGTGGTTGGGCCCGAATATCTGCGCCGGGCGAACGCGCTCGGCTATCTGGCGGGGCCTTATGACGAGTTCGACAATGGCCAGCCGGAAGCGACGGCTGATACGCCGTCGGCGTTATGGGGCGAGCTGTATCCGTCCGGCTGCATCAGGGGCAGCGACGGCAAGGTGGTCGTAGGCTTTGCCGAGCGGGGCTGCGCAATGTCGAGCGAGGCTATCGCCCGGCACCAGGGCGCGCCGAGCCCGGCATCGCGCTTTGCAACCCATGTCGCGGACGGCGCCGACCAAGTCTTTCTCGACGTCGATGCCTTTGGCAACTTCGTGGCCGACTTCAATCCCGATCACCCGATGACGATGGCGCGCGACCGCGCCAATCGTCTGGCACGGATGAGCCTGGCGATCGATCGGTTCAAGCTGGTGCTGGGCTCCGAGAACGTCACGGCCTGGAGCAGCCCGGTCACGCACTATTCCCATGGCACGGCGCAGGCACATGTTTCCGCGGTCTGGCCCATGCTCGGAGACCAAGCGAGGTTTGGCGGCTGGTGGCCGACCGACCGACCGGACATCTTTTTCAAACCATTCGTGCCCACGCCGGAGGAGGCTCATCTCCTCTTCGGTCCGGCCGACCGTCTTCCGCTTTTCGAAGCGGTCTTCCACGATTCGATCGTCGCGGCCGACCGCTGGGAATTCGGGCTTATGAAGGTCACAGGGCAGGAGCGAAGCCGTTTTGCGCGTTCCTTGCTCTACGGAGCGCCCACCATGTGGAACCTCGACCGGCGCGAACTGGCGCGGTCAGGTAAGTGGCTCAGGGTAGCTCAGGACGATTTCATTCTTGCCCATGGCACGGGGCAGCCAGTTGCGTTGACGGATGTGAAGTGGCTGACGCCGGACCGGCTGGTGCAACGGGTGACCTATGCTGACGGACGCGTGCTGATCGCGAATTTCCGTAACACCGCCTGGAATGGCCTTGGATCGGATTGCGTGCGGGTGTCGCGGCACAAGAGTCGCAGCGACCTCTGTCCACCGCCTTTGCCGTGAACGATGTCTCGGTTAGCCCACGCTTCCTCGTGAACCGCGAATGGACATTCTAATTGGCGCCGCTCTACGTGCCCGAAAGGACATACTCGCAATTGCCGGCATTATTTCCGGGCGTGATGTTCAGGGACTGGAAGGTGGCGTCGTCGAGCGAGCTTTTGAGATGTGCGACGCGAGCGCGACCACCTGCGTCCGATTGTTGGCCTTCAACCGGCGCATCAACTCCTTGACGTGCGCCTTGACCGCGCGTTCGCTGATTCCAAGCGCCAGGGCGATGCTCTTGTTGGTCAACCCGCGTTCGAGTCCGTCGAGCACCTGAAGTTGCCGCGGCGTGCATGCGGTTTCGCTGCCGCGCTCCATCGTGGGAAAGATGCTCGCATCGATAGTGGTGAGAACCGAAAAATCGAACGCGGGATAGACCATCCAGCCTGCGCAGGCGAAGCGGATCGCCTCGATAATTCGATCGAAGGGCGTATCGCTGCCCAGAAACACCCGGACGCCTTGCCGGAGCGCGGCTGCCGCATAGGGCGCTGCGATCGAGTTGGTCAATGTGATGACCACCCGCATCCCGCCCAGGCCGCCCAACGTGGTCACGATATTGCCGAGATCCGCCTCGCTGAACGGATCCGCCGCGAGATTGACCACCACGGCATCGATGCGGTTTGTCTCGATGACGGCGACGGCTTCCTCGAGATTTGCGACCGCGACCGCGGATGCGACGTCGGACGCGTCCTGCAATGCAGCGACCAGACAATCCCGCGTCAGCGATCGCGGATCGACAATAAGCAGCCGGGCCTTGGGCGGACCCGTTCCTCCGCCGGAAAGCGGCTGCTTGGCGCGGCGGCCCGGGAGCGGCAGCATTCTTACATTGTCGGTGTCCGATGGCGGATCCGGGTCGGCCATCAGCACAGCAAACGCGACGTCATAGAGGAGAGTGGGAGCGTGGCGATCATGGCTTGGGAATGCCGATCGGGAGCGCCGCCAAGGCGCGCGATATGCCGGTGGCGGCTGAGCCGGAGCCGTAGTACGCCTTGAACTTGTGATAATATTGCAGCCCGTCGCCACACGCCAGTCGAGCATGTTTGGCGTAGTTGACGCGGTTGAACACGACGCCAGTCACCTCGCCATCGAATTGCATCAGCGTCGATTGCACGAGATCCGGCGTCGTATTGCCCCATCGCAGAACCAGCAACACGGCGTCGGCAAAGCGCGCCACCGAGCTTGCGTCGCCGACCGCGAGAACGGGCGGGGTGTTGACGATGATCTGGTCGAACCGCGTCCGCAGCTCGTCCATCAGGATCTTGATTTGCGGAGAGGCGAGGACCGCGCCGGGATCGGCGAAGGGCTTGCGAACGAAGATCGCCTTCAAGCCTGGCGAAGTCGAGCTCGACACGATGATATCGTCGAGCGTCGCTTCGCCACGCAGATAGTCGAGTAGGTCCTTTTCATCGCCGTCGCGGTCGATCAGGCCGTCGAGCCCTGGCCGCCTGAGGTCGAATTCGAGGACGATTGCCGTCCGGAAAGTCGCTATTGCGGCAGCGGCGAGCGCAATTGCGACGGTGGTCTTGCCGTCGTCGGGCAGTGGCGAGGTGACGACGATGACATTGCCGCTCGGCTGCGGGAGCAGCCGCGACAATTTGCCCTCCATCGTTCTGACGGCTTCGGCAAAGAGCGAATAGGGTCGCGAGATCACCGCGACATGGGCCGGCAGGCGGTTCCGTCGCGGAACTTCGGGGATCAGCCCAAAGGTCGGAAGACCGGTGAGGGCATAGACTTGCGTCGCGGTGCGCACATGATTGTCGGTCGCCTCGGCGATGAGGACGACGATAAGACCAATGATCATCGACGCAGCAAGCGCTGCGCCCAACATCGGCATGGTGCGCGGAAAGCTGGGCTGGGTCGGCAACAATGCAGCGGAAGCGACGGAGGCATCCGCTTTGACCAGATCGCTTTGCCGCAGCGTCTGCTTCAATCGCGACAGGAGCGACAGATAGACCGTTTGTGTCGCCGTCGCGTTGCGCTCGAGATCGGCCAGCGGAACGCTCAGCATGCCGCGCTCGAGCGATTGCGAGCGCATGCCACCCAGGTCGCTTGCCAGCGTGCCCACGCGGGCCCCTTGCGCCGAGGCGTCATTGCTGAACTGTTGCCGGAGCCGGCCGGTCTCCGCCCCGATGCCACGGCGTACCTGCTCGAGCTCGGCCTCCGCCTTCTGCACATCGGGATGGGCGTGGCCATACATGGTCAATAATTGGGCGAGGCGCTGGTTCGTGGCGTTCTCCTGTGCGCGCAATGTCGCGAGCAAGGGGGACATCAATTGACCGCTCGCTCCCGCGCCGGCGCTGCGGGCGCCTGCTTCGGCACGCGCGGCACGGGCGGCGGCGAGTTCTGACGCCGCCCTGCTCATCTGGGCTGAATTGGCATCACTGCCGGGGCCGGGGTCGATGTTGTGGCTGCGGCGATAGGACGCGATCGACCAATTGGTGGCGAGAAGCTGCTGACGCAATTCCTCCACGCGGCGCCCCAGCGCCTCCGCCACGCGGCGCTGCGCAGCGCGTCGTTCGGTGATCTGGATATCGATGTAGGACGAGGTGATCTTGTTCGCTATTCGCGCCGCCTTTGCCGGGCTGACCGACGTAGCGCTCACATTGATGAAACTGGTCTGGCCATCCTGATCGACCTTGACCGCGGATTGCAGACGGTCGGTGACCTTTTCGATCAATTGCGGCGGCACCTCTGGAGGCTTTGGCTTCGTCCCGGCGGCCGGGCGCGATTTGGCCACCGAGGCAGTCGGCATGGGCTGGCCGGCCGAGGGATTGAATTCGGGATCGTCATACAGCGCCAGATCGCGCACCACCCGGCGCGCCACCGATCGCGAGTTCAACAGCTGAAGCTGGGTCTCGATCTGGTGAGCACGCCGCAATTCCAGGTCACGGATCGACGTCGGTGCGGCGGCGTCGTCACTGCTGAGATCGAGATCGTCGGTATCGACGCGCATGACCGCTGTTGCCCGATATCGAGGTTCGATAACCAGCAGGGCAACCAGCGTGATGCCCAGGATCAGGGCCATCGTAGCGAGAAGTCCGCGATAGCGGCGCCTCAGCACGCGCAGGAAATCGGTCCCGACCGACGTTTCTTCCAACCGCGCGTCTGGGCCGCGATGGTCCGGCAAAAGGGTCTCGTGCATATTCATGCTGTTCATCCCCGTGGCGGTGCGCCTGCTCATCCCTCGACCAGCGCGGCCGACAAAACTGTAGGACGTGGCGATCGGCATCGCAGCGGCAATGAAGGATAGGGAAGGGAGACTCCGGTCCATCGTTGTGCGACCGACCCGGACCAGATGGGTGAGGCACGACGGGAAACGCTACCCCTCACGGGCTATCTCGATATCGGAAGCGGCGTTTTGGCGATGTGGTGGCATGTCCCTGCTAGCTGTGCGGGAAGACACTCATGATCATGACGCCTGTTGATGGCGGCCGGCACTTGTCGTGAGCACGATGCCACCGGATCCGGCGATCTCGGCTGCTACCTCGAGGCGCTTCGGGCGTAACGGCACGCTGGTCCGGTTCGCGCGCAACGCGTTTCATATTGCCAGCGGCAATGCGTCCGCGGTCGCGCTCGGCATGATCACCCTGGCACTCAGCGCCCAGATGCTGGGGCCCGCGCTGCTCGGCATCCTCGCGACGATCGAAGGTTACGGCCGCATGGTCGATCAGATCGTCAGGCTCGAGACCTGGCAGGCGCTGATCCGTTACGGGGCGGACGCACTCGAGAAGCAGGACCGCAACCGGTTTCGATCGCTGGTCAGGCTCGGCGTGGTCATGGACCTGGTCGGAGCGTCGCTTTCCGCGGCGGTCGCGTTTCTCGTCATTCCGCTCGCCGCGCAGTGGCTCGGCTGGGACTCGGCAACCAGCATGATGGCGCGAGTCTATTGCATTGCGGTGCTCTTCGGCATCTCGTCCACACCGATCGGCGTATTGCGGCTGTTCAACCGCTTTGCCGGGATAGCCTGGCTGGAACCCGCCATCGCCGCCGTCCGCCTTGTCGGCGTCGCCGCGATCTGGGCGATGAACGGCTCACTGTGGTCATTCCTTCTCCTCGGCATTGTCCTCCAATGTTCGCAACGCATCATCCTCGGCTGGATGGCGTGGCGCGAACTGAAGGTGCAGGGCTATGACGGGATCTTCAGCGCGCCGATCTCGAATGCCGGTACGCGCTTTCCGGGTATCTGGAGCTTCATCCTGGCCGCGAACGGTACGCTTCTGATCCGCAAGAGCACGCAGGAAATCGACCTTCTCGTCGTCGCGGCGATCGCCGGCCCGGCGGGTGCCGGCATCTATCATCTGGTGCGCAAATTCACCCTGACCGCAACCAAGGCGGGGGCGATGATGCAACAGGTCGTGTATCCTGAGCTCGCACGCTTATGGGCGCGCCGCGACCTTGCCACGTTCGCCACGACGATACGACAAGTCGAGGCTGTGACGATTGCGTTCGGGTTGACGCTCGTCAGCGTCACGGCATTGGCCGGTGACCAGATCATCCGTATTATTGGCGGCTCGAAGTTCGAGGACGCCGCGATGCCGCTGATCGTCCAGTCGTTCGCTGCTTTACTGTTCCTGTCGGGCAGCGCGTTGCGGCCGGGCCTTGCATCGATGGGTCTTCAGACGAAGATGATGCCGGCCGTCATCGCTTCCGCGATTGCGTTCTACGCAATACTCTTCACTGCCGTGCCGCAACTGGGAGTCGTTGGTGCAGGACTGGCCCACATCGCCTTCAACGCAATCTGGCTACCGGCATCGGCCCTGTTGTTCACGCGGTCGCTACGTCGAGCGGCGCTGAATCCGCAACCGTCAGCAACGTGAGTCCGCGGTTGGCGGCCCAAATCGCTGCCTGGGTGCGGTTCTGCACGCGCAACTTGCGCAGGATCGCCTTGATGTGAACCTTGACCGTCGCGTCAGCGATACTCAGCTTACGTGAGATGATCTTGTTAGGGTCTCCATTGAGGAGGCACCGCAGGATCTCGATTTCCCGGTTCGACAACGGAAGGCCGGTGACGTTCGCTTCCCGCCCGTTGCACATTATCTGCGGAATGGAATGAGAGAGCGATTCAGCGAGCTCCGACGGCAGGACCTTTTCTCCCATCGCGATGAGGCGCAGCGCACCGGCCAGCGGTGCACAGGAGATCGCCTTGACGAGATAGCCATCGATGTTGCCCGATGCGAACGCCTGGGCCACTTCCTCGATATTATATTGGTCCATCATCAGCACGATGCGGCTGGTCGGGAAGCGTTCGTGCAATTCCCCGCAGGATTGGATGCCTTCTTCGATCGAGTTCGCATCGACGATGATGACGTCGCAGTCCAAAGGCCCGAAATCGAATGAGTTCGATTCTGCTGCGTCGACCACGAAACCCTGATCGATCAGGATTCGCCTCAGGCCTTCGCGGATGATCTCGCTCTTCCCCAAGATGGAAACGTGCATGTCTTGTAACATATCAGTTACCCCCAGCTAGGTAGAAAGCGCGACCCTCCTATCATTGCCCATCCTTTTGGGACTCATTGTGAACCATTATGTCCGATTCGGATGGAAAAGGCCATATGTATTATTGTGTATATTTGAAGATATAGATCAATAACATAGAGTGTGTTCGGTGCGCCGTGTCCAAACAAGCTAATCTGGATTAGCTTGAGCACGGGCAAGGGCAGGGCGGCACTGAAGCTCTCAGAGAATTTGATCTATGTCTGATTTGTCCAATTGGACAGTTCCGCGTTATACTTTTGAATTTTTCCTGATTGTTAAGCATATTAGTCGCGAAATATCATTCGGAATTCCTATCGCGTTCGGGGACTTTAGATGCTGTTCGATTGACGTTGAACGATCGAAGGTTTTGGCGAGCGACGGCGTAAAGTGAATGCTATCGCGAAATCCCGTTGATTGATGTTTCCGTTTCTCAGCCTATTCCGTGCGCCTGTGCCCGCTTGTCGCTGGGGTGCAGCCGTCCCTGGCAGCGGCGCACTTTGTCATCAGGTCGATCCAGCTTTTATTGACCTGTCGCGCATCGAAACGGACTGCCCCGGCTGCCGCGGCGGCACCCAGGCGCCGGCGCAGCGCTGCATCAGTCATCAGTCGGTGCAGTGCGGCGGCAAGCGCGGCGGTGTCTTCGGGCGGCACGAGCAATCCATCGACATTGTCGGTGATCATGTCGGCAGGACCGAAATCGCAATCGAACGCCACGACCGGCAGCCCCGAGCCCAACGCTTCCGCGAGGACGTTCGGAAAGCCTTCGTAGCGGGACGGCAATACGAACGCATCGGAGGCGGCAACCCAGTCACCGGGGGCGGCGCTCGCACCGGGCAGAAAGGCGCGGCCGCCCAGGCGCAATCGCTCGATTTGATGTTCCAGCGCGGCGCGATCCGGTCCCTCGCCGAAAATCACCAACCGCCAGTCCGGCACCTCGTCGGCAATTTCGGCGAAGGCGTTCAACAACAAGTCGAACCCCTTTTGCTCGGTCAGTCGCCCGACGGCGACAAGGGTGGGGGGCGACGCTGTTCGCGGCGCGGCGGGAGGGGCGAGCATGGGATTGGGGATGACCAATGCCCGGATGCGCTGTCGGCGCGGAAGGCAGACCTTGCTGCGCTCGGTCTGCATGACGATGGCGGCGGCGGACGGATACAGGCGGTCGAGCAACAGTTGCCAAACCATGTGCGATCGCTGCCGGAGCGGGTTGTTGCGCTCTGATACGATCATCGGCGTTCCGGTGCCTATCCTTGCAAGCAGCGCGAGCACGTTGATTTTGGTCAGGAACGACACGGCGACGTCGAAGCGCTCCTCACGCAGGAGCTTCCGTAAAGCCCGGATGCGTCGGATCATCAGAATGATGCGCGAAGGTCCTTTGGCCGCAACGGGGAGGGCGAGCCGTCGAAGCCGAACGCGTTCATCATATTGATGAAAGACGGGGTCCGTCGGCCGGTCGAAGGTGACGATCGTCACGTCCCAGCCCTGCGCCAAGGCAGCGCGCGACAGGAGATCGATGATCCGCTCCGCGCCGCCGGCGTCCAAGGCCGCCAGGGTGAAGGCGACACGCATGCTATCCTGGTGATGCCGACCGGCTACGAAGATGTTCGGTCCAGGACGGGGTGAGTTCATCGAAGGAATGGATGCGCATATCGGCACGGTGCTCGGCGCTGGGCGGAACCCGAGGGTGGACCGCGCCCGGGCGATCGATCTGGATGGTCTGCCAGCCGAGCCTGCGTGGGGCGAGAAAGTCCTTCGCCGGATTGTCCGCGACGTAGACAAAGGCATCGCACTCGTCCCGGTAATATTCTTCGACCACCTCGAAGGCGCGAAGATGCGGTTTCCAATAGTCCGGCCCCCATTCGTCCGTGCAAATCATGGGTTGGATATCGAAACGTTCCAGACCCAGCGCCGCGATCTTCGCTCGCTGGGCAACGGCATGTCCATCGGTGATGAGCGCAAGCGCGAACTCATGGTCGGCGGCCAGAAACGCTTCGGCGTCGATGGCGAGCGAGATAGTGGGAGGATGCGACCGGTATTTCTCGACGAGGAGTTCGATAAAGGCCGGCGCCGGCGTGATACCGAGCTCGGCCAGGGAGCGATCGAACAGACGGTCGCGGATTCCTATCTCGCGCAGCGTCTCGGCTACGGCCTGAAAGCCCTGGATCCCCGTCTCTCGCTCCAGCCACTCCGACAACCAGGCGATGCCGCTAAGGACATACGCCTCCTCCAGATAGAGCGTGTCATCCAGATCCAGAACGACCGCGGTGGTCACGGTTCAAGGAATATCGCGGCATCGTAGCGAAGCATGACCACGTCCTCGGTCCAGTCGTTGCCGGCGCTGCTGGGCATGCCCAGGCGCGCTTCGATCAGCCAGCGGGCGAAAGTGGCGCCGGCATGGTCGGCGAGGGGGTAACCGCCCCCAAAACGGGCGTTGATTTCGAAGACATTCGCCGCTCCGTCGGGCGAGACCATCGCTTGATAGCACAGCACACCGCGCGCGCCGGGCAGGGCGGCGGCGATCCTCTCGCCAATCTCGATGAGGCGCGGCGCCCGGCGCGTCACGCCTTTCTCGACTTCGCCGGCGCGGATCTTGATCCGGCGATGCGGGACGACCGCACGCAAGCGGCCGGCATTGTCGATATAGATGCTGACGGTCCATTCCTCCCCGTGCAGCAGTGTCTGGACGATCATCGGTTCGTCCTCGCCGGGTGGAAGGTCGGCGGGACTCTGGACGATCGACACCGCGCGCCCGGAGCTTCCGTGGCGCGGTTTCAAGAGCACCGGCCAGGTCCAGTTTGCGGGGTTCTCCCGAACCGCGGCCAGCGTTTCGGTTCGAGGAGTCGGAATACCTTGCGCGGCGAGGAACTCCGCCGTTTTCAATTTGTCCCGCGCGATGTCGACGGCTGCGGGCGCGCTGGCGGCGATCTCGGCGCCCAATTTGTTGAACCGATCGTGCGCGTTCGCGAGCGGCACAAGGTCGGGGTCGATCGTCGGCACCACGAGCCGGACGTGGCGAGCACGGCATATCGCCAGGAGCGCATCCACATAGCCATCATCGGTCGCCGGAGGCACGGTGAATGCCTCGTCGGCAATATGGCAGGCCGCGCTGAGGTCGGGCTCCAGGTCGCACGCCAGCAACTCGAGCTCGACGCCGAGCTGATCCGCACCGCGGCGAAAGGCCTGCAGCAGGGCGACGCGTCGTCCGGCCGAGGTGACGAGCATCGTCAGGCGCTTGCGCCCACCGATCTCTTTCATGCCGTCGATCGCGATGTCGCCTGTGTCGATTTGTGTCAGCATGTCTAGATTACCTCCCGGACCAATAGGAAAGCCTCGGCCGCGCGCCGGTGGACCGTTGCACCGCGCACCATCGCCAGCGCGCGGATCGCCTCCGGCGAACGCTCGTTTGGAAAGGCGCAACATTGCGATCGATAGGCAGCGAACGCTGCCAGCTTGCGATCCAGCGTTGCCTCGATATCGACATAGACGGTCGGCGCGAACATCGGCTCGACATAGGGCGCTGACCAGTTCGATTCCGACAGCGTCTCATAGGCGAGGATCGTGCGCGGATAAGTGGCCTGCCGCGGCCGTGCGGCGACCATGGTCGAGCGGAAAACCAGTTGGTGGTCGAGATGGATGTCGCCGACGAACGGGACGAAGATCGTATCGGGTCGCGCCGTGTCGATCAGCCTGCCGATCGCCGCGTTGAGGTCGGCATGGGGAACCCCGTCGAGCTCGGCGGCGGGGAGATCGAGATAATGTGTGGTTCCAACGCCAAGTAGCGCATGCGCTGCGGTCGCTTCCGCGCGAAGCTGTTCGACGCCGGCCCGATCGTATCGTGGCGGCTTCCCGACAGTGACGATCGCGACGTCGACCGTTGAGCCGGCCTCGGTGAGGCGCGCAATCGTACCGCCGCAGCCCAGGACCTCGTCATCGGGATGCGGCGCCATGATCAGAACACGACCGGCTTTGCGCGGAAAGCCTTCCATCGATCAGGCTCCCACCACGCTGTGCAGCGCAGGCAGTTTTCCGCCCGGCACGGTAAAGTCTGAAACGCGGATCGCCGCGCCATCGCCGCATCGGACCACGAAGTCTTGATCGGTACGCTCGAGCACCTGGCCGGGCAGCGCATGGTGGCGACGATCGCCTTCCTCCCGCCTCGCGAACCAGATCGTCACGCGGCGATCCCCGTCGCCGGCGAAGGCACCCGGATAGGGCCGTCCGACCGCGCGGATCAGTCGTTCGACCTCCGCCGCCGTTCGAGTCCAGTCGATCCTGCCATCGTCGGGTCGCCGGCGCGCGGCCCAGGTTGCGAACCTGTCATCCTGCCGCTCGCCCGGGCAGTCGCCCGCGAGCAGCCGCGGCAGTGTCTCGGCCAGCAAATCGCCCAGTGCAGCCATGTGTCTGGCGTAGAGCGAACCGGCCGTTTCGTCGGGTGCGACGTGCAAGTATCGCTGCGCCAGGATCGGGCCGCTGTCGGTTCCTTCGTCGATCCAGAAGAGCGTCGAGGCCGTGATCTTCTCGTCGAGCAGGATGGTCCACGGAATGACGCCCCGGCCGCGCAATCTCGGCAATGCGGCAGGATGGTAGCCCAGGACGCGACCGCCTGCTGCCTTGCGGAAGGCGTCGCCGCACAATTGTGACCAGCCGATCACGAAAACCACGTCCGGCGCGAAGGTTTCGATTTGCGACAGGAAAGCGGGGCTGTTGATGTCGGCCGCGTGGATGAGCACGGCGTCCGCCGTGGCTGCCGTTTCGGCAAGATCGACGAAATCCGAATGCCGGTGCGCAAGTTCCGGGGGCAGCGTCGCGATCGCGGCCAGGGTCCAGCCCGGCGCGCGAGAAATCGCGTCGGCCGCGACCCGCGTGCTTTCAACCGCGCCGATCAGCAATGCCCGCATGGCCCCGCTCGATGTTGAGAGTGTTGATGCGTTCGCCGCCAACAAGCATCGAGGCGGTCCGGCATAGGATAGCGAGATCGAGCCTGAGGCTGCGATGGTCGATGTACCAGAGGTCGAGTGCGAGCTTGTCCGCGTCGCTCAACAGCGTGTTGCCGTTGACTTGCGCCCATCCGGTGAGTCCGGGCTTGACCTTGCCCCGGGCCCGCCCTGCGGCGCCCATATTGTCGATGGTTTCCGGCAGCAGCGGCCGCGGTCCGACCAGATTCATTTGGCCGCGAACCACGTTCCAGAGCCCAGGTAATTCGTCCAGCCGCGTGCGACGAAGCACGCGACTGGTGGCGGTGAGGCGCGTCGCGTCTGGCAGCGGTCGCCCCTCGATATCGTTGGCGATCCGCATGGTGCGGAACTTGATCAATTCGAAGCCGTGCCCCGCGGCGCCTGCCCGGCGCTGCCTGAACAGGATCGGCGTCCCCAATGTCGACAGCACGACGAGCGCCACGACGATCATCAGGGGGAGCAACAGCAATGCGCCGGGCAGGGCGAGTGCCATCTGCAACGGTGGGAGATCGCCGATCGAGCGCTGCGGTCGACTGCGGACCGCGCCGTTCCTCTCCGTCGCGAGCCCCATGACATCGAGAAGGTTCGCATTGACCTTGGTTACATCGAAGCGTCGACAGGCCGTTTCACGAGCGCGCATGCCCATGCGCGTCGCGAGTTCCGGTTCTTCAATGAACCGGATCATGGCCTCGGCTAGAGCCGGCGCATCACGCGCCGGCACGAGGAAGCCATCGGAGCCGTCTGTGACGGCATCTCGGCAGCCCGGCGTGTCGGTAGTGATCACCGGGTTGCCACACGCCATTGCCTCGAGAATGGTTCGTGGCAGACCCTCGCGATAATAGGTCGGGAGCACGAACACGCTGGCATCGGCGAGGTGCGGCGCGACGTTTCTGGTTTCGCCGAGGTAATCCACGTCCCCCGCCGCCGCCCAACCCTGGATCTCGGCAAGGGTAATGCCGGTTGGGTTGGGATCGAGCGGCCCGAGGATTCGGAAGCGCGCTTCGGGAAAGCGTGCGCGCACCAATCTCGCCGCCTCGACAAACTCGACAAGGCCTTTGTCGCGCATCAGCCGCGCGATCATCAGAAAGACGGGAGCACCGCCGATTGGTTGGGCAGGCGCGAACCGGGCGATATCGACGCCGGAACCGGCGACTTGCACCACATGATGGTCCGCTCGCAGGATGCCGTGACGGCGCATCTCGGCGTCGTCATCGCGATTGAACAGGATGACCGCGGACGCTCGCGCGATGCCGATCCGGTAAAGCAGCGAGACGATGCGGCGCAGCAGTGCATGGCGCCGGCCGGGGATGTCGCTGTAGACATGGCCCAGGCCGCTTACCATCGCATGGAAGCGCGCCCGCCCGCCTGCGACCCTGGTCGCCAGTCCGCCATAGATGATGGGCTTCTGGGTATAGGCCAGAACCACGTCCGGCGCCTCGGCACGGATCAGCGCGGCCAGGCGGCGCAGCGTCGCGAGATCGCGGATCGGATTGACGCCGGTCCGGTCCATCGGAACCCGGCAATATCGAGCGCCGATCGCCGACAGCGCCGCGGCGGTTTCCGGATCATCGTCAGGCGCGCACGCGATGACCTCATGTCCTGCCGCCACGATGGCGGCGATCAGCGCGCCCCGGAAGTTGATCAGCGAATAGGAGAGGCTGGCGAGGATGACGACCTTCATGCCGGCCGAGCCCCAGCGCCGCGCATGCCGGACCCGCCCCAGTCTGCGGTGGAGGCGAAGGTGCGGTCGAGCACCGCGGCGTACAGGCGGCGATATTGCAGCGCGACCTGGCGAAGTTCGAACAGGCTGACGACGCGCTCCCGCGCGGCGGCGCCCATATTTGTCCGTCCGTCCTCGCCGAGTGCCGCGATCTCCAGGAGGGCGACGGCCATCGCCTCGACGCTGCGGGCGGGCACGATCAGCCCCGTCTCGCCCAGAATAGACGCGCAATCGCCGATATCGGTCGCCACACACGGCAGACCGCAAGCCATCGCCTCACCAAGGATGTTGGGAAATGCCTCTCCCCATGCCGACGACAGCGCGACGATGTCGACTCCCGGCAGCCAATCGGCGACGTCGGTGCGCTGGCCCGCCAACGTCACGCATTCCGCCGGCAGGCGGTCGGCGATGAGCGTCGCGAGCGCGGACGGCGGTTTGTCGAGATTCGACCCAACCATCAGCAAATGCAGATTGGCTCCCGCGCAGCGCGCTTCGGCAACCGCTTCAACGAGCATGGCGTGGTCCTTCATGGGATGAAGGCGCGCCACCATGGCGACGACAATGGGCTCGTCGGTGATGCCGAATAGACTTCGCAAATAGCTCCGCCGGCTTTGATCGGGTTTGTAGTAATCGCAGTCGAAGCCGTTGGGGATATAGGTCGCGCGGCCACTGGCAAAACCGATCGCTTCGTGCTCGCGCGCCGCTACCTGCGAGTTGTAGATGATCGCGGCGGCGGAGCGGGACATGCGCGCGCTGAGGGCAAGCAGGCGCCTGGTCGACCGTGTTTCCAGCGCTGGGTCGCTGAGCGAATGGCGGACGTTCCAGACGACCGGTACCTGCGATCCCTGGAAAAACCCGGCGATGCTCGCGGCAAGATTGCCATGATACATCCATCCCTGAATTACGTCGGGGTTGACCCTCGCAGTGATGCGCAACAACCGGATCAGGCCGGCTGGCCCAACCATCCCTCGCTTCATGTCGAGCGAATAGACCGGGCATCTGGCGCCGCGCAGTGCGGGTAACATGACGCCGGGGCGCATCAGCGACAGCACGCTTGAATCGTTGCGGTCGTTGCCGGCACCGGCCTCAATGAGCTTCACCAGCATCGCCTGCGCCCCGCCCATGTCCAGGCTGGTCGTGACGTGCTCGATCGCGATCGGCGGACGCTTGGCGAGGATCGGCTTCGGCGTCATGCCAGGCTCTCTTGGTAGATCTCGCTGATCGCCCGGACATGGCGATCGATGCCGAACCTGGCGCGCGCCTCGGCCTGCGCGCGTGCTGCGATCGAGCAGGCGAGCGTTGCATCGACGATCAGCCGCTCCACCTGCCGCGCGAAATCCGACGGTTGATCCGGTGGAACCAGGATGCCGGTTTCGGAGTCCCGGATCGCCTCGAGATTGCCCCCCGACGCCGCCGCGATGACGGGCGTTCCCAGCAGCATGGCTTCGATCAGGGTCCTGCCGAATGGCTCGTCGACTGCCGGCACCACCAGCATGTCGCTGCCGGCAAGCCAAGGCTCGATCGGGTGCCGGAAGCCCATCAGGCGCACGATATTCTTCAGGCCTAGCCGGCCGATACGCTGCTCGATCAATGCTTGCTGACCGGGCTCGAATTCTTCGCCGAACATCAGCCCGACGATCGGCCTTGCCGGATCGGCATCCCGCAGCGCCGCGATGGTGTCGACGAATACGAGCGGCCGCTTCCGTTGTGCGAAGTGACCGATAAAGGTCAGGATTACCGTCTCCGCGGGAACATCGATCGCGTCGATCACGGTCGCACGCGCGGCTTGCCGCTCGGGGGGAGCGTTGGTTGTATCGAACGGGCTGAACACCACCGAGCTTTTCCGGTTCGCGGAGAAAAAGCCGGGCGCCGGGGTGGCGAACCGCGAGACGCAAATCACCCGATGTGCGAGGAATGGCGCCACATAACGCAGCCCGGTCGCGCGCGGGTTGCCGCGATGGTGCCAGATATGGCGCGCGCCGGCGAAACGCGCTGGCAGCGTCCAGGTAGCGTGCATCGGGCCGTCATTGGTATGGACGATCCGCACGCCCCGGTCGCGCAGGAACGCGGCGGCGTTCCGAACCTGCCGGGGACCGCGCCGGAGCATCTTCGCCATCGCCGAAAGCCCGTTTCCGGACAGCGCATCAATCGGGGCGAGTTCGGCGTTTATACCCTTTGCCCGAAGCAACTCGCTGAGCGGCCCTTCGTCGCTGTGCACGAGGACCAGCGGTTCATAGCGGGTGCGATCGAGCGAGCGGATCAATTCGATCGCGGAAACATGGCTTCCGCCGATGATTCCGCCGGCGAACGGGAAGCATATGACCGTTCGTTCACGGACCTGGTCGGCTGTCGAGATCGGATGGTTGGTAGCGCCGAGCACGTCGCTGGTAGCCGGACCGCACGGCTCGAATGCCGGACTCGGCGCCGCATCTCCCCACTCTTCAGCCGTTGGAACCGCTGTCGTGCTCATGCCTACCGTGCCCCTGGCGCTCCCGGACTCAGCCGGAAGGCGGAAATCTACGCGGGGCAGGGGTCACGGCGGGCTTGCTAATCCGGTCATCTCCTTTTGGGGTATGCCGGAGTGCCGACGCGCGCCCAAAATCGGCGTGATCGTGTCGGCACGACGCAATAGTTAATCCATTGCGGGGATCATGGGCTCGCAGACCACCCGAATCGACAGATTGGCCGTCCAAAAGGTCAGAACCGTCTGCTCGACTTCCCTACGATCGTGGTGCGCTTAAGCTGCGGAATCTTCGGGAAGCCAACGCATGCAATCCTCGTGTCAGCGACACCAGCGGAATGAGATGATGTCGTTGATTGTATCGTGGCGCTCCTAACGGGTGGAGATTATTATGGTAAATCATGCCGGGTTTACTCAGATAATTCCTTCTCGGCATACAATCGTTACTTGTTCGATAGATGCACTTATATCCTCGTCGAGTGTTGCGATCGCGCTGATCCTTCGGGTCGGAAGTCAGCGTGCCGGGGAGATTCTCGAAGAATTTCCAATGGCTGCGCCGCTGTTTCTCGTCGCCTCGATGGCGACGTTCGGCGCGATGAGAACCCATCGTCGACTATGGCGCTTTGTGTCGCTTGATGACGTGGTGGACATTGCCAAGGGCACGACACTCGCGATTATCTTCTATCTCCTGCTGTTGGTCCTGACCGATCAGCTCTCATGGATGCCGCGGTCGATCCCGGCGATCCTGTGGCTTGTCCAGGTCACGGCTATGGGTGGCGTCCGCGTGCTTCGTCGGCTGGTTGCGGAATATCTGAGCGGTAGCGTCAATCCGCCGCGACCGATCCTGTTGCCGCAATCGCGCAAGGTGTTGCTCGTCGGGTGCAGTGACCGTGTGGAGCGGCTGCTGCGCTACATTGAACACGAAGGCGACACGGGTCTCGAGCCGATCGGCATTCTCGACACCGTAGGCGCGCGTGGGCCGATGCAGGTGCGGGGCGTTCCGATCCTCGGTTCGACAGGTGAGCTGAGTCAGGTTGTCGAGCGGCTAGAAGCAGCCGACCAGCGGCCCCAATGTCTGTTGTTCGCTACCCATCCCGATCAACTGCGTGGGAGCGCGACGGTGGGTATCGCGGCGGAGGCACAAAGCCTGAACCTCGACGTTGCCTATCTCCCCGGCCTGACTGCCTACAGTCCGAACTCGAGCGAAAAGCTCGACCTTCGCTTCATCGACATCGCCAAGTTGCTCGGCCGGCCCCAGGTTGGGCTCGAGACCCAGGCAGTGGAAGCAGCGATCGTCGGACGTCGCGTGCTGGTGACGGGGGCCGGCGGCACGATCGGGCGCGAACTCGTCAGGCAAATCGCAGCCTTCGGGCCCGATCGCCTGATCCTTCTCGATGCGTGCGAGTTCAACCTCTACGAGATCGACCTCGAAATGCGCGAGAACCATCCGGGTGTGCCGCGCACCCCGGTGCTGTGCTCGATCCGGCAGCGCCAGCAATTGATGCGGGTGTTTGCGGAGCATCGCCCCGAACTGGTGTTCCACGCCGCGGCGCTGAAGCATGTGCCGCTGGTTGAGGAGCACCCGACGGCCGGTGTGCAGACGAACGTCCTCGGTACGCGCAACGTGGCCGACGCGGTCAGGCGTTACGGTGCGCGCGCGATGGTCCAGGTTTCGACCGACAAGGCGGTCAATCCGGTCGGATTCATGGGCGTGACCAAGCGCCTGGGCGAGCTCTATTGCCAGGCTTTGGACCTGGCCGGTGCCGACATGGATGACGCGCCGCGATTCATGACGGTCCGGTTCGGCAATGTCCTGGGATCGAGCGGCTCGCTCATCCCGCTGTTCCAGCGCCAGCTCAGCCGGGGCGGACCGTTGACCGTGACCCACAAGGATATCGAGCGCTTCTTCATGACGGTGCATGAAGCTGTGCAGTTGGTGCTCCACAGTGCGGCGCGCGGCCTGCTTGATGAGGAAAACCGCGGCCGGATCTATGTGCTGGACATGGGAGCGCCGGTCCGCGTGATGGATGTCGCGCAGCGCATGATCCGCCTCGCCGGCCTCGAGCCGGATCTCGACGTCGGTATCGAGATTGTCGGCCTTCGCCCGGGCGAAAAGCTCTTCGAGGAATTGTTCGACAGTAGGGAGGAGCAGCTTCCGTCGGGTATGCTGGGCGTTTTCGAAGCGGTCTCGCACGTCGTTCCCCAAGCCATCCTGCAGCGTGCCTTCGATCAACTCGAAGAAGCCGCCGGACGGGGAGACGACAAAGCTTGCCGGACCATCGCCTCGTCCCTGTTGTCGCGCGAAGCGGCCCCGGCCCGGCATCACAGGGAGCCCCAGGTCGCGCGGCCGCGACTGGTGGCTCAACTCGGCTAACCAGCAGGAGGCCTTTTTGCCGAACAGCAGCACCAACATGGTGGCCTCGGTCGAACCGAATGTGCGGCATCTCGCGGCGGTCGTGCCGACGCCAAGCCGGGCAGGGCCGATCCGCTCCAGCTGGCCGACCTATGCCGAGGATGAAGTGGCGGCGGTTGCCGCAGTCCTTCGCTCCGGCCGGGTCAACGCGCTGCATCATGGCGAGCGGTGCAGGGCTTTCGAGGCGGCCTTTGCCGCGCGCTGTGAGCGAACCCATGCCATCGCGGTCGCCAATGGCACGCTGGCGCTTGAACTGGCCTTGCGGGCGTTGGGCTTGAGGCCCGGTGACGAAGTGATCGTTCCCGCGCGCAGTTTCGTCGCGAGTGCGAGTTGCGTGGTGACGGTCGGTGCCGCGCCGATCTTCGCCGATGTCGATCCCGACAGCCAGACATTGAACGCGTCCACGATCGCCGCCGCTCTTACGCCGCGAACGCGCGCGATCATTGTCGTGCATCTGGCCGGCTGGCCGGCGCCGATGGACGAAATCATGACTCTCGCGGACGCGCTCGGCATTCCGGTGATAGAGGACTGCGCCCAGGCGCACGGCGCGACATGGGACGGCCATCCGGTCGGCGGTTTCGGCGCGGCGGCCGCCTTCTCCTTTTGCACCGACAAGATCATATCGACTGGCGGGGAGGGCGGGTTGCTGCTTCTTCGCGACAGCGAAGCCTGGCGATGTGCATGGGCGTTCAAGGACCATGGTAAGGCGCCCGCGCAGGACCCGTCGCAACCCAACAATGGACAGTTCCGATGGCTCCATGAATCGGTCGGCAGCAACTATCGTATGACGGAGATGCAGGCCGCGATCGGCCTGCTGCAGCTTGGCAAGCTGGATCGGTGGGTCGCCGACAGGAACCGCAATGCGACGATCCTCAATCGCCATCTCGCCGCATTGCCGGCAATCCGTACGGCCTTGCCGCCGGCTCCGATCGTCCACGCTTATTACAAATATTACGCCTTCGTCCGGCCCGATCGCCTTCGGCCAGGATGGTCTCGTGATCGTATCCTGACGGAGCTGATCGCCAGGGGCATTCCCGCCGGGAGCGGGATTTGCCCTGAAATCTATCGGGAGCAGGCCTTTGTCGGTACTTCGTCTGCCCCTCTGGCGCGGCTGCCCGTTTCGAAGATGCTGGGGGAGACAAGCCTGATGCTACCTTGCGACCAGACACTGGGTATCGCCAATGTCGAGCGAATGGCGCGGACCGTCGCGTCGGTCATGTCGAAAGCGAGTTACTAACCGGGGATAGGCATGACGCAGCCGCCGCTTCCGCAATTCCTGATCATCGGTGCGGTCAAGGCGGCGACGACCTGGATCGCCGATCAATTGCGTGCCCGCGACGACGTCTTCATGCCAGGACCCGAGCCGCATTATTTCAGCCGCGACCATGACCGCGGCGCGACCTGGTACGCGTCACTATTTGCGGATGCGCGCGCCGACCAGTTGATCGGCGAGAAATCCGCCGACTATCTTGCGGATAGCGCCGCTCCCGCCCGTGCCGCGGCACTGTTGCCCGACGCGATGCTGATCGCGCAGCTCCGCAATCCGGTCGATCGCGCCTATTCGGACTATTGCATGCTCTATCGACGCGGCCAGGTCGGCGGCGATGTCGAGCGGTATCTCGACACGCGGTCGGCGGTTCCGCGCTTCCTGGAAAACGGACTCTATGCCCGGCATATTGCCCGGTGGCGCGATCACTTTCCCGCCGATCGCCTGAAAATCATTCTCTATGACGACATTCGTGCGGATTCCGAACGGGTGCTGGCGGACGTCTGCGGCACATTGCGGCTGCCGCCGACGATCGATGCCGAGCACGTACGGCGGCGCAGTAACGACAGCGAGGCGCCGCTGGTGCCGTTGCCGCTGCGGCGGCTGCCGCAATCGATCAAGAATCTGGTCGCGCCGTTGCGCGGCAATCCGGCGTTCGAAGCCACTCGCCGGATCATCGCTCGCTCGGTCGAATATCCGCGTCTGAGCAGCGATCTGCGGATGCGACTGAACGACTATTATGCGGACGATGTCGCCCAACTTGGACGCATTCTCGACCGGGATTTGAGTGCATGGAGCGACGCGGCGCGTCCTGCTCCATGACGACATTACCCGCCACGCCATTCCATCTCGTCGGCGCGCGGCCAGCGATCGGTCGCGCATACGGTGCCCTCGGCGAAAAGGTTTTGCTCGCCGCGGTGTTCCTCGCGCCTTATACCACCTGGCGCGTGATGGCCGATGTTCTGTTTACGGCCAGCGACGCGCTATTCTGTTTGGGCGCGCTGATCTTTCTGGCCAGCCGGCGCATGACCGCTCGGCCGCTGGGCGATTTCTCGCCGATCTGGTTCCTTGGGCTGGCACTGCTTCTAACCGGCCTGCTGGTCGGCAGTGTCGTCAACGGGGATCCGGCTCGATGGATCATCGTCGCGGTGCAATATGCCTTCGCGTTCGCGCTAGTGCCGATGCTGATGAACGCCATGACGCGCGACATGGCGATCCGCCAGGCCAAGGCTGCATTGGCCGGGGTCGTGATCATGGAGTTGTTCGGTATCAGCGTCTATTACCGCTTGAGCGGTTCGTATGAGGCGGCAAAGCGCTTTGGCCCCGAGTTCATAACCGGCGAACACCGGCTCGGCGCCTTCATGGCCGACGCCAACTGGAACGCAGCGGTGATCACGATGACCGTTCCGCTGATTTTCTATCTCCAGCGCCGGCGTCATATCGGAACGGTCTATGCCGTCGGATCGCTTGCCATCCTGCTCGTCGCATTGCTGTTTACCGGGTCGTTTACGGGGTTTTCCGCCACGGTCGCGAGTGTCGGATTGCTGTTCCTGGTCAGCGGGAGCGCGCGGTCGATACGATTGATCGTGGCGCTTGTCGCGATCAGTGGTGCCCTGATCGCGTCCGGCGTCACGCTTCCCACCGCCTTCGAGAAACGTGTCGTCGGGGCATTGCAAAACCAGGATCTGAGCCAGGCCGGCACCTACTCGGGCAGGTTGGATCTGGTCAAAGAAGCCTGGACGATCATCGACGAGACCAGCGTCGTCGGAATCGGAGCGGATCAATATCGAACCGTCAGCCGCGCGCACGCGCCCGTGCACAACATATTCCTGCTCCTTTGGGCGGAAGGTGGCTTGATGGCGATGTTCGGGTGGATCACGATGATCCTCGTCCCTGCCGCGCTGGCGATCCGAATGATCGCGCGCGACCGGCTTATCGCGGGGCTCGGGTTGGCCGTTTTCACGTCGTTCTTTATTTTCTCGATAGCGGCCCCCCATATGTACTCGCGCAGCTGGGTCGTTCCGCTGTTCGCGACCACGGCGCTTCTGCTCACGTTCGAAGCGCGAATGCGCCGCCGCACTATACCTCTTTTGGACGTTCCACCGACCCGAATGGACCAGCCCGGCCTGCAATAAATCGCGTAATCTGCGTCGGACTCTTGGAGGACTATCAGGGGGACGATCGATGTCTCGACGGGTTTTGGCCGCAGCGTTCCTTTTGCTCGGCGCGTGCGCCGGTAGCGTCTCAACATTGCCGCCGGTGCAGTCCATCGCCGACCAGACCTATCACCTTGGGCCGGGCGACGAATTGCGGATCGTCGTCTACGGCTTCGACTCGATCACCAATGCCTATACCGTGAGCGATGCCGGCACGATTTCGCTGCCGATGCTTGCATCGATGGACGTGGAGGGGCTGTCGACCGCCGATCTGGAGTCGGCGATCAGTGGTGAACTGCGAACCCGCGACCTTGCCCCGCGCGCCAGCGTCAGCGTCCAGGTGCAGAAATTTCGACCCTTCTACATCCTGGGCGAGGTGCAGCGGCCCGGTCAGTATCCCTATGTTCCCGGCATGACGGTGCTGACCGCCGTCTCGATCGCGGGCGGATACACATTCCGCGCGAACAAGCGCGATGCAGAACTCGTCCGAACGAAGAAGAATGTTTCGTACCGCGCCCGCGCCGGCACCGATGCACGGGTTCTGCCCGGCGATACGCTGTTGGTGCCGGAAGCATGGTTCTGAACCGCATTCGTCTACGCCCGGACTTCCATCGTGCGGGCCGCCTGGCGATATTCTTGGCCTATCTGGTGTTGGGCGTCGCCGCCGTGCCCGCGGCGGCCCAGGATCAGGAGCGCCCCATGTCCCCGCTCGATCTGCCCAGACCGGGCTACGAACCACGACCGATACTGATCGGCAAGGCCGCGATCAGGCTCGAGGTCGACGTGTCCACATTGTACGATTCCAACGTCTATGCGACATCGACCAAGCCCCGCGGCGACCTGATTGCCGTGGTACGGCCGCGCGTTGAAATCGATCGCAACTCGTCGACTCTTCGCCTCCACGCCGAGGCCTATGGCCAAATCCGCGAGTACACGAACATCGGCCGTGAAAGTGCCGCCAGTTTCGGTGCTGCGGCATCGGCCGAGCTGATTCCCGGTTCCAGGCAAACCCTGTCTCTTTCCACCCGGTTCGATCGCGCGATCGAAAGCCGCGCCGATCCCGAAGCCCGGCGCAATCTGAACGCGCCGCCACGGCGCATCGACATTCTTGGCGCCGACCTGGGGTACAGCCTTCGCGGCGCCCAGATCGGATTGACGTTCAACGGCGGGTTTCAACAACTCTTCTACCGTGACGTGCTCGATCGCGATCGGAATTTGCGGCTCTATCGAGGCTCGCTCAACATCGCCTGGAAGCCGTCCGCGCCGATTTCGATTTTCGTCGAAGGTTTTGCGACGCGCCGGGATTTCATTACGGATCTCGACAGCAACGGCATCAATCGGGATGCAACGACGCTAGGCCTGCTGGCCGGTGTGCGCCGGGAAGTTTCGAGCAAGTTGCGCGGGCGGATCGGGTTCGGTGTGTTCCGCTTCGACCCGGACGATCGCACGCTGTCGGGTTTCACCGGCCTTGCCGCCAGCGGCGAATTGACCTGGTCGCCGCGGCCCAGAACCGCGCTGACCTTGGCTCTCGCGCGCGGAGACGTTGCGACTGTCCGCTCGGGCGCGACCAATCGCACCGACACCCAGATCGGCTTGCGCATCGATCAGGAAGCGCGACACAATTTCCTGCTCGGAGCGGAGATTTCCTGGCTCGGCACCCAATATCGCGGGATCGTCCCGCGCAGCCAGCGCACGCTGCAGGTGCGTGCCGAAGCGCGCTATCTGGTGAATCGCGTGCTGGCGCCGTTCGTCGCGGTCGGGGTCGCACGGCGCGACGCCGATCTCGCCCAGGACCGTTTCACGCGTGCGACCGTCGAACTGGGCGTGCGCATCCGTTATTGACGGGAAGGCGACATCGCATGGCCAACATCACCAATCGCGGGACCTTGCGACTGGTCAGCTATCTGACGGCCGCACTTGTGCTGGCCTCTGCGACATCCGTGGGTGCGGAGCCACTTGTCGCAAAGCGCCCTGCATTCCCCGGCGCGGAGGGCTTCGGCCGGATGGCACAGGGCGGGCGCGGCGGCCGTATCATTGCTGTGACGACGCTGGCCGATGGCGGCCCGGGATCGTTGCGCGCCTGTATCGTCGCGGTCGGCCCGCGGGTCTGCGTCTTTCGTGTCGGCGGCGTCATCCGGTACACGACGATGCGCCCGGACATCAGCAATCCCTATCTGACGATCGCTGGGGAGACCGCACCCGGCGGAGGGATTCTGATCACGCATGCGGGCGGACAGGGGGCATTCACGCCCTTTGTCATCAAGAATACGCACGATGTGATCGTCCGCGATATTCGGGTGAGGCTCGATCGCCCAGGCGAACAGCGACGCGCGGACAGTGCCTTCATCATCGAGAACAGCCGCAATGTCATTCTCGACCATGTCAGCGGTTCCTGGGCGCGTGACGAGAATATGGGTGGCTATGCCGACAATGACGCCATCACCATTTCATGGTCGATCTTCGCCGAAGGCGTGCCGCGCCACGACAAATGCGCGCTATTGTCGAGCGACCCAAGGTCGCCGCAACGGCTGAGCTTCATCAAGAATCTGTGCGCGCATAATGGCGATCGCAATCCGGATATCAACTTCAAGCCCGGCTCGTGCGTCGAGGTCGTCAACAACGTCCTGTACAACGCGCAGGTGCAGTTCAGCGAAGTATGGGAGAGCTATGGCGGGACGCCGGTCAACATCGTCGGTAATTATTATCGCCGCGGTCCCAACACGCCGCGGCTGGCGTTCGGGATCGACCGGCCGCTGGTGGCCTCTACCGGGCGTGCGCGTATCTATGTGCAGGACAATATCGTCGACGGTGGGGGTATCGTCCTGGCGCCCGTGGCGCGCGCTGCGCTGGTAGGCTCGCCGGTCTGTCCGCTGACATTGAAGCCGATGCCCGGTAGGCGCGCATTTGAGGCAGTGCTGGGCGGTGCGGGGGCTTTCCCTCGCGATCAGGTCGATAGGCGGATCGTCGGCGAGGTACGTAGCCGGACGGGCGCCATCGGCCGGCCCAATCGCCAATTACCGTCGATCGCCGGTGGAGCGGCTTACAAGGATACCGACGGTGACGGCATGTCGGATCGGTGGGAGATCGTCCATGGAAGCAACCCGCTTCGTAGCGACCCCTGGGAAGATCGTGACGGCGACGGATGGAGCAATTTCGACGAATTTCTGAACTACGCCCACAATGAGCGGATGGCGGGCCGTCAGGTGTTTTGACCGCGCCTGTCGAGGAACATCTCCTCGATCTCGGATCCGCCGCCCCATCGTTCCACCACCGCAAGGGCGCCGTCATCACCCTTCCTGAACAGCGTGCCACGATGGTCGCGATCGCCATGGGTCCGTAGCACCAGCAGCCAGGCACCGGGTCCGCGCAGATAGGACCGTGTATTGTCGACGGCGCGCAGGAGCGACCCGGGCTGGAAATGGAGGCGGCTGAGGATGTTGGCCGCGCGGATCAGATCGAAGCCGCCGATCAAGGCGGGGTTGCGAAGGGTGATATCGTCCTCGATCAACCGCATCGCGTCCGATTGCGCCAGGCGCGGGCTGACAAGGGCGACACTATTCCCCGCCTGGCGCGAGACGGCCTGCGCGCGTGCCAGCGGCGCCAATGTGCGGTTCACGACGGTCCGGGCGAGAGCCATGCCGGTCAGATAGTCGAGGCGGCGCGTCCAGGGTCGCATCGCTCGTCCCAATATTTCATATTGCAGGACATGACCGGTCGGTTCGACCAGCGCGCGACAGCCCATCGGCAGATCGACGATCCGCGCGGCGAGCGAGCGGTCGGTGCCGGTCATCCTGACGCAGCGGCCCGATTGCATGAGCGCGGTCGCAAGTTCGCTCGTGGTGACGCCCGATGAAATGCCGAGATCGAGCGCGGTGTCGATGGTGGCGTTTGCCCGGTCGAGGCATTCGATCAGCGCGGTATCGATCGTGCGCAGGCGCGTTTGATCCGTTCGTTTGAACGTGGCGTTGCCGGTTCGCAGCGCGCCGAAGAACAGCGCTTCGTCGCGCGCGGTCAATCTGTCGGGGTCGACGGAAAAGAACTTGGTTGCGGTCTGCACTGTTCGCCTGTTGCCCGATGACGCGCGGATGCCGCGCGGCGCTCCACAGCGGAGCCTCCAGGCGATAGCAGCGGCGACAGTCCGTCGTCGCATTCGACAACGGATTACCCCCCCTGCGCACGGCGAATACCGCGCTGATCGACCTATTCTACCGCCGAGCAAGGGAAGGATGGGGCGATGCAGTTCGACACCTACGCAGAGGTCGTATCGGGCGACCGCGACGAGCGGAAAGCTGTCCGCGGGTCGACGCACGCTCCCCTGATCTGGGTTGCCGTGGCGATCGCTGTGGCCGCGCTGTTCGCCCGGATCATGACCTATCCCTTGCAGCACGACGAACAATTCTACATCCCCGCCGCGATCCTCTTCTCGTTCGACGGGCTGTATTCCGATCTGGGGTTCAGCCATCTGCCCAATCTGCCGCTTCTTTTGTCCGGCGTATTCGCCGTGGTCGGTGGATATTATGTCCTGGTCGGGCGGCTGGTGATCTTCGTTTCATGGCTGATGACGATCGGCGCCCTTGCGCTCATTGGCCGCCGCCAAGCGCGAAGCGACCTGGTTGCTGCTGTTCTAGTCGCGCTGTTGATCGCCAATCCTGCGCTGCTCGATGCGACCGGGATGGCGGTCACGAACAATTTCATCGCCACGCCGTTTGCATTGCTCGGCTTGCTGGCCTTCATCGAGGCAGCCACGCGGCCATTGCCGTCGCCGGGACTGACGGCCCTTTCCGGCTTTCTGCTGGCCGTGGCAGTCGGGTTCAAGGCGAATTACGTCATCCTTTTGCCGCCGGTCGCCATTGCCGCCATTCTCGTCCCGCCACATCTAACGACGCGAGCTCGACTGATACGGTTCACGCTGCCGTTGCTGGCGGGAGGGATCATCGGCGGCGCCCCGACGCTGTATTTCCTGGTGAGCGATCCATCGGGTTTTGTCGCGCATGTCGTGAGTTTCCATCGCGGCCCCCAGATCGGCTATTGGCGGGCGAACGCCGACCCTCTTGATCCCAAGGCGATCGGCCTGGCGGCGAAGATGCTGATGGCACAGCGCTCGTGGTTGAGCGCGACGAACCTCATCGTGCTGCTGGCACTGGCTTTTTATGCGACATTGGCGGTGCGTGGGGGGCAATTTCGCTCCTGGGCCGGCGCAGCGGCACGCTGGCCGGTGATGCTGCTGCTGGCGATCACCGCACTGGCGGCAATCGTCTCGTTCCTGCCGACGCCGGCATTTCCGCAATATTTCACTATCGCGCTTCCATTCGCGCTCATGCTGATCGCATTGCTGCACGGTTCGCTGGACGCCGATGGGCGGAGCCTGGCCCGCCCATTCCTGGTTGCCGCGCTTGTCATGGCGGCGTTGATCGGCACGCCGATCCTGCTGTCCACGGCACCCAAAGCAGTGAACGTCGCACGCTGGACGGGATTTCAGGTCCATCGCGATGCGCTCGACGTCGCGAAGCTGGCGAATGGAGGAGGCCAGCGCGCGTCGATGGCGACCCTGTCGCCGGTCTATGCGCTCGAGGGCAAGCTCAAGGTGTACCCGGCGCTGGCGATGGGTCCCTTCGTCTACCGCGCGAGCGCCTGGATACCGGCCGGGGAACGGGTGCACTATACCCATCTGACGTCTCCGGCGACGGTAGACGCGATGCTGGAAAGCGCGCCGCCGGCTGCCATTCTGACGGGTCAGGAGGGAGCGCTCGACGCGCCGCTATCGGCTTTTGCCGTCGCTCATGGCTATGTCGCTCACCCGATCAGGATGGGGCGTGGCAATGCCGCTCGCGACATGGTTCTGTTTACGCGATCACCGCTTCTGAAGGAGCCGGTCGCTTTCGGCGATGCGCCGCCGCCTCGGGGTTCGGACTTTGGGCCGACATCGGTGCCGGCGCATCATTGAGCCGGGCCTCGATGATCGGCATGGGCCGCCCCTTCACTTGCATGAAGATGCGGCCGAGATATTCGCCGATCACGCCCAGAAACAGCGCGTTGAGCGTGATGCCGAGCAACAGGAGCAGCGTCGTCGTGGCAAAGCCGGCCGGCCATTGCTGCCCGAAGGCGAGCCGCCCGGCGAGGTAGCCCAGGATCAGCAGGGTCGTCGTAACGCCCACTGCCAACCCGACACCCGACGCCACGCGTAGCGGAACGAGCGAGTGGTTGAGAACGCCGTCAGCGGCGAGGCCCAGCATCTTGCTGAGCGGAAATTTGCTCTCGCCCGCGACGCGCGCGCCGCGGTCATATTCAAAGCCGACTTGCGAAAAGCCCATCGAGCTGATGAGTCCGCGAAGATACGGGCTGGTGTCCTGGACCGCCCGCAGTTCGGCCAGCAATCGTCCATCGACCAGCCGGAATTCGCCGGCATTCAACGGCAGATCGTCTTCGCTCAAGGCGTTGATGCCATAATAGAACCAACGTCGCAGAGCCGCCTTGATCCGGCTTTCGGCCAGCGAGCGCCGGATGCCGTACACGACCTGATGGCCCTCGCGCCACCGCGTCAGCATCTGCGGAATCAGGTCGGGCGGGTCCTGGAGGTCGCAATCGATCTGCACCGAGCATGCGCCGCGCGCGTTCTGGTAGGCGACCAGCAGCGACCGTTGATATCCGATGTTTCGGGCGAAGCGGATGACGCGGACTCGCGGATCGACGCTGGCGATCGCGCTCAACAAGGTAAAAGTGGCGTCGGTCGAGTGATTATCGGTGAAGATGATCTCGCACCGGTAATCGGGAAGGCTGTCGAACACGCGCGTGATTTCGGCATAGGCGCGCCCGACGTTCGCGGCTTCGTTCATTGCCGGTACCAGCACGGAGACCAGGGTGTCGCCGCGCCCCGTCATGCGAACACCGGCTGTCTTGCACTCGCAACCGTGCGTGCGAGCCCTTCATCCAGCGCTACCCGCGCGCTCCATCCTATCAGGACTGACGCAAGCTCGGGCGAGCCGAGAACCGTCCTGATTCCCGTCTCCGACTCCGCATCGTCGCCATATCTGATCAATGCCGGATCGGCACCGGTAAGGGTGACGATCCGCCTGGCGACATCTTCCATCGTCGGCGCAATGCCGCTGCACAAATTGACGATCGATCCGCCGGGCAGGTCAGCCCAGGCAAGCGCTCGAAGGCCATCGACCGCATCGTCCACATGGATCAAGTCACGCCGCCGGGAGGGGTGCTCCACGTCGTACGGCTCACCCGCGAGACAGCGCTGGATGAGCCGGGGAATCAGGAACGCGTCGGACTGGCCTTCACCATAAGTGAGCGCGAGGCGCGCGGTGAGAACCACGAAGGGAAGCGTCGGCTGAAGGGCCCGCGCCACATGCGCGCCGGCAACCATGGCCGCGGTGTACGCCGACAAGGGTTGCTCGCGCTGGCTTTCGCGCGAGGGAGTGACGCCATTGCCATATTCCGCCAGCGAGCCGGCTCTCACCAATATCCTCGGCGCCGCGGCCCGGGCGGCATTCAACAAGGTCAGGAAATTGCGCAGATCGCCCATCACTATCTGTGAGTCGAGCGGATTGAGTCCGCCGGTGCCGCGGCCCGTGTCGCTCGCCAGATGATAGATGATCGTCGGCCGCGCTTGCTCGACATAGGTCGACAGCGTTTCGACATCATCAAGATGCAAGTGCGCCACGATGACATTTGCCGCCATGCGACTGGACCTGATCAGGCCGCGCGGTCGGACGACGACGTGCACCTCGTCGCCGGCGGCAGCATGTGCCGCCGCCACCTTCGATCCGATAAAGCCGGCACCGCCTGTGATCAGAACACATTCCGACATCGCCGGCGCTTCCCCATCCGCTGGTCAGTTCATCAGAACCGGTTGCGGCAACGGCACCAGGAAGCGGCCGCCGCGAGAGGTGAACTCGGCCTGCTGTTCTCGAATTTCGTCCAGGAAATTCCAGGCGAGCACCATCAGGATATCGGGCCGCTCGGTCTCGATCGCCTCGGGCGATCGAACCTCGATCTTCATTCCGGGCGAGAACAGGCCCTGTTTGAGCGGGTTGCGATCGACCAGGAAGTCGAGGTGGTTCGGCCCGACGCCGAAATAGTTGAGCAGAGTGTTTCCTTTGGCCGGTGCGCCGTAGCCGGCGATCTTCAGTCCCTGGCCTTTCAACTCCGCCAGCATGTGAATCAGGTCGCGGCCGACCTGCTCGACCCGGTCGGCGAAGTCGTCATAGGTCTTCGCCTTCAGCATCCCCGCTTCAAGTTCCTCGTTGAGCATCTCCTGCACCGCCGGCGTCGCGGTGACCTTCGCCTTGCGTCGGAAGAAGACCCGCATCGACCCGCCATGGATCGGCAATTTCTGGACGTCGATCACGTCCAGTCCGAAGACGTCGCCGAGCCGGACCATCGACAACAGACTGAATTCGGAAACGTGTTCCTGGTACACGGTGTCGAATTCGTTGCGCGCCAACAGCTCCTTGGCCCAGGGCACCTCGACCACGAACGTCCCATCTTCGTCGAGCAGATCGACGACGCCGGCCATGAAGTAATGCAAATCGCCGATATGGTTGAAGGTGTTGGTCGTGACGATGACCTTCGCCGCGCCGCGATCGTTCCGCAGGGTGACGGCCGTGGGCGGATCGAAATAGGCGACGTGGACGTCCACGCCCCGGGCGTTGGCCAGCTCGGCGAGATTGGCGGCGGGATCGATGCCCAGCGTCTTGCAGCCGATCTCGTTGCAGGCCTTCAGCAACAGGCCGTCATTGCAGCCGATATCGACGATGAGGCCGTCCTCGGCGTGCTGTTTCAGCGTCTCCGCCAGCTCGCCGAAATGCCGGTGCATGGTGGTCGCGCCAGAGGGCACGTAGAGATAATGACGGAAGAAATCCGCCGGGATCTGATCCGCGATCTGTATCAGGCCGCAATGCAGACAAACCTGGGTATTCAGCGAGAAGCTCGGCTGTGTCTCGCCGACTTCGGTCGGTCGGACGAACATGTTGGCGGGCGGATGATCGCCCATGGCGAGGAAGAGGTAGGGATGCGGTGCCAAACAGGCGCGGCAGTGCTCAAGTCGCTCCATCATTCAACCTTTCAGCCTAGGCACAATTGCGCAGTGGTTCGGTTTGTCCGGCGACGTCTTTCGCAAACCGGTCGAAACAGTCGTGGATATGATCGATCTGGGCGTCTTCCAGGCCGTGGTGGCAGGCCAGCAGGATGCCGCCCTTCATGACGGAATCGGCTTGCGGATAGCCTTCGTCGCGGACGCGCACCTCGACGCCCGCCATGGCCGGTTGGCGAAGGATATTGCCGGTGAACACGACGCGGGTCTGGATATCCTGCTTCTCGAGGAAGATCTGGAGGTCGCGCCGATTGAACGGCGCCCGGGCATTGAGCGTGAGCGGGAAAGCCAGCCAGCCGGTACGGGCCTCCGGCAATTGCCGCGGCAACGTCAGCCAATCTTCGTAGCGTGAGAAAAACGCCATGTGTCGCGCGAAATTGCGTTCGCGCGCGGCGATGTTGCGTTCCAGCTTGGTCAGTTGAACAAGGCCGAACGCCGCGCCGATTTCGGATGGCTCCAGATTATAGCCGAGCTCTTCGAAGACGAATTTGGCATCATAGGGGATGCCCTGCAGGGTCACGTCGAACCGCCGCTCCACAGATTCGGAATCGACAAAGAGCGAGGAGCTCCGGCCCCAGGATCGCAGCAGGATGCCACGACGGGCCATCGCCTCGTCATTGACGCACAACATGCCGCCATTGCCCGCGGCATTGATGACATGCGAGCCGTAAAAACTGGTCGTGCTTATATCCGACCTCGTCCCGGTGCTGGTGCCGCGAAGCGTAGCTCCCAGCGTGTCGGCGCTGTCCTCGATCACCATCAGCCCGTGCCGGTCGGCAATGTCGCGGATCCGGTCCCAATCGGGAAGGTTGCCGATCAACGAGGGGATCATCATCGCCCGCGTCCGGCTGGTGATCATGGCGTCGATCGCGTCTTCGTCGATATTGTAGGTGCCGGGGCGCACATCGACAAAGGCGGGTACGAGACCATTGCGGACGATCGGCGCGACCGTGGTGGCAAAAGTGAGGGCAGGGGTGATGACCTCGCTGCCGCGTGGCAGGCCAAGCAACTCCACGGCCAGATAGTTGGCCGAAGACCCCGAATTCACCATGATGCCATGCTTCTTGGCAAACAGCGCGGCGACATTTGCCTGCATCTCCCGGACGCGGTCACCCATTTGGGTCGAGCCGCGCAGGACGGACACAACGGCATCGATCTCGTCGTCGCCATGGACTGTTTGACCATAGTTCACGCGCATAACTTGGTCGTCTCCTGGATGGTGGCTGCCATTGTCGCTGCCTGGGCCGGCGGGTTTTCCGCGCCCGCGACGTAATCGTCGATCTGGCGCTCGCTGAACGCCCGCATGTCGGCCTGGGCGGTGTGGGCACGATACCATTCGGTGGTCAGCGCTACTGCCTGGGCCATGGAAAGCCTGGGGCGCCAGCCGAGCTCGAGCTTCGCCTTGCTGCTGTCGAGGCTCAGGATGCCGGCTTCCGGGCGGGTCGTATCGCTGCGATCGAAATGCGCTTCGAGCACGCTGGGCTTCCACGCGTCGCGGAAGGCGTTCAGCAAGGTTTCGACATCGACCACACCGGCGCTGTCGGGCCCGAAATTCCAAGCGCCGTCGAGCTTGCGATTGCCCTCCATCATACCAGCTGCCAGCATGAGATAGCCGGCGAGCGGCTCCAGCACGTGCTGCCAGGGGCGGATGCTCCGGGGGTTGCGAAGCTTGATCGGGCGGCCGGCCGTCACTGCGCGGACAATGTCGGGAACGAGGCGGTCCTCCGACCAGTCGCCGCCGCCAAAAACATTGCCGGCGCGGGCAGTGGCAATGATCGGGGCGTGTGGTTCCCGGAAGAACGAGTGACGATACGCATCCACCACCAATTCGGCGCATCCCTTGGACGCACTATAGGGGTCGGCGCCACCCAGGCGGTCGATCTCGCGGTAACCCCAGAGCCATTCCCGATTGGCGTAGCATTTGTCGCTGGTCACCACGACCACGCCGCGCAGGCTCGGCATGCGCCGCGCCGCATCGAGCACGATCGCGGTCCCCACCACATTGGTGTGGAAGGTCTCGACCGGATCAGCATAAGAACGGCGGACAAGCGACTGTGCCGCCATGTGGATCACGAGATCCGGCTGGAGGCCGGCTACCGCGGCCTCGAACTGTTCGCCGGAACGGATGTCCGCGATGCGATGATGTACCAGGGCCGGAACGTCGAGCGCGTCGAATAAACTGGGTTGGCCGCCGCCAGGGGGCAAGGCGACGGCCGTTATGTCAGCGCCCAGTCGCCGGAGCCACAGCGCCAGCCAGCCGCCCTTGAAGCCGGTATGTCCGGTCAGCAAGATATGGCGGCCCGCCAGTGCGCGGCCCAACCGGCTTTCGTCCAGCGCCGCTTCAGCCATTGATCGCAAATGCCTGGGGCGGCGGCTCGACTGCCCCACGGGGGGGCATTGTCATCCAGGGGATGTCGCCGGATACACACAGTTGATTGAGGTGATCCCGGTCCCGCACCGTATCCATCGGGTGCCAGAAGCCGGTATGTTTGTAGGCGAACAATTCGCCGTCGCGGGCGAGCGCGGCGAGCGGCGCTTGTTCCAGCGGCTCGTCATCTCCCGAGAGATAATCGAGCACTCCGGGTTCGAAGACGAAGTAGCCGCCGTTGATCCAAGTCTCTTGTTTCAGCACCTTCTCGGTGAATTCGACCACTTGGTTGTCGACCAGTTCCAGATTGCCGAACCGGGCCGGCGGCTGCACCGCCGTGACCGTCGCCAGGCCGCCATGCGATCGGTGGAAAGCGATCAGCGCCTCGATGTCGATATTGCCGACACCATCCGAATAGGTGACCATGAACGTCTCGTTGCCAAGCCACTCGCGGAGGCGCCGCAGGCGGCCGCCCGTCATCGTGTGCTGGCCCGTGTCGACGACCGAGACATTCCAGTCCATCGGCCGACTTGGATGGAGCGCAACATTGCCATCGTGAACCGCGACGGTAAAATCGTTTCCCATGAAATAGAGGTCGTGAAAAAACTTCTTCATCATGAATGATTTGTAGCCGCAGGCGACAATAAAATCCCGGTGCCCCCAATGACTGTATATATCCATGACGTGCAGGATGATCGGTCGGCCGCAAACCTCGACCATGGGCTTCGGTATACTTACCGTCTCTTCCGACAGCCGGGATCCAAGTCCCCCCGCAAGGAGCACAACTTGCATTTAACCCTCCTGGAACGACCGAGGTGCATCGATGTTGCCGTCGGAGCATACGTCAAAGGGGCGCGGGCCGGGCATGCGCATCGGGGTTAGCGCAGAGCTAATCGGATGAGGGGCCCAGGCGTCTCGCACCGACAGCCATCATCCCATCGGTGGAGGCAATGTACCCTTTGTCAGGAACGGTGCAGCGGGGTTGTGCGAACTCACGATCGCGTCAGGGCCGCACCGCTCCCGGCGCGTCGCGTGACCCGAGAAGGCGGCGGAGCGCGTCTATCAGATTCTCGTGCCCGCCGCGATTATCCTTATGGGATAGCGGCGTGATCAAATGCGTCGTGTCGCGGGCTCTTCAATCAACTAAAACACATCATGGCCCAGCAAGCAGCGACTCGTGCCCTGGCGCGCATCATCCGCGGACCCCGGGATGCCTATTTTCGATGGAGCATCCAGAAGGTCCTAAGCTCCATTGACCATGTGCTGGTATCGTATCCGAAATCCGGTCGCACGTGGCTCCGCTTCATTCTCAGCTATTATTTCACGCTCGCCTACGGGCTGGACTGCGCCCCCGGCCTCCACCAGATGTTTTCTGTCCTGCCGAACCTGGACTGGGATGCCAATCAGGGGCTGCCGGCATTTATGAGCGGTCCGGCGATCGGCCTGGTGCCTTTCCTACCGGCTACGCACGAGCGTCCCAGGCTGTTTCGAAAGCATGACGTTCCGGCGATCTATATGACACGCGACGTTCGCGACGTCCTGGTTTCTTCCTATCTTCACGCGACGCGTCACACGCGCGATTTTCACGGTGATATCGACGCATTCGTTCGCGATCGGAGCCGCGGCCTTCACCAGGTCGCGAAACATTATAACAGCTGGGCAGCCTACCTGAGCAAGGTTCCCCATCGCGTCATTTCCTATGAGAGCCTCAGCAGCGATCCGCAGACAACGGTCTCGACCGCCATCGATTTCTTGAACATCGAGCCGTCAACACCGCTGATCGCACAGGCGATCTCGGCAGCCGAGATTGGCAAGATGCGCGCGATGGAGCTCGAGGCTGGGCTTCCGGGCCAGCGATATGACCGTTCCGATCCCGAAGCGTTGCGCGTGCGGCGGGGCCTCGTTGGGGGCTATGGCGATTATCTCAGCGTCAGAACCTGCCTGTGGATTCATGAGGAATGGTCGAAGGCCATCACGCCCGAGGCGTGTCATCTGCTAGGCGCATCCCTTACGGCTCCACGAACTGATCCGGCGGCGGAAAATGCGGCAATTCGCGGGGTCGGAGGTTCATAAGTGCGGGGTCCCGGTTGCATCGAGTTCGCTGTGCACCGCCTCCCATTATTGTGTACCCCGGAAGGGGGGCGACGACCGCGAACGACTGTACGGTAGGCCAGTAAATCGCCGAAACATGCATGGTCGCCGCGTCCTTGCGTAAGCCGCATGGCTATCATCTGCGATTCTGGAAGGCGCGGGTGGGCCAAAGTTCTAACCCGTTATTCCACGTTCAAACGCAGTGTCTCGCGACTAGCTTGACGATGGGCGCGATGCGCGCCGTCGGAGTAGATTCATGGCAGATTTCTACAATTCCCTCGGCAGCTCGACTGTCGCGGGCACGGCGGGGGTGGATCGCTTCTTCCTGTTCAATAAGGATGCCAACCCGAACAACCTGCGCGCCGATGCTACCCTGGCGAGTTTCGTGTGGAACACATCGCTTCATCGCAGCGACGGGTCCATCTTCCAGTTGCTCGGTTCCCTGGTGAACATCTCGACCGACGTGATCATCGGCGATCGTACCGACGCGATTTACGGATCGAACTTCAACGACGCGATCGTCTACAATAATGGCGCGTTCGCCGACGGGCTGGGCGGCTTCCGCGATATTCAGCTCATGTACCTCAACGGCGGGGACGATTTCGTCGATCTGACCGCGCACGGCCCGGGCGGCGTCGCCTATGCCAAGGATACCAAGATCTACGCGGGCGACGGCAATGACACGATCGTCGGCGGTGCGGGCGCGGACGTCTTCTATGGCGAAGCGGGCAACGATCTGATCCTCGGCTTCGCGGGCGCCGATACGATCTATGGCGGCGACGGCGACGATGCGCTGTACGGCGAAGATCTCGGTTTCGACAACAGCTCCAGCTACGATACGCTGTACGGTCAGCGCGGTAACGACACGCTCTACGGCGGCGGCAGAGCCGACACGCTGGACGGTGGCGACGATAACGACACGCTCTATGGCGGCGCGGACGCCGACTCGCTGATCGGCGGCGCCGGCAATGATATCCTCTATGGCGACGATCTGACGAACACGGGGGCCGACAAATTGAGCGGCGGGAGTGGGGATGACCAGCTCTACGGCCGCGCCGGCAATGACGAGCTTCACGGCGACAGCGGGAATGACCTCGTCGATGGTGGCGACGGAAAGGATTATCTGGCTGGCGATGCTGGCGCGGACATCATCCTGGCCGGCGGCGGTGACGATACGATCGATGGCGGGACAGAGATCGACCGCCTGGTTTTCACCGGTAACCGCGCCGACTACCGCTTCACGACCAACGCCGATGGCAGCATCACCTTCGTCGATCAGCGCGCTGGTTCACCTGATGGCACGGACGTGGTCCGCAACGTCGAATTCTTTCAATTTGCCGATGGCACTTTCACCAGCGATCAGCTCGACAACCCGCCGGTGATCGTCTCGAACGGTGGCGGCGCGCAAGCCGCCATCACCGTGAACGAAAACGATCCGCAGGCAGTCACGATCGTGGTCGCTACCGACATCGATGCGGGCCAGACCCTGAGCTACACGATTGCCGGCGGCGACGATGCCGCATTGTTCACGATCGACGCGGCGACCGGTGCGCTCCTGTTTACATCGCCGCCCGATTTCGAGGACGCCTATGATCGCGACGGCAACAATATCTATGACGTGATCGTTGCCGCCAGCGATGGCGTCGGCGGTGTGGCGCAGCAACGTCTCGCGGTGACCGTCGTCGACGTCGCGGACGGTCAGGCGCCGACGATCGTCTCCAACGGCGGCCAGGCGACCGCTGCCGTCACCGTGGATGAGAACGGCCTGCTCGCGACCAATATGGTGGCTGTCGATCCGGCCGGCTTGCCGGTGACCTACCGGATCGTCGGCGGCGCCGATGCGGCTCAGTTCACCATCGATGCTGCTACCGGGGCGCTTTCCTTCCTTGTCGCCCCCGATTTCGAGGTGCCGACCGATCAGGGGGGCAACCATGTCTATGACGTCGTCGTCGCCGCGAGCGACGGCACCAATGGCGATCATCAGGCGCTCTCCATCACTATCGCCAACACCAATGACAATGCGCCCATTCTAACGTCGTTCGGCGGAGCGCCGAGTGCCTCGCTGGCTCTGGCCGAGAATAACGCGACGGTCGCGACGATCGCCGCGACCGACGCGGACGGGATGGGGCTGACCTATTCCATTCTGTCGGGCGCCGATGCTGCATTGTTCACCATCGATAGCCTGACGGGCGCGCTGACCTTCATCACGCCGCCGAATTACGAACAGCCGGCCGATGTCGGCGCCGACAATAGCTACTCGGTGACAGTGGGGGTTAGCGATGGCGTCACGACAGTGTCGCAAGCGCTGACGATCGCTATCACCAACGTCAACGATCTGGCGCCTGTCATCCTGTCGAACGGCGGTGGTGCCACGGGCGCGGCATCGCTGTTGGAGAACAGCAAGTTCGTCACGACCGTTGCCGCGAGCGATGGCGACGGAACGACGCCCACCTATGCGATCACCGGCGGCGCCGACGCGGCGTTTTTCGTGCTGGACAGCATTACCGGCGCGTTGAGCTTCATCAATCCGCCCGATTTCGAGTTTCGGCAGGATGCGGGTGGCGACGGCATCTACGACGTGATCGTCGCCGCCACCGACGGGACCTTCGTGACCACTCAGGCGCTTGCCGTCCAGGTGCTCGATGTCAACGAGATTGGCCGGACGCTGACCGGCAATGGCGCGGCCAACACCTTCTCGCCGACCGCGCCGGCCGCAACGCAGACGACGGCGCTCAACGATACGATCTACGGTCTGGGCGGCAACGATATCATCGACGGCGGCGCTGGGGCCGACCGGATGGAAGGAGGGGTCGGTAACGACACCTATTATGTCGATACCTGGAGCGCGGACGGTTTCGCCGGCAACGACGACACCGTCGTCGAGGCGGCCGGGGCAGGCACCGACCTGGTGATCACCACTGTCAGCTATCAATTGACCGCCGAGGTCGAGAATCTGACCCTTGCGGGGGCCGCTGGCATTTCGGGCCTGGGGAATGTTCTCGGCAATATCATCACCGGCAATGCAGGCGCCAATTTGATCGACGGGGGGGCGGGCAATGATCGTCTCCTCGGTGGCGACGGCGCTGACACGCTGCTCGGCGGCGACGGTACCGACATCCTGAATGGCGATGCGGGCAATGACAGTTTGCTGGGCGGTGCGGGCAGTGACGCGCTGGACGGTGGCGCGGGCGCCGATCGCATGGAAGGCGGCACGGAGAACGACACCTATACCGTCGATACCTGGTCGGATGACGGCAATGCCGCCAATGACGATGTGGTTGTCGAGGCAGCCGGCGGCGGCACCGGGGATCTGGTCAATTCCTCGGTCAGCTACCGTCTGACCGACGAGGTTGAGAAGCTGACGCTGACCAGCGCCGACAGCATCAACGGGTTCGGCAACGTCCTGAATAATGTCATGACGGGGAATACGGCGGCCAATCTGCTGGTCGGCGATCTTGGCAATGACACTATCGACGGTGGGGCCGGCAACGACACGCTGCAAGGCGGTGAGGGGAATGACACGTTGCTCGGCAATGTCGGCGACGACAATCTGAGCGGCGGCAATGGCGTCGATGCGCTTGATGGAGGCGCCGGAAACGATCTGCTCGACGGTGGCGCATCCAACGACACGCTATTCGGCCAGGCCGGAGCCGACATCCTGATCGGCGGCAAGGGCAAGGACGTGATGACCGGCGGCGCCGACGCCGACGTCTTCGTGTTCGCGGCCGGTGACACATCGGCGCTTAACGGCTTTGTCGACACGATCACGGACTTCAACGCCGCCGCCGATTCAATCGATATCGATGTGTTCAGCGGACCGTTCTCGGCCAGCGCCTATGGCGAGTTGACCGTCGGGACGAACAGTTTCGACGACGCCCTGTTTGCCGCGCGCGGAGCCATGACCCCCAGCATCTCGGCGATCTTCGTGGCGGGGACCACCGATGGCTGGTTGTTCTGGGATAGCAACGGCGATCATGTGCCCGACCAAGCGGTCATCCTGCAGGGTGCCAACACTCTGGGCGGGTTCGACCAGCATCACATTATCTAGGACGGGCTGGGGCGCCGGTGCTCGCACTCAATACATCGGCCGGCCGCAATTATAGGCCGGTACGCGCCCGGTGCCCGATCCGATGAAGCCCGAATAACGCACGTCGTCCTGCGCCAGCGCGTTCAGATACTCCTCGATATTGGGATATCCATCGCCATCGGCATCGGCATTGGCATCCCAAAGAACCGGGTTGGTGTTGACGAAGCGGCGCTCCCAGTCGTCGGGCATGCCGTCATTGTCGCTGTCGGGCTTCGCCGGCCCCTGGGTCAGGATAGCCCACCCGCCGGATTGCGCGACAGTCGAGGTCCATGCGTCTTGGAACAACCAGGGCGCCAGGTCGCAGGTGCGGACATCGTCTACATAGAGGGCGTCGACATTATCCCGGCATGGACCGTCACGACAGCGGTCGGCGCCGGAAAATGCGAGCACGTCGCGCAGCGCCTGTTCGGGCGAGGTGATCCGCGCCGGATCGTAGGTCAGCGACCGACCCGGCGCGAGCGCATAGGCCGTGTTCTGGATGACGCTCAGCCCGGTGCGCGTGCAATCGGCGGCGCCCGTGGCCGTTACGCCGCAGATCGTCGAGGGTACGACATGTGCGATGAAACCCGCGGCGTTTACGAACGGATCGGTCACGGTCGATCCGAACTGACCGGCGACGCGGGTACGCGGCGTCACATTATCGCGGGCATAGATGTTGAACCCGAAGGTCGGGGAACCCCCCGGCGTGTAGAGGCCGATCAGATAGTTGCCGTCGCTAGCATTGTAGCGCGGACCGCGCAGGTTCGCGTTGCCGATGTAATTTGCATAGACACTGCCGAATTGGTTCGAGATCAATCCCGTCTCGGCGATGAAGTCATACAGCACATTGTTGACGATATCGGCCTGGCCGAGATTGCCCACCGTCGGCGGGTTGGAGCCGGGCGCGATGTTGATGCCGCGCTGCTCGCCATGCTGCGACAGATTGTGCGCAACGGTGACGTTGGATGCCGGCTTCAGGAAGAAACTCTTGCAATGCAGTGACGAGGTGTGTCCGGCATTGAGACAGATATTGGGGCCGATGATCGACCATTGGATCGTGCAATCCTGGCAGGCGGTGTCGAGACTCTCGTCGGTGCCGAACATGCTCGATACATGATCGATGATCTGGAAGCTGGTGGCCTGCAGACGGATCGGATCGCCATTGTCCGACACCCGCCCGGGATGTTCGCCCAGCCGCACGCGGACATGGCGCAGGATCATGTGATCGCCGCCACGCCGTGTGTCGATCAGCGAGTCGACCGGGTTGTAATTGGCGCCCAGGCGGAATTCGATGCCGCCCGGTGAGGTCTGGCCGGCGATGTAGATTTTGGGAATGGTGATCCGCGCGGGCGATTGCAGAATGATCGCGCCCGCCACGTCGAACACGCAATAGCGCGGTCGCCCGGCAGGTATCGCATAGGGCGTGGTCACTGCCAGCGCGAGGGCGCATTCGCGATAGCTGATCTTGCCGTCGCTGGGATCGGCGACATCGTCGAGCGTGTTGATCTTGTACACCACCGCATTGGCGGCGCGAACACTCGTGGCGCGACCGTAGCCAGTCGCGGTGGGAAAGGCGAGTGGGTGGAGGGCGCGGTCGGGAATGTTGCCATCGTCCGGATTGGCGAACGCGCCTGCGGCTCCGACAGGCGGTGGCGAGCCCTGCACGGTCACGGTGGCCGTGCCCGCTATCGGGCCCGAGCCGAAGGTGCAGCTCAATACATAGTTGGTCGTCGCTGCCGGACTTACGGTGACGCTCCCGTTCGCGGGCTGGGCGCCGTCGAACGGCGCGCCGCCGCTGGCGGTGCAGCCTGTCGCACCGGCGGAGCTCGTCCAGCTGAGCGTAGTCGACGCGCCGGGCGCGATCGTCATCGGCGAGGCGGTCAGCGTTACGGTCGGCGTCGGAGAGGGCGTGGATGTCGGGCTGGGGTTCGGCGTCGGCGTCGGGGTCCCGCCGGAACTGCTACTGCCGCCTTCGCCGCCGCAGCCGGTCAGGAGCAGGACAACCGCCAGTGCCGCTCGTAACCGAGCGGGCCGATCCCGCTGCGGATTGGATCGTAGCATTTACGCTCAACTTTCCAGTGCCGTATCGACGCCGCTTCTAGGCGGTCCCGGCAAAGCGCCGCAAGTTGGCCAAACGGACATGGACATGCCGGCCGGCCCCATATGTTCGGACCAGATAATCGCACCAATTCAGGAGGATTGGGTGCGGCCTAGCGGGCGTAGAGCGCAAACGCGAATTCTATGGGTCGGCCCTGCGGATCCTCCAGTGGCCGGAGTGGTTTGAGAGACTGGGAACCGTCAACCAGCCGTTGCGCCGTTGTTCGCCGGCGGCACCCCTATTCCGACCAGACAAAGCGCGTGCCGTCGCTGTCGTCCGGCATGGGACCGGGACTGTCGGCACGGATATCCCGGGTCTGCGGATCGATGTGCAGGAAGCGGTTGGTGGCCAACGACATCAGCACCAGTTCTCCGGTCGGTGTTTCAATCCATTGGAAATTTTGCGCTGTGCCGGACTGCCCAGCCATAAGCGCTACCCCGCCGTCCTGGCCAACCGTGACATAAAGTCGGCCCGATCGCAGTGCGACGCGGCCCAACTTGCGGTCGACGACCTCGAACCGGGTCGGGCCAGCCGAAGCCAGGCCCGTAGGGCTGGCCGCCAATCCCGTTGTCGCATGAAACGAGGTCAGCCGGATCGATCGCCCAAAGGGAATGGGCCGCATCAAGCCACGGGTATACGGCTGATAGATATGGATATTGTCGAAATCGGCGAAACCACCCTCGGCGCCGGTCTTATTATAGCTGAACAAGCCGTACCGAACGCCCTGGAAGGTGAAGGTCTGGTAGAACAGTTCGACCTCGTCGCCGATCGGGGTAAAGGTGACGCCGTCGAACGAATAGCTGAAGCGCGCCCGTTCGGTGAGAAAATCGCAGTCGGCGCGAAGCCAGATGCGCGTCCCGGCCATCTTCACCCGCACTGTCTTGTCGGGGCGCTGGTCAAAGAGGGCGAGGTCGAGCCCGTCGGCGCGCTTTTCGACGCCCAAGGTGGCGTAGGGCAGATTGAGCAGCCCCAGGCCGGCCGTGTCGCCCGGCTTCAGATTCGACGCATCGAGCAGCACAGTCGGCGTCGACATTGGCCCGATCGCCCGCTGCGTCAGCGTATCGCGTGCCTCGTAGAATGAGGTCGCCGGCAACGCGTGAAGCCGCAGGAAGCCGGACCGCTCCGACAACGACCACTTGCCGTCGACCGGAACATGGTTCCACTGCCATATCGGCTGAAGCCGCGGCGCCGAGAAGTCATCGCTCCGCCGATAGGGCACACGCACCGGTTGCGGCCTGGCGGTCTTCGGCTTCACCCAGGTTCGCGGCGTGCGCGTCAGATTTCCCGGCAGGCCGAAATAGGGCCAGCCGTCCTTCCAGGAGATCGGCGACAGATCGAGCAGGCGGCCGACAGAATTGAAATCCATCATCGAAAAACCCCACCATTCGCCCGCAGGCGTCTGGACGATGCCCCCCTGGTGCATCGCCAGGCTATGTTTGGCGGCAGGGTCAGGCCCCCAGAACTCGAATGGTGGCTTGGGCGTACCGAGGCGCTTGCTTGACGCCATGCCGAAGTCCTCGTGCAGGCTGATCGCTCGATTGACCTCATAGGGGCCAAGCACATGATCCGCCCGCGCCGCCGGCATGCGAAAGCCGCCGGCATATTCGGCGCTGATGATGTAATATTTGCCGTCGATCTTGTAGAAATGCGCGCCTTCGCCCATCCCGGCATCGGCAGTGAACAGGACATGCTCGGTGCCCGGGACGATGTCGGTCAGGTCGTCCGTAAGTTGCGCCAGGTGCAAGTCCTGGTGACCCCAGACGACATAAGCCTTGCCGTCGTGGTCGAACAGGACGGACAGGTCATGAAAGCTGCGCTTCATCGGCGTGCGCGTCCACGGCCCCTTCGGATCGGTGGCCGTGAACATCTGGGTCATCTGCCCGTTGACGTTCGTGAAGATGTAGAATTTGCCGTCATGGTAGCGGAAGGACGGGGCCCAGATACCCTGGCCATAGATATTCCGGCCGTCCTCCAGCCGGTAGGCCGGGCCGAGGTCGAGCTTGTCCAAAGCGTAGGCGACGAATTCCCAGTTGACCAAATCTTTCGAGCGCAGGATCGGCAGGCCCGGCATGGCGTGCATAGTGGTCCCGGTCAGGTAGAACCAGTCGCCGACGCGGAGCAGGGCAGGGTCTGAAAACTCATCATAAAACAAAGGATTGGTGAACGTGCCGTCACCGTTATCCGGCGTCCAGGTCTCGGTCGACATACCCTTGGATGCGCGCGCCACCGGCCCGTCTCGATCCAGGGCAGATGCGGGCGATGCGCATGCAATCAGCGTTAAGGCCAGGCATGATGCCAGCTCGGATATGACGAGTCCGGACGATTTCGACCCAAGCCGCATTATGCCTCCCCCATTTTGCGTCCTGATATCACAAAGTGGAGTGCTGATAACGCTACCAGAGATTGGCTATAATGTGTCTTGCGAACTGCCCAGGCCCGGGCGGGGCCTATTTCATTCCTGTTAAGTGGCTGAAAGAGTACAGGATATATTGGATCCCGGATCTAGGATCCGCTGATACCTCTAATAATCTTGATTCGGACGGGCGAGCCGGCGCTGCGGCCAGTTCGCTGTCGCCGCGTCCATTTCAGAGCCATCATCTTCCGGCCCGAAACAATTCCCGAAGCGCCATTTTTGATGACGTATAGCCCCGTCATGAACTCGGCGGCAGCGCGCAAGCGTTGTCGGCCGACGAGCCGGGGACGAGGAAATGAAATTTTGTGGGCGAGCGCACCGACAGGTGCCGCTGTCGGGACTGGTTGCGTTCGGCCCGACTGTGCGTGGAGCGGTAACCGCAGCCGGAAGCGGAACGCCGGCGCCCACTCCAGCTCCTGCGCCAGCTTTTCATTCTATGAACTCGCCAAAAAACATGCTGGGAACGAAGGCCCTGGCATTCTGTTCAGTGGGCCTGGCAGCCGCGGCCATGTTGGCCGGATGCGCCGGCGGCGGGGCCTCTGCCGGCTTATCCCCGTCATCCTGGACGCCGCCCCACGGAGTCTTTCACTGGAAATCAAGCGCACCGTTGATCGGACCGCAAGCTGATCCATCCCAGACCGTTTACGCGGTAAAGGATCCATCCATCGTATTTGCGAACGGAAAATACCATGTCTTCATGACCACGGCCGGGTCGAAGGGATGGGGCATCGCCTATACAAGCTTCGCCGATTGGTCGTCCGCATCGACGGCGCCGATATTCCCCCTCGACAAATCGCCGATAGGTCCTGGGTACCGGGCGGCACCGGAAGTGTTCTACTTTGCTCCGAAAAAGCTCTGGTATCTGATCTTTCAGGGCGGCGATCCGATGTATTCCACCACGACCAACATCGACGACCCGATGTCCTGGAGCCCTGCTCGGCCGTTCTTTGCCACGGCGCCCGACATCATCAAGCCACCGGCGGGGAGGGGATGGCTCGACTTCTACATTATCTGCAACGACACCAAGTGCTATCTCTTCAACACCGACGATAATGGTCACGTCATGCGGTCGGAGACGGGAATAGATCAATTCCCGAACGGCTTTCACAATACCGTCATCGTCATCACCGAGCCTCGAGACGACGCATTCGAGGCAAGCAGCCACTATCGGGTAAAGGGAACTAATACCTACCTTACCGTCGTGGAGGCGATCAGCCCGAAGGGACGTTATTTCCGGATATGGAAAAGCGACGGTTTGGAAGGCACTTGGGAACCGCTGGGCACAGCCGCCAAGAATCCCTTCGCGACAGCAGACAATGTGGAAGGCATCTGGTCCGAGGGCGTTTCCCATGGCGAACTGATCCGGGACACGACGGATCAGACCCAGGTCATCGACCCCTGCAAGCCACTTCGGTTTCTGTTCCAGGGTAACGACCCGTCGGTTCACCCCGCCGATTACATCCAGCTTCCTTACCGGCTCGGCCTTCTGACAGCCAAGGGATCAAATCCGATCTCGGACATGTGTCCCAAATAGGACCCTGGGCAAGCGGGTAGAATTGCGGAGCTTCGCGGCGGCCGACGATCTCTTGCGTCTCGCCGTTGAGCCGCCTTTGGCTGACTCGTTTCATGCCCGTTAAGTCATTGAAAAGGTGGTGGACGCACTAGGGCTCGAACCTAGGACCCGCTGATTAAGAGTCAGCTGCTCTACCAACTGAGCTATGCGTCCATGCCGGCTTGCGGCTGCCGCCTAAGAGGCGACCCCCGATCGGGGAGCGAGGCCGTTAGCATCGCGATCGGGCTTTGCAAACCCTTTTTTGCGCATCCCCGCTACCAGCGGGTCTGTTGCCGGTTCTGGCGGTCGAGCGACATCAGGATGCCGATGCACAACAGCACCGTCAGCTGCGACGATCCGCCGAAGCTGATCAGCGGCAGCGGCACGCCGACCACCGGCGCCATGCCCATCACCATCGCCATGTTGATCGAGACGTAGAAGAACAGGGTAGTGGCCAGACCGGCGGCCGTTAGTCGGGCGAAACGCCCTTCGGCTTTCAGCGCGATATTCACCGCCCACCAGATGATTGTGAACCAGGCAATGATCAGCAGCACGCCGCCGACCAGCCCCCATTCCTCCATCATCGTCGCCAGCGCGAAGTCCGTATGCCCCTCGGGCAGGTAATCCAGGTGACTCTGTGTGCCGTTCAGGAACCCCTTGCCGAAAATGCCACCCGAACCGATCGCGATCTTCGACTGGCTGATATGATAGCCGGTCCCGAGCGGATCGCTTTCCGGATCCATGAAGATCAGGATGCGATTGCGCTGATAGTCGTGGAGCACGAAGTTGAACGCGATCGGCGCCAGGATCGCGCCGGCCAGCCCGCCGCCGATGAACAGGCGCAGCGGAATGCCGGCCAGGAACATCACCGTGACCCCGCCGGCGGTGATCATCAGCGCGGTGCCGAGATCGGGCTGCAGCATGACCAGCGCGGCGGGGATGCCGATCAGCACCAAGGGTGGCCAGATCGCGCCGAACTTTCTTATCTCGGCCGGTGGCAGCATCTCGTAGAAGCGTGCGCAGGCGAGCACGATGAAGGGCTTCATCAGTTCGGACGGCTGCAGCCGGATGATGCCGAGTTCGAGCCAGCGCTGTCCGCCGCCGGCGACTTTGCCAAGGATTTCGACGCCGAGCAGCATCAGGATGATAACGCCGTAAACGGGCAGGCTGATCGAGCTCCAGGTGCTTTCGCGCACGCGCGACAAGGCCATCGCGCCGCCGAGCAGGACGAAGAAGCGGACACCCTGCGACAGCGCCCAGGGGCGGATATGCCCTCCAGCCGCCGAATAGAGCACCAGCAGATCGAAACAGCCGATCGCCAGGACCAGCAGGATCACTTTCCACGGCAATTGCGCGAGCGGCTCGGGCACGAAGCCCAGATTGGCGGAAGATCCTCTAGTCATTGGTCGCCTCGCGCGATCCTTCTTCGGCGGGTTGCGCGGTATTGGCGATCGCCGCTGCCGATGAATTGGCGGCGTCGGTCGCGGCCTCGACCGCCGGGGCATCGGTTGGCGCCGCGGTGGCGTTGGTTTCGGTCTGCGCGCCCTGCACCAGCGAGATTTGGCTCTTATAGGCGGCGGTCTCCGCCGCCATGCGCGTGGCGATGTCGCCGCCCCAGGTCGGTTCGACCTCGGCTAAGGATTTCAGCGCGCGGTCGCGGTCGAGCAGATAGGTGATGATGTCGCGTCCGATCCCCGGCGTGTCGAGATTGGTCACGGTATGGCCGCCATGTTCGAGCACGATGGCGGCGGCATAGCGCGGATTCTCGACCGGCGCGAAGCAGATGAACAGAGCGTGGTCGCGCATCTTGAACGGCAGCGAGGCATTCGAGCGGACGCCGCCAGCGCGCTCGGCCATGGTGATGCGCCGGACCTGCGCGGTGCCGGTCTTGGCGCCGAGCGAGACACCGGGAATGTTGAGGCGCGCGCGACCGCCGGTACCGCCCTGGTTGACCACGCCGTACATCGCGTCGCGTATATAGGCGAGGTGCTCGGGGTTGAGCGGCAACGGGTTGGCGGTCGGCGCGGTGCCGTTCATCACGATGCGCGGCTGCAGCGACCGCCCGGACGCGATGCGCGAGGCCATCACCGCGAGCTGGATCGGATTGGCGAGCACATAACCCTGGCCGATCGACGCGTTGAGCGAATCGGCGACGGTCCACTCGGCCCTGTATTTCTTCAGCTTCCAGGCGCTGTCCGGAACGGTGCCATAGCGCTGGGTAGAGAAGGGGAGGTCGAACTTCTGCCCAAGCCCCAACGTCCGCGCGACGGGCGCGACCTGATCATAACCCAGCCGCCGGACCATCTCGTAGAAATAGATGTCGCAGCTGGCCATGATGGCCTGTTTGAGGTTGAGCGGGCCGTGTCCCGATCTCTTATGGCAGTGGAAAATGCCGTTGCCGACCCTGAGCGCGCCGCCACAACTGATACGGTCATCGGGACTGACACCGGCGCGAAGCAACGCCAGGCCGTTCATCGGCTTGACCGTCGAGCCGGGAGGATAGAGGCCCTGGAGAACCTTGTTCATCAACGGCACGTGATCGTTATCCGACAACATCTTCCATTCGAGGTGACTGATGCCGTCGGAAAAGCTGTTCGGGTCGTAAGCGGGCATCGACACGAAGGCGAGCAGGTCGCCGCTGGTGATGTCGATGACGACTGCCGAACCTGAATTGGTGCCGAGCCGGCGCGCGGCATATTCCTGCAGGCCCGCGTCGATCGTCAGCCGCTGGTTGTGACCCGGCACGTCCTGCCGCGTTGCCAGCTCGCGCACCAGTTTGCCATGCGCGGTCACTTCCACGCGCTTGGCGCCGGGCGAGCCGCGCAAATTCTCTTCCAGCGCTTTTTCAAGACCATCCTTGCCGATCTTGAAGCCTGGTGTGATAAATAGCGGGTTCTTCGTCTGCTTGTACTGCTCGGCCGACGCCGCGCCGACATAGCCGGTCAAATGCGCGACCGCGGGTCCTGCGGGATAGCTTCGCGAATAACCGCGCGTCGGCGCCACGCCGGGCAGTTCGGGCAAGCGCACCTGGATCGCGGCAAACCGTTCCCAATCGAGATTTTCCGCGACCTGGACCGGTTGGAAGCCGGCGGCGCGTTTCAGGTCGGTTTGGATCCGCGCGATCTGTTCGGGGGGCAGGGACAGTAATTGCTGGAGCAGTTTCAGCACCTGATCGGTCTGCTCCTTGGGCAAGCGATCGGGAATGATGTCGACGCGGAAATCGGTGCGGTTGTTGGCGATCGGATGGCCATAGCGGTCGATGATCCAGCCGCGCCGCGGTGGAATCATCGTCAGGTTGACGCGGTTGCTTTCCGCAAGCAGCTGGTAGCGCTGGTTCTCGATCACCGCGAGCCAGGTCATGCGGCTGGCCAACGCCACCGCGACCGCGCCTTGCGCCGCGCCCAGCACGAGCGCGCGGCGCGAGAAGCTGTAGGATTGCTGGACCTCGTTGACCAGGCGCGTCGGACGATTCACGCACGGCCCCGTTTGAGGTCGAGCCAGGCGACCAACCGAGCGACGAAGGGATAGAGCAGCACCGCGACGATCACCTGAAACAACAACAGGGTATCGACATGCGCCTCTATCCCGGTCGCAATCAAGCGTCCTCCGATCAACGCAAAGGCGATCGCGCCGGTCGCCAGCACCCAATCCTGCCAGAAATCGCGCGCCACCAGCCGCTGGTCGAGCATATCGATCGCCAGAAACGCCATGCTCCACAGCATCACCGCGCTGCCCAATGGCTGACCGCTGACCAGATCGTCGAACAGCCCGAACGGAATCGGCGCCCAGACCCGCAAGGCCTCGGGACGCATCAGCCGCCAGCCGAGCAGGATCATCAGGCCGAACGGCGGCAGCACGGGAAAGGTCGCGATGAACGGAATCACGGTGACCAGCGACCCCGCCATCACCGAGCCGACGGGAATGAGCCACTGGCCGGTAGGCGAGGTCTGGGGAGCGAAGGCGCTCGGCGGCCGACTCACGGACGCGGGTCCGGCGCGGATGGCGGCGGTGGTGGCAGATAGGTCTTCATCACCGTCGCGAAATCGAGCGCATCGGGGCGCGCCAGCGGCATGGCGAGCGCGCTGTCGCGGCCGCGCTCGGTGACCTTGGCGACCGGCACGTTGGGCGGGAAGATGCCGCCCGTCCCCGAGGTCACCAGGATGTCGCCCGGGGCGAACTGGCCCGTCGTCATGGCGATCGGCCGCACTTCGAGCAGGCCGTCGCCGCGCCCCGCAGCGAAGCCCGGCGCGCCGTCCTTCAGGCGCCGCACCGGAATCACGCTTTCGGGGTCGATGATCATCAACACGCGGGCGGTATCCGGACCCGCCTCGATCACCCGGCCGACCAGCCCATCGGGGCCGCGCACCGGCATGCCGGCATGAACGCCCTGGGCGATGCCGGCATAGACCAAGGCATAACGCCGCGTGCTCGATGCCGACGAACTCACCAGCCGCGCATTGATGATGTCCTCGATCGCCGGCTCGCGCATGTTGAGCAGCTTCTTGAGGCGGATATTCTCATAGGCGATCGCGCGCGCTTTCAGCAGCACTTGCTCCTGGCGCTCGACCTGCTCCTTCAGTCGCGCATTTTCGCCATGTACGCCGAAATAGCTGCCGACCCATCTCGGGATCGATCCGATCCCGCGCACGACCGAGCCGACGCCCCAGCTGACCGGCGCGGTGATTTCCGCCGTCCCGGCGCGCAACGCCGAGAAAGCGGGTGGATCGAGCTTGGAGATCAGCAACAGGATCGCGCCGACGAGCACGCCCGCGATCGCGATCACGTAGCCGATGAACAGACTATATTGCGCCCGCCGCGAATAACCCGGGCGCCGGTTGCGTGGCGACGCCATTCACTTCCCTCGCACCCCGAAGTCCCGGGATTCTTTCGCTCTCAGGCTTGGATCAGGCCCGAGACTCAATCAAGCGTTATGCAGCACGCCGCGGAACATCGGATCTTCCAGCGCGCGGCCGGTGCCCAGTGCGACGCAGGTCAGCGGGTCCTCGGCGATCGTCACCGGCAGGCCGGTTTCGTCACGCAACACTTCGTCGATCCCCGCCAGCAACGCGCCGCCACCAGTGAGCACGATGCCCTGGTCGACGATATCGGCGGCGAGTTCGGGCGCCGTATTCTCGAGCGCGATGCGCACGCCCTCGACGATCGTCCCGACCGGCTCGGACAGCGCCTCGGCGATCTGGCCCTGGTTGATCTGTATTTCCTTGGGCACGCCGTTGACCAGGTCGCGACCCTTGATGTGGATCGTCTGGCCGATGCCGTCCGCGGGTGGCTTGGCGGTACCGACTTCCTGCTTGATCCGCTCCGCGGTCGCTTCGCCGATCAACAGATTATGGTTGCGGCGGACGTAGGAGACGATCGCTTCGTCCATCTTGTCGCCGCCGACGCGCACCGACGTGGTATAAGCGAGGCCGCGCAGCGACAGCACGGCGACTTCGGTCGTGCCGCCGCCGATATCGACGACCATCGATCCGATCGGCTCGGTCACCGGCATGTCGGCACCGATCGCCGCGGCCATCGGCTCCTCGATCAGCCATACCTGGCTGGCACCGGCGTTCGACGCGGCATCGCGGATCGCGCGGCGCTCGACCGAGGTCGAGCCCGACGGCACGCAGATCACGATCTGCGGCCAGCGCATGAAGCGGCGTTGCCCGCCATGCACCTTGTGGATGAAGTGCTTGATCATCTGCTCGGCGACGTCGATGTCGGCGATGACGCCGTCGCGCAGCGGGCGGATCGCCTGGATGCTGTCGGGCGTCTTGCCCATCATCAGCTTGGCGTCGTCGCCGACGGCCTTGACCTTCTTGACCCCGTTGATCGTCTCGACCGCCACGACCGACGGTTCGTTGAGGACGACGCCGCGGCCACGCAGGTAGACGACGGTATTGGCCGTCCCCAGATCGATCGCCATGTCATGCGACATGAATTTGAAGAAACGCGAGAAGACCATTTCGTTTTTGACCGTCCGAATTCGAGGCCGATGTGACAACATGCGCCGGGTTGTTTCGTCCCGTCCGCCAAAGCCAAATCCGGGCTCCGGTTTATTGGCATTTGCGGTCGCGGGATGGCGTCGCTTGGTCTAGAGTCAAACCCATGTCAATACGCCGCCTCCCGGAGCATCTCGTCAACCGTATCGCCGCCGGTGAAGTGGTCGAAAGACCCGCCAGTGCGTTGAAGGAATTGGTCGAAAACGCGGTCGATGCGGGAGCGACCCGAATTGCCGTCAAACTGGCCTCTGGCGGGATCGATTTGATAGAGGTGATCGACGACGGATGCGGCATGTCGGCGGCCGATATGGCGCTCGCATTGGAGCGCCACGCCACCTCGAAACTGCCCGATGAGGCGATCGAGAATGTCGTCACTTTGGGCTTTCGCGGAGAGGCGCTGCCGTCGATCGCCAGCGTCGCGCGGCTGACGCTCGAAAGCCGGGTGCGCGGTGCCGATGGGTGGCGGCGCGTGGTCGACAATGGCGCGGTGGTGGAAGAGGGGCCGGCGGCACTCCCGCCGGGCACGCGCGTTCGCGTCGAGGCGCTGTTCGACAGAGTCCCCGCGCGGCGCAAATTCCTGCGCAGCCCACGGGCCGAATATGGCGCGAGCCTCGATGTGGTGCGGCGCCTGGCGATGGCGCGGCCCGATATCGCCTTTTCGGTCGAGCATGACGGCAGGCGGGCGCTGTCGACCAACGCGCCGGAGGATCGCCCCGGCCGCGTCGCCGCGCTGACCGATCGCGCGCTGATCGAGAACAGCGTCGCGATCGACCTGGAGCGCGAGGGCGTGCGGCTGGGCGGTGTCGCAGGCCTGCCGACTTTCAACCGTGGCATAGCCGATCATCAATATCTGTTCGTCAACGGCCGGCCGGTGAAAGATCGGCTGCTCGCGGGCGCGGTGCGCGGCGCCTATGCCGAGATGCTGGCACGCGACCGCCATCCCGTGGTGGCGCTGTTCCTCGACCTTCCTGCGGACATGGTCGACGTCAACGTCCACCCCGCCAAGACCGAGGTGCGCTTCCGCGAGCCGCAGATGATCCGCGGGCTGATCGTCAGCGGCCTGCGCCGTGCGCTCGACGAGGCGGGGCATCGCAGCGCGCAACGTCCGGATGAGGCGGCACTCGCCGCGTGGCGGTCTGAGCCGATCGCGCCGACGCCAACCTTGTGGGACGAGCCGCAAGGCGAGACACTGACGATGTCGCGCCTGCCTTCGGCGGTGTTCGAGCGTCGGCCCAGCTTCAACGCGCCGCCGCCGCTGGCGCGCGCCGAACCGGCCTGGGCGCCGCCGCCGGACACCGTCGCGCATCCACTCGGTGTCGCGCGGGGCCAGGTTGCCAAAACCTATATCGTTGCGGAAGCCGAAGACGGCCTGGTGCTGGTCGACCAGCATGCTGCGCACGAACGCCTGGTCCTCGAACGCATGCGCGCCGCGCTGGCTGGCGGCAAGGTAGCGGCACAGGCGCTTCTGCTTCCGGAAGTGATCGAACTCGACGAACCTGCTTGTGACCGGCTCGAGGCGCGGATCGAGGAACTGGCCGAACTTGGCCTCGACCTCGAACGCTTCGGCCCGCGCGCGATGCTGGTCCGCTCGACGCCGGCGCTGCTGGGGCAGGGGGATGTCACCGGGCTCGTCACTGACCTCGCCGACGAACTCGCGGCGTTCGACGAAGCGCTGAGCCTCAAGGAACGGCTAGACCATGTCGCCTCGACCATGGCCTGCCACGGCTCGGTCCGTGCCGGCCGCGTGTTGTCGGTCGCCGAGATGAACGCGCTGCTCCGCGAGATGGAAGTCACGCCGCATTCGGGTCAGTGCAACCACGGCCGTCCGACCTGGGTAAAGTTGGCATTGAATGACGTTGAAAAGCTGTTTGGTCGAAAATGAGGGGCCGATTTCAGGATGACTTGGAAGTTTGATCAGGCCCCAAACGTGGCCTGCATAGCCTGTCGTTCCGTGGTCGATGGCCATCCGGTTCTCGTTGTCACTCACTACGAGGATGACCACTCGTGGGCCTTTGGGAATGGTAGGCCGGTTGATGAAGCGACGCCGATGATTGTTGCGATGTCCGAGGTCTTAGAGCGGCACCCAGAACTTGAAGAGATTGCTGATCTCCCTCCTGGATGGTCGGCGACACGTGCTCAGGTTAGTCAACCTTGGTCACGTCAACGGGATGATTGGGACGTTAATGCCTGAGCTTAAACCGACCCATAGTGATTGGGCTTCGGTGAAGCTCGCGCATGGCGATATCGAGAAATTATTCGGGCGGAAGTGATCGTTCCGAAGCTGCCATTATCATCCTGAAACGATAAGTTTCCCGTTCATCTTCTGGAAAGAAAGCCGCCTCGTACGCATTTCATCGCCAACGGCCATGACGGCCGAAGGAAACGAAGCCGTGAGCAAGGTTCTGCCTGTGATCTTCGCGCTCATCCCGCTGACCGCGGTTGTCGGCGCCTACGTTACGACGCTCTGATCCCCCCAAGAGCGTCGACCCGCGACCCTAAACCCCCGAAGGGTCGCACAAGAAAAGGGCCGCCCGGAGCGATCCGGACGGCCCTTTTTCTATGTCTGAAGTCGAAGGGTTCAGGCTTCCGAGGCTTCCTCGGCAGCCGGAGCCGCTTCAGGCTGAGCCTCGGCAGTCGCGCCCGGCTCGGCATTGGGATCGTAATCCTCGGTGAAGCCGGTGACCTCGCGGCCTTCCTCGAACATCTGCGCCATGACGTCGACGCCCTTCGACTGCATCTCGGCCTCTTCGGGCGAGCGGGCGACGTTGACCTTGACGGTCACCGCGACCTCGGGGTGCAGCTGGACCTTCACGTCGTACACGCCGATCGCCTTGATCGGCTTGGCGAGCACGATCGCCGACTTGGCAACCTTGTGGCCATCGGCCTCGAGCGCCTCGACCAGGTCGCGGACCGCGACCGAGCCGTAGAGCTGGCCGGTGTTCGACGACTGACGGATCAGGGTGATCGCCACGCCATCGAAATTCTTGGCTTCCTTCTCGGCATCGGTACGGCGCGACGCATTGTCGGCCTCGATGCGAGCGCGGTTCGATTCGAACACCTTGCGGTTGGCTTCGTTGGCGCGCAGCGCCTTCTTGTTCGGCAGAAGGTAGTTACGGGCAAAGCCGTCCTTGACCTTCACGACATCGCCGATAGCGCCGAGCTTCTCGACGCGCTCCAGCAAAATAACGTCCATCGCGGGCGCTCCTTACTTAACGAGGTAGGGCAGCAGGCCCAGGTGACGCGCGCGCTTGATGGCCTGGGCCAGCTCGCGCTGCTTCTTCGCGCTCACCGAAGTGATGCGCGAGGGGACGATCTTGCCACGCTCGGAGACGAAGCCCTGCAGCAGGCGGACGTCCTTGTAATCGATCCGGGGGGCGTCTTTCGCGGAGAACGGGCAGCTCTTGCGGCGGCGGAAAAAGGGTCGTGCCATGGTCGTTGCTCCTTATTCGCCGTCGAAACCGCCGCGGGGACCGCGGTCGTTGCGATCGCCGCGCTCGCTGCGACGTTCGCGATCACGCTCATTCTTGCGCATCATCACCGACGGACCGGTCTCGTGCTCGTCGACCTTGACGGTCATGTAGCGGATCACGTCTTCGTTGATCTGGGTCTGGCGCTCCAGCTCGGCGACGACCGCACCCGGCGCGTCGATCTCGAGCATCACGTAATGCGCCTTGCGGTTCTTCGCGATGCGATAGGCCAGGCTGCGCAGGCCCCAGGTCTCGGTCTTGACGACCTTGCCCTGATTGTCCTCGATGATCTTGGTGGCGGCTTCCGCCAGTGCGTCCACTTGCGCTTGTGCCAGATCCTGGCGCGCAAGGAACACGTGCTCGTAAAGAGCCATGTCTTACCTCTATCTTGGCCGATCGCTGACGCCGCACCATGCGGACGCCCCTCCGGCTATCGTCTTCAAAACAACCGGGGCGGAGAGAACGCGTCCCTCCACCCCGATGGCGGCTCCCATACAGCTTTCCGGACGGAAAGCAAGGTTGGCCGGGAAGAGCCCACTCCCGCGTGTGGGAGAGGGGCTTTGCCTTAGTTGAACGCGCCGCCGATGACCGCGCCGATCAGGCCGCCGGTGATCGCAACGAGCACCGCGTCGTTGCCCGAACGCACCCAGTGATAACCACGCGGCGGCGCATAGAGGCGGCGGCCGCGATATTGCTGCCAATTGTTCACCACGCGATAATTCTGCGCGTAGCGATAATCGAAGCGCTGGCCCTTGTTCCAGTGACGAAAGTTCGGGCGCGCCGGCGATGTGACCGCATGCGTGATGAGGACGGGGCGGCCGTCCGGGCCGGTCCTGACCTTGGTGCGATCGTCGCGTTGCGGCGCGGCGGAAGCCGGCGCGATGGCCAGCGGGCTGGCAAGTAGCGAAACGGCCACAGCCGTGAGGATCAGTTTTTTCATTGTAACCTCCAGTCGGTCGACGTCGTGAACGGCGTCGAGGACCAATCTGGGAAGCGCTTGTCGTGGAGATGTCGCGAGGCAAAGGTGATTGTGTATCATATTGTCGCAAGCGCGCTGCGGAGATGAATGCCGGTTCAGAAGAAGGGCTTTATCCCAGCGGCTTGTTGAGCGTGTGGTGATCCCGCGGGCGTGGAACGAGGGTGGCTGCTCGTACCTGTTAGGTCGTGATTGATATTGTTTCGACCGGGATCCCGAGCCAAGCTGGATCGACCGAACTTGCGCAACGGGCGCAGCATTTCTAGTGCCGCAGCCTCAATCGGGAGAGGATGATGCGCGCTTTCATATTTCCAGGCCAGGGGAGCCAGGCGGTCGGCATGGGCAAGGCGCTCGCCGAGGCCAGTGCTGCTGCGCGCGAAGTGTTCCAGGAAGTCGACGAGGCGCTCGGCCAGCATCTGTCGGCGCTGATGTTCGAGGGACCCGCCGACGAACTGACGCTGACCGCCAACGCTCAGCCCGCAATCATGGCGAATGCGATCGCGACCTTGCGCGTGCTGGAGAAGGAAGGCGGGCTGAAGCTGGCCGACAAGGCCGATTACGTCGCGGGGCACAGCCTCGGCGAATATAGCGCCTTGTGCGCTGCCGGTGCGCTCGATCTTGCCACCACCGCATTGCTGCTGCGCCATCGCGGCGAGGCGATGCAGGCGGCGGTGCCGGTAGGGGTGGGCGCCATGGCCGCGCTGCTCGGTGCCGACCTGACGATCGCGCAGAAGATCGCCGAGGCAGCCGCACAGGGTGAGGTCTGCACCGTCGCCAACGACAACGATCCGTCCCAGGTCGTGATCTCGGGTGCCAAGGCGGCGATCGACCGCGCGATCGAGATCGCCAAGGAGCATGGCGCCAAGCGCGCCATCGCGTTGCCGGTGTCTGCGCCGTTCCATTGCCCGCTGATGCAGCCTGCCGCCGATGCGATGGACAAGGCACTGGCCGAGGCGCGGATCGACACGCCGCTGGTCGCGGTGTTCGCCAATGTTACTGCGCAGCCGGTCAGCGACGTCGACACGATCCGCAAGCTGCTGGTCGAGCAGGTCACCGGCATGGTGCGCTGGCGCGAATCGGTGATCAACATGACGGATACCGGGGTCGAGCGCTTCGTCGAATTCGGCGGCAAGGTGCTGAGCCCGATGGTCAAGCGCATCGTCCCCGATGTCGACGCGTCGAGCGTGATCTCGATGGAGGATATCGAGGCGTTGGCTAAGTCGTTTTAGTTCGCGCCTCTGCGCGAATAAATTCTTGGAGAAAAAAATGTTCGACCTCACAGGCATGACCGCCCTTGTCACCGGGGCGTCCGGCGGGATCGGATCGGCGATCGCGCAAGCGCTGGCGAGGCAGGGAGCTCGGCTCGCGGTGTCGGGATCGAATGCCGACAAGCTGGAGGCGTTCCGGGCTTCGCTCGGCGGCGATCATGTCGCTTTGCAATGCGATCTATCCGACGGGGCGGCGGTCGACGCCTTGGTGCCACAGGCGGTCGAGGCGCTGGGGGGCAAGCTCGATATCCTGATCAACAATGCCGGCGTCACGCGCGATAACCTCGCCATGCGGATGAAGGACGAGGAATGGGAACAGGTCATCAAGGTCAACCTTGAAGCCGCCTTCCGGCTCGTCCGCGCCGCCGCTAGGCCGATGATGAAGGCGCGCTATGGTCGCGTCATCTCGATCACCTCGGTGGTCGGCGCGACCGGCAATCCCGGCCAGGCCAATTACGCCGCGTCCAAGGCCGGGCTGGTCGGCATGTCCAAGGCGCTGGCGCAGGAACTCGCCAGCCGCAACATCACGGTCAATTGCGTCGCGCCCGGCTTCATCCGCTCGGCGATGACCGACGTGCTGCCCGAGGCGCAGAAGGCGGCGTTGCTCGGGCGCATCCCGGCGGGTGACCTTGGCACCGGCGAGGATATCGGCGCGGCGGTGGTCTATCTGGCATCGAAGGAAGCCGGCTACGTCACCGGGCAGACAATCCACGTCAATGGCGGGATGGCGATGCTATGAGGATGTTGTTGATCGCCGCCGCTCTACTCGCACCTCTACTCGCGCCCGGCACCGCCTGGGCGGCATCGGGCGACATCGGCTGTATCGAGGCCAAACTGGGCCCGACCGCGATGCAGCGGATCGGCGACGGTGTCGTCGCCGCTGCCGATAAGGGAGGGAATCCCGCGGCCGCGCTCGATACCGATCGCGATGCGCTCCTTGCCGCGCGACAGGCATGCCGCGTCGCCGGCAATTGGTCGCCAGCCGCTGTGCAGAGCGCCGTTTCCTATACGCAGGGCAGGGCGACCAAGCTGGGCGCGGAAGCCGCGCTGAGAAGCGATGGGCTCGACGCGACCAAGCTCGCTACGGCCTATGCTGCTTTGCCCGTCCAGGATCGCAAGAGCTTGACCGAAAAAGCTTCCTCGCGGGCGCTGGCCGCGGTGACGGGCGCCGTGGCGCAGCCGCGGGCGCGGCGCCATGTGCTGCTCTACTTCTCTGCGCTGGCTGCAATCGAGTTCTATCCGGCCGAGTTCGCAGCTGGCTGAACCCGCGCCCTCTTGCGCGGGCACCCCTCGCGTTCTACGTGCGTTCAGGAAACTCCCCGGGGTGGACTCCGGAAACAATAGAGGGAAGCTGACGAATGAGCGATACTGCCGACCGGGTGAAGAAGATCGTGGTCGAGCACCTGGGTGTCGAAGCCGGTTCGGTGACGCCTGAGGCTAGCTTCATTGACGATCTCGGTGCCGACAGCCTCGACATCGTCGAGCTGGTCATGGCGTTCGAGGAAGAGTTCGGGGTCGAGATCCCGGACGATGCCGCCGAGAAGATCACGACTGTCAACGACGCGATCACCTATATCGACGCACATCAGGGCTGAGCCCTCTTTTCCGTGGCTGACGGCCGCGGGCGTTTAGAGTAACGAGCGGCTCCCCGTCCCAGGGTTACCCAGGGCCGGGGGGCCGTTTCGCTGTAAGAGACTTGGATTGGAGAAGACCATGCGGCGCGTAGTCGTGACCGGCCTGGGCCTGGTGACCCCCTTGGGGGCGGATGTCGAAACGGCCTGGAAGAATATCATCGCGGCCAAATCGGGCGCGGGGACGATCACGCGCTTCGACGCGACCGATTTCCACAGCAATTATGCCTGCGAAGTGAAGCCGGCCGATCACGAATATGGCTTCGATCCGGATAAGCGCGTCGACCACAAGGTCCAGCGCCAGGTCGATCCGTTCATCATCTATGGCATCGATGCCGCCGGCCAGGCGCTCGAAGATGCCGGCCTGACCGATATGAGCGAGGAGGAACGCTATCGCGCCGGCTGCTCGATCGGATCGGGCATCGGCGGCTTGCCGGGAATCGAAAGCGAATCGCTGGTGCTCGCCGCAAAGGGGCCCAAGCGCGTCTCGCCGCACTTCGTTCACGGCCGACTGATCAATTTGATCACCGGGCAGGTGCAGATCAAATACGGGTTGATGGGTCCCAACCACGCGGTGGTTACGGCATGTTCGACCGGCGCGCATGCGATCGGCGACGCCGCGCGGATGATCGCGATGGACGATGCCGACGTGATGCTCGCCGGCGGCGCGGAAGGCGCGATCTGCCCGATCGGCATCGCCGGCTTCGGCCAGGCGCGCGCGCTGTCGACCGGATTCCGCGACGAACCGTGGCGCGGCAGCCGGCCGTATGACAGGGACCGCGACGGTTTCGTCATGGGCGAGGGTGCCGGTGTCGTGTGTCTCGAGGAATATGAGCACGCCAAGAAGCGCGGGGCCAAAATCTATGCCGAGGTGATCGGCTATGGCCTGTCGGGCGACGCCTATCACGTCACCGCGCCGCATCCCGAAGGGTCGGGCGCGTTCCGGTCGATGGAAATGGCGATGCGCAAATCGGGCCTCGACCTGAGCGACATCGATTACATCAACGCCCATGGCACCTCGACTCCGCTCGGCGACGAGCTCGAGCTCAATGCCGTGCGCCGCCTGTTCGGCAACAACATCGCCACCATGTCGATGTCGTCGACCAAATCGGCAATCGGCCATCTGCTCGGCGGTGCTGGCGCGGTCGAATCGATCTTCTGCATCCTCGCACTGCGCGACCAGATCGTGCCGCCGACGCTCAATCTCGACAATCCCAGCGACAATTGCGCGGGCGTCGACCTCGTCCCGCATGTCGCCAAGGAGCGCAAGGTCAAGGCGGTGCTCAACAACTCCTTCGGCTTCGGCGGCACCAATGCCAGCCTGGTGATGAAGGCGGTCTGACCCGGTCATGGCCAGGAAGAAGCGCGGCGGCAGCCGATTCGGATGCCTTGGCCTCGTCGCCGCGCTGCTATTGGTCGCGGGCGGTTTCTGGCTCGTCCATAGCTGGGGCGGGCGCGGTCCGCTGCAGAAGAACGTCACCGTCTCGATCGCGCCGGGCACCAGCCTCAACAAGGCGGCCGAGCAACTCGAACAGGCCGGCGCGATCTCATCCGCCAGTCGCTTCACGTTGCTCGCCAAGTTCTTGGGCGGCGGCGGTGGGATCAAGGCCGGCGAGTATCGCATCCCGGCGCATCTCAGCCAGTCCGACATCCTGAAACTGCTGCAGGGCGGCAAGACGCTCCAGCGCTTCATCACCATTCCCGAGGGCTGGCCATCGATCATGGCGCAGGAGCGCTTGATGGCGATGTCGGAGTTGACCGGGAAGATCGACGTGCCCGCGGAAGGCTCGCTGCTGCCCGACAGCTATAGTTTCGAGCGTGGCGACAGCCGCGAGGCGATCATCGAGCGGATGCAGCGCGCGATGTCGCTCTATCTCGACCAGGCATGGGCGAAGCGTTCGCCCACGACCGTCGCCAAGACGCCGCGTGAGGCGCTGATCCTTGCCTCGATCGTCGAGAAGGAAACCGGCAAGCCGTCGGAACGGCGGATGGTCGCCGCGGTCTATTCGAACCGATTGAAGCGCGGCATGCCGCTCCAGGCCGATCCGACGGTGATCTACCCGGTGACCAAGGGCAAACCGCTCGGCCGCCGTATCCTGCGCTCGGAACTCGAGGCCAATAACGGCTACAATACCTATGCGATGACCGGGCTACCCAAAGGACCGATCGCCAATCCGGGCCGGGCGTCGATCGATGCGGTGCTCAACCCGGCGGACTCGCAAGCGCTGTATTTCGTGGCCGACGGCACCGGCGGGCATGCGTTCGCCGATACGCTCGAACAGCATAACGCCAACGTGCAGAAATGGTACGCGATCAGGAGGGCAAGGGGGGAGATGTGAGAGTTCCCTCTCCCCTTGTGGGAGAGGGAGGGAGCCGACGTAGTCGGCGGAAGGGTGAGGGGGACTCATTAGCGATGTCGCCCAGCACTCCCCCTCATCCTTCCCACTCGCTGCGCGAGCGGGCCCCTTCCTTCTCCCACAAGGGGAGAAGGAAATTTCAGCGCAACGCCGCCGCTGCTCGCGCCTTCGCCTCGACCTCTTCGGGCGTGCCGGAACACACCCAGCTTCCCCCGACGCACAGCACCGGTTCGAACGCCAGCCACTCGCGCGCATTCGCCTCGCTAACCCCGCCTGTCGGACAGAATTTGCACTGATAGAAGGGCGCGGCGAGACTCTTGAGCGCCTTGAGCCCGCCATTGGCCTCGGCCGGGAAGAACTTGAAATGCGTCAGCCCAAGGTCGAGCCCGCGCATGAGGTCGGCTGAATTGGCGATGCCCGGCAGATAAGGGACGCCGCTGGCGATGATCGGCTCAGCCAGCCGCTCGGTCAGGCCGGGCGAGACGATGAATTCGGCGCCCGCCTCCATTGCCTGCGCGAACTGGCCGGGGTTGATGACCGTGCCCGCGCCAACGATCGCGCCGGGCACCTTCTTCATTTCGTGGATCGCGTCGAGCGCTACCGGCGTGCGCATCGTCACTTCGAGCACGGGCAAGCCGCCCTTGACCAACGCCTCGGCCAGCGGCCGTGCAGTGGCCAAATCCTCGATCACGATCACCGGGATCACCGGCGCCGCCAGCATGATACGTTCGATCGGATTGACGGTGTCGGTCACTTGGCATGCTCCTGGGCAAAGGCGGCCGCGGCGCCGTACAGGCCGGGCTGGGGATGCGTGATCAGCTTGACCGGGATAGCGGCCATCATCTGTTGGAACCGCCCCTTGGCGGTGAAGCGTTCGGAAAAGCCCGATCGCGCGAAATGCTCCTTGAGCTTGAGGCCTAGACCGCCGGCGATGACGACGTCCTTCGCCCCCTGCATCAGCGCGAGGTCGCCGGCGAACGCGCCGAGCGCGAGCACGAAGCGGTCGAGTGCGGCGATCGCCAGACTGTCCGATCCTTCGAACGCCATCGTCCAGATCGTCTTGTCGTCGAGATGGCGGATCGCCTTGCCTTCGATCTCGGCCAGGGTCTCGTAGATCGCGACAATCGCCGGTCCCGCGCAGATCCGCTCGGCGGACACGCGGGTGAAGGTCTTGCGCAGCCGCTTGAGGATCGCATCCTCGAACGCGTCGAGTGGCGCGAAATCGACATGCCCGCCCTCGGTCGAGAGGACGTGATAGGTGCCGCCGGCGTGGAGTACCCCCGCGACGCCCAGCCCAGTGCCCGGTCCGCAGATCGAGGTCACGCCGTTGCGCGCCAGGGACCGTTTGGGGCCGCAGATATGCTGGAAGTCCTCATCGGGCAGTTGCGCCACGGCGTGTGCGATCGCCCCGAAATCGTTGACGATGACATAGGTGTCGGCGCCGAGCCGCTCGGGGATCAGCGCGGGGCGGATGATCCAGGGATTGTTGGTCAGTTTGATCACATCACCGCCAACCGGCGACGCGACCGCGATCGCCGCCGCCTTGGGCAAGTCGCGACCGAGTTGACGGCCGAAATCCTGCCAGGCGGTCTGGAGCGAGGCGTGCTCGGCGGTCTTCTGCGTGACTTCCGGCCCGAGCGAGACGACCTTGCCGTCCGCCACTTCCGCGATGGCGAAGCGGGCATGCGTGCCCCCGATATCGACTGCGACGACTTCCATCTGCTTCCTCAACCTCTCCCAGCCCGTCATCCCAGCGAAAGCTGGGATCTCATGCCTTATCGGGCATGCGCTTGAGACCCCAGCTTTCGCTGGGGTGACGGCTCTAATTTTTGATCGCACAAAGACACGAAGACGCGAAGAAGAGAGATGGCTTTGCGCCTTTGTGTCTTCGTGCGAGTCAAATTATAACCCAGCGCCTGCGAAAATCGCCGAGGCACCCAGTTCCGCTTCATCCGCCGCACCGCGAAACAAGCCGAATAGCTCTCGCCCCATACCCTCAGCAGCCGGCGGACATTCGGCGAGATCGCGCGCATCCCATTCGACCGCATCGACCAGCGCGTCGAGCGTGCCATTGACGGCGTCGAGCCGGATGATGTCGCCGTCGCGTACCCGGCCAAGCGGACCGCCGCCCAAGGCCTCGGGCGAGCAATGGATCGCCGCCGGCACCTTGCCCGACGCGCCCGACATGCGGCCATCGGTCACCAGCGCGACGCGGAAGCCCTTATTCTGCAACACCCCCAAGGGCGGGGTGAGCTTATGCAATTCGGGCATGCCATTGGCGCGCGGACCCTGAAAGCGCATCACGACGACGACGTCGCGATCGAGTTCGCCGGCCTTGAACGCCGCCTGGACGTCGGCCTGGTCGTGGAACACGCGGGCAGGCGCCTCGACCGTCCAGCGATCCTGATCGACGGCGGATACCTTGATGCAGGCGCGGCCGAGATTGCCGGTCAGGATGCGGAAGCCGCCCTCGGCGGAGAAAGGATTGGCGGCAGGGCGCAAGATCGTCTCGTCGCCGCTCGCGCCGGGATCTTCCCAGCGCAGGCCGTCGCCCTCGACCACCGGGCGCTTGCCGTAGTCAGCGAAATCGCCCGCTACGGTCAGGATATCGCCATGGAGCAGCCCGGCGCCGAGCAATTCACGGATCACGAACGGCATGCCGCCGGCATCCTCGAACCCGTTCACATCGGCCGATCCGTTGGGATAGACGCGCGCGACCAAGGGAACGGCGCGGCTCAACTGATCGAAATCTTCCCAATCGATCACGATTCCCGCCGCGCGGGCGATCGCGGGCAAGTGGATCAGATGGTTGGTCGATCCGCCCGTCGCGAGCAGGCCGACAGCCGCATTGACGATCGCGCGTTCATCGACGCAATGGCCGAGCGGACGGTAATCGTCGCCGTCCCAACCGATCTCGGCGAGACGATGCACCGCCGCGCGGCTCAGTTCCTGGCGCAATTTGGTGCCGGGATTGGCAAAGGCGGCGCCAGGCATGTGGAGACCCATCACCTCCATCATCATCTGGTTGGTGTTGGCGGTACCGTAAAAGGTGCAGGTGCCCTTCGAATGATAGGCGCCGATCTCGGCTTCGAGCAGTTCCTCGCGGCCGACTTTTCCTTCGGCGAATTGCTCGCGGACTGCTGCCTTGGCCTTGTTGGGAATGCCGGTGCGCATCGGGCCGCCGGGGACCAGAATCGTCGGCAAATGGCCGAAACGCAGCGAACCCATCAGCAAACCGGGCACGATCTTGTCGCAAATGCCGAGCAGAGCGGCGCCCTCGAACAGACCGTGGGTCAGCGCGATCGCGGTCGACAACGCGATCGTGTCGCGGCTGAACAGCGACAGCTCCATCCCGGGATAACCCTGGGTCACGCCATCGCACATCGCCGGCACGCCGCCGGCGACCTGCGCGGTCGCGCCGACTTCGCGCGCCCAGACCTTCATCTGCTCGGGATAGCGATAATAGACCGCATGCGCCGACAACATGTCGTTATACGATGTGACGATGCCGATGTTCATCGCGGCATTGGTCTTCATCGCGTCGCGATCTTCCTCGGTCCCGGCATAACCGTGCGCGAGGTTGGCGCAGCCGAGCGTCGCGCGCGACCGCGACCCGCGGTCACGCTCGCGTTCGATCAGGTCGAGATAGGCGCGGCGCGTCGGGCGCGAGCGCTCGACGATACGATTGGTGACGGCGGATACTGCCGGGTTCATGGTCTTGGGGTCCGTTTGCCAGGAGCAGGACGTGCCAGCTCTTTCAACTTCGTCCTAGACCCACCCAACGTCTGGGCAAGCCCGCGCGCCTCACCGGGCGATGGAAATTCGTATGCGCCGAAACCGGGGCCGACCTCCCGATGGCCCGGCCGTGCCTACGGCGCCCAGTGGATGTCGACCGGCAACTCGGTATCGGCCAGCACCCGCCCGATCGGGTAGGACGAGCTCGGCCCCTGGCTGATCGCGTCCTCCAGCACCTTCTTCTTGTCGGCACCGGTGATTGCGATGATCACCGCCGCCGACGAGACGATCGCGGCGCGGCTGAGCGTCACGCGCGCGACCGGCGCTTCGGGCGGCAGCGGCTCGGGCATGACGCCGAGCATGCGGCGTTCCTTCGGCCCGTTCAACGCCTCGTCGAAATCTGGTCCGGGGAAGATCGAGGCGGTATGGCCGTCGGCACCAATGCCGAGCAGGCAAAGATCGAGCGGCCAATGCAGATCCTGCATCAGCGCGTCGGCCGAACGCCCGGCGGCCTTATAGTCCGCCGTCGCTTGCGGCACGATCGGCATCACCCGCGCGCCGAGCGGCAGGAAGGTCTTGGCGATCATCGTCACGTTGGACAGGGCATCGCCCAGAGGCACGATACGCTCGTCGCCCGGGATGATCGTCACCCGCTTCCATTCCAGCTTCGCCTTGGCCAGCCGCTGATAGATCGGGACCGGCGTCTTGCCGCCGGCCAGCGCGATGACCGCGCCGCCGCGCGCTTCGATCGCGCTTTCGATGATGAAGCCGATATCGCCGGCGACGGCATCCGCCATCTCGTCGGTATCATCATATTCCCACCATTCGATTTCTTCATTCGTGGCCATGTTGCTCTCTTTTCTTGCGCTAACCCCGGCCCGCGAGCGGGAGGAGGTTTAGGAATTCAATCGTCCTGCCAGGTCACGCCATCGCGCTCGGTCAGCGCGATCGAGGTCGAGGGGCCCCAGCTGCCCGAGGCATAGCTCTTGGGCTTGGTGTCGTTGGCCGTCCAGCCGGCGCGGATGGCGTCGGTCCAGGCCCATTGCGCCTCTACCTCGTCGCGGCGGACGAACAGGGTCTGGTCGCCCTCGATCAGGTCGAGCAAGAGCCGTTCATAAGCGATGCGGCGGCGCGTGCCGGCGAATTCGGCGTCCAGGCTGAGATTGAGCGGCACCTCGCGCAAATGGATTCCGTCGCGGTCGAGACCTGGCTCCTTCGCCATCACCAGCATCGAGATATATTCCTCCGGCTGCAGCCGGATGATCAGCTTGTTGGGCTGGAGCAGGCCGCCGCGGCCGGCGAACATCGAGTGGGGCACCGGCTTGAACTGGATCGCGATCTCACTGCGGCGGACCGCCATGCGCTTGCCGGTGCGCAGATAGAAAGGCACCCCCTGCCAGCGCCAATTCTCGATGCTCGCCTTGATCGCGACGAACGTCTCGGTGGTCGACGGCTTGCCGAGTTCTTCCAGATAGCCTTTGACGATCTTGCCGTCGACCGCGCCGGGACCGTACTGGCCGGTGACGGTCAGATGCGGCACTTCCTCGGGTGTCATGACGTGCAGGCTGCGGAATACCTTGGCCTTTTCGTCGCGGATCGCGTCCTTGTCGTAGCGGGCAGGGGGCTCCATCGCGATCAGCGCGAGAAGCTGCAGCATATGGTTGGTGACCATGTCGCGCAGCGCGCCCGCGCCGTCATAATAACCGGCGCGCTCTTCCAGCCCGACCGTCTCGGCAATGGTGATCTGGATGTTGTCGATGCCCTGGGCATTCCACACCGGCTCGTAGAAGGAATTGCCGAAACGCAGCGCCAGGATGTTCTGGACGGTTTCCTTGCCGAGATAGTGATCGATGCGGAAAATCCGGTCTTCGGGGAAGACCGAGGCGACCGCGTCGTTGATCTCGCGGCTCGAGGCGAGATCGTAGCCCAGCGGCTTTTCGAGCCCGATTCGGACGTTGCCATGGGCGAGGCCCGCTTGGGCGAGCCCCTTGATCGTCGGCTCGAACAGGCTCGGCGCGGTCGACAGGAAGATCGCCAGCCCCTTCGACGTATCGCCGAGCTCGTCGGACAGATCCTTGAAATGATCGGATTGCGTCGCGTCGAGCGCCTGATAGTTCAGTCGCTTGAGGAAAGAAGCGATCTTGTCCTTGTCCTTGCGATCCTCGGGCAAGTATTTTTCCAGCGCTTCCTTGGCGAATTTGCGGAAGGCGCCGTCCTCGAACACCGTGCGCGCGGTACCGGTGATCGTCATGCCGGCGGGCAGCAGTCCGTCTTCGTCGAGGCCATAGAGCGAGGGCAGCAGCATGCGCTGCGACAAGTCCCCGGTCGCGCCGAACAACAGCAATTTGTCGAGCGGCTGGCGCGTTCCGGGCATCTGGTTTTCCTCGTTTAGACCGTTGGCCCTGCTTTTATTGCAAGGCGATGTGGGTGGTGACCGACGGGATTTAGGCGCGCGGGCTCATAAAGTCAGGCCCGCGACCGGGTCGAATCCCGCCATGATGTTGAGATTCTGCACCGCCGCGCCGGCCGCGCCCTTGCCGAGATTGTCGAGCGTCGCGATCAACCGGGCTTGTCCGGCCTCCGCATTGCCGCAGACGCGCAAGGTCAGGCGGTCGCTGCCGGCATCGTCCTCGATCGTCACGAATTGCGCGTCGGCCGCGCCGATCCGAATCAACGGGCTATCCTTATAGGCCTCGGTCAGCGTGGTTTCGATCTGCGTCAGCGACGGTTTGCGCGGCAGCGCATGGAGCGGCACCGGAACCTCGACGATCATGCCGCGATAGGTGTTGGCGACTGCCGGCGTGAAAATCGGCGGATGCGCGATCCGGGCATGTTTCTGCATCTCGGCGACGTGCTTGTGCGCCAGGCCCAGAGCGTACAGCCGGGCGCTTGTATTGGCTTTCCCCTCTTCGAACTCGGCGATCATCGATTTGCCGCCGCCCGAATAGCCCGAGATCGCATTGACGCTCAGCGGCCAATCGTGCGGGATCAGCCCGGCGCGGACCAGCGGCCGGACCAGCGCCAGAAATCCGGTTGGATAACAGCCGGGATTGCTGACGAAGCGCGCCTCGGCGATCACCGACTGCTGCGCCGGTTCCAGCTCGGCGAATCCATAGGCCCAGCCCTCGGCGACGCGATGCGCGGTCGAGGCATCGATCACTCGCGTTTTTTCCGACGTGATCATCGCCACGGCTTCGCGCGCGGCGTCGTCGGGCAGGCACAAGATGACGAAATCGGCATCGTTCAGCGCCTGTTTGCGCGCCGACGAATTCTTGCGCACCGCGTCGTCGAGCGTGACGAGAGTCACATCGCTCCGCCCGGACAGCCGGTCGCGGATCTCGAGCCCGGTGGTGCCGGCACCGCCATCGATGAAGACGTTGACGTTCATGCCGCCAGATCCAGTGCCGTGCGGTCGACATAGCCGGCGAGGCGGTGTTCGGGCGACACGCCCCAGGCGACCTCGCGCAAGACTTCCAGCACTTCGAAGCTCTCACCGACGGAGAGCTCTGCGAGCGGTTCTGACGCGGGAGATGATTCGGCGTGTAAGGTCACAGCGCGGGTTACTACACAGGGCAGGGGCGCGGCGTAATGCGGCGCGAATACGTATTCGGCGAGCCGAACGTCGGCGAGGTCGGGACGAATCGCGTTATGGCGCGGGTCTATCGATACCGACGGCCCGGTCAGCGCGAAGGTTCTACGCGGTGGCTCTGCGGGCGCGGGGCGGGTCGCTTTCTCCCACAAATTGTCCGAATTCTTCAAGAAAACCTGCCCCTTCGGTGGTACGCGCGATGAAGATGTTGCGCTTGTCGGTATCGTCGCGCTGGCGGCGCAGATAGCCGAGCGCCCCCAATCTGTTCAAGGCGCGTGTCACGACGGGTTTGGAAACATTCAAAGCGCGGGCCAATCCGCGCACCGTATGCGGTCCCGGGCTGAGATAGACGACGAGCAACAGCGCCATCTGCCGGTTGGTGAGATCGGGCTCGCCGGATCGGACATAATCGACCAGCGTATTCATCCACCGCGTTAGCGGGGAGCTGTCGAACGTGCTGGCAATGTTCATGTCGGTGCTCACTGATTGTCCACGGGGCTGAAAAGGCGGTCGCTATCGCAGGCGTAACAACGTGCGCCGAGGCGATTGAGTTTCAGTGCGGACACGAAATGTCATGGAAACGCCACGTGTCGTCCGGCCGATGAGCGGTTGATCGCGGGGATGGGGTCGCCTATGTGCCCGCTTTCTCCAGTTTTGCGGGTCACAGTCGTTCGATGCTCTTTACCTTTGTCCTTGTCGTTCAGTTGCTCGTCGGCGCGGCGCTCGTCACCATCATCCTGATGCAGCGTTCCGAAGGCGGCGGCCTGACCGGAGGCGGCAGCCCGGCGGGATTGATGTCCGCGCGCGGTGCAGCGGATTTCCTGACACGATCGACGGCGATCCTGGCGACGATCTTCGTCACGCTGACCATCCTTCTGGCCGTAATGGCGGCGACGCGGCATGCGACCTCGATCGACACCTCGCTCAACCGGGCGGCGCCGATCAACGCACCGGCGGGCACTGCGCCGCAGCCTGCGGGTGGCGCCTTTGGTGGCGCGGCCGCCAATGCGGCGGCGGGTGCGGGTGGCAATCTGACCTTCCCGGGCGCGCTGGCGCCGGGCGAGAACAAGGTGGCTCCGGCCAGCAACGGCGCGGTTCCCGTCCGCTAAATCCATTTCGTTCTAATCGCCCGCGCGGACTTTTTGTTCGCGCGGGCGGAGTCGCGTGCTTGCGGCACGCCCCCATTCCAAGCTAGGCGATGACTCCCATGGCGCGGTTTATTTTCATTACCGGCGGCGTGGTCTCCTCGCTGGGCAAAGGTTTGATGGCGGCTTCACTGGCCGCCCTCCTTCAGGCACGCGGATATCGCGTCCGCATCCGGAAGTTCGATCCCTATCTCAACGTCGATCCGGGCACGATGAGCCCGTATCAGCACGGTGAGGTCTATGTGACCGACGACGGGGCGGAAACCGACCTCGATCTCGGCCATTACGAACGCTTCACCGGAGTCGCCGCGCGGCAGTCGGATAACGTCACCTCGGGCCGGATCTACCAGCAGATCATCCAGCGCGAGCGGCGCGGCGATTATCTCGGCGCGACGGTCCAGGTGATCCCGCACGTCACCGACGCGATCAAGGCGTTCGCGCTGGCCGAGACCGACGATTTGGATTTCGTGCTGTGTGAAATCGGCGGCACGGTCGGCGACATCGAATCTCTGCCGTTCATCGAAGCGATCCGTCAGATCCGCAACGATCTGGGGCGCGGCAATTCGGTCAGCATCCACGTCACCCTGGTGCCGTACATCGCGGCCGCGGGCGAGCTGAAGACCAAGCCGACTCAGCACAGCGTGCGCGAGCTGGCGGCCTTGGGCGTGCAGCCCGACGTGCTGGTATGCCGTTGCGAGCAACCGCTCCCGGCGAGCGAACGCGCCAAGATCGCGTTGTTCTGCAACGTGCCCAAGGAAGCCGTCATTCCCGCGCTCGACGCCAAGAGCATCTACGCCGTGCCGGTCCAATATCATGAGGAAGGCCTCGACGACGCCGTCCTCAACGCTTTCGGGATCGAGCCCGAAGCCCGGCCCGATCTGGCGCGCTGGACCGATATCATGGATCGCCTGACCAACCCGGAAGGGGAGGTGACGGTCGGCGTGGTCGGCAAATATGTCGGCCTGCAGGACGCCTACAAGTCGTTGAACGAGGCGCTGGTCCATGGCGGCATCGCCAACCGGGTCAAGGTCAACGTCCGCTGGATCGACGCCGAGCTGTTCGAGCATGCCGACAGCGACGTCACGGCGAGCCTGGAACCCTGCCATGCCATCCTGGTCCCCGGCGCGTTCGGCGAGCGCGGCGCGGAAGGCAAGATCGCCTCGGTCAAGTTTGCGCGCGAGCGCAACGTCCCGTATTTCGGCATTTGTTTCGGAATGCAGATGGCGTGCATCGAGGGCGCGCGGAACCTGGCGGGGATCGAGAAGGCGTCATCGACCGAATTCGGCCCGACCGAGGAACCGGTAGTCGGCATCATCACCGAATGGATGTCGGCCGAAGGCGTCCAGAAGCGCGAGGCCGGCGGCGATCTGGGCGGCACGATGCGGCTCGGCGCCTATGACGCGAAGCTCGACGGCAACAGCGTCGTCTCGTCGATCTACGGCTCGACCGACATCAGCGAGCGGCACCGTCATCGCTACGAGGTCAATACCGGCTATCGTGACGCGCTGGAAAAGGGCGGATTGGTGTTCAGCGGCATGTCGCCGGACGGCATGCTGCCCGAGATCGTCGAGCGGCCCGACCATCCCTGGTTCGTTGGCGTCCAGTTCCACCCCGAGCTGAAGTCCAAGCCGTTCGACCCGCATCCGCTATTCGCAAGCTTCATCGCGGCCGCATTGAGACAGAGCAGGTTGGTCTAACCTCGCCGCGTTTCGACGTCTCCGGGCGTCATCACCGTGAGCGCGCCGGGGCGGATGCGGAATTCGAGTGGGGAGTCCATCCGCTTCAGTTCGCCGTCGAGCGCGATTTCGATCGATCCGCTGCTTGAACTGACGGTCAACGTCTCGCATTCGCCGAGCGTCTCGAAATCGAGCGAGCGTTCGGCACGTCCGACCAGTGCGCGCATGGCGAACCAGATCAGCGCCGCGCGCCGGCGATGCGTCACGGCATAGACCGACAATTTCCCGTCGGTCAGCGTTCTGCGCTTGCCGACCTCGCCGCGATCGAGCGAATAGATGTTGTTGCCGACGAACAGCAGCGGCGTGACGATCGCGCGCTCGCCTTTGCCCCAATCGAGCCGCAAGCGGTGATGCGGCAACCGTTCGAGCACGGCGAAGGCGGCAGGCACCGACGACAGCCATTTGGGCCAGCCCTTGGCGCGTTGCAGCCCTTCGCGCTTGCGTACCATCAGGGGATAGAGGCCGATCGAGGCGTTGTTGACGAATACCTGCCCGTTGACCTCGCCGACATCGATCGCAGCGGGCTGACCGTTCACCGCGACGTCGGCGGCCTCGCTCAGATCGGCGGGGATGCCGAGATCTCGCGTCAAATGGTTGAGCGTGCCAAGCGGCAGCAGGCCCAGTTCGGTATCGCTGCCGGCCAGGATCTGCGCCGCGCCCGCGGCGGTGCCGTCGCCACCCGAGACGATCACCCGGCCGGCTTTTCCGGCAGCCTCGATCGCAGCGGGTATCTGTTTGGCATCGAGCAAGCTGATGTCGACGACGGCGCCTGTCGGCGCGAACGCCTCCTCCAGCGTCTTGGGCAGTGCCTCACCCATCTTGGCCGCGCCGCCGCCGTCGCGGTTTACGATGACGGTCATGCGAGTCATCGCGGAGGCGTAGCAGCGTGCGAAGCCACGTCGAAGCAAATTGATTGCCCGCCCCAATCACGAAAAAGGCGCCCGGACCTTGCAGCCCGGACGCCGATTGGCGCTTTCGAGGGAGCCAGAAAGCGCCGGTCCGTTTACGCCGCCTTGGTTTCGTCGGCGGGAGCGGTCTCGATCGCGGCGAGCGGGGCGCCCGTCTTGATCGCGATCGTCTGCGGCTTCAGCGCCTCGGGCACCTCGCGCACCAGGTCGACGGTCAGCAGGCCGTCATTGAGCCGCGCATCGTCGACCCGGATGAAGTCGGCGAGTTCGAAGCGGCGCTCGAAGCTGCGCGTCGCGATGCCGAGATGAAGATAGGCCGACTGATCGCCGTCCTTGTCCTTCTTGCCCTTGACGGTCAGCAGGTTCTGCTGCGCGACGATCTCGATCTCGTCGCGGCGGAAGCCGGCGACTGCGATCGTGATGCGGTAATGATCCTCGGCGATCCGCTCGAGGTTGAAGGGCGGGTAATTGTCCCCGCCATTTTGCCGCGCCGAGGCCTCGAGCATGTCGAACAGGCGATCGAAGCCGATCGTCGAGCGGCGGTAGGGAGTAAGGTCGAACTGTCGCATTTAATCATCCTCCATTGAGCGATGTCACATCGACACGACCCCGGACGGGCGTCGTGTCATCGCATATCTGGGGCATTCCGGCGCCGGTTCAAGAGCGCCCGTCCGACAAAATACCGTTATCTTTCAATGGTGATAAAGTTTGGCTTGCGCGGCAGGTCAGACGATCTTGCTTTTAATCCCAGCAACTCGGTGGGGATTAAGGAGTTAATCGATCGACTAGGGGATTACCGAATCATGCTCGCAGCGTTTCCGCTCCTGCTTGCCGCCGCTTCGCCGCAAAGCATCGCGCTCGCCGACAACGCCGCCCGCCCGTCAGCGCCGGCCGTTGCGCCCGACGATACGGCCGCCAACCCACCCGCACCGGCGCCCGAGCCCCAGGCCGATCCGCAAGCCGCGCCAAGCCCGGGCGGCGATATCATCATCACCGCGCGGCGCCGGTCGGAACGGCTGCAGACGGTGCCGCTCGCGGTCGCCGTGCTGAGTGGCGAGACACTGGCAAATGCCGGCGCGTTCAACGTCAACCGGCTTCAGCAATTCCAGCCCGCGCTGCAATTCTATTCGAGCAATCCGCGCAATTCGGCGATCAATATTCGCGGTCTGGGTGCGCCGTTCGGCCTGACCAATGACGGCATCGAGCAGGGCGTCGGTCTCTATATCGACCAAGTCTATATCGGCCGCGTCGGTGCCTCGACGTTCGATTTCGTCGACATCGATCGCGTCGAAGTCCTGCGCGGCCCGCAGGGGACGCTATACGGCAAGAACACCACCGCGGGCGCGGTCAATATCACGACCAAGAAGCCCAACCTTTCATCGCCCGAAGCGACGTTCGAGGTCAGTACCGGCAATTATGGCCTGTTCCAGCTGAAGGCTTCGGCCTCGGCACCGATCGCCGAAGACAAACTCGGCGTTCGCGTCTCGACGTCGGTGACCAAGCGCGGTGGTTCGATCTACGACACCGCGATCGACAAGAACCTGCAGAAGCAGGACAATTTCAGTGTTCGCGGTCAGCTGCTGTGGCAAGCCACGTCCAACCTCGATTTCAACTTCTCGGCCGATCTCAGCCTGCAGAACCCCTATTGCTGCGTCCAATATTATGCGCGGACAGGGGCGACGCAGCGGCCGATAGCGCGTCAATATGCAGCGCTGGCTGCTGCCCTCGGCTATAAGCCACCGAGCTTCGATCCGTTCGACCGCGTCACCGACCTCGATGCGACGATCAATTCGCGGCAGGAAGTGGGGGGTCTGTCGCTGGTCGGCAACTGGGATATCGGCGGCGCGACGATCACGTCGGTCACGGCCTGGCGCTATTGGGATTGGAAACCGGCCAACGACCGCGATTTCACCGGCTTGCCGATCACGACCGTATCGCAGAACCCCTCGCAACAGAAGCAATGGTCGCAGGAACTGCGCATCGCCTCGAACGGCGACCGCAAGCTCAATTATACCTTGGGGGCATTCTTCTTCGATCAGACGATCAACACGCAAGGATCCCAGGTGCAGGGACCAGCGGCAAGCCGCTGGCTGCTGTCCGGTGCCGACGCCTCCAATCCGAACGTGCTGAACGGGCTGACCTCGACCAACACGATCAATTTCAGCAATCAGAGTTTTGCGGTGTTCGGCAAACTCAATTGGGCGATCACCGACAAGCTGCACTTCCAGCCCGGCCTGCGCGTCAATTACGACAAGAAATCAGGCTTTTACGAGTCGATCGTCAGCATCCATAACGCCCAATACAATTTCGTGGCGACCGCCGACAATGTTGCCTCCCTGCTCGCTGCGGCGACGGCGATAAGTCCGGCGGCGAGAACGACCTTTCTCAACCAAACCAATACGCTGGCACCGCAACGCTACAACCCCAAGTTCAGCGCGTGGAATGTCTCGGGTGACGCGACATTGTCGTATGATTTTACGCCCGACGTGCATTTTTACGCGACCTATGCGCGCAGCTTCAAATCGGGCGGCATCAATCTGTCGGGCCTGCCGCTGAACTCCACCAATACCGGCGTCGATCTCAGCACGCAGACCGTCAAGCCGGAGAAGATCAATCACTTCGAAGTCGGATTGAAGACGCAGTTCTTCGACCGCAAGGTGACCGTGAATCTCGCCGGATTCTGGGATGAAATCAAGGACTACCAGGCGACGGTGAACAACAACGCCATCAACGTGATCCGCGGGTATCTCGCCAATGCCGCCAAGGTAAGGGTCCGCGGCGTAGAATGGGATACGTCGTTCCGCCCGAGCGGCCGGCTCAGCGCGTATTTCAACGGCGCGTTCACCGACGCCAAATATCTGGATTTCAAAAATGCGCCGTGCCCGCCCGAACTGTCAGGCGGTTCCACTAGCCCGCCCTTCTGCGACATTTCGGGGCAAATCCTGCCGGGTATTTCGAAATGGTCGCTGTCCTGGGGCGGTGAGTACAACATCCCGGTCGGCGGCGGTCAGGTCTATCTTGGCTATGACGGCAGCTACCGGTCGAAATTCTCGTCCAACCCGTCGCGCTCGATTTACACTGACATCGACGGCTATTCGCTGTCCAACTTCCGCCTCGGCTATCGCAAGGGCAAGTGGAACGTCTATGGCTGGGTGCGCAACGCGTTCAACCAGAATTATTTCGAGCTGCTGAGCACGCAATCGGGCAGCACTGGCCTGATTGTCGGACAGCCGGGCGATCCGCGGACTTATGGTGGAACGTTCCGGATCAGCTTTTGATCAAGACGTCACACTGGCGAGAACTAACGTCACCCAGCGAACTTACCGTCACCCCAGCGAAAGCTGGGGTCTCAGGCAGTAATTCCCCTCGTGAGATACCAGCTTTCGCTGGCATGATGGGATGGGGCAGGGCGCCGGTCGGCGAAGCCGCCGTCGCTCGGGCCGCGTTGCGGCCCGGCGGCCGTTTGGGGCGATTTGCTGCGCAAAACGGCTTGCAGCTCGCTGCTCGCCTTTGCCCCAAATGACAAACGCCCGGGCCGTTTCCGACCCGGGCGCCTGCGTGACGATTGCTCGTCAGCCCCCTTGTAACTTCCGCCCGCGCGCCTCTTTTAAGGCGGAGCTGGAAGCGATCCCCGAACCACGGCCATTGACCTGCGTTTCGCGAAGCAAACTGCTAAGCGGCGACTGGTGTCTTGTCATCGCCAAACAACGGATCGCCGCACGATTGCGGCGCGCATGTGTCGAATCCGCCACAGCGTCGCCTTGGTTGCCTGTAATCGCGATACGCCCTAGTCACCCGACATTCCGGGGGCGGATCGCGAGGCCTGATTGATTCTCCTGTCGAGCTACGAACGCCTGATCGCCAGCCGTTACCTGCTGCCGGGCAAAGGCGAGCGCTTCATCGTCCTCGTTGCCGGGTTCAGCTTGGGCGCGGTCATGCTCGGGGTCGCGGCCCTGGTCATCGTGATGAGCGTGATGAACGGCTTTCGTGCCGAATTGTTCGACAAGATCGTCGGGCTGAACGGCCATGCCGTGATCCAGGGCTATGGCGGCCGCCCGCTCAACGACTGGCGGCAATTGCTCGAGCGGGCCAAGGCGACGCCGGGCGTCACCAGCGCGGTCCCGATGATCGAACAGCCGCTGATGATGACCAATAATGGCCGAGCGGAGGCGATCATCCTGCGCGGGCTTACCGTGCCCGATATTCGCGGCAATCCGACGATCGCCGGTCATGTCATCGCCGGTGACCTCAACAATGTGACCGCCGGCAGCAACCGGATCGCGATCGGATCGCGGCTGGCCGAGACGCTCGGCGTCGATATCGGCAGCCAGGTCACGATCTGGAATCCGGCAGGCCAGTCGACGCCGTTCGGCACCGTGCCGCGAATGGTGTCGTACACGGTCGGCGCGATCTTCGAGATCGGCGTCTATGATTACGACAAGGCCTATGTCGTCATGCCGATGGAGGATGCGCAGACCTTGCTGCTGCTCGACCCCGATACGGTCGGCATGGTCGAGATCAACACCAAAGACGCCGATCAGGTCGGCCCGATCCTGGCGCCGTTGCGCGCGTCGCTTGGTCAGACCGCCGCGGTCAGCGACTGGCGCCAGATGAATGCGCAATTATTCGAGGCGCTGGCGATCGAGCAGGTGTCGATGTTCGTGATCCTGTGCATCATCATCCTGGTCGCGGCGTTCAACATCGCCTCGTCGCTGATCATGCTCGTCCGCGCCAAGACGCGCGATATCGCGATCCTGCGCACGATGGGCGCGCCACGCGCCGCAATGGTCCGGATCTTCATCACCGTCGGCACGACGATCGGGATTCTGGGCACGATCGCGGGGCTGATCCTGGGGTTCGTCTTGCTCTATTTCCGCCAGCCGATCGTCGACTTCGTGCAGAAAGTGTCAGGGCAGAATTTGTGGGATCCGTCGATCCGGTTCCTGACCGAGCTGCCGTCCAAGCCCAATCCGGTCGAGATCGCGATGGTGGTGGCGATCACCTTGCTGCTGACTTTCCTCGCGACGCTGTATCCGGCATCGCGCGCCGCCAGCACCGATCCGGTCCAGGTGCTTCGCTATGAGTGATACTGTCCTCGCCACCACCGGCCTGACCCGCAGCTTCGAACAGGGCGGGGAGACGATCCACGTCCTGCGCGGTGTGAACTTGTCGATCGCGCCTGGCGAAATCGTCGCGCTGCTCGGTCCCTCAGGGTCGGGCAAATCGACCTTGCTCCAGGCTGTCGGCCTGCTCGAGGGCGGGTTCGGCGGATCGATCCGCATTACCGGCACCGAAGCGGCCCAGATGAGCAACTCGGAGCGCACGGAGACGCGCCGCGACATGCTGGGGTTCATCTACCAATTCCATCACTTGCTGCCCGACTTCAACGCGATCGAGAATGTCGTGCTGCCGCAATTGGTGAAAGGGACCTCGCGCGCCGACGCCGACGCCCGCGCGGCGGACCTGCTGACGACACTGGGCCTCGGGCACCGCCTGACGCATCGGCCAAGCCAGTTATCAGGTGGTGAGCAGCAGCGCGTCGCGGTCGCCCGCGCGCTCGCCAATCGGCCCGCCTTGATCCTGGCCGACGAACCGACCGGCAATCTTGACGAGGCGACTGCGGAGATCGTGTTCGGCGAATTCCTGCGACTAGTGCGGCAGGAAGGATCGGCGGCCGTGGTGGCGACTCATAACGAGCGGCTGGCCGCGCGGATGGACCGCGTCCTGCGCCTGCACGACGGGCATTTGAGCTAAGTTGGGGATCACGACGGTCAGGTGAGCGAACAAAGGACTTCCAGCGACGCCTGGCGCTTGACGCCGACCTTGACCGGCAACCACGTCACCTTGTCACCGATGACGCGCGCCGACCGGGACGGCATTCTGGCGGCCTTGGCGACGGGTCACGAAAGCGCGTTCCACACGACCGTGCCCAACCCTGAGACGATCAACGCTTGGTACGAGCGGATCGAGCGCGAACAGGCGGTTGGTCGCGCAATGCCGTTCACCGTCCGCGATGCCGCAGGAGAGATCGCCGGCGTCACGCGCTTCCTGCGCATGGCGAAGCAGCACCGCCGGGTCGAGATCGGCGGCACGGTCTATGCTCCGCGCGTCCAGCGCACTGGGCTCAATACCGAGGCAAAGATGATGCTGCTGACGCACGCGTTCGAGACGCTCGGTTGCATTTGCGTCCAGATCCGCACCGATTTCCTCAATCGCCAATCGCGCGCGGCGATCGAACGGCTGGGCGCGCGGATGGACGGGGTGATCCGCGGCCATCTCATCCTCAACGATGGCCATTATCGCGACAGCGTGCTCTATTCGATCCTCGAACACGAATGGCCCGGGGTGAAGCGCAACATCGCCGCCTTGATGGCCCGATATGAGGGGAAGGGCGCATGACCGCGATCACTGAGTTCCACGTCAAGGCGGCGGATGGCAGCGATGCCGATCTGTCGGCTTATGCCGGCAAGGTGCTGCTGGTCGTCAACGTCGCGTCGAAATGTGGCTTCACCCCACAATATGAAGGGTTGGAAGCGCTCCATCGGAAATATGCCGATCGCGGGTTCGAGGTGCTGGGCTTTCCCTGCAATCAGTTCGGCGCGCAGGAACCGGGCAATGCCGAGGAAATCGCAAACTTCTGCTCGCTGACCTATGACGTGACCTTTCCGGTCTTCGCCAAGATCGACGTCAACGGCTCGGGTGCCGACCCGCTCTACGGCGAGCTCAAGAAGCAGGCCCCGGGATTTCTCGGCACCGAGGGTATCAAGTGGAACTTCACCAAGTTCCTGGCCGGCCGCGACGGCCAGGTGGTCGAACGCTACGCGCCGACCACCAAGCCCGAAGAGATCGCGGCGGACATCGAAAAGCTGCTCTGAGCCATGGTGCTGTGGCGGCTCCCCGCCATGACGATGGCAATGCTGGCGGTCATGGGCTGCTCCGCTCATGAGCCCGTCCCGCGCATCTACGGCGCCAAGGAACTGATCGTGGATCAACTGGGCCGCAGCAACTTCGCGGAACTGCGCAGATTCGAGCGTCAGGCGCCGGCGCGCGCGACATTATTGTGCGTCGTCACCCATTCCGGATCGCTCGCGGATTGCAGGGTCGAGAAATTCGAAGGACCGCAAGACGGCGCTGCACGCCAGGCCCTGATCCGGGGCTTCTTCGAAGTGGCGCAGTCGACCCGGGTCGAAACGCGCGCCAGGGATGGAAGCGATGCCGTTGGCCAGCGCTATCGCGTGACTGTCCGCTTGGCCCTCAAGGAGTGAGTTGGCGACCGTAGGAAAGTTGTGGGTAAGCCGGTCCGGCGGGGTGGCCATCGCTCCCCCTCCGCCCTAGGTTGAGGCCATGCCCCATTCCGGCTTCGTGCCCCTCCGGATCTTTTCGTCTTACACGATGCTCGACGGCGCGATCGAGCCAAAGGCGATCGCCAAGCGCGCGCGCGAGCTTGGTTTTCCGGCCGCCGCCGTCACCGACCGCAACGGCTTGTTCGCGGCGATGTCATTCTCGGGCGCGGCCGCCGATGCCGGGGTGCAGCCGATCATCGGGACGATGCTGGGCGTGGCTCGCCCCGATCTGCCCGACGGCCAACCGGTGCAGACCGACTGGATCGCGCTCTACGCCCAGGACGAGACGGGCTATCTCAATCTCTGCCGCCTGGTCAGCGAGGCGCATCTCGGCCGACCGCTCGATCTCGATCCGCATGTTGATCTTGCCACGCTGGAAGCCAATTCGGCGGGGCTGATCGCGCTGACCGCGGGCGGCGAAGGAGGGGTTGGCCGGCTGTTCGCCGAAGATCAGCCGGACGGCGCCAATGCCTATGTCGATCGGTTGCAGGCGATTTTCGGCGACCGGCTCTATATCGAGATCGCGCGCCGCTTCGATCCGGTCGAGGCCAAGGCCGAAGCCGAATTGCTCGAACTGGCTTATGCCCGCAATTTGCCGATCGTCGCGACCAATCCGTGCTGTTTCGCCGACGAGGAATTCCTCGAAGCGCATGACGCGATGCTGTGCATCGCCAATTCCTCTTACGTCGCCAGCGACGACCGGCCCAAGAGTTCGCCCGATGCGTGGATGAAGCCGGCCAAGGACATGCGTGCGCTGTTCGCGGATTTGCCCGAGGCGATCGCCAATACCCTGGTCGTGGCGCAACGCTGCGCGGTCGCAGCGCCGAAGCGCAAGCCGATCCTGCCCAGCCTGGCCGGCGACCGCGACGGAGAATCGCAGGCATTGCGGGAGGCGGCGCGAGAGGGTTTGCGGAAACGCCTCGATCGCATCGTCGAGCTGGAGTTCCCCTCCAGCTTGCGGGAGGGGCTAGGGGAGGGCGTGTCGGCCAGTGATGCCGACGGCGCTCTCGAAACAAGCCCTCCCCCGACCCCTCCCGTAAGCGGGAGGGGAGAGGATTGGCAGCAGCCCTATCGCGATCGGCTCGAATTCGAGCTCGACGTCATCATCCAGATGGGGTTTCCGGGCTATTTCCTGATCGTCGCCGACTTCATCCAATGGGCGAAGGCACACGACATTCCGGTGGGGCCGGGTCGTGGTTCGGGCGCGGGTTCGGTGGTCGCCTGGGCGTTGACTATCACCGACCTCGACCCGATCAAGCTCGGGCTGCTGTTCGAACGCTTCCTCAACCCGGAACGCGTGTCGATGCCCGACTTCGACATCGACTTTTGCGAAACGCGGCGCGGCGAAGTGATCCGCTACGTCCAGGCGAAATATGGCCGCGACCAGGTCGCGCAGATCATCACCTTCGGGACGATGAAGGCGCGCGCCGTGCTCAAGGATACCGGGCGCGTGCTCCAGATGAGCTATGGCCAGGTCGACCGTCTCGCCAAGCTCGTCCCCAATCTGCCGACCGACCCCTGGACGCTCGACCGCGCGCTCAACGGCGTCAGCGAGCTCGCCGCCGAATATCGCGGCGATAAGGACGTCCGCCATCTGTTCGACCTGGCGATGAAGCTGGAAGGACTACCACGGCACAGCTCGACCCACGCCGCCGGCGTGGTGATCGGCGACCGCCCGCTCGCCGACCTCGTCCCGCTCTATCGCGACCCGCGATCGGACATGCCGGTGACCCAGTTCGACATGAAATACGTCGAAGGCGCGGGCCTGGTGAAGTTCGACTTCCTGGGCTTGAAGACGCTTTCGGTGCTCAAGAAGGCGGTCCAGCTGCTCGACAAGCGCGGCATCCACTGCGACCTCGACGCGCTGACCTGGGACGACGAGGGCGTCTACAAATTGCTCCAGAAGGGTGACACGGTCGGCGTGTTCCAGCTGGAATCGGAAGGCATGCGGCGCACGCTGAGCGCCGTGCGACCGTCGAACTTCGGCGACATCATCGCACTCGTCTCGCTCTATCGCCCGGGCCCGATGGACAACATTCCCTCGTTCGGCCGGCGCAAGAACGGGCAGGAGCCGATCACTTATCCGCATCCCCTGCTCGAGCCGATTCTGGCCGAAACCTACGGCATCTTCGTCTATCAGGAACAGGTCATGCAGGCGGCGCAGGTACTGGCGGGCTATTCGCTCGGCGGCGCCGATTTGCTGCGCCGCGCGATGGGCAAGAAGAACCAGGCCGAGATGGACGCCCAGCGCGCGACGTTCGTCGAAGGCTGCGCGACCCACAACCAGATCGACGCCGCCAAGGCCAACGAGCTGTTCGACTTGATCGACAAGTTCGCCGGTTACGGCTTCAACAAGTCGCACGCCGCGGCCTATGCGCTGCTGGCGTATCAGACCGCCTGGCTGAAGGCGCATCATCCGCACGAATTCTATGCGGCGTCGATGTGTTACGACATCCATCTGACCGACAAGCTCGCGATCTTCGTCGACGATATGCGGCGGCTGGATGTCGCCATCCTGCCGCCCGACGTGAACCGCAGCTTGGCGGAGTTCGACGTGGAGGTTGTTCCTGCATCAAACCTCTCCCCTGAAGAGGAGGAGCCAAGCCTCGCTGTCCGCTACGCCCTCGCCGGGCTCAAATCGGTTGGCGAAGGCGCAATGGAGAAATTGGTCGAGGAACGCGACGCGTCCGGGCCCTTCGACAGCCTCGATGCCTTTGCCCATCGCGTCGACCCACGCCTGCTCAACAAGCGCCAGCTCGAAACGCTGGCTGCAGCAGGCGCGTTCGACACGATCGATGCCAATCGCGCCGGCATCTATGCCTGCGCCGAGACGATCCTGGCGACCGCGGCGCGTGTCCACGACCAGAAGAATAGCGGGCAGGGCGGCCTGTTCGGTGAGAGCGAAGCCTCGGGCACGCACATCAAACTGCCGCTATCGGCGCGCTGGAGCCTGGCCGAGCGGATGGAGCAGGAAAAGGAAGCGTTCGGCTTCTATTTCTCGGCACATCCGGTCGATCGCTTCACCCAGCTTGCCCGGATGCACGGCGCGCGACGCTATGCCGATCTGGGCGACTTGCAGATTCCGGAGAGCGGCCGCGCCGGCGCGGTGATGGCAGCGATGGTTGAGGATACGCGCTGGCGGACCTCAGCCAAGGGGCGGCGCTATCTGATGGCGACCCTGTCCGACCCGTCGGGCCAGTTCGTCGCGACCTGTTTCGACGATTCGGTCGCGGTCGACTTGGAGGAAGCGGCGCGTAACGGCGGCTGCGGGTTGATCACGGTGGAGCTCGACCGGCGGGCAGGTGAGGAACAGCCGCGCGTGACGGTCAAACGCATCCAGCCGTTCGACGAGCTGGCCAGCGCGACGCGGATGAATCTCGATATCGAGATCGAGGATGCGGTCGCGATCCCGGCGATCGGTGCATTATTATCAGAGGCACGCGGCGCGCGCGGCGAGGCCCGACTCGTCGTTCCCTTGCCGGCGGGCGGGACGGCAACCATCCTGATCGGGCGCGATTTCCTGCTCGATCCCGAACTTGCCGACCGCATTGCCATGCTTCCGGGCGTGCGATCGGCCGAGGTTGCAATCGCGCCGCCACAACGGCTTGCATTGGTTGGCTAGGGGCAGCGGACGCGGCCCCTAGACTTCGACCGCTTCGGGCGGAATAACACTCTTCAAACATCGAGTATGGAGAGTGGAATGCAGATGGGTGCGATGCAGGATTTCGAACTCCGCGTGATGCGGCTGCTCGATCATGTCGCTCGCGAGCATCCGACGCGGGAGATCGTGACGCGCTGGGCCGATGGGCGCGAGACCCGCAACGACTGGGCCGGCATCCACCTGAACGCGCGCAAGCTCGCGCAGCGACTGGAGCAATGGGGCATCCAGCCGGGCGATCGCGTCGCCACCCTCGCGATGAACCACGAGCATCATTTGACCTCCTGGTACGGCGCGATGGGGATGGGCGGGGTGATCCATACGATCAATCCGCGCCTGTTCGACGAGCAATTGATCTACATCGCCAATCACGCCGAAGATCGCGTGCTGTTCTACGACAAGCAGTTCCAGCCGCTGGTCGACCGGCTGAAGCCGCATTGGACCTCAATCGAGCGTTACGTCGTGTTCGATGACCTCGGCTCCGACGGTTTTCAGGCACTGCTCGATGCCGAGGACGGCGACTATGCCTGGCACGAGGGACCGGAGCGCGAACCGTGCATGATCTGCTACACCAGCGGCACCACGGGCAATCCCAAGGGCGTGTTGTACGAGCATCGCTCCACCGTGCTCCACGCGATGCACGCGGCCGAGCCCTGGGTGATGGGCCTGTCTGCGTCGGACGCGATCCTGCCGATCGTGCCGATGTTCCATGCCGCGGCCTGGGGATTGCCGTTTGCCGGCGCGCTGGCGGGCGCGAAGTTCGTCTATTCGCAGACCAATGACGCGGCCGTGCTGTGTGGACTGATGAACAGCGAGAAAGTGACAATCGGCAGCGGGGTACCGACCGTGTGGCTGGCGATGTTCCAGCATATGGACGCGACCGGTGAGGAACCGCGTTTCCTGCGCCAGATCACGGTCGGTGGATCGGCCGCGCCGCGCGCGATGCTGGCGCGGTTCATGGACATGGGGATCAAGCCGCTCCACCTCTGGGGCATGACCGAGACGTCGCCGGTGGCGACCGCGCTCGCGCCAGGGCCGGGTTGGGGCGACCTGACCCGCGACGCGCAACTCGACATCGTGTGCAAACAGGGCGCGATTCCGTTTGGGGTCGAACTGCGGATCGTCGACGACGAGGGCAGTGAATTGCCGCGCGACGGAGAGACGTCGGGCCGGCTGCAGATCCGCGGTCCCTGGGTAGTGAAGCGCTATTTCAAGGCCGAGCAGGACGCGGTCGACGCCGGGGGCTGGTTCGACACCGGCGATGTCGCTCTGCTTCATCCGGACGGCACGATGCAGATCACCGACCGGTCGAAAGACGTGATCAAGTCGGGAGGGGAATGGATCAGCTCGGTCGATCTGGAAAATGCGGCGGTCGGTTGTCCTGGCGTCGGCGAAGCGGCGGCGATTGGCGTGTATCATCCCAAATGGGACGAGCGTCCGTTGCTGCTCGTCGTCCGCAAGCCGGGGAGCGCGGTGACCCCGCAGGAGATCACCCAGCATTTGACCCAGCATGTCGCCAAATGGTGGCTGCCGGACGAAATCCTGTTCGTCGACGACCTGCCGCACACCGCGACGGGGAAGTTGCTCAAGACCGTGCTGCGCGAGCAATATAAGGATTATAAGCTGGCGACGGCGGCGTAGAGCGTTGCGCGGAATGACGAATTTCGACCCAGCCACTTTCGCAGCTCATTGGCGCGATGCCTGGAATGCGCACGATCTCGACGCTGTTCTGGTGCATTTCCATGATGACGTCACCTTCACCTCGCCTGTTGCCGCCAGCCTATTGCCCGAGACTGGCGGTATAATGCGTGGCAAAGCCGCCCTTCGCGCCTATTGGGAGGAGGGGCTCCGTCGCATTCCCGATTTGCACTTTACCATCGAGGCAGTGTTCGCGGGCGTTAACACGCTGGTGATCCAATACATCAACCAGAAAGGCGTCAGCGTCTCCGAAGTGCTGGTTTTCGATGCGGGACTGGTACGTGAAGGGCACGGCACCTATCCAACAGACATCGATAATCCGGCGGGAGCTAGCGGCTAACGCTTTTGTCGCGCCCCGGCATGACGATATTGTTTCGCGTCGCCGCATTGTACCGTCCAGCTGGCTCGAAATCGCCGCGGCGCAGGTCGTACGGCGCGTCGGGAACCGGTACTTTGCTGGTCGGCTTGCCTTTGCTCCCGTTGCACGGCAGGCTGCGCTGAATGGACATGGTGACGACCGGCTCCGCTGGTGAGAATGGCGTGACGCTGGCGGCCCGACCCGAGGCGTTGCGGCTCGCGTCACACGAGACCGCGGTCGTCGTGATCGACATGCAGAATGCCTATGCGAGCGAGGGCGGCTATGTCGATCTCGCGGGCTTCGACATTTCGGGTGCGGCCGGCGTGGTCGGCAAGATCGCCACCGTGCTCGACACCGCGCGCAAGGCCGGCGTCCAGGTGGTGTTCCTGCAGAATGGGTGGGACGCCGATTACAAGGAAGCCGGCGGCCCGGGCTCGCCCAACTGGCACAAATCCAACGCCTTGAAGACGATGCGCGCGCGACCCGAGCTTTCTGGCCAATTGCTCGCGCGTGGCGGCTGGGATTACGAATTGGTCGATGCCCTCAAGCCGCAGCCGGGCGACATCACGCTCCACAAGACGCGCTATTCGGCCTTCTTCAATTCACAGCTCGATTCGACGCTGCGCGCGCGTGGCATCCGCAACATCGTGTTCGTCGGGATCGCGACCAATGTCTGTGTCGAAAGCACGCTGCGCGATGGTTTCCACCTCGAATATTTCGGTGTGATGCTGGAGGACGCGACGCATCATCTGGGGCCGCCGATGATGCAGGAGGCAACGGTCTACAATGTCGAGAAATTCTTCGGCTGGGTTTCCACGGTAGCCGATTTCTGCGGCAGTTTTGGCCAGATTCCTCAATCAGATAGCAAGGACTGACGTCATGGCGTTCGAGCCCATCAATCCGCCCCAATTCCCGACCCCGATCGCGCCTTATTCGGCCGGCGCCAAGGCGGGAAATACCGTCTACGTGTCGGGCGTGCTGGCGCTGGGGGAGGGCGGTATCGTGCTACACGTCGGCGACGCGGCGGCGCAGACGCGTCATGTACTCGACGTCATCAAAATCACGCTCGAAGCGGCCGGCGCGACGATGGCCGACGTCGCGATGAATCACATCTTCCTCAAGGACCTGGGCGACTATGCCGCGTTCAATCAGGTCTATGCCGAGTATTTTCCGGGCAACAAGCCGGCGCGCTACTGCATCAAGGCCGAGTTGGTGAAGCCCGATTGCCTCATCGAGATCGCCAGCGTGGCACATATCGGCTGATGCGCGGTTCCAAACCGTCGTCCCGGCGCAAACCGTCATCCTATCGAAAGCTGGGATCTCAAGCGGCGACGCGACGCCCCCGCCTCAACAAGACCCCAGCTTTCGCTGGGGTGACGGAAGGGGCGTGAATGCCTGAGGCTAGCGGCTTGTATTACGAGGAACACGGCGCGGCCGATGCGCCGCCGGTGATCCTATCCGCGGGCCTGGGCGGGTCGGCAAGCTATTGGACGCCCAATATCCCGGCGCTCGCCGAGCATTTCCGTGTCATCGCTTATGACCATCGCGGTACCGGGCGGAGCGACCGCGATTTGCCGGCGCGGGTGTCGGTCGACGATTTCGCCGATGATATCATGATGTTGATGGATGCGCTGGGTCTCGATCGCACGCACCTGATCGGCCACGCCGCGGGTGGAGTCGCCGGGCTCGCGCTCGCGCTGAAGGCACCGGATCGGCTCGATCGCCTGGTCGTGGTCAACGGCTGGGCCAGCCCGGATCCGCATTTCCTGCGCTGCTTCGAAATCCGGCTCGCATTGCTCCGGCTGGCCGGACCCAGAGCGTATCTGCGCGCGCAGCCGGTCTTCCTCTACCCGCCGGACTGGGTCTCGAGCCACGACGAGGACATCGACGCCGAACTGCCGCACCAGATGGAGAATTTTCCCGGTACGGAGACGATGGAAAAGCGCATCCTCGCGCTCGGATCGTTCGATATCGCCGATCGGCTGGACGAGATCGCCACGCGGACGCTGGTGATCGCCAGCCAGGACGACATGCTGGTGCCGCCACGCGCGGGCGAGGCGTTGGCGATGGGAATCGCCAAGTCGGGCATCGGGCGGCCGGCTTATGGCGGCCATGCGGTCAACGTCACCGATGCGGACAATTTCAACGGTTTCGTGGTCGACTGGATGACGGGCGTGATGCCCCAATAGGAGTGAATGCGATGCAGGTCGGCGTTTTCGTGCCCATCAACAACAATGGCTGGCTGATCAGCGAGAACGCGCCGCAATACATGCCGTCGTTCGACCTCAACAAGACGATCGCGCAATCGGCCGAGAAGCACGGGCTCGACTTCCTGCTGTCGATGATCAAGCTGCGCGGGTTCGGCGGCAAGACCGAGTTCTGGGAATATGGGCTGGAGAGCTTCACGCTGATGGCCGGCCTCGCTGCGGTCACCGAGAAGATCAAGATCTACGCGACTTGCCCGACGCTGGTCATTCCGCCCGCCTTCGCCGCGCGCATGTGCAACACGATCGATTCGATCAGCCATGGACGGTTCGGGCTCAACCTGATCACTGGCTGGCAGCGGCCAGAATACAGCCAGATGGGTTTGTGGCCAGGCGACGAGCATTTCCGTAATCGATACAAGATGCTCGATGAATATGCTCACATCCTGCGCGAATTGTGGGAAAGCGGGCGGAGCGACTTCAAAGGCGATTATTACCAGATGGACGATTGCCTCGTCCGGCCCAAGCCAGAAGGCGACATGAAGATCATCTGCGCCGGCTCCTCGGACGAGGGGCTCGCCTTCTCGGCGAAATGGGCGGACTATGCCTTTTGCCTCGGCAAGGGGGTCAATACGCCGACCGCTTTCGCGTCCAACAACGACCGGCTGGCGGCCGCCACCGCAAAGACCGGCCGCGATGTGTCGGTGTTCGTGCTGGTGATGATCATCGCCGCCGATACCGATGAGGAAGCGATGGCGAAGTGGAAATCGTACAATGACGGCGTCGATGTCGCAGCGATCTCCTGGCTGATGGATCAGGGTGCCGCCGACAAGCACAATACGACTACCAACGTCCGCCAGCTCGCGGCGCCAGAAGGCGCGGTCAATATCAATATGGGAACGCTGGTCGGCAGCCATGCCAGCATCGCGCGGATGCTCGACGAAATGGCGGAGGTGCCGAACACCGGCGGCGTGCTGCTGACGTTCGACGATTTCGTCCAGGGGGTCGAGGATTTCGGGACCAAGATCCAGCCGTTGATGAAGAGTCGGCGGCGAACCGAATAACATGGTTCATTGACTCCCGTTCGCTTCTGTATTGTGTATGTAATACACAAGGAGGCGACAGGCGTGATCCGAGGTTTGTTGAGCACGTTACTGGCTTTCGCCGCAGCAATAGCGGGCGGCGTGGCGCATGCGCAGCCGTGTTCGCCCGGCCGTGTAATGGCTGGGGGTGCGCCCTTGTGGGTGGATCTCGAAGGCAGGGGCAAGCTCACCATCGTGTTCGAAGCCGGCAATGGTAACGATTCGAGCGTGTGGACCGACATCGCAACGCGCGTCCGCGCGCTGGGCATGCGCACCTTCGTCTATGACCGCGCCGGGCTCGGAAAGAGTGCTCTACGACCCGAACCTTATTCGATCGATCGGGAGGTAGACGCCTTGCGCGCCGCCTTGAATACGTGCGGAGTGCGGGGACGCGTCGTGGTCGTCAGCCATTCCTATGGCGGATTCCTCAGCCTTCGCTTGGCAGCCCGCGATCATAAGGTTGCCGGACTCGTGCTGGTCGATGCCAACGTGCCGGGCTATTTCGACGATGCCCGGACCGGCGCGATCCTGGCCAAGTATCGCCCGCAATATAGCGCTCTGCGCCAACAGGCACCCGATCTCGCAAAATCCCTGATCCCGCTCATGGAAGCCTATCCCAGTTCGGCGCGGACATTGCGCGCTACGCGCATCCCCGCGAACTTGCCGGTCATCGACATTGTCGCGGAGCGAAGCTGGATGGACGCTCCGGAAGACCTGCGTGATTGGCATGCTGCCCATGCCGCCTTCGACGCTCAAAGCCCGGCGCGAGAAACGGTTCAGGCGATCGGCAGCGGACATTACGTGATGCGCGACAAGCCCGACCTGATCGTCGACGCCATTTCGCGGATGATTGCGCGGGTCAACTGAATAACTCCCCCTGCGGCCCACGCGGCGGATGGAACAGATCGGTGCGGACGCTCAGCCGCTCGCGGTTCAACCCGTGCTTCTTCATCGCGATCTGGAAGCGCGTGCGGAGCAGGTCGGCCCAGGGACCCGAACCGCGCATCCGGGTGAAGAAATTGGGATCGTTGTCGCGGCCCTCGCGCAGCGCGTTGATGATCGCCATTACCTTGCCCGCCCGATCGGGGAAATGCGCGTCGAGCCAGGCGCGAAACAGCGGCGCCACTTCATGCGGCAGGCGGACGGGCAGATAGGTGATCGTACGCGCCCCGCTTTCGGCAGCGCGTTCGACGATATGCTCGATCTCGTGATCGGTGATCGCCGGGATGACCGGGGCGATCGATACGATCGTCGGGATGCCCGCGTCGGCAAGCCGCCGCACGGCGGTCAGCCGGCGCTCGGGATGCGGCGCGCGCGGCTCGACCGTCCGCGCGACCTTTGCATCGAGCGACGTCACCGACAGTGCGACCGCCGCCAGGCCCTTTGCCGCCATCGCGGCGAGCAGGTCGATATCGCGCACCACGCGATCGGATTTGGTGGTGATGGTCAGCGGATGATCGGTCTCCGCCAGCACCTCGATACAGCCGCGGGTGATCTTCCACTCCGCCTCGATCGGCTGATAGGGATCGGTATTGGTGCCGAACGCGATCGGGCGGCAGCTATAGCCGGGCTTCATCAGTTCCGCGCGGAGCAGCTCTGGCGCGGTGGGCTTGGCGAAAAGCCTGGATTCGAAGTCCAGCCCCGGCGACAGATCGAGATAGGCATGAGTCGGCCGCGCGAAGCAATAGATGCAGCCATGCTCGCAGCCGCGATACGGATTGATCGAGCGGTCGAAGCCGATGTCGGGCGATTGGTTGCGCGCGATGATTGTCCTCGGGGTCTCGACCGTGACGCTGGTCCTGAGCGGGGGAAGGGCACCGTCGACATCTTCCAGCGCGTCGAGCCAATCACCATCGGCGAGTCGTTCGGGCAAGCTGAAACGCGTGCTTTCGCGATTGACCGTCGCGCCGCGGACAGGACGAGCTTTTGCCATTGCCCGATGCTACGCCGCGATGTAGAACATATCAAGAACAATGGAGAGATGAGATGGCAAAACTCAACTATGTCGAATTGCCGGTCCAGGACGTCGCGAGCACCAAGACATTCTTCGCCACCGCGTTCGGCTGGGATTTCACCGATTTCGGCCCGACCTATGCCGCGACGATGAGCGGGGAGACCGATCTGGGGCTGCAAGGCGATCGCGCCGACTGGACGGCGGCGCCGCTGGCGGTGATCCAAGTCGATGATCTCGAAGCGACCGAGGTGGCGGTGAAGGACGCTGGCGGCACGATCACACAGCCGATCTTCGCCTTTCCGGGCGGCCGACGGTTCCACTTCCGCGATCCGAATGGAAACGAATTGGCTGCAATGCAGGCGGATTCGCACTGAACGGCCTTGCGGCCGATCGGGCAGGCCTTAGGATCGCCGCACGCAACTGGGGGATTGATATGTGGGGCAAGATGTTGGCTGTCGCGGCGGCTATGGCCGTGTCCGCGCCAGCCTTCGCGGCTGATCGGATCGTCGACGTGAGCAGCGTCGACGGCGTTGCCGCGCTGATGCGTGAGGCGGGTTACAAAGCGGAGATCAAGGTCGGCAAGGATGGCTCCCCCTATATCGAGAGCGCGATCGGCGGAAACGATTTTCAGATCCTGTTCTACGGCTGCAAGAACAAGATCGGCTGCGACTCGTTCGATTTCTACAGCTGGTTCAAGAAGGAGCCGTTCTTCTCCACCGATATGGCGAACGAATGGAACGCGAATAATCGTTTCCTGAAGGTCGCGATCGATTCGGACGGCGATCTGTCCGAATACGCCTACATCTCCACCATCGGCAAAATGACCTACGACAATTTCAAGGATTATATCGCGTGGTACGGCTCGACCGATGCCGAGTTGATCAAGTTCGTCGCCGAGCGGCGCAAGGCGGCGGCATCGGCCGCGGCAAAATAGCTATCGCTCCGTCAGCCGCGGCATGAGCTCGACGAAGTTGCAGGGGCGGAAACGGCTGTCGAGTTGGTCCTTGAGGATCATGTCCCAGGCGTCCTTCACCGCCCCGGTCGAGCCGGGCAGGGCGAAGATATAGGTGCCGCCCGCGACGCAAGCGCAGGCGCGCGACTGGATCGTCGAGGTGCCGATCGTCTGATAGCTCAACCAACGGAAGAGTTCGCCGAAACCCGGAATCATCTTTTCGGCGACGGCTTCGACCGCCTCTGGCGTGACGTCGCGTCCGGTCATGCCGGTGCCGCCGGTGGTGAGGATGACGTCTATCCCGGGATCCTGAATCCACGAGGCCAGTCGCTCGATGATCGTGTCGAGATCGTCGCGTTCGATCGTGCGGGCGGTGAGGACATGGCCGGCACCCGTCAGCCGCTCGACCAGCGTGTCGCCCGATTTGTCTTCAGCCAAGCCACGCGTGTCGGAGACGGTCAGGACCGCGATCCGAACGGGCACGAAATTGCGGCTGTCGTCGATCGGCACTTATTTGGAAGGAGTCAGGCGGACTGCGCTCGGCCCGGACAACCCCGGGAATTTAGGCCACATGCCCTGCGCCAGCGCCTCGCGGCTCGGCGATTTCATCCGGCCGTCCTTGCCCTCGTACATCCAGTAATTGCGTAGCACCGTGGTGACGTAGCCGCGCGTCTCCCAATAAGGGATCGATTCGATGTAGAGCAGCGGATCGCCGCCATCCTTGACGATGCCGTTCCATTCCATGACCGGCACAGGCCCCGCATTATAGGCCGCGATCACCTTGGGCAGATAGCCGCCGGTGAAACTCTGGTCACGCAACCGCTCAAGCGTGCGCTGCCCGACCGCCATGTTGACCGACGGCAGCGACAGCGCGCCGCGATCGACGGTGATGCCGCGTTCGCGAGCATAATCGACCGCAGCCGCGGGCATGATCTGCATCAGGCCATAGGCACCCGCCGGACTGATTACATCCTTGCGAAACCGTGATTCCTGGAGAGCGTGGGCGTAGATCAGCGCCTTGTCGACCGTCCAGCCGCCGGCCGGCGCCCATTTCGGCGCGGGGAACCGCGCGATCGTCGGCGCCTTGGTTCCCTCGGGACAATTGTTGCCGAGCCACATCACCGTCTCGGGCAGATTGAGCGTCTCGGTCAGGCGCACCAGCGAGGCATATTCGTCCTTGGGGCCGATCTTCGCCTGCTGCTTGAGCACATCGTCGGCCAGACCGGTCTCGCCGATCTCGACTAGGGCGGCGGCGACGCGGACATTCGGACGGTTCTGCAATTTGGCCCAATCGGCGAGCATCAGCTCGTCCGGAACCGGAGGCTTTTCCTTGATGCCCAGCTGCTGGCGCGCGAGCATGCCGTAAAAGGTCTCATCGAGCTGGGCGGCGTTCTTGAGCCGGGCTTCGACCAATTGCGGCCGGCTGCATTTCATGTCGGCGCGTGCCGCCCAATAGAGCCCGGCCGCACGGAGTTCGACATCGCTTGCCCGTGCCGCGACGTTGACGAATGCGCGCGCCGCTTCGGTGCAATCGCCCTGGCGCCAGGCAGCAAGGCCGCCGACCCATTCGCCTTGCACAGCCCAATCGCCGGTGCCGAGACGCGCTTTGTCCGCCATCATGCGGGCGTTGGTGTCGTTGCCCTGGAGGTAATAAATCCAGGCGACGCGCTGCTGCCATTCGATCTGGGCGTCAGGCGTCAGGCCGGTGGTCGATTCGAGCAATGCCTGTGCGGCGGGGCCGTCATCGCTCTTGATCAACGGCTGCATCTTGAGCGCGAGTTCGGCAGCGGTGAGGTCGTATTTGGTCGGCTTGGCGCGGCCGCGAGTCGACGCGCCATTGGCCCATATCAGGCGCTGCTGATAGGGAAGCGTTGGCGCGGCCACGCCGCGCGAGGCCAGGATGCGGGCGATCGCCGGGCCTTCGGGCAATTCCGGCGCGGCGGTGACCACCGCAAGCAGCGGGTCATTCTCGACCTTTGGCGAGCCTTTGGCGGTATAGAGTTCGGCGAGCGCGATCAAATGGAGCGGCCCCGGTTTCATCGCGGTCAGCTGCAGCTGCGCATCGTCCCAGCGCTTTTCGCGGATCGCCTTGAACACCGCCGCATATCCGGTGCGTTGATCGGAATCGAGTTGGGCGGGAATGCCACGCGCCATTACGGCGGACGCAGGCGGATTGCCGGCGGCGACGGCGGGAAGCACAGGGGCAAACACCAGCGCCGAAGCGACGAGAAAACGCACGACCTTCACTCAAATCCCCCCATCAACAATCTGAGGTCCTTCCAGGCATCGGCTTTGGCGACGGGCTTCTCCAACAGGAAGCGAGGATGGAAGCTTGCCACCACCTCACTTGTCCCGCCGTCATGGTTAACCTTGCGTAAACTTGCACGCGCATTGGCGACGTCCAACCCCGTGATTGCACGGCTCGCCGCATTACCTAGGACGAGTACGCGTTTTGGACGTGCGAGCGAGAGATGATGGCGGATCAAGGCCTCGAGCTTTTGGCCCACTTCTTCGCTCACGCGGCCAGCCGGCGGGCGCTTTACCGCCAGTGCCGCGAGATAGATCGACTGGCGTTCCCGACCGATCGCCGCGAGCATGCGGTCGAACAGCGCGCCGGCATTCCCCGACAGCAATAGGCCAGCGGCGTCATCCTCGCGGTCCGGCATGTCGACGACGATCATCAACCCATTGGCGACATCGCCTTGCGTGCCGAGCGGCTGGCCCGGCCAACCCGCTTCGGGAGCGGCGGGGCCAAGTCGCCACGCGGTGAACTCTTCCAGCGTCGCCGGCAGGGTGGGCGCCGCGACGGCCGCTTCCGCCACTTGCCCGGGCAACCGCTCGACGACGGGCGGAGCGCCGGCGCGCGCGAGCCAGTCGCGCGGCGAATCGTCGATTTCGCAATCGACTCCCGCGTCGCGCCACCATTCAAGCGCACTGGCGATACTTGCCCGCCAATCGTGATTCTGGTCAGCCCCCATAGCCGGTCGCATAGAGTCCCAGCTTGACCGCGGGGTCAATTCGTTGGCACCGCATTCGCCGACAGACCGTTGTCGTCATACGATGACTGGTCTCCAGAGGGTCCCAACGGGAGGAAAAGGGATGAGCGAACGCGAGTCGATGCCGTACGACGTGGTGATCGTCGGCGCCGGGCCGGCGGGCCTGTCGGCGGCGATCCGCCTGAAGCAGCTCGCGGCCGAAAAGGGCGCGGAGATTTCGGTCTGCGTGCTCGAAAAGGGCTCCGAAGTCGGTGCGCACATCTTGTCGGGCGCGGTGGTTGACCCGCGCAGCCTCGACGAACTGATTCCCGATTGGCGCGACAAAGGCTGCCCGATGGCCGAGACCCCGGTCACCGACAACCAGCATTGGGTGCTGACCAAGAAGCGTCGCTTCAAGCTACCCGAATTCATCTCGCCCGGCTTCATGCACAACAAGGGCACCTATACCGGCAGCCTGGGGAACCTTTGCCGCTGGTTGGCAGGACAGGCTGAGGAACTTGGCGTCGAGATCTTCCCCGGCTTCGCCGCGGCGGAGATCCTTTATAGCGATGACGGCAAGGTGAAGGGGGTGGCGACCGGCGATATGGGGGTCGCGCGCGACGGCACGCACAAGCCCGATTACCAGCCGGGGCTCGAACTCCACGCCAAATATACCTTCTTCTCGGAGGGCGCGCGCGGGCATCTGACGCGCCAATTGGTCGATCGCTTCGACTTGCGCGCCGATTGCGAGCCGCAAGTCTATGGCCTTGGCATCAAGGAATTGTGGGATATCGATCCCGCCAACCACGTTCCCGGCCGCGTGATCCACTCGCAAGGCTGGCCGCTCAGCGAGAGCGGATCGGACGGTGGCGGGTTCCTCTACCACCAGGCCAATGGACAGGTCGCGCTCGGGTTCGTCACCTGGCTCAATTATTCGAACCCGTATCTCTCGCCGTTCCAGGAACTGCAGCGCTGGAAGACGCATCCCGCCATCGCCGAGATCCTGAAAGGCGCCAAGCGTGTGTCGTATGGCGCGCGTGCGATCAGCGACGGCGGCTATCAATCGGTGCCCACGCTGGTGATGCCGGGTGCGGCACTGATCGGCGACAGTGCCGGTTTCCTCAACGTGCCGCGGATCAAGGGCACGCATACAGCGATGAAGTCAGGCATGATGGCGGCCGAAGCGGCGTTCGATGCGGTCCAGGGCGGCCGCGAAAGCGACGAACTTACTGCCTATCCCGACGCCTACGACAGGAGCTGGGTGAAGAAGGAGTTGTCGGTCGTTCGCAACGTCCTGCCGCTGGTCGAGAAATATGGCGAATTCCTCGGCACGATTCTTTCGGGCATCAACATGTGGCTCGAAAGCTGGGGCATCAAAATGCCCTATACGATGAAGCACCATGCCGATCACACCACGCTCTGGCGCAAGGATCTGGTCAAGCCGATCGACTATCCCAAGCCCGACGGCGTGCTGACCTTCGACCGTCTGTCCTCGGTGTTCCTGTCGAACACCAACCACGAAGAGGATCAACCGGTCCATCTGACGCTCAAGGACCCCGACATCCCGGTCGACTACGACCTGCCGATGTATGACGAGCCGGCGCAGCGTTATTGCCCGGCGGGCGTTTATGAGATCGTCGGGCAGGAAGAGGGCAATCCGCGCTTCGTGATCAACGCGCAGAATTGCGTCCACTGCAAGACGTGCGACATCAAGGACCCGACCCAGAATATCGTCTGGGTGGTGCCGGAGGGCGGCGGAGGACCGAACTATCCCAATATGTAAGCCCGCTTTTGTCGCATGCGCCGCACTGGCGTCAGCGCTCGTTTCGGTAGGCGCGCAGGCCGATGATTATGGCGCGTTCGGCCGTGCCCGGGTCGCGGCGGCGAACGGCAATGTCGGCGTCGCCGCGCAGCAATATGGCATTGCGCTGACCAATGCTCCCGGCGACGCCGACATTGCCG
>Ga0207709_10000117_pt1 | contig 122667 bp, 104 predicted proteins | sample KBSM34metaG_FD_184397 | JGI IMG/M metagenome (GOLD analysis project Ga0207709, IMG submission 184397) | Miscanthus rhizosphere microbial communities from Kellogg Biological Station, Michigan, USA - KBS M3-4 metaG (SPAdes) (version 2) | ecosystem: Host-associated > Plants > Roots > Rhizosphere... | reverse complement strand
GATGCGCGCGGTGGAGACCACGCCCGTGCCGTAGCCGGCGGACTTCATCTGCTCGAGCAGCGTGGGAACGGCCTGGCCGTTGCCGCTGGGGCAGGTGCTGTCGTAGTTGGTGTGATAGGCCTTGCCGCTGGCATCCGTGGCCTTGGTGTCGGGCGTCATGGAGATGACTTCGTTGTTCATCTTCACGCCGGTCATGTAGGCGGCCATCGAGGGCGCGCTGTCCGTCACCTGGGCGTCGTTCGAGAAGGTGTGGACAAAGGCCGTCTCGGGCAGCTTGTCCATGGTCAGCTCACCGTCTTCGCCCACGCTGTAGATGCGCGCGGCGGTCATGGTGGTGATGCCCATGCCGTCACCCAGGAAGAACAGCACGTTCTTGGTCGGGGTGGCAGCGGACGATCCATCGCTGCCGCCACAGGCGCTCAACAGCAGCGACGCACCGGCCAGCGCGCTGCACAACATCTTCAGTTTCATGCGGATATCCCTCTGTAGGCAGGGGACCCCGCGGCAAGGCCGCGCCCTCCCCCTGTTGATTGATTTGTGCACTGTAGGAACAGCCCGTGACGAGCCAGTGACAGTCAGCCCAGGCCGGCAGGCGTATCGTTGCAGGCAAGGCGCTGAGGGCCGGATAGCATTGCGGCCAACCCAGCGACGGAACAAGGAACCCCATGAACCAGACAGCCCAAGACCCGATCGCCTCGCAGGCCCCGGAAGCGCCGCCCAGGCCGGTGCTCGACTACCCGTTCGAGGCGCCGCCGCAGCGCGGGCAGACGCTGGAGGTGGCGCCCGGCGTGCTCTGGCTGCGCATGCCCCTGCCCTATGCGCTGGACCACATCAATCTCTGGGCCATCGATGACGGCCAGGGCTGGGCCATCGTCGATACGGGTGCGCGCACCGACGAAGGCGTGGCCACCTGGCGCGCGCTGTTCTCCCAATCCACCGATGGCCGCTCGCTGACGCGCGTCTTCGTCACCCACATGCACCCCGACCATGTGGGCCTGGCCGGATGGCTGACGCGCAAGTTCCATGTGCCCCTGTACATGACGCGCCTGGAGTACCTCAACTGCCGCGTCGTGGTCTCGGACTGCAGTCGCGAGGCCCCGCCCGACGCCATCGCCTTCTACCGCCGCGCAGGCTGGAGCGACAGCGCACTGGAGTCCTACCGCGCCCGCTTCGGCAACTTCGGCAAGCACATCCATGCCCTGCCCGACAGCTACCGCCGCCTGCACGATGGAGAGGAACTGCGCATAGGAAAACACCTGTGGCGCGTGGTGGTCGGCAGCGGCCACTCGCCCGAGCACGCCAGCCTGTACTGCCCCGATCTCAAGCTGCTGATCTCGGGCGACCAAGTGCTGCCGCGCATCTCGTCCAACGTCTCGGTCCACCCCATGGAACCCGACGCCAACCCCATGGCCGACTGGATGGAGTCTCTGGAAAAGGTCAGGCGCGAAGTGCCCGACGATGTGCTCGTCCTGCCCGCGCACGGCGATTGCTTTCGCGGCCTGCATGCGCGCATCGATTCGCTGGTTGCAGGCCAGGAGCGTGCCAGCGACCGGCTGCTGGCCGCCCTGGCCGAGCCGCGTCGCGCTGTCGATGTCTTCGGCGCCCTGTTCTCACGCCCGATCAGCGAATCCAGCCCCGCGCTGCTGGGCATGGCCACGGGCGAAAGCCTGGCCTGCCTGAATCATTTGATGCATGCGGGGCAGGTGCAGCGCAGCATCGATGCCGATGGCATCGCCTGGTACCGCGCCGTGGCGGGGGCCTGAGACTGCAGCGGCAGCCGGCTCAGGCTGCCTGCAGCAGCGGATAGCGCTGTGCCATCGCATCCTGCAGGCCGAACTCCGCCAGGATGGCGCGCATGCGCTCGACCGCACTGCGCTTTTTCTGCCCCGTGTAGCGCGCAATGATCAGTTCGTTTTTCATGCTGTGCTCCCAGCCCACCAGCTCGGTCACGGTGACCTGGTAGCCGCAGGCCTCCAGGTACAGGCAGCGCAGCACGTTGGTGAGCTGGCTGCCCATTTCGCGGGTGTGTATGGGATGGCGCCACAGTTCGGCCAGCGGCGTGCGCGTCAGGCTCAGCGCCTTGGACTGGCGCAGGCAGGCTGCGACCTCGGCCTGGCAGCAGGGCACCAGCACCATGGCCTTGGCCTTCTTCTCCAGGCCGAAGGCGATGGCGTCGTCGGTGGCGGTGTCGCAGGCGTGCAGGGCCGTGACCACGTCGAATTGCGCAGGCATGAAGTCGGCATGCGTGGATTCGGCCACCGACATGTTGAGGAAGCCCATGCGGTCGAAGCCCAGCTCGGCGGCCAGCTTCTGTGAAGCTTCCACCAGCGGCGCGCGCGTTTCTATGCCGTAGATATGGCCGCGCCCCAGCGGCTTGAAATACAGGTCGTAGAGGATGAAGCCCAGGTAGGACTTGCCGGCGCCGTGGTCGGCCAGGGTGACCGCATGGCCGTCGGCCGACAGTTCTTCGAGGATGGGCGCGATGAACTGGTAGAGGTGGTAGACCTGCTTGAGCTTGCGGCGCGAATCCTGGTTGATCTTGCCTTCGCGCGTGAGGATGTGCAGTGCCTTGAGCAGTTCAATGGACTGGCCGGGCTTGAGGCCCAGCTGCGTGGTCACATCCTGCTCGGGCTTTGCGGCAGGCTTGCCCTGGCGCGCCTTCATTCGGCAGCGCCCGGCTTGGCTGCGTGCGCCATAGGGCAGCGCGCGCCCACGCCCAAGTCCAGCCAGCCTTCGATGCCGATCTTCTCCAGCGTCTCCATGTTGCGCTCGTAGATGGATTCGGCTTCGGGGAACACCTCGACCGCCTTGTCTATGCTGTCCTCGCGCAGCAGGTGCAGCGTGGGATAGGGCGAGCGGTTGGTGCAGTTGGTGACGTCGTCGGCTTCGGTGCCCTCGAACTGGAACTGCGGGTGGAACGAGGCCACCTGCAGTATGCCGCCCAGGTCCAGCTCCTCGACCATGGCGTCGGCCACTTCGAGAAAGTCGTTGAAGTCCAGGAAGTCCTGCAATGCGTGCGGCAGGATCAGCAGCGTGGTGTCGCGCTTGTCCGGGGAGGCCTCGGCCAGCGCCTCCAGCTCGCGGTGCAGGTCTGCCGCCACGCCTTCGGCGTCGGTGGCCTGGCTGACCGTGTAGTGGATCTGGCCCTTGATGTGCACGCCCTTGGCGAAGGGGCACAGGTTCAGGCCGATCACGGCCTTTTCGAGCCAGTGCACCGTATCCTCGATCACGGTGACAGGCGGAAACTCGGCCGCGCGAATCTCGTGGTTGGTATCGGTCATGGCTGTGCCCTTCAAAAATGCGAACGGGGGCACTGCGCCCCCAGACATTGCGAAACCGTCCAGGAACCCTTCCCTGCCCTGTCACGCAGGGTCCGCATTCTAGCCGCGCCGCCCCGGCGACGCCGTTGCTCGGATTTCTCAGCCCAGCAGGCGCAGGCCTGTCAGCAGCTCATGCTCGCGGGCCGCGTAGCGGTCCGTCATCCCGGCGATGAAGTCGGCCACCACCCGCGCACGCGCCGATACGTCCTCGGCCAGCATGGCCCGCTGCACGAAGCGCGGCTTCATGCGGTCGGGCTCGACCATGTAGGCCGCAAACAGCTCGGCCACCACCTGCTGCGCGCCTTCCATGGTCTTCACCACCTGCTCATGGCGGTAGAGATTGCGGAACAGGAACTGCTTGAGCTGTTGCGACTGCTGCCTCATGGTATCGCTGAAGCCCACCAGAGGGCCAGGCTGGGCGCGCACCTCGTCCACCGAACAGGGCCGCGCCTGCGCAATGCGCTGCTGCGTGGCAGCGATCACGTCATAGACCTGATCGCTGAGCATGCGGCGGATGCTTTCGTACAGCAGTCGGCGCTCGGCCAAAGGCATGCCCAGCTGGGGATGCTCGGCCAGCGTTGCATCGTGATAGCGCGCGAACAAAGGAACGGCCTCGCGCAGCTGGGCCATGGTGATCAGGCCGGAGCGCACGCCATCGTCCACGTCATGGGCGTTGTAGGCAATGGCATCGGCCAGATTGCACAGCTGGGCCTCCAGCGAAGGCTGCCGGCCCAGCAAAAAGCGCTGGGCCACGCCACCGGGCTCCCGCGCTTCCAGGTGCTCGGCATTGGTGCGCGAACAGTGCTTGAGAATGCCCTCGCGCGTCTCGAAGCTCAGGTTGAGCCCGTCAAAGGCCGGATAGCGCTCCTCCAGTCGGTCCACCACGCGCAGGCTTTGCAGGTTGTGCTCAAAGCCGCCGTGCGGCTGCATGCAGGCATTGAGCGCGTCCTGGCCCGCATGGCCGAAGGGGGTGTGGCCCAGGTCGTGGGCCAGGCAGATGGCTTCGACCAGATCCTCGTCGAGCTGCAGCGACCGGGCGACCGAGCGGCCCAGTTGGGCAACCTCCAGCGAGTGCGTCAGCCGTGTGCGGAACAGGTCGCCTTCATGGTTGACGAAGACCTGGGTCTTGTAGACCAGCCGCCGGAAGGCCGAGGAATGGACGATGCGGTCCCGGTCGCGCTGGAAGTCGCTGCGCGTGGGCGCAGGCGCCTCCGGGAAACGCCGCCCCCGGCTGAACGCCGGGTTGCAGGCATAGGGGGCCAGGGCCTGTTTCTGCATTCGATCGCCTCATCATGCTGACGAGGCCACTCTAGCAGTTCCTGCTTGCCCCCTGCGCTGCGCGTCAGGCGCAGCAGGCGTCTATGACTTCGCGCACCAAGGCATCGGGCGCCGAGCGCATGACGGCCTTTCCCGGCCCGTCGATGAGAACGAAGCGGATCTCGCCCGCCTCGGACTTCTTGTCCACGCGCATCAGCTCCAGATAGCGGCCAGCGTTGTCACGCGCATCCAGCACGGCGCCGCGCACCGGCAGGCCTGCACGTTCGATCAGCACGCGCAGCCTTTGCACAAAGACGGCATCCACCAGGCCAAGGCGCTGCGACAGCTCGGCCGCCATGACCATGCCGGCGCCCACGCCTTCGCCGTGCAGCCAGTTGCCGTAGCCCATGCCGGCCTCGATCGCATGCCCGAAGGTGTGGCCGAAATTGAGGATGGCGCGCAGCCCAGCCTCTTTCTCGTCCTGGCCCACCACCCAGGCCTTGATCTCCACGCTGCGCTTGATCGCGTGCGCCAGTGCAGTGCGGTCGCGGGCGAGCAAGGCATCCATGCTCTCTTCCAGCCAGGCCAGGAAGTCCATGTCGGCGATCGGCCCGTACTTGATGACCTCGGCCAGGCCGGCGCTCAGCTCGCGTACGGGCAGCGTGTCCAGCGAAGCCAGGTCGCAAACCACCAGCTGCGGCTGGTAGAAGGCGCCGATCATGTTCTTGCCCAGCGGATGGTTGATGGCGGTCTTGCCGCCCACCGACGAATCCACCTGCGACAGCAGCGTGGTGGGCACCTGCACGAACGGCACACCGCGCATGTAGCTGGCAGCGGCAAAGCCGCTCATGTCGCCGATGACGCCGCCGCCCAGCGCAAACAGCACGGTCTTGCGGTCGCAGCCGCCGGACAGCAGGTCGTCAAAGATCAGGTTCAGCGTCTGCCAGTCCTTGTGGGCCTCGCCATCGGGCAGCACCACGGTACGCACGCTGCGGTAGCGTTGTTCCAGCACGCGGCGCAGTGCGGGCTCGTAGAGCGGCGCGACCACATCATTGCTGACGATCACGGCCTGGGCCGCAGAAGGCAGGGCGGCATAGGTCGCGGCCTGGTCCAGCAGGCCGGTGCCGATGGTGATCGGATAGGAACGGTCACCCAAGTCGATGGTCACGACCTGGGCGGCAGGCAAGGAGGAAGCGGTGGGCAAGATGGTGTCGCTCCAAGGCAGAAAGAGTGAAAGGAATTGCGCGACACGGCAGCGCGCCCGGCAACCGCCGATCTTAAAGAAAAAGGCCCCGGCAAGTGCCGAGGCCTTTGGTGTTCCAGCGGGCTGCCGCTCAGGCCAGTTCCGCCTGCATGCGTATGCGCTGGGCGGCCTGTGCCACAGACAGACCCGATGTCTGGATCACGAAGTGAGCCGTCTCCAGATAAAGCGGCTCGCGTTGCAGCAGCAGCTCCCGCAGGCGCAGCGCCGGGTCTTCCACCTGCAGCAAAGGCCGCGTCACATCGTTGCGCAGCCGCGCGGCGATGGCCTCTGGCGAGCAATCCAGATAGAAGACCTGGGTGCGCGCATGCAGATGGCGGCGGTTTTGCTCCCGCAGCACCACACCGCCGCCCGTGGAGAGCAGCAGGCTGGATGTGGAGGCGGACAGCTCATCAATGACCTGCGACTCCATGTCTCGAAAAGCCTGCTCGCCCTCGCGCTCGAAAAACTCCCGGATGCTGCAGCCTATGCGCTGCTCGACCACATGATCCGCATCCACAAAACGCATCGACCACAGGCGCGCCAGCTGGCGCCCTATGGTCGATTTGCCGGAGCCGGGCAGGCCGATCAGGGCCACCCGGGTTACCAAGCCTGAAACATCCATTTGCTGTTACCGCACGGGCCATGGGAAATCAAAATTATCTCCCATGGCCGCGAACGGCATCGCCTTTACGGCGTCGTGGTTGCCGGCTTGGCCACCGTGATGGTCATGTTCCTCGTGATCACCGTGTTGTCGGCATCCGTGACGCGCACGATCATGTTGAAGGTGCCATCCGTTGTCGGAGTACCCGACAAGATGCCGTCGCTGGACAACGCCAGCCCTTCGGGAGTGCCACCCAGACTCACCCACGTGTAGGGAGCGCTACCGCCAGTTGCCGACAGTGCGTACGCCAGGGCCACATCACGGACGCCAGAGATGGTCGGTGCAGTGAAGGCCAGAGGTGCCTTGGCCGCGATGGTCACGGTCACGGTCTTGTCGACCACGGTGCCCTGTGCGTCCTGCACACGTACCAGCATGTTGAAGGTTCCGACCACCGTCGGCGTACCGGAAAGCACGCCGTCGCTGCTCAGGCGCATACCGTCTGGAACACCACCCAGTGTCGACCAGCGATAAGGAGGAATGCCGCCTGTTGCCGCAAAGCCGTACACCAGAGGCTGGTCCTTGACACCCGTGATGCTCAAGCCATCAGGCAGGGCCAGAGGCGTCTTGGCGATCTCGTGATAGACACCCACAACGGTATAGGCCCTGATGGGATCCTGAATGCCATTGCTGACATCATTGTCCCGGCGGTCCACGGTCGTTTCCAGCACGATGGCGCCGCTATCGGGGCCACTGGAAAGCGACAGCTGTGCAATGCCGTTGAGCGAATTGACTTGCAACGAAGAGCCAGCCTTGGATCCAGAGATCAGGCGCGCACCTTCATAAGCCGAGCTGGGCAAAATCCGAACCTGCACATTGGGACTGGTGCCAGTGACCGGCTGATTGCGGTCGTCGACCACCTTCACTTCCAGTGCGACGTTGTTTCGCAGATTGGAGAGGTTGTCGCGGGAGCCCAGATAGCCAGGCGTCTGGGTCACGGCCAGCGTGCTGGCGGGAATGCCCTGCGCTGCACCGCCGACATTGACACTGGCAACAGCGCTCACCTGACGCTTATCGCGAGGATCGGTTACCGTGCAGGTCACGCTCGCCACACCAGCCTTGTCGATTGCGTGCAAATGGAAAGTGGCACTTCCAGAATTGGAGCCCAACACAATGGAACGGCTGGCCGATATGTTTCCTTGATCGTCTTTCTTATCTGTTCCGTCCAGATAATACAGAACTGCCGAATCAAGGCCTGCAGTCACGGCACATTGAAAAATACCGTCTCCACCAGGAATAGGCATATTCCCTTGACGCGCCTCGACATACATTGTTGTCGTATATGCCGCATTCGCACCAATACCAGGGCCGGCATTTCCAATATTCACCGGAAGCTGCGTCTTATCTGCGCGCAGCGAAATGGTATATGGCTGATTTGTCTCACCAGCACTCCCTCCTCCACCACCACACCCGGTCAGACCGAGTGCCAGCATGGCACCGAAAATGATTTTTTGCATGATTATCAATCTCCTACTACATTCAACGAGCACTTCGGATGTCAGCCAACATCTTCGGTGTAATAAATACCAGCATCTCCCGCTTTTGGGACTCTCTCACACGACTTTTGAAGAGGTATCCCAGCACAGGAACATCACCCAACAATGGAATCTTGTTTTCCGTGTTGGTCTCCTCCATCTCGAAGATGCCGCCAATCACAACAGTTCCGCCATTCTGAACAAGAACCTGGGTACGCACATGCTTGGTATCGATAGCGACACCTTGCAGCGTGCTCTCGCCACGCGAATCCTTGTTGACATCCAGGTCCAGGATGATATCGCCTTCAGGAGTGATCTGAGGCGTAACCTCCAGCTTCAAAACGGCCTTTTTGAAGGCAATGGTCGTCGCACCATTAGGCGCCGTCACAGAATACGGATACTCAGTACCTTGCTCAATCAATGCCTTGGTCTGATCGGCCGTCACCAACCTCGGGCTGGAAATGATCTTGCCCTGACCGTCGGATTCCATCGCAGAAAGTTCAAGGGTCAGGAATCGGTTCGCAGCAGCATTGAAGATCGACATGGCAAACGTGCCGGAGTTTGCGACATTCGACAGTTTTCCAGGCAGATTGACAAAACTCCCAGAGGTATTGACTGCCTGCCCGCTCGCTCCTGCGGAAGCATTGGCATTGTCAAATCCCGTTCCGATGGCAACACGGTTGTCTCCACCGATGCTGTATCCCCCATCTCCACCGCGCTGAGCACGTAAATCCCCACCGCCAAGTCGCACACCCAGAGCCCGGCCAAACGTGTCGCGAGCTTCCACAATGCGGGCTTCAATCAGCACTTGGCGAACAGGTACATCCAGTGTCGCCAGCAGCGCCTTCATCTCCTCCAGCTTCGTGGATGTATCGGTCACGAACAACTGATTGGTGCGAGGCTCCGAAATCGCAGACCCACGCTCCGACAGGAACCTGGTGGAAGTTCCACCCGAGCCACCGCCACCTGAGCTTGCACTGATCTGTTGAAGAATATCGGCCGCCTTCGCATAATTCAGCTGGAAGCCCTGAGTTCTCAGAGGCTCCAGTTTCTGAATCTCCATTGCGGCCTCATAGTCCCGCTTGGTGCGCGCATCGATTTCATCCCTGGGCGCAATCCAGAGCACAGATCCGGACTTGCGCATGCCCAGGCCCTTGGCATCCATGATGATTTGCAGCGCCTGATCCCAGGGAACATCCTTCAGGCGCAGGGTCAGTGCCCCGGAAACCGTGTCCGAAGTCACGATATTGAAGTTCGTGAAATCGGCAATCACCTGAAGCAGAGATCTCACTTCGATATTCTGGAAATTCAGGGAGAGTTTCTCACCGCTGTAGCCAGGGCCCTGGGTCAGTTTGCTCACGTCCACCTTTTTCTGGCGAACTTCAATCACAAACTGGCTATCACTTTGATAGGCACTGTGCTCCCAATCACCCGTGGGCGCAATGCGCATGCGGACTGACTCACCCTGCTGCAACGAAGAGATTGTCTGAACCGGCGTACCGAAATCAGCAACATCCAGCTTGCGCCGCAGCCCTTCAGGCAAAGAAGAGCGCAGGAAATCGACCACCAGTTCCTTTCCTTCACGGCGCAGATCCACGCCGACCTGGCTATTGCTCAGGCCCACGACGATACGGCCCGAGCCGTCGCTTCCGCGGCGAAAGTCGACATTGCGTATCGGCTGGCTATCGCTATTGGTGGCCGCTTTGTTCTCAAACACGCCTTGCTGTGCGGAAGGCTTTGCGCTTGCAGATGCGGCCGCCACCGGATCCAGCAGGATCAGCAGCGCCTTGCCTTGGCGTTCAGTACGGTAGGAGGTCGCCATCTTCAGGTTCAGCACCAGGCGTGCGCGGCCTGAAGCCTCGACGATATTGATGGAGCGCAGGTTACCCTGATTGAGCTCGACCACCGATTTGCCCGTGCCATTGGTGGCGCCAGGAAAATCCAGTGCGATGCGCGCCGGAGACTGGATCGCAAATCCCGTAGGGTCGGCGGCCAGCGCTTCGGAAAGCTCGATGCGCACCACCTCGGTGCCCCCTTGAATCGAGCCGGAGACCGACTCTATCGCGGACTGCGCCCATGCCAAGGAGCCCAGCAGCCAACCGCCTACGGCGATTCCCCAGCGAGCCTTGTGCAACATGCTTCGATGTGTGCCCATCATTTCCTTCCCTCCTGCAACTCCAGTGTGCTAGTTCTCTCTATCCAGTCGCCGCTGCCATCCTGGACGATTTCCCGCAACTGGATGGAAGTCTCCGTGATCCGGGTGATCTTTCCGTAGTTCTGTCCCAGGTAATTTCCTGAGCGAACCTGGTACAACAGGGCCCCTACCTTGATCAGCGCCGTGGGCACGCCCTTCTTGTCCAGGCTACCCACCATGGTCATCGCATCCAGAGGCTCGGCCTCCAGGGGTTCCTTGCGGCGATTGAGCTCGGAGGCGATCAGGGTGGTATTCGCATTGGTCTGCGCGGATTCCTTGCGCAGCACCTGCATCAGCTTCAAGGGATTGAAAGGATCCATGCCATCAGCTCCCAGGTAGGCTTGGGGCGTAAAAGCTTTGGGCTCCTCCAAAGGCTTGACACGGGGCTTTGCATTGGCTTTCTCTTGCGCCATCCAGGTCTGCAGTTCCTCTTGATCAGAGGAAGAGCAGCCTGAAACGGCCATGCAGGCTGCCAACATGAGCCAGCCGCTGAAACGCATGTGTCTCATTACTTCTTGCCCTTCCCTGCAGCTGCGCGTTGCGCCTGCACCTCGTCCGCATCCAGGTAGCGGAAGGTCCGTGCCGTCGCCTCCATGCTCAAGACCTCGCTGCCATCCTTGCCCACGGGGACGATCGACAGATTGTTCAAGGTCACGATGCGTGACAGGTAGGCCACGTCGGAAGCAAAGGATCCGATGTCATGAAAGCGGCCCGTGACCTTCAACGCAATGGGCAGTTCGGCGTAGTATTCCTTGACCACCATCGCACCAGGCCGGAAGGTTTCAAACTGCAGGCTGCGGCCCAGGCCGGCCTGATTGATGTCCGAGAGCAGGGCTGCCATTTCCGCCTTGCTGGGCAATTGCTTTTCCAGCTGCGTCACATACTGCTGCACCTGTTCTCGCTGTTTCTTCAGGCCATCCAGGCTGACGGCCTTGGACAGCTTCTGGCTGAAGTCCTGCCGCAGCGTGACCTCGGTATTGCGCTCCTGCTCCAGGGTGTCTTCGTAGTCCTTGATCAGCACATACCAAAGCACGGCAGCCACAGCCAGCGCAATGGCCACGCACAACAGTGTCCGCGGCAGCACAGGCCACCGCGACGGATCATTGGGATCCAGACCACGGAACTGGCGCTGTATGTTCTCCTGCAGCGCGGAGAAGTCGATGTCGTTCTTTTTCTTCTTGGCCATCACTGGGACTTTCCTGGGTTGGCCGCCGTCGAAAGGCTCTTCTCCGCCACGCTGGCACGCGTCAGTTGAAAGCGCAGATTGAACGCAGCGGCGCGGCGCTGGTCCTTGGGCGTGACATTGACCGTCTTGGCCACGATTTCCACCAGTTCAGGCTTTGAAATCCAGGGTGTCCCCTCCGAGAGATTGCGCAGCATTTCAGACACCCGCTCATTGGACTGTGCCGTGCCCAGCATGGTCACGGCCAGACCTTCCTGCTTGATGCTGGTGATGTAGACACCATCGGGCAACTGCGCCACCAGCTCGTTGAGCATGTGCACCGGAAGATTGCGGTCGGACTGCAGATCCTCCACGGCCTTCTGGCGTGCACGCAGGGCCGTGATCTCGTTTTCCAGCCCCGCGATTTCCTTGATCTGGGACTCCAGGACGGTGATCTCGGCGCGCAGCATGGTGTTCTTTGCCTGCTGGGCCTCGATCATCATCTGGTACCACCAATAGACTGCACCAATGATCAAAAGCCCTATCAGGGCTGAAAGAACCATGGTGGCCTGGAATGCTTCCTTGCGGCGCTTGCGTGTTGCTTCTCTGTGCGGAAGCAGATTGATCAGAATCACGACACAAACCTCCGCATGGCCAGTCCGCAGGCGGTCAGGTAGGCGGGGGCCTCGCGCGACATGCGCTTGAGACGTACGCCGCTGCCGACTTCCATTCCATCAAAGGGATTGGCCAAGCTGCAGGCAAAACCCGTTTGCTGCGTGATGGCCTCGGACAGGCCGGAAAGTGGGGCCGAGCCGCCTGCCAGCAGGATGTGGTCTATGCGGTTGTGGGGCGTACTGGTGAAAAAGAACTGCAGTGCGCGCGACACTTCCTGCGTCATGCTTTGCACAAAGGGCTTGAGCACGGCGGACGCGTAGTCCTCCGGAAGTTCGCCGCTGCGCTTCTTGGACTCGGCCTCTTCGAGCGAGAAACCATATTGGCGCGCGATCAGTTGCGTCAGCTGTGCGCCGCCAAAGGCCTGATCCCGGTCATACAGCACCTCGTCGTCCCGCAGGATCTGCATGCTGGTCGTCATGGCGCCCAACTCGAACAAGGCCACAAGGGCGTTGTTGCCCTGGTTGGGCAGGCGCTCGATCAGCCGTGCAGCCGCCATGCGGGAGGCGTGGGGCTCGATGTCGATGACCATGGGCTTGAGGCCGGCCGCCTCGGCCAGGCCCTGGCGGTCCTGCACCTTCTCGCGGCGCGATGCGGCAATGAGCACGTCCACGTCGCCGGGTGAATTCGATGACGGGCCTATGACACAGAAGTCCAGACTCACTTCATCGAGCGAGAAAGGAATGTACTGATTGGCCTCGGATTCGACCTGGACCTCCAGTTCCTGCTCGCTCATGCCGTCCGGCAGCGAAATCTTCTTGGTGATCACGGCCGAGGCCGGCAAGGCCATGGCCACGTTCTTGGTCCGCGTGCCGCTTTTTTTGACCAGTCGCCGTACAGCCTCTGCCACTTCGTCGAACTTTTCGATGTTGCCGTCCGTGATCCATCCCCGCTCCAGCGGTTCGATGGCACAGCGCTCCAGCAACAGTTCGCCCGACTTGGCACGAGACAGCTCAACGAGCTTGGCGCTCGAAGAACTGATGTCGATGCCTAGCAAAGGTGCGGGCTGGCGACTGAATAAGGATCCCATAGCAATCAACTTGCCCTCCCTCTTCTTGTGTATGTAAAGAACGCAACAAACCTTCACATATAGGTTGAATGCTATCAGCAAGACTGCGCGCAGCTCACCATGCCGGCCGGAGCATGCTAGGCGCTAGTGGCCAAAAACAGACATTATTGCGGACCATCAAATGCGACATGAATGCACCCCTGCTTGCATGTCGGCCTGCACGCCTGGCTTAGGATGCTTGGCTTGCGGCCATGCTGGCAACCGTGTGCAGCCGTCTCCTACCGACCTTCTGGGGCACGCATTTTTATAATGCGGCACTCCTCAGCACTCCCTGCGACATGCCGTCTTCAGACTCCCGAGAACCCCAGGCTGCAAAGCCTCGCTCCGCCCCATCCAAGCCCATGCACTGGTTTCCCAAGGCCTTGCTATGGCTGGCGGGCATCGCCGTCGCCGGCGCGCTGGCCTTGATGCTGACCGTGGCCGTGGCCCTGGCCATGGCCTACCCCAACCTGCCCGACGTGTCCGAGCTGGCCGACTACCGGCCCAAGCTGCCGCTGCGCGTGTACTCCAGCGAAGGCGCCCTGCTGGGTGAATTCGGCGAGGAGCGGCGCACGCTGACCCCCATCCAGGACATCCCCAAGGTGATGACCGACGCCGTGCTGGCCATTGAAGACACGCGCTTTTTCGAGCATGGCGGCGTGGACTACAAGGGAATGGCCCGCGCCGCGCTGGCCAATCTGGGCCGCGTGAAAAGCCAGGGCGCATCGACTATCACCATGCAGGTGGCGCGCAACGTCTATCTGTCTTCCGAGAAAACCTTTACACGCAAAATTTACGAAGTCTTACTGACTTTCAAGCTAGAGCATCTGTTGAGCAAAAACCAGATTCTCGAGATCTACATGAACCAGATTTATCTGGGAAATCGGGCCTATGGCTTTGCTGCTGCCTGTGAAGCCTATTTCGGCAAGCCACTGAAGGACATCACGGTGGCCGAGGCGGCCATGCTGGCAGGCCTGCCCAAGGCACCATCGGCCTACAACCCGATCAGCAACCCCAAGCGCGCCCGCTCGCGCCAGCTCTACATCATCGAGCGCATGGAGGAAAACGGCTTCATCACCTCCGCCCAGGCCACTGAAGCCAAGGCCGAGCCGCTGAAGATCCGCACGGGCTCCTTCAACACCCGCGTACATGCCGAATACGTGGCCGAGATGGCACGCCAGCTGATCTTTGCCCAGTACGGCAACGAAGCCTATACGCGCGGCCTGAACGTCTACACCACCATCAATGCCGGCGAACAGGAAGCCGCCTACGCCTCGCTGCGCCGCGGCATCATGGACTACGAGCGCCGCCAGAAGTACCGCGGCCCCGAAAAGTTCGTGGCCCTGCCGGCCGACGCCGAGGACCGTGAAGACGCCATCGACGACACCCTGGCCAACCACCCCGACAACGGTGATGTGCTCGCCGCCGTGGTGCTGGATGCCAATCCGCGCAAGATCCTGGCGGCACGCGCCGACGGCGAACAGATCGAGATCACGGGTGAAGGCCTCAAGCCCGCCGAATCGGGCCTGAACCCCAAGGCACCGCCCAACATCAAGATCCGTCCCGGCGCCGTGATCCGCGTGGTCAAGACGCCCAAGAACACCTGGGAAATCACGCAGCTGCCCGAGGTGGAAGGTGCCTTCGTGGCCCTGGTCCCCCAGACAGGCGCCTTGCGCGCCCTGATCGGCGGCTTCGACTTCCAGAAGAACAAGTTCAACCACGTGACCCAGGCCTGGCGCCAGCCCGGCTCGGCCTTCAAGCCCTTCATCTACTCTGCGGCATTGGAAAAAGGCTTCTCGCCTTCCACCATGATCAATGACGCGCCGCTGTTCTTCAGCGCCGGCGTGACGGGTGGCCAGCCATGGGAGCCCAAGAACTACGACAGCCGCTACGACGGGCCGATGACCATGCGCACGGGCTTGAACAAGTCCAAGAACATGATCTCCATCCGCCTGCTGCAGGCCGTGGGACCCAAGCAGGGCCAGGAGTGGGTCACGCGCTTCGGCTTTGACGCCGCCAAGCATCCGGCCTACCTGACCATGGCGCTGGGTGCCGGAGCGGTCACGCCCCTGCAGTTGGCTGCCGGCTACTCCGTGTTCGCCAATGGTGGCCACCGCGTCAACCCCTGGCTGATTGCCCGTGTCACCGATCACAAGGGCCGGATCCTGTCCGAATTCACGCCGCCCCCGGTGCAGGAACTGCCCCAGGCCATCGACGCGCGCAACGCCTTCATCATGGACAGCCTGCTGCAGGACGTGGCGCGCGTGGGCACGGCAGCACGCGCGCAGTCCACGCTCAAGCGTCCCGACCTGTATGGCAAGACGGGCACGACCAACGATTCGGTGGATGCCTGGTTCGCAGGCTTCCAGCCCACGCTGGCCGCCGTGTCCTGGATCGGCTACGACACGCCGCGCAACCTGGGCAGCCGCGAGACGGGCGGCGGCCTGAGCCTGCCCATCTGGATCGGCTTCATGCAGCATGCCCTCAAGGGCGTGCCGGTGGCAGAGATGCCTGTGCCCCCTGGCGTCGTGAACATGGGCGGCGAGTGGTACTACGAGGAAAACGCGCGCAACGGCGGCGTCAGCAGCCTGGGCATGGACAGCGCTTCCACGGGCGGCGCTGCAGGCGCCACGCCCCCGCCCGCCACCGAGGAGCGCAACCGCATCCTCGACCTCTTCCGCAACTGACCGCCACACAAGCGGTTGACCACGCAAGAAAGCCCGGCCATGCCGGGCTTTCTTCATGGAGCCTGCCGATAACGGCGGATCAGCGTGCCGAGAACTGCAGCGCCAGGCCCGACTGCTCGGTGGCGTAGCGGCTCAGGTTGGCGAAGAACTCGCCCGCGCCCTTGGTATCGAGCCAGGCGCCCTGCGCCGCGTCGTAGCGGTAGTGAAAGCCACCGGCCTTGGCCGCCAGCCAGATCTCGTGCAGCGGTTTTTGCTGGTTGATCACGATCTGGCTGCGGTTGGCAAAGACCAGGGTCACCATGCCACCCACGCGCTGGGCATCGAGGTCGGCATCGGTTTCATCGTTGATGCGATCGCAGTCTTGCTCAACGGCCAGCAGCAGTCGTTCGGCAAGGTCCAGAAATTCTTGGTCGGTCATTACAATTCGCTTATGTTGAAAGCCTCGCAAATTCTAGTCAGGTGCATTGCCCTTGGCGCCTGTGCGGCGTCCCTGGCCGCCTGCGGCCAGAAAGGCCCGCTGTTTCTGCCCAGCTCGCCTGCGGCCAGCCACCGCGCCACACTGCCGCAGACCCTGGGCATTTCCAGCCCGGCCGAGCGTGCAACGCCCGCGCCTGCACCCACCACCTTGCCCGCAGGCCCGTCAAGTGCCGCCGTCGAGGAAAGCTCGACACCCACCGGCACTACGGACTCCCGCAAGCAGCAGGCCGACTGAGCCGGTGGCCGCGCCGCGGCTTGATGCACATCAACACCGCTGCCAGGCATGGCGCTTAGAGTGACTTTCTCTTGTCCCTCGACAACCCGCCATGCCCGTAGAGCTCTACCGAGACAAAAACCACGCCTGCCTGATGTTCACCGACCTCATCGAGGAAGATGGACAGGCCATACAGGCCAATCAGTTCCTCATCGTCGATGACGACACGGGCGCCATCATCGACCCGGGCGGCAATCTCGCATTCAACGAGTTGTTCATGGGCATGTCGCGGCATTTCGCGCCGCACAAGCTGTCCTATCTGATCGCTTCCCACGCCGATCCAGACATCATTGCCTCGCTGGACCGCTGGATGACCAGCACCAAGGCACAGCTCGTGATCTCGCGCATCTGGGAGCGCTTCGCGCCCCACTTCACCAAGGTCGGCAAGACCGAAAACCGCGTGATCGGCGTGCCGGACGCCGGTGGCCGGCTGCCGCTGGGCCGCCATGAACTGCACCTGCTGCCCGCCCACTTCCTGCATGCCGAAGGCAACTTCCACTTCTACGACCCGGTCAGCCGCATCCTCTTCACGGGCGACCTGGGCGTGTCCCTGATGAACGGCATCGAGGCGCAGGTGCCCGTGACCGATCTCGTGCCGCACATCGCCCGCATGGAAGGTTTTCACCGCCGATACATGGTCTCCAACAAGATCCTGCGGCTGTGGGTGCAGATGGCGCGCCAGCTGCCCATCGACATGATCGTGCCCCAGCACGGCGCGCCCATCATGGGCGCCAAGGCGATTGCCGACCTGTTCAACTGGCTCGAAGGACTGCAGTGCGGTATCGACCTGTTCGACCAGCGCAACTACCAGCTGCCCATGGCGGACATCGACCCCGTGACCCGCCAGCTGCGCCCTGCCCTGCGCGCCGTGGCCGGCTAGCGCCTGGCGCGTCGGCGGCGCAGTGCATGGACCACGCGCCAGGCCAGCAGCAGCGCAAGAATGGCGGCGTACACGCCGACCTCCGCAAAGTTGTTCTTGCCTGCGCGCATCCAGAAGAAATGCAACAGGGCCAGCGGCGCGACCGCATAGATACAGCGGTGCAGCCACTGCCAGCGCCTGCCACCCATGGCGCGCATGACACGGTGCGGTGAAGTCACCGCCAGAGCGGTCAGCAAGAGCAGCGCCGCAAAGCCCACCAGGATGAATGGGCGCTTCGGGATGTCGAGCACGATCTCGCCCCAGTCCAGCCCCATGTCGAACCATGCATAGCACAGCAGGTGCAGCAGCGCGTAGAAGAACACATACAGACCCAGCATGCGCCTGAAGCGCGCCAGTGCCGTCAGTCCCAGCGCCTGGCGCAGCGGTGTCACGGCCAGCACCACGCACAGAAAGCGCAAGGTCCAGTCGCCGGTGGAGCGCAGCAAGGCCTCGGCCGGATTGGCGCCAAGCGTGTTCAGGATGGCTCCAGCCAGCAGCCACGCAAACGGCAGCAGGCACACAAGAAACACCAGCGGCTTGGCCGTCCGGTGCAGCAAAAAACGCTGCACCGCCGTCATTGCATGGGCCACATCAATAGAACTTCTTGAGGTCCATGCCGGCGTAGAGCTGGCCCACCTGGGCTTCGTAGCCATTGAACAGCTGCGTCTTGCGCTTCTTGGCGAACAGGCCGTCTTCGCCAATGCGCCGCTCCGTGGCCTGGCTCCAGCGCGGGTGCGGCACGTCGGGGTTCACATTGGAATAAAAGCCGTATTCGTTGCGCGCCGCCTTGTTCCAGGCCGTGCCCGGCTCCTTGTCGGTCAGGCGGATGGCGACGATGCTCTTGGCGCTCTTGAAGCCGTACTTCCACGGCACGACCAGCCGCACGGGCGCGCCATTCTGGTTGGGCAGCACCTCGCCATACATGCCAAAGGCCAGCAGCGTCAGCGGGTGCATGGCTTCATCAAGGCGCAGCCCCTCGGTGTATGGCCAGTCCAGCACGCCGCTGCGCAGGCCCGGCATCTGCGCCTTGTCGGCCAGGGTCACGAATTCCACATACTTGGCACTGCCCAGCGGCTGCACCTTGCGCAGCAGCTCGGCCAGGGAATAGCCCACCCAGGGAATCACCATGGACCAGCCCTCCACGCAGCGCAGCCGGTAGATGCGCTCTTCCTGTGGCGCGAGCTTGAGCAGCGCATCCAGGTCCAGCGTCTGCGGCTGCTGGACCAGGCCCTCGATCTTCACCGTCCAGGGGCGGGTCTTGAGCGTGTGGGCATTCTTGGCAGGATCGTCCTTGTCCAGCCCGAATTCGTAGAAGTTGTTGTACTGGGACACATCGGCATAGGCCGTGACACGGTCCATGGTGTTTGCGCCCACTACCTGGGAAGGCACGGAGGCCAGTGCCGCCAGCTTGCCGGGACGCTGCACGCCCGCCGCCCAGCCGGGCAATGCCGCGCCCGCCGAGCCTGCGGCCAGGTACTGCAGCCAGGCACGGCGCTTGAGGTAGCCTGCCCGGGGCGTGATCTCGCTGCCTTGCGGGTGTTGGAAGCCGTTGTCGTGGGAGCGGATCAGCATGGGAATCTCCTGGTGTGCCGGCGGGCACGGGGCGCTATTGCTGGCGATATGGCGATTGGGAGCCTCGCAGGCGCGTGCAAGTTCCCTGCGGCACCGATGCGATGGTGCACGAAAAAGCGGCATGCGCCTGAACACATGCCGCTGCCCTTATCTTGCCACTGTCACTCTGCCACTGCCGTGGCTCAAAGCTCGCCGTAGCTGTGCAGCCCCGACAGGAACATGTTCACCCCCAGGAAGGCGAAGGTGGTGATGGCCAGTCCACCCAGCGCCCACCAGGCGGACACCGTGCCGCGCAGGCCCTTGACCAGGCGCATGTGCAGCCAGGCCGCGTAGTTGAGCCAGACGATCAGCGCCCAGGTTTCCTTGGGGTCCCAGCTCCAGTAGCCGCCCCAGGCCTCGGCCGCCCACAGCGCGCCCAGCACGGTGGCGATGGTGAAGAAGGCAAAGCCCACGGCGATGGATTTGTACATCACATCGTCCAGCAGCTCGAAGCTGGGCAGGCGCTCGGCGATGCGCTTGCGCGCCAGCAGGATGCCGGCCACGATCAGCGCCGAGATGCCGAAGTAGACCATCCAGTAGCTGCCGCCGTTCTGGGTCGCGCCCTGGCGGAAGACGATGGGCTCGAAGCACAGCACCACACCCAGCATCCACAGCGGCGCGAGCTTGTACCAACGGGTCTCCGTGGCCTGCTGCTTGATCAGGTAGGCAAAGGAGACCATCGCTGCCAGCGCAAAGGTGCCGTAGCCGATGAAGTTGGCCGGCACGTGCAGCTTCATCCACCAGCTCTTGAGCGCCGGCACCAGCGGCTGGATCTCGTGCGCCTCGCGCACCAGCGTGTACCACAGCAAAAAGCCCACGGCCGCGCTGACCACCAGCATCACGAAGCCGCCCAGGGCGCGCGTGTCGTAGTGCTGTTCGTAATAGAGATAGAAAAGCGCCGTCATCCAGCAGAACATGACGAACACTTCATAGAGATTGCTGACCGGGATGTGGCCCACATCGGGGCCGATCAGATAGCTCTCGTACCAGCGCACCATGGTGCCCACCAGCGCCAGCGTCACGGCCAGCCAGGCCAGGCGCGAGCCCAGCAGCGACAGCGCCGTGCCCTCGCCCCGCGCAAACATGCCGATCCAGTAGAAGACGGTGCTCATGAAGAACACCATGCTCATCCAGAGGATGGCCGACTGGCTGGACAGGAAGTACTTGAGGCCGAACACCGTGTCCGAGCGCGCCAGTTGCGCCCCTTCAGGCCCCTGGTAGAGCCCGATGGCCAGCAGCGACAGCCCGGCCACCACCAGCATCAGCCCGCGCAGCGGGCGCCAGAACCAGCCTAGCCAGATGGCCGAGGGAATGGTGCCGACCAGGATGCACTTTTCGTAGACATCCATGTACTCGCCATAGCGCTGCAGCGCATACAGCAGTCCCGCCGCCACCAGGGCCGCGAACACCCAGTCGAACCAGTTGCGGCGGGCGAAGAAGCCCTCGTTGAGCGTCAAAGTCGTCGTGGTGGCGGTGTTCATGCGGAACCTCCGGGGGGTTTCTTGTGGATGGGCTCGGCGCCTATCAGCTTGCCGGCCAGCATGGCGAATTCTCTATCACCATCGAGTGTCTTGCGATTGGTGGACAAGGCCATTTCGGCATGGCTTTCCCCATCGCGGGGCGTGAGCCAGATCCAGAGGCGGCGGTCGCGCACGTACAGCATGCAGAACACGCCGATGATGAGGAACAGGCAGCCCAGATACACCACGTTCTTGCCCGGGGCGCGTGCCACCTGGAAGACGCTGGCCTGCACCTGCTTGAAGTCCTGCAGCATGAAGACCATGGGCATGGGGTAGAACTGCGCATCGCTGAGCGAGAACACGGCCTGGGTCATGAAGGACTGCGTCTGCTCGCTGGGCTCCAGGGGCGCCTGGCCCGCCTGCGTGCGCACGATCTGGGCCAGCTCGAACAGCACGCCGTTGAGAATGCGCACCAGCACCTCGCCCGCACGTTCGCGCTCGGCCGCAGGCACATTGCTTTCCATGAAGTCCGAGATGGCCTGCAGCCCGCCCAGCGGCTTGCCGTCCGGCCCCTTCTTGTCGGACTGGCCCGCGAACAATTCCAGCGCCTTGGTGGCCGACTGCGCCAGCGCGCCACTGAGTTCGGAACGCGAGGAATCGATGGCCTTGGCCACATAGGCCTTGGCCGCCTGCTCGCGCAGCCTGGGGTCCTGCAGCGCGCTGCGCAGGCGCAGGAAGGTGTCCATCTCGCTTTCGGGATCGGCGGGAATGCGCAGGTAGCGCATGGCATCGGCCTGGTTGTCGCGCACGCCCAGCAGGAACACGCGCTGGCCGTCGCCCGTGTCCACGGGCAGCATGTAGTTCTGGAACTCGCGCGCCTGGCCCGAGGCATCGCGCAGCTTGTAGCGGATGCTGGGGCCGATGTTGCGCAGCTCCTTCTTGGTCACGGTCTTGTGGGCCGCGCCCAGGCGCTCGTCGATGGCCTGCTTCAGGTCCACCTTGCGCACATCGGTGCCGCTGCCATTGGCCCCGCCGCCACCGCCGAAGTTCTCCACGTTGATGGTGCGCAGTTCGGCAAACTCCAGCGTCACTGTCTCGTCCTTGCCGTCCGGGAGCTTGCGCACGAACTGGTCCGATCCGCCGATCACGCCCTCGACATCAAAGGGCTTGGCTCCCGCCTCCAGCGGCACGGCGCGCAGCTTCACCGACGAGCCGCCGTCGTCAAAGCTGGACTGGTAGATCTCGATGCCGCGGTAGCTGGCCGGGTGATTGACCTCGATGCGCTTTTCCAGCTTCTCGCCCGTGGCCTTGTCGTGGATGACGACCTCGCTGGCAAACAGCTTGGGCATGCCCGTGGAGTAGTACTCCACGATGAATTTCTTGAGTTCCACCGCAAAGGGCAGCTCCTGCAGCAACACGCCGTCGGACTGCGACAGGATGGCCGTGCCTGCCGTGCCGCCTTCGGTCACCAGCAGGTTGCCTCGGAAGGTGGGGTTGCGCTCGCTCAGCCGGTGCTGCTCGGACACCTCGGAGATCAGGCCACCGCCGGTATAAGGTGTTTTGCCTCCCAGCCACATCTGCGCGCGCACGATGAGGTCGCCATCGAACAGCCCGCCCAGGCAGATCAGCACGATGGCGCTGTGGGCCGCGATATAGCCCAGCTTGTGGGCCGCGCCCGCCTTGGCCGCCAGCATCCAGCCCGTGCCGGGACCGGCCGCCGTGTCGCGCTGCTGCAGCCGCACCTTCCAGCCGCCCGATACCAGCTGCTGGCCCAGGCGCCTGGCGGCCTCTTGCGTGCTGCCGGGCACCACGTTCTGCGCACGGTGGCCGAAGGCCTTGAGGCTTTGTTCGCGAACGTTTTCCTTGTAGCTGCGCAGATCGGCCAGGTACTTGGGCGCATGGCGGGCCACGCACAGCGAGGTGCTGATCACCAGAAAGGCCAGGATCAGCAGGAACCACCAGGCGCTGTAGACCGCATTGAGCTTGAGCGCGAGGAACAGTTGGGCCCAGAAAGGCCCGAACTGGTTGACGTAGTTGCCCACCGGCTCATGCTGCTTGAGCACGGTGCCGATCACCGAGGCAATGCAGATGACCGTCAGCAGCGAGATCGCGAAGCGCATCGATGCCAGCAGCTCCAGGGTCGCGCGCGCGGCCTGCGGGCGGGAGGGAGCAAGAGCGGCACCGGAAGAGTTGTCTGACATGAAGAACGAAAAGCCAAAACCCGAATGAAAAAAGCGGGACCATCTGCATTCATGCGATGGACCCGCCTGGCTTGGGGTGTCTATAAAGCAATAGGTTCCCGGTGATTACCCTGGGAACCGCGTCGGCCCCGGGATCGCATCAACGCAGGCCAGCGATGTAGTCTGCCACGGCCTTGATTTCGCGATCGTTAAGCTTGGCAGCAACCTGCGTCATCTGAATGCTATTGCCGCGCTTGCCGTCACGGAAGGCCGTGAGCTGGGTCGTGGTGTAGTCGGCATGCTGGCCCGCCAGGCGCGGGTACTGGGCTGGAATGCCGGCGCCGTTGGGGCTGTGGCAGCCCGCGCAGGCAGCAATGTTGCGCTCCTGGATGCCACCGCGGTAGATGCGCTCGCCCATGGCCACCAAGTCCTTGTCCTTGGCAAAGCCGTCCTTGGGCTTTTGCGTGTGCAGCCAGGCGGCGATGTTCTTCATGTCAGGCTCGCTGAGCATGCTGGCAAAGCCCTTCATCACCGGGTCCTTGCGCTTGTCGTCCTTGAACTCCAGCAACTGCTTGACCAGGTACTCGGGATGCTGGCCGGCCAGCTTGGGCTGCAGCGGGATGGTGGAATTGCCGTCGGCCGCATGGCATGCCGCGCAGACGGCGGTGTAGCTGGCCTCGCCCTTCGCCAGGTCGGCCTTGGCCGCCTTCGGCTGTGCCGAGGCAGCAGGTGCCTCGCCAGCGGAGAAAGCGGGAAAGGCGGGGGCTGCAGCAAGAATGGCAGCCGTCAGCAAAGAGGCAAGCAACTTCATATCGAGGGCGTGGTTCTGTTGTTGAAAGCGCAAAATTCGGCGGATTCTACAATGGGGTCCCCTGTGATTGATATCGTCAGGAACCCTGGTTTCGCCCCTGCGCACAGAGGAAAACATATTCCTTGATCGTGGTCACAAACTGGCCACGGATTCGGTGCTGAACATATGTTTTTCGCAGCCCAGCATATCGATCTGTGCCAGCGCGGCAATAAGGGCTCTACCCATGTGGCGCGCAATACCACACCCTTGCGCGCCAGATTCCGCTTCCCCGTCGCTTCAACCCGCGCCGAAGCGGCTGTCCGCCTGGCGGCGGAACTCCGAGGGCGTCATGCCCTTGATCTCCAGGAAGCGCCGGTTGAAGTTGGCCACGTTGTTGAAACCCACCTGGTAGCAGATGTCGGCGATGAAGCTGTCGGTCTGCATGAGCAGGTGGCATGCGCTGTTGATGCGTACCCGGCTGACGAAGTCGGTGAAGCTGTTGCCCGTGGCCCGGCGGAAGAAGCGGCTGAAGCGGCTCTCGCTCATGCCCAGCTCGGCCGCCACGTCGGCCAGGCTCAGCGGCTCGCTCACGCGCGCCATGATGCGGTTGACCACCTCGTTGATCTGATCCACCTGAGCCTCGCCCTGGGCGCCCTGCATCTGCACGGCTGACAGCAGCCGGTAATCGGTGCACTCGGCCAGATCGGACAGCAGCGCGCAAAAGGCCGTGAAGCGGCGCATTCCGCGCGCACTCCTGACCGCGTCCCAGTGCGCGCGCGCCGTCTGCGCCAAGCCGAAGAACTCGATGCCATGGCGCGCACGGTCCAGCAATTGAAGCACCTCGCGCATCTCCGGGATCTGCTCGGCCGCACGGGCAATGGGGTCGTGGTTGAAAAGGATCACGTAATCGCGTGCAGGCGAGCCCCCATCGGGCGCATCGAACGAGATCCAGTTGTGCGGCAGGCGCGGGCCGCACAGCACGAGGTGGCCGGGCTCGAAGGGTCCTATCCAGTCTCCCACGAAGGCGCGGCCCGAAGTGTCGGTGATGAGGTGCAGCTCATACTCCTCATGGAAATGCCAGCGCACCAGGGGGCTTGGGAAACCATGTGCCAGGCAGCGCACCAGGCCGCTGCCCTCCATATCCTCATAGCCCAGCGCGGGCGTCCGCACGAAATCGCGCTCCAGTTCAGGGTGACGCTGGCGGGGTGTGCGGCGGCGTGGGCTGGTCATGGCGGCGTGAAGGTTTCTGGAGAGGCCATGGGCAAACAGTATCACCAGCGGCGGCTAACCACCGCAGTGGGCTGCCAGCGCGGCATCGAGTTCCGCGCGCCGGGGCGGCTGGGCACCGGCGCGCGTGCAGTTGAGCGCTGCGGCCGTTGCGGCAAAGCGCAGCACCTGGCGCCACGCGCTCTCGGGCAGTTCCTGCAACTGGCCCGGCTGCTCGACACCCTGCTCCAGCAGCGCAACCGACAGCGCCGCGCCAAAGGTGTCGCCCGCGCCGATGGTATCCACCAGTTGCACGGCCGGCGGCTGCACCGACAAAGGCGCCTGTCCTGCACGCAGCAAGGTCGCGCCGGCCGCTCCGCGCGTGAGCACCACGGCCCGGGGACCCAGCGCCAGCCAGCGCGCGGCGGCCTCCAGCGCCGGAACGCCGGGCGCGATAAAGGCCAGATCCTCATCGCTGAGCTTGACCAGGTCTGCCTGGGCCAGCCAGCCCAGGCAGTCGCGCCGGAAGGCCTGGGCATCGCGGATCAGCGTGGGCCGCACGTTCGGGTCGAAGACGATGATGCGCCGCCCGCGCTCAGCCGCCACCAGGTCCAGGATGCGCGGCCCGACAGGGGTGTGCAGCAATGCGATGGAGCCGAACTGCAGATAGCGGCATTCGGGCGGCAACTCGGGCAGCTCAGCAGGTGCCCACAGCGTGTCCGCCGTTGCCTGCGTATAGAAGGCATAGCGGTTGGTGCCTTGCGCATGCTCGACAAAGGCCAGCGTGCTGGGCGCATCGCAGCGCTGCACCAGGCGCATGTCCACGCCGTTGCCCTGCAGGTGCGCGAAAAGGCGCTCGCCGAAGAGATCGCGCGACAGTTGCGAGACAAAGCCCGTGGCCTGCCCGAGCCGCGCGGCGGCAACGGCGCAGTTGGCGGGCGCGCCTCCTTCATGGCCCTGGAAGGCCAGGCCACCCGTGGCGGTGAAATCGATCAGGGCTTCGCCCGCGATGGCTATGCGCATGCGTTCTACCTCGCTGCCTGTTGGACAAAAGCATGGACACGGTCTGTGGCACGGCGGACCGCCTCCACCAGATGCGGATGGCCCGCGGCCTCACCCCACAAAGGCACTTCGGCACACAGCGCGGCCACGGGGTCGGCGGCGGCGCAGATGGCGTGTGCCACTGCGGGGTCCATGGCCTGATCCTGGTAGGCATAGGGCAGTGTGTCATGGTGCCAGCGCTGCAGAAAAACCAGGAACAGCGCCGGCAGCATGGCCACGGCATCCATGGACGCGCCCTGCGCGATGCGCTCGCGCACCGTGGGCGCGATGAAGCCCGGGATCTTGGCAAAGCCGTCGGCCGCCACGCGCTGGTTGGTGTCGCGTATCGCAGGATTGCCGAAGCGTTCCAGCACGGTGTCGCGGTAGGCCGGCAGGTCCAGGGCCGATGCCTTGCCGGGTGTTGCAAGGCAGGGAATCACGTCCTGCGTCACATAGTCCCATGCCAGCTGGCGTATCGCCGGCACGGCACTGCCTTCGTGGATGAAGCGCAGGCCCGCCAGCGTGCCGGCCCAGGCAATGCAGCTGTGGCTGGCGTTGAGGATGCGGATCTTGGCCTCCTCGTAGGGGGCCACGGAAGACACCATCTCCACGCCCACACGCTCCCAGGATGGGCGGCCTGCGACGAAGCGGTCCTCTATCACCCACTGTGAAAAGCTTTCGGCCGTCACGGCGGCCGCATCGTCCCAGCCCGTCGCGGCCTGCACGCGCTCGCGCAGCTCCGGCGGCGGGCGCGGGGTGATGCGGTCGACCATGGCATTCGGGCAGCTGATGTTGTGCCCTGCCCACTCGGCCAGTTCCTGCAGTTGCGCCAGTTGCATGAAGGCCAGCAGACCGGCCAGCAGGCGATCGCCGTTGTGGCGCAGGTTGTCGCAGCTCAGCAGTGTGACCGGGCCGGCATGTGCACAGCGGCGCAACTGCAGGATGGCGCACAGCACGCCATAGATCGTCTCTCCGACCTGCCCCTGGCGCATGCGGCCGATGTCGGCCGCAAGCTCCGGGCTGCCGGTGTCCAGCACGCCGCTGCCATCGAGGTAGTAGCCAGCCTCGGTCACGGTGAGGGAGATGACACGTGTGCAGGGGCTGGCTCCGCGCGCAATCACGGCGGCCAGCCCGGGCGCATGGGGGATCACTTCGCGCAGGGCCTCGATGCGTTGGTAGCGCACCGATCCGCCAGGCGCAATCGTCTCCAGCGTGTAAGCCCCTCCCTGGCGCGCCAGCGCCTCCAGCGTCTGCGCCATGTCGGAACGCAGGTTGGCCCCCACCAGCTCCCATTGCGTGTCCCCTGCATCGATCAGCCGCTGTTGATAGGCGGCCTGGTGCGCACGGTGAAAGGAACCCAGGCCCAGGTGCAGCACCGTGGGTCTGGAAAGATGCGGAACAATCGCGTTCATGGTGACCAGAGGGAGATGAGGAAGAAAGGATGACTGCGCCGGGCAGCCTCTCGGAGCGAAGCGCTCAGGCGCCTGCCAGCGTGCGTCCCTGGCGGTCGAACAGGTGCAGTGCGCAGCCGGTGTCCAGCGCGACGGACACCGCGTCGCCCACGGCCAGTGGCGTGCGCTCGGCCTTGCGCGCGATGAGCTGCGCCCCGCCCACGCTGACATGGATCAGCGTGTCGGCGCCCAAGGCCTCGATCAGGTCCACGCGGCCCATGACCTGTCTCTGTGCAGCGGCATCGGGTGCGACCTGCGCTCTGGCCACGCGCAAGGCCTCGGGGCGTATGCCCAGCGTACCGTCGGCGGGCAGGCGGCCCTGCGTGGCCCCGGAGAACACGGGCAGTGCCCCGGCGGCGATCAGGTTCATCGACGGCATGCCGATGAACTGCGCAACGAACTGGTTGGCCGGATGGTCGTAGAGCGCCAGGGGTGCGCCCACCTGTTCGATGCAGCCATCGCGCAACACCACCACGCGGTCGGCCAGGGTCATGGCCTCGACCTGGTCATGGGTGACATAGATGGTGGTAGCGCCCAGCGCCTTGTGCAGCTTGTGGATTTCCACCCGCGTGTTGCCGCGCAGCGCCGCATCGAGGTTGGACAGCGGCTCGTCGAACAGGAACACCTTGGGCGCACGCACGATGGCCCGGCCTATGGCCACGCGCTGGCGCTGCCCCCCGGACAGATCGCGCGGCTTGCGTTCCAGATAGGGCGTGAGGTTGAGCGTCTCGGCCGCATGCCCGACCTTTCGGCGTATCTCCTCTTTCGGCACGCCGGCCAGGCGCAGCGCGAAGGACATGTTGTCGTACACGCTCATGTGCGGATACAGCGCATAGCTCTGGAACACCATTGCCAGGTCGCGCTCGCCCGATGGCGCATGCGTGATGTCGCGCCCGTCGAGCAGCAACTGCCCCGAAGTGATGCTCTCCAGCCCGGCGATCAGGCGCAGCAGCGTGGACTTGCCGCAGCCCGAAGGCCCGACGAAGACGATGAACTCGCCGCGCTCGATGGCGAGGTCCACGCCGCGGATGATCTGCGCCTCTCCGAAGCGCTTGCGTATGTCCTGAAGTTGCAGATAGGCCATGGTTTTCCTTGTGCAGCACAAAGCCGCGAAATGGATGCCGGACGGCTACTTGACGGCGCCAAAGGTCATGCCCTGCACCAGTTGCTTCTGGCTGAACCAGCCAAACACCACAATGGGAGCGATGGCGATCAGCGAAGCGGCCGAGAGCTTGGCCCAGAACAGCCCTTCGGGGCTGGCATACGAGGCGATCAGCGTGGCCAGCGTGCCGGCCCGGGCGCTGCTCAGGTTCAGCGACCAGAAGGCCTCGTTCCAGCTCAGCACCAGGCACAGCAGCCCGGTGGAGGCAATGCCGCCCACCGCCAGCGGCAGCACCACATGGCGGAACTCGGCCCACAGGCCTGCGCCATCCATGCGCGCCGCTTCCAGGATCTCGTTGGGGATGTCCTTGAGCGCGCTGTAGAGCATCCAGACCATGATGGGCAGGTTGGACAGCGTGAAGACGATGACCAGCACGGTGAGCGAATCCAGCAAGCCCGCCCCTTGCGCCAGCACATAGATGGGCAGCAGGGCCCCCACGGCCGGCATCATCTTGGTCGAGAGCATCCACATGAGCACGTCGCGCGTGTGGCGGCTGCGGAAGAACGCCATGGAGTAGGCAGCAGGCACGGCGATGGCCAGGCCGATCAGGGTCGAGGCCAGGCTGGTGATCAGCGAATTGCGCGCATACAGCAGGTAGTCGCTGCGCTGCTGCACTTCGCCGAAGTTGGCCAGCGTGGGCTCGAACACGAACAGCGGCGGCACGGCAATGGCCTGCAGTTCCGTCTTGAAGGCCGTCAGGAACAGCCAGGCCAGCGGAAAGAACAGCAGCAGTGCCACGGCCCATGCCGCAGCGGCGCGCACCAGGGTGGAGGAACTTGTTTTCATCATGCCCTCAGTCCAGGCTCTTGCCGACGATGCGGATCAGGAAGAGGGAGACGATGTTGGCCAGCACCACGGCAAACAGTGCACCGGCCGAGGCCACGCCCACGTCGAAGTTCATCAGCGACTGCTTGTAGATCAGGTAGGTCAGGTTGGTGCTCTCGTTGCCGGGCCCGCCCGCCGTGGTGATGGCGATCTCGGCGAACACGCTGAGCAGGAAGATCATCTCGATCATCACCACCACCGCCATGGGCCGCGCCAGATGGGGCAGCGTGAGGTAGTAAAAGCGCTGCAGGGCGTTGGCGCCATCCATGCGCGCCGCCTCCATCTGTTCTCGGTCCAGCGACTGCAGCGAGGTGATGAAGATCAGGCAGGCGAAGGGCAGCCATTGCCAGGACACCATGACGATGACGGACAGCAGCGGCATCTCGGTGAGCCAGTCCACGGGCTGCAGTCCGACGGCCCTCCACAGGCTGGCCAGCACGCCATAGATCGGGTTCATCATCATGTGTTTCCACAGCAGCGCATTGACCGTGGGCATCACGAAGAACGGCGAGATCAACAGCACCCGCACGACGCCGCGCCCCGGGAACGGCTCGTTGATCAGCAAAGCGATCAGCACGCCCAGCACCAGGGTGATCAGCACCACGCTGGCCAGGAAGTTCAGCGTGTTCCACACGGCGGGCAGGAAGTCCGGATCGGTGATGAAGAAGGCGTAGTTGTCCCAGCCGGCGAAGCGGTGCTCGCCCGGCTGCATGAGGTTGTAGTTGACGAGCGAGAAATAAATCGTCATCAACAAGGGCACGAGCATCCAGCACAGCAGCATGGCCACGGCGGGCGCCATCAGGGCGCGGGGCAGCAGGCGCCTGGCGGACGCCGCCCTGTCGGGAGTCCTATCGGCCCTCATTTGTAGTAGCCGCTTTTCCTCATCTCGCGTTCGGCCAGCGTCTGCGAGGTACTGAGCGCCTGCTCCACCGTGACCTTGCCCGACAGCGCAGCGCTCATCTGCTGGCCCACGGCAATGCCAATGGCCTGGAACTCTGGAATCGCGACGTACTGCACGCCGGCATAGGGCGACTTGGGCTCGGTCGCATCGGTCAGGCTCACGCTGTCGATGGCCCGCTTCTCGGCTGCGGCAAAGCCCGCCACCTTCTGGAACTCGGCATTGGCATAGGTGGACTGGCGCGTTCCTGTGGGCACGGCACGCCAGCCGTGCTCCTGCGCGACCAACTGCACATACTCCCTGGAGGTGGCCCACTTCACGAAGACCTGGGCCGCATCGGCCTTCTTCGAGCTGGAGGGTATGGCCAGGTTCCAGGTCCACAGCCAGGTCGATCCCTTGGGCGTGCTGGCCATGGGTGCAGCCGCATAGGCCACCTTGTCGGCCACCTTGGATTGCTTGGGGTCGCTCACGAAGGAGGCAGCGATGCTCGCATCCACCCATGCGCCGCACTTGCCCTCGTTGAACAGGGCCAGGTTCTCATTGAAACTGTTGGCCGAGGCGCCCGGGGGGCCATAGGCCTTCATCAGGTCCACATAGAAACCCACGGCCTTCTTCCAGGCGGGTGTGTCGATCTGCGGCTTCCACTGCATGTCGAACCATTGGCCGCCGAAGGTATTGGCCATGGTGGTGATCAGGGCCATGTTGTCCCCCCAGCCCGGCTTGCCGCGCAGGCAGATGCCGTAGATCCCGGCCTTGGGATCGTGGACCTTGGAGGCGAACTCCCGGACCTGCTCCCAGGTGGGCTTGTCCGGCATCTGAAAACCCGCCTTGTCGGCCAGGTCCTTGCGGTACATGAGCATGGAGCCTTCGCCATAGAAGGGCGAGGCATAGAGCTTGCCTTCGTAGGACAGGCCTTCGCGGATGGTGGGCAGCAAATCGGCCGCGTCATAGGCGGCATCGGTGGCAATGGGCTGCAGCCAGCCCTTCTTCGACCAGATCGGCACCTCGTAGATGCCCACGGTCATCACATCGAACTGGCCGCCCTTGGTGGCGATGTCGGTGGTCACGCGCTGGCGCAGCACGCCTTCTTCCAGCGTCACCCATTTGAGCGTGATGTCGGGGTGGGCCTTCTCGAACCGGGGGGTGAGCTTTTGCATCTCGATCATGTGGCCGTTGTTCACGGTGGCGATCACGAGTTCGGTGCCGGCGAGTGCGCCCACTGCGGCAGTGGCCATGGCCCATGTGAGGCTGGCCTTGAGCAAGCTGTGCATTTTTGTCTCCTTGTTCCCTGGTCTTTGAATGCTGGATCACCGCGCCTCCCATCCCGGCTGCGGATGAGGCATTGTGGCGACGGCCTCGTGCCTGGACTGGTACGACAGATGCGCCTTTCGATACTTTTATGCGCAGCCAAGCCGGTGATATCCCTTAGCCGATGCATCAAACCATTTGCCGCTGCTGCGGTGCGTCCCGAACTCCTAGAATTCCGCTCATCCGCATCTCCGAGGCAGACCATGGCCGTGCAGCGCATCCCTGTTCCACCGAGTGCACTCGGCGAGTCCCCCTTCTGGCACCCGCAGGAACACCGGCTCTACTGGTGCGATATCCAGGACCGGCACATCCATTCCTGGGAGCCCGCCACAGGCCTGCACCGCAGCTGGGCCACGCCCAGCGAACCGGGCTGCTGCGCTCCCACGGACCGGGGCCGCATCGTGGTGGGGCTGCGCGACGGCTTCGGCCTGCTGGACACCGCCACGGGACACACCGAAATGATCGCCCGCCTGGACCATGATCCGCAGCAGCTGCGGCTCAACGACGGGCGCTGCGACCGCGCCGGGCGGCTGTGGGCGGGGTCACTGTTCTCGCCCAAGACGGCGCCCGATGCCGCGCTGTGGTGCCTTCGCGCGGACGGCGCCGGAGGCTACGCCGTTCAGCGCATGGCAGGCGACTGCACCACGGCCAACGGCCTGGCCTTCAGCCCCGATGACGCCTGCATGTACTGGGCAGACACGCCAGCCCACCGCATAGACCGCTTTGCCTTCGACCTGGACTCCGGCACGCTGGGCACGCGCTCGCTGTGGAAGGCCTTCGCCCCCAAGGCCGAGGGCAGGCTCTATGGCGGCCGCCCCGACGGCGCCAGCGTCGACGTCCGGGGCAACTACTGGGTGGCCATGTACGAAGGCGGCTGCGTGCTGCAACTGAGTCCCGAGGGCGATGTGCTGCAGCGCCTGGACACGCCCGTGCGCTGCCCCACCATGGTCTGCTTTGGGGGAGAGGACCTGCGCACGCTGTACATCACCTCGGCCGGACACGGCCGGCCCGATACGGAGCGATCGGCGCAGGTGCCTGCCGGCGCACTGATGGAGTGCCGTGTCGATGTGCCGGGCCTGCCGGTGAACAGCTTCCGCGAAGCCTGAGCCTGCTTGGCCCCGGCAACGTATTGCCTGGGGCATCAGGCCCGCATGCGCTGCAGCAGTCCTGCGGTCGATGCATCGAGCTCCGCCACATCCCCGCTGGCCAGGCGCTGCTGCAGGTCGCGCGCCAGCAGCTTGCCCAGTTCCACCCCCCACTGGTCGAAGCTGTTGAGGCCCCACAGCGCGCCCGCCACGAACACGCGGTGCTCCTGCAAGGCGATCAGCGCACCCAGCGCCGCCGGCGTGAGCGCATCCAGCAGTACGAAGGTGCTGGGTCGGTTGCCCGGGAAGTGGCGATGGCCATCATCGCAGGAACGCCCCTGCATCAAGGCCTGGGCCTGGGCCAGGGCGTTGGCCAGCAGTTGCTCATGGTGGCCCTGCAGGCCGTGCGACGGCCGCTGCACGGCGATGATCTCCAGCGGCACGATGTCCGTACCCTGGTGCAGCATCTGGAAGAAGGCATGCTGCCCATCCGTACCCGGCTCGCCCCAGAGCACGGGGGCTGAGCCCAGCGCCAGCGGCCGGCCCTGGCGGTCCACGCGCTTGCCATTGCTCTCCATCTCCAGTTGCTGCAGATAGGCCGGCAGGCGCCGCAGGCCTGCGTGGTAGGGCGCAATGCAGCGGCTGGCAAAGCCCAGCAGATTGCGGTTCCAGACATCGAGCAGGCCCAGGCGCACGGGCAGGTTGGCCTGCAGCGGTGCCGTGCGGAAGTGGCGGTCCATGGCATGCGCGCCGGCCAGCAGGTCGCGGAATGCCGCTGCTCCCACGGCGAGGGCCACGGGCAGCCCGATCGCCGACCACAGCGAATAGCGCCCACCCACCCAGTCCCAGAAGCCGAAAGTGGTGGTGATGCCCATCTGCGCAGCCGCCGAGGCATTGGTGGTCAGCGCCACGAAATGCCGCGCCACATCTTCACCGCCCTGCGCATGGAACCATTGCAGCGCACTGCGCGCATTGGTCAGCGTCTCCTGCGTGTTGAAGACCTTGGAGGCCACGATGAACAGCGTGCTGCGCGGCTGCAGCCCATCGAGCACCGATTGCAGCTCATGCCCATCCACGTTGGAGACGAAGTGCATGCGCCGCCGTGCGTCGCACATCCCCTGCAACGCCTGCACGGCCATCTGCGGCCCCAGGCCCGATCCGCCGATGCCCATGCACACCACATCGGTGATGCCGGCATCGGCCCTCACGCGCTCGGCATAGGCCAGCATGGCATCCAGCGTTTCGTGCACCTGGGCCAGGGCCCATGCCAGGCCCGGCGGCGACTCGCCGCGCGGGCAGCGCAGTAGCGCGTGCAGCACGGCGCGGCCCTCGCTGCCGTTGACGTGCTCGCCGGCGAACATGGCATCGCGCTGCTGCTCCACTGCGCACTCGCGCGCCAGACGCAACAGCAGCGCCTCGGCCGGTGCATCCCAGAGGTTCTTGGACAGGTCTGCAAAGCAGTGTGGCGCCTCCTGGCTGAAGTGCGCGAACCGGCCGGGATCATCGGCAAAGGCGTGGCGCAGATCGAAGCCCTTGCGCAGGGCCAAGGCATGGTGGTGCAGCGCAGGCCAGACAGTGGCATGGTCGCAGCGCGGGGGCTGGGGAATGACGGACAGCATGGGATGAAAGTAATCTGATTACCAAATCGACAACACATTTCTGGAACAAAGCCTCAATACCTTCCTATAATTTATCCGATTCTTCAAAATTTTGGTAACCAAGTTACCAAAAATAGACACATCAACTTGTGGAGACAGCATGGGTTTCGATCTGGTTTTGTTCGGTGGCACGGGTGATCTCGCATGGCGCAAGCTCATGCCCGCACTGTTCCAGGCGTTCCGCCACGGCACCCTCCCCGAGGGGGGACGCATCCTGTGCGTGGGTCGCGATGATCTGAGTGACGACCAGTACCGCGCGCTCATCCAGGGCCGCTTCGAAAAGGTGGAACTGTCCAAGCGCCCCAGTCCGGAGGAGTTCTCGCGTTTCGCGGCCCTGCTGCACTACCTGCGCATGGACCTGTCGCAACCCGCCGACTACGAGCGCCTGGCCACGGCGCTGAACACGCGCGGCGCCGAGACGGTGGTGATGTACCTGGCCACTGCGCCCAGCCTGTTCACCACGGTCTGCGAGCAGATTGCCGCCGTGGGCCTGAATGGCCCGCAGACGCGCGTGGTGCTGGAAAAGCCGCTGGGCCACGACCTGGCCTCCAACCAGGCCATCAACGCCACGCTGCGCAAGGTCCTGCGCGAAGAGCAGGTGTTTCGCATAGACCACTACCTGGGCAAGCCCTCGGTACAGAACCTGCTGGCCCTGCGCTTCGGCAACGCCCTGTTCGAGCCGCTGTGGCGGCGCGAGACCATTGCCAACATCCAGATCACCATTGCCGAGGAACTGGGCGTGGAAAGCCGTGGCGCCTTCTACGACCAGACCGGCGCGCTGCGCGACATGGTGCAAAACCATGCCCTGCAGCTGCTGTGCGCCATCGGCATGGAGCCGCCGATCAACGCCTCGGCCCACGCCATCCGCGACGAAAAGCTCAAGGTGCTGCAGTCGCTCAGGCCCTGGACGCCGGAAACCCTGAGCCAGCACGTGGTGCGCGGCCAGTACCTGGCCGGCGCCAGCCAGGGCCAGCCCGTATCCGCCTACCAGCAGGAAAAAGGCGTGGCGGCGGGCAGCCAGACCGAGACCTTCGTCGCCCTGCGCACCGAGATCTGCAACTGGCGCTGGGCCGGCGTGCCCTTCTACATCCGCACCGGCAAGCGGCTGGCAGGACGGGATGCGCGCATCGTCGTGAACTTCCGGCCCGTGCCCCATCCCATCTTCCGCTCGCCCCTGTCCGAAGCCAACCGGCTGGTCATCAACCTGCAACCCAAGGACGGCCTGGAGCTGCACCTGCTGGCCCAGGGCGCCACCCAGCAGCAGGCCGAGCCTTCGCTGGCTCCCGTGCACCTGAACCTGGACTTCGACCAGCGTTTCGGCGCCAAGCGCGTGGGCGCCTACGAGCGCCTGCTGCTGGACGTGATCGCAGGGCGGCTGAATCTGTTCGTGCGCAGCGACGAGCAGGAACAGGCCTGGCGCTGGGTGGAACCCATACTGCAGCACTGGCGCAACGATCTCTCGGGACCGCGCGGCTATGCGGCTGGCAGTTGGGGGCCCAGCGCGGCCAGCGCGATGATTGCGCGGGATGGGTTTTGTTGGAGCGAGGAGGTTTAGGCACCCCCTGAGGCGCTGCGCGCCTTCCCCCTCTCTCGCTACGCGGGAGGGGGACGACAGCATCGCTGCGGGGCGGCCCTTGCTCGCTGTCCCTGGCGCTGGGGCGCGCCGGTTTCAGGCGATGCGCTCGGCCTGCAACGCAGCCTATAGCCCGCGGGGGGCGCTGGATCATGGGGGAACCTACAATGAGGCCCCGAGAGACTGACCACACCATGAATCCTGCTGCGCCGGCTGCCGATGCCGCCCCCACTTCCTCCCTGATCGATCCCAAGCTCGCCATGGGATGGATGCACACGACGCGCTTTTTGACGACGGCTGCGCAACTGCACCATCTTCCCAAGGTCGATGTGCCCGAGATCGCGTTCGTGGGCCGCTCCAATGCCGGCAAGTCCACCTGCATCAACACGCTGACGCAGCAAAAGCAGCTGGCCTTCGCCTCGAAGAAGCCCGGCCGCACGCAGCACATCAACCTGTTCTCCCTGGGCAAGCAGGGCGTGACCGACGCCGTTCTGGCCGATCTGCCCGGCTACGGCTACGCCGCCGTGTCGCGCACGGACAAGCAGCGCTGGCAGCGCGTGATGCTGAACTATCTGGTCAGCCGCGAGAGCCTGACGGGCATCGTGCTGCTGTGCGATCCGCGACTGGGCCTGACCGAACTCGACGAAGCCTTGCTCGATGCCCTGCGCCCGCGCGTGCAGGAGGGTCTGAAGTTCCTCGTGCTGCTGACCAAGGCCGACAAGCTCACGCGTGCCGAGCAGGCCAAGGTGCTGTCCATCACGCGACTCAATGCCGGCGGTGGCGAGGTGCGCATGTTCTCCGCGCTGAAGAAGCAGGGTGTGGACGAGGTGGCCCAGTTGCTGTGGCACTGGAGCCATCCCGAAGGGCTGGCCCAGCCGGCCGCCGCTGCACCGCAGGCGGACGTCGCAGCCGCGACGCCCGGCGAGAGCGACAGCCCCCAAGATTAGCGCCCGGAGGCGCTCGTGTAGCCAGCGCCCCGCAAGGAGCGCAACATGGTGACCACCTGCATTCGCGAGCTGCCTCACGGCATCCATCTGCACTGCCGCGTCAGCGGCGAACCCGGCCGGCCGTTGCTGCTGTTCCTGCACGGCTTTCCCGAAGGCAGCTTCATCTGGGAAGGCATGCTGGAGCAGTTCGGCACGCAATGGCGTTGCGTCGCACCCGATCTGCGGGGCTTTGGCCATTCCAGCCAGCCGGCCGGCGTGGAGCAGTACAAGGCCAAGCACCTGCTGCAGGATCTGGCGGCGCTGATCGCCATCGAAAGCCCTGGCGCACCAGCCGCCTGCGTGATCGCCCACGACTGGGGCGGCGCCCTGGCCTGGGGTCTGGCCAATCGCCATCCCGGGCTGATGCAGCGGCTGATGATCCTCAACGCCCCGCATCCAGGCGCCTTTCTGCGCGAGTTGCTGGACAACCCCGTGCAGCAGGCAGCAAGCCAGTACATGCATTTCCTGCGCCGTCCCGACGCGCCCGCCCTGCTGGCCGACAACAACTGGCAGCGCATGCTGGGATTTTTCCGCACACCGCAGGGCGAGTTGCCCGGATGGCTCACGCCGCAGCTGCAGCAGCGCTACCGCGAGCACTGGGACCTGGGCGTGCAAGGCTCCTGCCACTACTACGGCGCCAGTCCCCTGGTGCCGCCCCGGCCCGAAGACCCGGACTCAGCCGACGCACTGCGCAACCTGAGGCTGCCGCCCGAGATGCTGGACATCGGCGTGCCCACGCATGTGCTCTGGGGCGACAGCGACCCGGCGCTGCAGCCCGCCCTGGTCGAAGGCCTGGAGCCGTGGGTGCCGCGCCTGACGGTGCAGCACCTGGCAGGCACTTCGCACTGGGTCGTGCACGAGCAGCCCGATGCGGTGCGGCAAGCGCTGGAGCAGTTCCTGTCCCGCCCCGTTCAGTAGACCGAAGGCTCGCCCTCGGGCCGGGTCTTGAAGCGCCTGTGCACCCAGTAGTACTGGTCGGGCATGGTGCGAATCGCCGCTTCCAGCTCGCGGTTCATGCGTGACGTGTCGGCCTCGGCATCGTCGGTGGGAAAGTCCGTCCAGGCCGGCGTGATCTCGGCCACGTAGCCCGTGGGCGTCATGCGCGTATACATGCCCAGCACCTTGGCCCGGCCCAGGCGTGCAAAGCGCGACAGCGAGGGAATGGTGGCCGCGTTCACGCCGAAGAAGGGCACGAAGACCGAGTCGTTGCGGCCGAAGTCCATGTCGGGCAAAAGGTACAGCAGCCCGCCCTTGCGCAGGCTGGAGATGATGGGCTTGACCCCGTCGGCGCGGTTGAGCATGCGCACATCACCAAAGCGCTGGCGCCCTGACATGAACCACTCATCGACCGCAGGGTCCGGATGGGTGGAGAAGATCGAGGTGAAGGGCCGCGTGGTGTGCAGCGGCAGCGCCAGGCCCCCCGCATCCATGCTGTAGAAATGCGGCGCGAACAGGATGGTGGGCGTATCGCCATCGAGCTCATGCACGGCGCCCTGCAGCTTCACGCGCTCGGCCACCACCTCGCGCGGCGCGGCCCACAGCCAGCTGCGGTCCAGCCAGGTCTGGCAAAAGACGATGAAGTTGCTGCGCGCCAGCTCCACGCGCTGCGCCTCGGTCAGCTCGGGAAAGCACAGCGCAAGATTGCGCAGCGCCACCTTGCGGCGCGGCGCGGCCAGCACGAACAGCACACGCCCCAGAAACGCACCCAGCCCCCGCAGCCACGGCAGCGGCATCCAAGCCAGCGACCGCATCAGCCACACGCCGATGCGCCCGCTCATGCACCCACCTCGCCAGCAGGTGCTTCACGGCGCGGCTGCTTGTAGCGCGCATAACCCCACAGGTACTGCTGCGGGCATTGGCGGATGGTCTGCTCCATCGCCTCATTGATCTGCTGCACCGCAGCTTCCAGATTCTCGGACAAGGGCACGGGCAACTCCTCAAGATACAGCGCATAGCCCCGCCCCCAGGACAAGCGCTCACAACGGGCCACGATCACCGCGGCCCCCGTCTGCAACGCCAGCCGCGCCGCCAGCGTCATCGTATAGGCATCACGGCCGAAGAACGGCGACCAGACGCCCTGCCCCTCGGGCGGAACCTGGTCTGGCAGCAGCCCCACGGCCGCGCCCTTGCGCAGCGCCTTGATCATCTGGCGCACGCCGGCCAGCGTGGTCGGCACAGCCTGCACGCCGGGGCGGTTGCGCGCCGTCTCCATGACGCGGGCCAGCCAGGGCTGGCGCGCGGGGCGGTAGAGAATGGTGATCTCGCCATGCTCGGCCGACCATTGCCGCGCCGCATGCTGCACTGACAGCTCGAAGCAGCCCAGGTGCGGCGTCAGAAAGATGATGCCGCGCCCGGCCGCGTAGGCCCGGCGCACGCATTCCTCGTTGTGCATCTCGCAGCTCGGCTGCCTGCCCATCCACATGCGCGGCAGCTCCGCCACCATGCGCCCCGCGTGTCCCACGGCCGGCGCCACGGCGCCCAGGCCGTAGCCGGCCTGCCGGGCGTTGGCCAGAAAGCGGCGCCGGTACGTGGCCGAAGCGGCGAACGCAACCCAGCCCATGAGCGCGCCAAGGGGGTGCAATAGCCACAAAGGCAGTGCAGCAAACAGTCGGAACAGGGATGGCATTAAAATGATGGGTGTCGCTGAGTTAACTGAGCAACTTGCAGAGCGACGTTAAACAATTTCTGCTAAAGCGTTCGCCAGAGCTCCTGCAGCTTGGGCAGCGCCCAGCAAAAAAGCTGCAACCAAGGAGTTTATTCATATGGCGAACGACTTTCTTTTCACCTCGGAATCCGTCTCTGAAGGCCATCCGGACAAGGTGGCTGACCAGATCTCTGACGCGATCCTGGACGCCATTTTCGCCCAAGACCCGTACAGCCGCGTTGCGGCCGAGACGCTGACCAACACGGGCCTGGTGGTTTTGGCAGGTGAGATCACCACCGGCGCAAACGTCGACTACATCCAGGTCGCACGCGACACCATCAAGCGCATCGGCTACGACAACACCGACTACGGCATCGACTACAAGGGCTGCGCCGTGCTCGTGGCCTACGACAAGCAAAGCCAGGACATCGCCCAGGGCGTGGACAAGGCCAGCGATGACGAGCTCAACACCGGCGCCGGCGACCAGGGCCTGATGTTCGGCTACGCCTGCGACGAGACGCCCGAGCTGATGCCCGCGCCCATCTACTACGCGCACCGCCTCGTCGAGCGCCAGGCCCAACTGCGCAAGGACGGCCGCCTGCCCTTCCTGCGCCCCGACGCCAAGAGCCAGGTGACCATGCGCTACGTGGACGGCAAGCCCCACAGCATCGACACCGTGGTGCTGTCCACCCAGCACAGCCCAGACCAGTCGGAAACCGCCACCAAGATGAAGGCCAGCTTCACCGAAGCCATCATCGAGGAAATCATCAAGCCCGTGCTGCCCTCCGAGTGGCTGCAGGACACCAAGTACCTGATCAACCCCACGGGCCGCTTCGTTGTCGGCGGCCCCCAGGGCGATTGCGGCCTGACCGGCCGCAAGATCATCGTTGACACCTACGGCGGTGCCTGCCCCCATGGCGGCGGTGCCTTCAGCGGCAAGGACCCGACCAAGGTGGACCGCAGCGCCGCCTACGCCGCGCGCTACGTGGCCAAGAACATCGTGGCCGCCGGCCTGGCGCGCCAGTGCCAGATCCAGGTGGCCTACGCCATCGGTGTGGCACGCCCGATGAACATCACGGTCTACACCGAAGGCACGGGCGTCATCCCCGATGCCGAGATCGCCAAGCTGGTGGCCGCCCACTTTGACCTGCGCCCCAAGGGCATCATCCAGATGCTGGACCTGCTGCGCCCCATCTACAGCAAGACCGCTGCCTACGGACACTTCGGCCGCGAAGAGCCCGAGTTCACCTGGGAGCGGACGGACAAGGCAGCGGCGCTGCGCGCGGCGGCTGGCCTGTAAGCAAAATGCGGGGCACTTGCCCCACCTGATGGCCTCCCGGCCCCATGCCGCGCCTGCCGCGACATGGGGCTTTTTTCATCGCGGGCCTTCTCACAACACTCACATCACTTGCGCAGCAGGCGCAGTAACCGGGTTTCACGGCTGTTAAACTGCCTGCGCTTTTCCCATGAGAGGCCATTTGCAAGGCCAACCCATCCAAGCTCCGCCACATCCGAGACAAGACAAGAAGCAATGGCTGCCTCCCCCAAAGCGATCTACTGGTTCAGTGCCCTTCTTTTGCTGGCCATATTGGGCGTTTACCTGCCCGGCCTGAACAACGGGCTGTTGTTCGACGATATGCGCCTGACGGATGGAACGATCTTCGGCAACTACGGCAGTCTGCTGGATTTCAAGCAGCGCACGCTGTCGTATGGCAGCTTCGTCTGGATCGAACAGCTCTTTGGAGCCGGCTGGTGGAAGCAGCGCGTCTTCAATATCGCCTTGCATCTCGCGACCGTGGCAGCTTTGTATGCACTGTTCAAGGCCCTACTGACGCAGACGCGCTTTCCGCATGACATCGAAGAGCAGCCCCATTTCCTCGCATCGCGCGATGCAGCCCTGCAGTTGGGCCTGATCCTTTTTGCACTGAACCCCGTCGCGGTCTACGCCGTTGGATACCTGGTGCAGCGCTCCATCGTCATGGCAACGCTGTTCGCGGTGCTGGCATGCTGGGCATTCGTTCGCGGCCTTCGATCCGGAAGAGCCATCTGGCATGTGGCAGCACTGGTCCTTTATGTACTTGCCGTTCTCTCAAAAGAGCATGCCTTTCTGACGGTTGTCATGGTCGTGCCGCTCTATATCTTCGTACGGCGCCCGGGCCTGAAGGCCTCCCTGGCCATCATTGGCGTCGCGTTGGTACTGCTGGCAATTTCTTCGGCAGCGATATTCCATTTTTTCGGCCAACTGCTGGGGCAGGTTTTCGATGAGCAATCCCAGGGCTACGCAAAGCAGCTGGAAGCCCTTCGGCCTGGGATTGCCTCTCAGATCTATCCCTTGAGCATCTTCAACGAGGCGGCCCTTTTCTTTGCTTATGGCCTTCTGTGGATCGCTCCTTACGTGGGATGGATGTCCATTGATCTACGACCGGCCTTTCCTCTCAGCTTCGGATCAATCTGGCATCTGGTTGGCGCGCTGGGCTACCTGGGCCTGCTGGCTTGCTCGATCTGGGCCTTGCTCAAGCGCCCCGGAGTCATCGGTCTGGTAGCGCTCTGCCTCTTGTTTCCCCTGCTCTGGTACGTGACGGAATTCGCCACAGTCTGGCTGCAGGACCCCTTGGTGCTGTATCGCAGCTACCTGTGGGCGGTGGCCATTCCTGGGTTGGCGGCCATTGCGCTGACAGGGGTCAAACCACGCACCATCTACATCGCAGGCATCGTCATCGGGCTGGTGTTCGGAGCCATGGCTTTCGAGCGCGTGCTCTCTCTTCAAGATGTAGGCACATCCTGGGCCGATGCCGCTGAAAAAATCGACAAAAAAGCCCCCGCCAATGCCGTGGGACGCGGCCGTGCCTTCTTGAACGTCGGAACAGCACACGCAGACAAGGGCATGCTCGACCAGGCGCTGCAGGACTTCGCCACGGCCAACGCCCTTGGAGACTTGGGAGGCAATGCGCTGTTCAATATGGGTGCCGTTCTGTCCCTGCAAAAGAAATTCCCCGAAGCCCTCAATGCGTTTGCCGCAGCCCAGGCCAAAGGCTTCAAGGGCCAAGCCCTGTACTACCAGAAAGCCGAAGCGTTGATGGCCACAGGCCAGTTGCGCGCAGCATTCGAGGAATACTCGCGCGCCCTGGGCGAGCCCACTGAAGACAGTGCCAACGCCAAGCAAATGGAGCAGACCCTGCGCCTGAAACGCGCAGAGGCGGCCATAGGTGCGCAGCAATACAAAGTTGCAGCCGACGACTTCCGAACTCTGCTGCAGACCTCGCCAAACGCCCCTCGCCTGATCGTCGGATTGGGGCTGGCCCTTGTCGGCCAGGGTGATAGCGCTCAAGCCAAAGAGCTGCTGGAACCACTGGTTGCTCGCAGCCCCAGCGCGCCCGCTTTCTACGGGCGTGCAATGGCCTATCACGGCCTGGGCAACCTGCCGGAAGCACTGAAGAGTCTGGATCAGGCAATACGCCTGGAGCCACAGAATCCGCAGTACCGGCAGGTCCGCAATCAGCTGAGCCCGGCTACCGCAAAGCCTCAGACGACGAAGTAGGCGCTGTCCGCCATGGCCCTGCGCATACTTCACGTCGGTAAATTCTTCCCTCCCTACCGGGGCGGCATGGAAGTCTTTCTGGCCGACCTGATACACGAGCAACGACGCCAGGGTGTCGATGCCCATGCCCTGGTCCATGGTGATCCGGAGCCGGATGATCCCGCCTGGCTGGAACGCGTGCCCGTTCAATTCAATCTGGTCTATGCCCCCATGGCCATGGGATTCCGGCGCGCACTGGGCCGCGCCATCGAACGCATTCAGCCCGACGTACTGCACCTGCATCTGCCCAACAACTCGGCGCTTTGGGCACTGACCCTGCCCATCGCGCGGCGCGTGCCCTGGGTCATCCACTGGCACTCCGATGTGGTGGTGTCCAACATCAAGTGGTCCGTGGCATTGGCTTACATGCTGTACCGGCCGTTCGAGCAGGCCTTGCTGGAACGCGCCCAACAGGTATTCGCAACGTCGCCGCCCTATCTTGAGGCCAGCAATGCCCTGCGCACTTGGCGCAGCAAATGCGAGATCGTTCCGCTGGGCCTAAACCTCGAAACCATTCCTGCACCAGCATCGCTGCAGCACGGCCAAGGCTGGCGCCCCGACACCCGGCTGCGCCTGTTGTCCATCGGGCGGCTGACCTACTACAAAGGCTTCGAGACCTTGATCCGAGCCGTCTCGGCCATGCCAAGCGTGGAGTTGCTGATTGCGGGAGAAGGCGAGCTGCGAGCATCCCTGGAAGAGCTGATACGCCAATGCACTCCCGAGGGCAGACAGGCCAGTGTGCGACTGGTGGGCTCGGTATCGGACGAGGAAAAACATGCCTTGTTTGCAGAGTGCGACATCTTCTGTCTTGCCTCGCGCGAACGTACGGAAGCTTTCGGCATCGTATTGCTGGAGGCCATGCTGCACGGCAAGCCCTGCCTGGTAACCGACCTTCCCGGTTCGGGCATGCCCTGGGTAGTCGCCCACTCGCACGCCGGCCTGCATGTACCGTTTGAAGACATTGATGCCTGGCGCAGCAGCATTGCTCGCCTGCAGCACGACACGGCCCTCAGGCAGCGGCTGGGCCAATCGGGCTACAAGGCCTTGCATCGGTTTTTCAGCATCGGTCCCTGTGAACGAAGCGTGGCGCGCCACTACCGCAGCCTGGCACCCGATACTCGCCCGGCAAGAGCACGCCAGGACTTGCTGGTTGTCATTTCTACGCGCAACAATCAAGCCGAGATTGCGCATCTCATACGTCGCGTGCATGCATTGGTCGAGGCCAGCGTCCTCGTCGTGGACAACCGCAGCACAGATGCCACCTGCCATGAAGCCGAGCAATGCGGAGCAAGGGTACTGCGCCCCTTGCTGGCAATGACCAATTGGGGCAGCCTGCAAACCGGCCTGCGCTACGCGCAGACCCATGGGTTCCAGACCGTCGTCACCATCGACGCTGAAGGTCGCTATGAGGTGGAGGAGCTGCCCACGCTGCTGGCACAACGCCAGCAGGCGGACATGGTCGTAGCCTACTTCGCCGAGCGCAACAGCTTGGTGCGCCGCATTGCGTGGCAATGGTTCCGCTGGTTGACAGGTTTTGGCCTGCGGGATTTCGTTTCTGGATTCAGGCTGTACAACCGGCAGGCGCTGGAGGTTGCGAGTTCCACCGAAGCGACCATGCTCGACTATCAGGATATCGGGACGTTGCTGCTGATGCGCCGCCAGGGTCTGCGCATTGCGGAGGTGGCACTGCCTTTGCATACGGCAAAGGTCAACAGATCGAAGATCTTCCGGTCATGGGGCAACGCGGTCCGCTACGTGGCCGTGTCTTCGCTGTTGAGCATTGCCCATGGCAAGACCCGAAGCGGCTCGGCTTGCCCTCCCTCGATTTAGCGGCGTACTCGCGTGTACACGCCCACAGTCTGCTCCGTGCACTGATCCCAGGAAAACTGTGCGGCCCGAACCAGCCCCTTGGCCCGTGCTGAATCCTGCCACTGGGTATCGCTCAGGCAAGCCCTTAGCTGATACGCGATATCTTCCACCTGCATCGGATCGGCCAGACGGGCTGCTCCTGCCGTAATTTCCGGCATGCAAGACGTGTTGGAGGTAAGAACCGGCACTCCGCTGGCCATCGCCTCAACCAAGGGCAGGCCAAATCCTTCATACAACGATGGATAGGCAAACAATAGCGCTCCGGCATACAGCAAGGGGAGCTGAGCTTGGTCCACAAAGCGCAGATAGTGCATCCACCCTTCGTCCTGAGCGATGACCATCTGCTGATGTATATCTTCCGAACTCCAGCCTTTCGAGCCAGCTACGACCAGGGGAAAGTTGCGCCTTAGCTCCAGCGGCAAACTGCCATAGGCCTTCAGCAGACGCCCCAGGTTCTTCCTGGGCTCGATCGTGCCCACATAGAGCGAATATCCGCGATATCGCAGCTTCCACTGCGAGAGCACATGCTCCACATCCTCCCTTGATCTGGGGTGGTACGCAGAATCGACGCCCAGACCGATCGCCGTCACGTTTTCAGGAGCCCAGTCATAACGTTCGAGAAACTCCTGACGGACGGCTTCCGAATCGGTAATGACATGGTCCGTACGCCGCATGCTGGCGCCGAAGGCAAGATTCAGGAAATCGATCCGCGCTGGAGGATGAAACTGCGGATGCAGCACATGCGAGAGATCATGCACGGTGCTGACTGCCGCACCATCGAATGGAGGAACGACGTAGTTGGGAGAGTGGTACACGGCATGCTTGTTGCCACGTAGGCGCCATCCGTACAAGGTGGGCGTTATAGCCTGATAGGCACGGACGGCCAACCGATTAGACACCAGGCGGCCGCGCAATGTCATCCTTTCCTGAGCGGGGTGCTCCAGACCAGAAAAAGGATCACTCACCCAGCGCCCCATCGAAAAATACCGCAGCCGCCTGATACGAGAATTCACAGCCAAGCGCTTGGCCAACTCATAGCTGTATCGCCCAATCCCCGTCAGAGGGGGATTGAGGATATCGGTTGCCAAAATCACATCCAAGGTCATCAACTGCTTTCACATGAAGTCATGCAAGCATCCATTGCAGCGTCTCATCCAAAGGCCTCAGTGACCTAGTGCCGATCAGGCTTTCCAGCAAGCTGGTATCCGCGCACAGGGTTTTTACCTCGTTCGCCCGCACGAAGGCAGGATTCACACGAACTTGCAATCCATGGCCAGTGATCCGAATGCATTGATCCAAAATATCCTGCAGTGAAAAGAGTTTTTGTGAACCCACGTTGACCACCTGGTTGGCTAAATTGCTTTCAGCCAACATTCGATAGGCACGTACCACGTCGCGAACATCGGAGAAATCGCGCCAAACCTGGAGATTCCCCAGTTCGATCTGTGTTGCCCGACGGCGGAAATGGTCCACGATCTTGGGAATCAGGAAATCCCTGGACTGCCCGACTCCCGTGTAATTGAAGGGCCTGGCTATTGTGATGGGCAGCTTATCCATCCATATCCTGGCCATCATTTCCATCGCAGACTTGCTTACGGCATAGTCATTCGCCGGACACATGGGCGTAGCCTCGGTCAATTGGCCTTGCGCAGAATTGCCATAAACATTGGCACTGCTGGCAATCAACACGCTCTCCGGGACTTGCTCCTGGCTGGCAAGCGCTTGAAGCAGGTTTCGGGACCCACCCACATTGACTCGGTAGAAATCTGTCGGAGAGCCATGGCCTACAAAAGCGATGGCCGCCAGGTGAAACACGGCTTGCGGCGCAATGGCCTGCACGGCCTCTTGCAACTGGGTGTAATCCTCGAGATCAGCAACCCGATAGTTGGCCAGATCTGGCTGTTGCGTGTGGCCCAGCCCCCAGACCTCCCAGCCGTGCTGCTCAAGCTCTTGCGTAAGGTAGCGTCCGGTAAAACCGGCCGCGCCGGTCACCAGGGCTCGCTTTTTTGCACCGTTTTGCCGTTGATTCATAAGTTACCCACGGGGTCCATCAGAAGGAAAAACCGGCCTGGTTGCGACGCAAATCGGCCTCCACCATCATCAGGCACAGCTCCTCCAGCGTCGTGTTCGGTGCCCAACCAAGCTTCGCCTTGGCCTTGGCGGGATCACCGATCAAAAGCTCCACTTCCGCAGGGCGATAGAACTTGGGGTTGACACGCATCACGGTCTTCCCCGTTGCGACATCAAAGGCAACTTCATTTTCCGCTTGCCCTTGGAAGTCGAGAGTGATACCCACACCCTTGAAGGCCATGCGCACAAAGTCGCGCACGGTCTCAGTGCGGTTCGTGGCAAGCACGAAAGTGTCGGGTTCATCGACCTGAAGCATGCGCCACATGCCTTCCACGTACTCCTTGGCGAACCCCCAGTCGCGCTTGGCATCCAGATTACCCAGTTCCAGGACGTCAAGCTTGCCCAGTTTGATCTTGGCCACGCAGTCGGTAATTTTCCTGGTGACGAACTCGCGACCCCGCAGCGGGCTTTCATGATTGAACAAAATCCCGCTGGCTCCAAAAATTCCGTAGCTTTCGCGGTAATTCACCGTCATCCAATGCGCATATAGCTTGGCAATACCATAGGGACTGCGCGGGTAAAACGGCGTGGATTCACATTGAGGTATGGCCTGGACCTTGCCGAACATCTCGGAGGTGCTGGCTTGGTAATAGCGAATCTTTGGATTGACGATGCGAATGGCCTCCAGAAGATTCACTGCACCAATTCCAGTGATCTCTGCCGTGGTGACTGGCTGTTCGAAGGAAACACCCACAAAACTCTGGGCAGCCAAGTTATATACCTCAGTAGCCTCGGATGCCTGCAACAAGCGAATACTGGATGACAAGTCTGTCAGATCATACTCAACCAAGTGCAGGTTGGGGTTATTGATTATACCCAATTCCTCGATACGCCAGAAATTGACTGAACTGGTACGCCGATAAGTCCCAAATACCTTATAACCTTTTTCAAGTAGCAACTGTGCGAGATAGGCGCCATCTTGTCCAGTAATTCCCGTAATAATTCCAATTTTCATAAAACCCTCCTTTATTAGCAAAACGAGCAATGATCATCATTTAGAAAAGAACTGAAATACACCTTCACCCTGCCAGCATCAAAAGGCGAATATATTTCCAAGACTCCATCCATAAAAATCAATCACCCTTGTTTTCAGAAATTATCGTCAATATGTGCAATCGCATCCGACACCTTGCCGATCACCTCATCAATTTCAGCATCAAGTCCGACCCAAAGAGGCAGTCTTACCAATCTATCTGAATACTGATCAGTTATATCCATACCTCCGTGATAGCGACTAAAATCTCTTGCAGCCGGAGCTGAGTGAAGAGGAACATAGTGAAAAACTGAACCAATACCCTGTGATTTCAAATAGCTTATGAAAGCTGCTCTCTTATCAAGACTGGGAAGCAAGATATAATACATATGCGCGTTATGTATGCACATATCGGGCACAATCGGCCGTCTCAACCTTCCATTTCGCTCAAAGACCTCGAAGGCTGAATTATATCTATTCCACAACGCAATTCTTCGGCTGTTGATATCTTCCCCCGCCTCCATCTGAGCCCACAGAAACGCAGCTATCAATTCGCCAGGCAAGAAGCTTGAACCCAGGTCACACCAGGTGTATTTATCAACCTGCCCACGAAAGAACTGACTACGGTTGGTTCCTTTTTCGCGAATTATTTCTGCGCGCTGCACAAGCTCAGGATCATTGATGAGCAAGGCGCCGCCTTCCCCAGAAATAATATTCTTTGTTTCGTGAAAACTGAGGCAACCTAGATGACCTATGGAACCAAGGGGACGTCCTTTATATTTGGACATGATACCTTGAGCCGCATCCTCGATGACTATTAAGTCATGGCGCTTGGCAATCTCCATGATGGTATCCATCTCGCAAGCGACTCCTGCGTAATGGACTGGAATGATGGCTTTGGTTCGAGGTGTAATAGCTGCCTCGATGAGGTTTTCATCAATATTCAGGGTATCCGGCCTTATATCGACAAAAACGGGAACTGCTCCTCTTAACACAAAAGCATTTGCCGTGGAAACAAATGTATAGGATGGCATGATCACCTCATCGCCCGGGCCTAAATTTGCCAGCAGGGCAGCCATTTCCAGGGCAGCCGTGCAGGAATGTGTTAGAAGCGCCTTTTTACAGCCGATACTAGATTCCAGCCAACGAGAGCACGATTTTGTAAAAAATCCATCACCGGCCAAATGGCCGTTTGAATGTGCCTGAGCAATATACCAAAGCTCTTTGCCAGTCATGTATGGCTTATTAAATGGAATATTCATTTACCGCGCTCCGTAATCTAATGCATACAAGGGAAAACTCCCTTATCTTCAAAACTCGCAGATCCCTTGTCTATTTAGATTCTGCATGGCTTTCCCGCAACTCAAAATGCTAGCCACGCGAAAGCACCAACACACCAGCAACAATTAGCAGGCTTCCCAGAATTTTTGAAAGAGTGATTGCCTCATGAAAAATAACAAACCCCATAAAAAGAATCAGAACATAGTTCAATGCGACGAACGGATAAGCATAGCTCAACTCAAATTTCGTCATTGCCATCATCCAGGAAACGCCTGCCATAAAAGTGGCCAGCATACCTGAAATTACCCAGGGGTTTATCAGAAGATTGAATATAAATAAAAACTTTCCCCTCAATGATTCGGGCAACTCTCCTGCCGCCGTCACTTGCCAGCGCATCACCAACTGGCTGTATACCGTAAAGACCAGCATCAGGAGAATATACAAATGATTTAGCAGGGATTTATTCATAAGCATCGTTGAATTCTCAAATTCATTTCAAGGATGAAATATATGCGTCTTCCTTCTGTAGCAAATCCCGGCTTCGGGCCTTGATTCGCTTCGCAGGATTGCCAATATATATCGACCATTCTTCCGTAGACTTGGTCACCACGGACATCGCACCGACAGCACATCCTTCGGCCAAATTAACTCCCGGGAAAATAACCGACCTAGTCCCAACAATCACATGCCTGCCAAGCTCGACCCTGCCTCTGGCTATTTTCCTGTATTCCATCGGAACTGTAGGATTCGTCAAATGCGCACCTGAGTAATCATCCGATTGGCAGAATACGCAAGCACCAAATGCCAACCCGGAAAAATCTCCGAAGTTCACACCTTCCCGACCACCAATCACGAGGCTCGAATGTGCCAAATGGACATTGTTACCAAAATCAATAGCCCCAGAAATCACACAAAAATCATCAATAGTCACCCGATTCTTAATAGAGCTATATTTTGCATCGTATATCTTGGCACTCCTGGCAATCTTTACATCATCTCCGACGGAAAGGAATCCCATAGCCAATACCTCAGAGCGACTGAGATATCTAGACAAGTCATTACTCATGGCCATCTCCGAAATTGAAAATCTCTCTGATAATTGAATTAGGCCGGGCCTTTACCTCAACAAACACTTTCGCGATATAGATGCCGACCACGCCAATCGAAGCCAGTGTCAACCCACCAAGAATCCATATCGATAGTATCAGAGATGTCCACCCCGTCAGGTAGTTTCCGACAAACACCGATTCCAGAAAAACAATCAATGCACAAATCATTGACACAAAAAATATACTAACCCCTATGAAAAATATAAAATGGAGGGGTTTTGCAGAGAATGAGGTTATTGCACTAATCAGCAATGACAGTCTTCGACCCAAGGTGTACGATGTCTCACCACGGGATTTCTTTGCTACGGAAAGTGCTTTTTGGCGAAAGCCGGTAATCTGCATGACGCCACCAAGGAACAAGTCCTTTTCTTCATGCAAAATCAATGCATTTACATAATCTCTGCTCATTAACCGGGCAGTCAGAATATTGCGAGGGAGCTCAATACCAGACAAACGGTTAAACCCCGCGTAGAAAATGGCACCACCAACTTTCTCAACAAATCCGCCTTTTCTCTCTGCCTGGACTCCATACACGACATCCATACCCAAATGGCGCTTCTCACGATCGAATTCCAGCAGCAATTCTGGAGCTTCTTCTAGATCACAGTCGATCAAAAAGACATCATCTCCCCTAGATTGCTTCAGCCCCGCCATGATGGCTTTATGGTGTCCGAAATTTCTAGAAAGATCCACGACCGTCACACGTGGATTCTTCCTTGCTATTTCCAGAACTACATCCAATACATTGTCAGGAGATCCATCATTTATCATGATAATCTCGTAGTCATCTCCTGCAATATTTCTCACCGCGGCTAGAGCTCTTTCATAGAACTCATTAATCCAACCCGATGATTTATACAATGTCGTTACAACCGATATCCTCATCAGCCAGGCCTCTTAATATATTTGGCAGAGTCTTTGCCACAGTTGAACAATAGATCCAATATCGAGACCTGATGCTGAAAATCACCCCATAGCTGAGGATATTCAGGATATTCTCCGTAACTGAACCACGTAAGGTCTACTTTGTGGTCCTGAAAAATAGATTCATCAATATAGCTCTTTGCCGAAGGTCCGGAAACATATTCGCTGCCGGAAGCTTGAATGCATATATTGACAAGCCTCTCCACCCGATCGCCCACCATTTCATACTGGGAAGAGTCTGACAACTTTGTATCAATTCCGATAAAATCACAAATCTCGCGAATGAATTTTTGATTCATTTGGGACAGATTCTCATATTTCGAATCGAGATAAAGAGGCTCCAAGAATTCTGCGATGACGTCGAAATTCTTTGCACGCCGATAATTCGACAACAACGTTTTCCAGTGCTTTTTTTGCCAAGCATCATCTATCGTGACATCACATATGCGACGATCCAGATGAATACCTACGGGTACAGTCAACCAACTCAGTCCCTGAGGGGTTTTAATCTTGTTCCTATTTCTCCAGTCATTCTTCGTGTACTGGACTTGGTCGTAAAAAACAAACTCATCAACCGAATTGATTAAGTCAAAATATCCCTTCCATGGGATATAGTTGGATTGGAGAATAGCAATTTTTTTCATTTTCTGTAGAACCCCCGATGCCAATCTGCCGTTCTAGAACAATTCTTGTATTTTTTTAAAACTATACACTTGAATCAGTATTTTCTCTTAATACTGACACTCTTGAAAACAACCTTGCTTTTTCCTAGTGCCCAAACCCGAAATTCCAGAGTTCTAAGTTTATCAACATCTATATTCATAGCAAATGGACCATCAATATGGTTCAGGGTAATCTTATTCATGATCCTCTGATCCGGCGCAGCAGCAACATCCAATCGAACAGCCCCTTCCTCGCTGGAGTCTGCCTCAATATCGAAAGTAACGACATAGCGTCCCGGGCCCACATTTATATAAGGACCGTAATGTACGGCGCCACTTGCACCCTTGTCTGCAACAATCACACCGCCATCATTATCAGCAGAGCCTATATATTTCCCAACCTGCGTTAATGATTGAGGATCGGCACGAAATGACTGCTCTTTTCTATATTCATAGTCCCAGCCAGGGATTATTTCTGCAATATTTTCCTTGAAAACATAGAATTCAAACTGCTCATACTTCAATACACGATAGGGAACGGCACCCATTCTTTTCATCCTGGCCCAGTCTATAGCCTTGCTCTCCTCTTGATTTAGCATCAGGAAAGTTTCGCCCGTCCATGCATCAGGAAGATACCACGCATTTGAAGACAGATGTCTCATTGGCATCGGAAGCCCACCATTAATCAGGACTTGCCGAATCAACGAACGACCATCACTCAAAACACTATTTTTTCCAGAATTCCAAAAGGTGGCGTATCCATAGTTCAATTTATTTTCAGCCAGAAACTCAATGAACTTTACTCTGCCCTCAATAATTTCACCAGAGTTGATGGAAACTTGGCTATTTATGTTGGATCTGAAATAATTAAAATAAGCAGAAACTATATTTACAGAAAGTACCGCAAGCAGCGCAGCCGAGAATATAAAATCACGCTTATAATCCATCGGATGGACAAGCGTTAATAGGACCAAGAGAAAGACTGAAGGAACGAGATAACGAGCGCTTTGTATTGGGTCGCTCATCTCAGGGACACTTGTAAATACCTGAAAAAACAAAATAATTAAAAATGCCATTACCGAAAATATGACTGGTATTGTTCCAATTACACTATTTTTTGCAAATATACGGAGCACAGTAACCGGAACCAATACCATGATAAGCAGGGCCGCCATCAGGCGAGCGGCGAAATATATTCCCCAGATGCTTGTCACACTGTCATTTGCAGGCGGTATCCCTCCCAAGATTGCCAGAAACTCCTGCATCAGCAGGCCAATATTTCTGGCCATCAAATCATAAGAAAGCCATTTCGCACTGGCAACACCATATACATTATTGACACCTCGCAACGTCAATATATGAAGCACTCCGCCAACGATAATGGAAAAGAACAACAAACAACACAGGACTTTCAGTGCATTCTTACTTCTTAGTGAGATAGAAGTATCACATATCAAAGGATATGCAAGAGCGCAGAATAATGGTATGCAATAGATAACCAGTGCTCGTACTGGGTTAGCCCACACCACCAGAAACAAAATCACGAAGAACAAACCTGCCCAGGCTCGTCCACTGCCTATCCTGCCATCGTCCAAAAAATGGATACAGGAACATAGCAGGAAGCAAGTCAGATAGATCGCAGGACCGTAAGAAACCTGCCCATAGAAATTCTCTGCCACGAATCCAGAGAATCCAGCAGAAACAACGGCCAATACTGCAATCACTCTCGTTCTGGGAACTTTCATAGCGCCCAGTAGTGCCGCCACTCCTAGCATTATCAATAATGCAGAAATAAATCCAGAAATAGCATGAACCTCATAACCAGGCATCATGAATTTCAGTAATGGAATTATAAAAACGTGCCCAAAAACTATAAAAAGGTCACTATTTACATAATTCCAGTCTTTCGGAAAAAAATCGCCTCGATCATAGATCTCAACGGCCAAAAGAACTTTTGCAGCACTATCGGAATGAAAATATGCCAAATACTCATGAAATATATATTTCGACAATAGAAATATATTTAATAAAAGAAAAATGCAAAGAAGAGGAATAACCCCTTTTTTTGCATATGAATTGTATTTATCTAATTTTGAAAACATACGATTTAATCATTTATAAACTCTATATTAAAATAAAGCTTTAAATAAATTATCTGCACTTTGTCGCCAAGTCAACCACGGCATATTTTTCGACTCTTGAATATCTCCGGCGCTATATTTTTTTGCCCAGCTCAGGATTTCATTCGACATCTGCTCAGCATTATCTGCAGAAAAATATAAGGCAGCGTCACCTGCGACTTCGCGGAATACAGGAATATCTCTCGCAAGGATTGGAATACTATGCTTGGCTGCCTCAATTAATGGTAATCCAAAGCCCTCATCGTAAGAAGCAGCCAAAAGGCACTTGCTGTTTTCATAAATTTTATCAAGATATTCATCGCTGGCATTTTCTATCAAAAACAAACTAACGCCATTTCTGTTATGGTTCTTTATTCTATCTACCAGCGCATCAACCATCCAGCCTTTTTTCCCAACAATAATCAGATTGAACTGATGACCGCTCTCCCACAAAATCTCGAAAGCGGAAAGAATCTGTTCATGCCCTTTACGTGGTTCCAACGTTCCAACCATAAGAAAGCTGCACTGTGCGTGCAACGCATTTAACACTTGATTGGAGTTTTCCGGCATTCCACGCGTGGGTAGCGAATACTGTAAATCCGCGCCCAAATGAAACCAGTCAATTTGAAAGTCTGATGTCTGCCGCAAACTTTTCCGCTCCAGATAGTCTTCCAAGTCATCTGCAACACTTTTGGATATGCAAATAGCACCATCAGACTCTGAAACTACATCCAGCCATTCCTCAAATTGCTGACTGCCACCGCTCAGAAAATATTGAGGAAATTTTATTAAAAGCAGATCGTAAACCACAAATTTGACAACCGTTCCAGCCTGCCTCATGGACTGATACACAGCCCTTTGAGAGGAAACTATTGTTGGCTGCAAATCAAGCCCGATGAAATAATCGCCTGAGCCATAAGTTATCGGCTCATCCAGCAGATAGTTGCCAGGACAATTCAAGAATCCTAAAGTAAAGCGTCTGGCATATTTGTAGCCGTTTTTCGAGCTGCACGCATATACTGGCTCAACCCTATAACCTTGAGGAGGATTAGACAACCACTCTTGGAGAATGGATCGCACAACTCGTTGTATGCCGCTTCTCGCATCCCGCTGAATCAGCTCAGAGACGTCAACTAGAATTTGCTTTTGCTTCAGACCAGTTTCAACAGATCTGTCAATCTCTTTGGAGAGGGCAAATATATTCTTTGAATCTACGGACTCCCCCCCCAGGTCTGAAATCTTATCGATCAAGCGTGGAATGACAGGGTTCCCATTTCTGTAGAATCCCTCGATCGCAACTTGATAATCTTCAGCGCATTTTTTGGGGTCATGCTGGGAATTTATGATTTCCTGAGCTCTCACTCCAAGCTCAGCGCGTCGACCGACTTCAGTATGAAAAAGCTCCAGAGCTTCAATCAATTCCTGATCGCGGAAATTGTCTGGCAGCTTGTAGACACCGTCGTTTGGTAAATCGGCCATACTGCCATTTGCATTCACTATGGTGGCCAGACCATAGTTCATGCAATCCAATACCGTACCGGAAGTTTCTCCTCGAGAGAGTGTTCGAAGCTGCACCCCAATATTGGCGGCTTTCAAATAAGTACGAAATTTTCCCTCATCGGCCCAACCAGTAATCGATATGCGAGATTTGCATTCACTACTGGCAATCCTGTCCAGCAGTTGCCTTCCATAGGCTCCGCTATCGTTCTCACCTACAAAAATCAGTAAGCATTTTTGATCATGGCAAAGCGCCGAGCTCAGCCAAGCCTCAAGCAATCTATGATTCAATTTCGTTTTGCCGAGCAACCCGAAACTGCACACAACCAAATCCCCCTGATCGATTCCAAGCTCTGTGCGAGCCTTTAGACGTTCAAGATCATTTACCTCAGAGAATGTCCGAAGGTGAGGAATCATCGCCCATTTTTTCGTTTCCTGAGCACCATACCAGTTCTCCGCCAATTTTATGGAGTTTTTTGAATGTACTATTAGACCCAGAGCATTCTGAAGCACGGTAAAATTGCAAGGATATTCCCAGACAACATCTGCAGTATCTTTGGCATCGATTCGCTTTTTTAATGCGGGATAGCCATGACTGTCATAAAGATACTGGACCCATATCCCAGACTCAATCCCGGAGCATTCCATATGGGCAACGATACCAGACAGAAAGAAATCGTGGAGGACAACTACTCCTGGATATGCTTGCAGCAGTGCAAACATATGCTGGTGGAAGTGAGAATTACCAAAATGGTACAGAACCCTATCGTAGTGGCCGTAATTATTTGAGAACCAATCGATACTTCGACGAGTGCAATTGCTATTGATCCATGTGGAGGAAATTTCTTTCTGATCAGTAACAACATCAATCTCATAGTGCTTGGCCAGTTCTGGCAGAAGCTCGGCACTATAGTCAGATATGCCACTTCTTTCCGAGGGCAGGGGTGATATATAGGCTAAGCGTAACCGCTTTCCATCTTCAGGAAAACTTTGCTTTTGCTTTTCATGTCTGACATAAGCCTCCAATGCATCCCAAGCTGTTGAGGCACTTTTTTTCCAGCTGAAATTGGTGGCTTGTTTGACTGAACTATGCTCGAGCTTCTTCCTAAGCTCATCATCGGAGAGCACCTGGAACAGCTTCTGCATAATGGATTTATCATCATGTGGATCAAACAATGCGTCCTGATCGCCGATCACTTCCGGCAGACTGGAGCAATTAGAGCCAATAACTACCTTCCCACATGCCATTGCTTCAAGCGCAGGCAAGCCGAATCCTTCATGCAAGGAAGGAAATACAAAAATTTCGCTTAGATTGTAGAGAAGTGGCAAATCCTCCTCCGACACAAACCCAGTGAGAATCAGTTGCGTATCAGTGAACCCATGCTCTTTCGCCAGATTGGATAATCTATGCCGATCCATATCCTGAATGGAGCAAACTATCGCAAGCTGGTGTTGTTCCTTGATCTCTTTAGGAAGCAGGGAAAATGCGCGTATCAATCCCTCTATATTCTTCCGATGATCAATTCCCCCTGTGTACATCACATATGGCTTCACCAAGCCATACCGCTGACGTATTTTTCCTTCAGCATTCTCATCAAAAGTAATATGTCGAAACTGCGGGCCAACTGCAGCAGAAATATTTATGACCTTTTGAGGATCCGATCCCAAATACTGTATGCTCTCCTGCCTTGAAGAGGCAGATATTGCAAGATGCAAACCAGATTTGCGTAGAAAGCTTATTTTCTCTTCATACCATTCCTTGACCAAGGGATTTTCAAGATATGGCTTTCTATAAATAAAAGGTATCAGATCATACAGAATTACAGCTGTAGGCAGGTCTTGAGAAAACAGCCCAATACTTGTTGAGGCATCGCATACCAATCCTTCAAACAAGCTGCTGATCAGCAACACGTCCGGCTTCAAATTGGCAATGAATGCCTCATGCAGCAGCTCCGAAGATTGGCGGAACCATTTTTCACCTTGATTTATGTAAGCGCTGCGTCCGGAGGGATACCATATTTTAAAATTTTCTGCTGGAATATACTTACCCAGCCGGGATCTAATATGCAATATATTATCAGTTAGCCCCCCATTCAGGGAAATCAATATTTCGTGACCTCTGTTGTTGGCGCACATCTCTTCAACAAGAGACATTGCATATCGACCTATTCCTCGGTTTTTATTTTCAGCTTGGCAAGCTTGGAGATCAATTAAAATTCTCATATTATTTCTTCTTGTTTTTTATTGAAGATTCCAGTGCGGATTTAATACGCAGGGCACGTGCAGTCATATCTGTGTGCGCAGCATCCTCGTTCCGTTCGATGCCTACTGGAGGCAAATATGCACCGCTCCCTAGAATGACCCCACCTCGACGAGCCACGTCTATTAACTGGCCATATAACTTTGGATATTTTTGAAGCCTATTATTCAGAAATGCACTAAGTTTCGGCCTCTTCAACACAAAAGAAATAAGACGTGACAGCGGCAACCAAAGAATTTCGATGGTCTTGCAAACAATACTATTTAATAAATGTCTTACCCAGAAACCTACGGATATGCAAAGACGCCCGCACCTTCGTACTGGCGCAGTTATACGCCAAGACAGGCTGTTCTTGACATCAGAGAAATTCTTTTCCGCCTTGGTAGCATGAATCCACCAGTTATGAGAATGGGTATTCAGCTCTTTTATTTTGGCCAGATTTTCTCGCATCCCATTTTCCGCAGCTATGGCGCGACGCTCATACTCGACAGCCTGGTCTTGCAAGAGGGAGAATTTTTCCTCCAGAGCTTTGAGATTTTCCTGAGCATTTAGAAGCTCAGTCTCCAGTCTTGAGTTCTCCGATTCAGCAACCAACCGCGCCTCCAGCATTTCTGGTGCATGCAAGCGGGCAGCCAGCAAATTCTCTATATCTTGAATTGCGCCTTTGAGAGAATTTATTTCTTTGGAGTGAGAAGCAGCCACATCCTGGGAAAAATCACGCGACTCACGAATACTGTCGAGATATTGCTGCCTTGTGTATTTTATGAATAATTTCTGCTGCTGCACGGCCTCTTCAATCGCCTCCATCCATACCTCCATTGGCGCTTTTTCGAAAATCTCATCCTCCTGATCCTTTTCAGAAAACTCCAACAAAGTTCTGTGCATATCGCAGAACGTCCACTTGTTCATAGGAATATTCCAGAACGCGCGAATCCAAGACCGGTATGGATATGGTAATCTGAACGGACTTATGGCAATTGTCCGCAAGGGATCAGGCTCCTCTACATTCCCAGTGCTAACTTCATAAACAAATATCAGAAAGGAAAGGAATATGTTATTTGGCCATACACAATCCTGAGGTTTGGTCGATATCGATCCATAGTCGATTACATACGCTTTCTCTTTATCATCAACCATTACGTTCCAAGAACGAACGTCATCATGATAAAGACCATGGCTTTCGAATCGCACCAACTGCTCTAACACAGATAGAATTACCGCTTGGCGGTCAAAATCAACTCTTTCCCTAAGAAGGTCAAGCAGGAGGCGGCCATGAATACGCTCAGACAGCAGCCAACCTTCTTTTTCAGAACAGCCGAAGTCAAGCAACTCTGAAATATTGGCCTCGGAACGAAGAGCCTCTCTGACTTTTACTTCTTGCTCGTACTCTTGCCTATTACGCAAGCCAAGCCTGTGATCAAAACTCAAGAGCTTAAGAAAGTGATGATTCCCGTTAAAGTAACGCCGGCCCCCTTCATGTACCCCCTGAGCAAAGGCATGGGGATTTTCTGACCAGCTCTCAAAATACTCTGCTGTTTTTCCAAGAATCCAGCAGCGGTTGCTCGCGACGAAAAGAGGCCGAGGTATTGGCGCAAGATGAGTCGAATGTCGCGCAATCTCATGAACGAAAGCTACGGATTTGAGAAAAGAACGTGGATCTTCCGGTTGAGCCGCCGCCCAATATAGCGGCTCTTCGCGCAACGCTATTTCAACGACTAACACCCCTGCGCGAGAAGCAAGACGATCAAGAATGTCCTTTACAAAAATTTCGCCTTTTTCATAAGCAATATGATGAAAAACACTGAGCCCTAAGACCAAGTCATATTGATCCAGCTCGATATTTTCAATTACATTCTCGATTCTATTTTCTTCAAAACTCACATCCAATTGAGGATTTATCTCGGCCAAAGCTCGGCATAGGGTAATGTTTTTATCCAGGAAATCCACGCCATGTACACTTGCGCCCCACTGCGCGAGACTCAGGCTGAAAAACCCTTGCGCACAGCCAAGATCAAGGACCTTCACCTGGCGGCCAAGCAGGCCCTTCAAAGCGGTGTAGACATCAAAGATCTTATCCAATCTATCATGGCATGGTCGCGAAACGCCACTTGAAAGATCAGGATAGCCATAAATCGGCTGATACACCTCGGGAAGCTGAGATACTAGATACTCAATCATGTCTGGCAGTCTATTTTTGAGACCCAATGCAACTGAAAGATGCTTTTAAGTCCACGATCCCTGAAAGCGGAAAATCTCGTCCAACATGGATCATTACCGAATCATAGCGCCGATCAATCGGTCTAAGCTCTTGAAGAGGATTACCAGACGAGACTCCGAACGAGATCAAATAATAGCCCTCATTCAAATTAATAGGCATGGTGAACTTGAATAACTTTGTATCACCAGCAACTACAGGAATTTCTTCAGCGCTCCCAGACGCGATGAAGGAATTCGTGCCATAGACGAATATACCTTCCAGAGTTTTTATCAAAAATCCCGGAACCACATTTTCGAAGTCTTCTTCAAATTTGACTTTGAAATAGAATTCAGCTGCGGCATTGCCCTCGATTGTTGAAGGAAATTCTTTTCTACCTGAAACGAAAATATAATCGATGATACTGGCCCCGCCATGGCCCCAGCGATGCTCGTTTGCGTGGTAGCCAGGACGCGTTTGAAAAACATCCTTGTCTCCAGACAATATCTCTTTTTTAACAGAATCCTCTACCTCATTCCCATTTTTTTCTTTATTTTTCTTCCCAAAAAGCTCATCCAGATATTCATTGGTTACGGAGCGTGCAGTGCCATCTCTCTTCACTCTTCCATCTTTAAGAAGAATAGCCCTATCGCAATGCTTCACCAAGTCTCCCGGGCTGTGCGATACCAACAATAGAGTCATTCCCTGCTCTTTGTATTCCGCAATCCGCTGGTAGCACTTTGCTTGGAAATATGCATCTCCCACGGAAAGGGCTTCATCAACGATCAGCAAATCCGGTCTTACTGCCGTGGCGACGCTGAACGCAAGACGCATTTGCATGCCACTGGAGTAGGTGCGAACAGGACGCTCTATGTAATCGCCGATTTCAGCAAAGGCTTCAATCTCTGGCATGCATTCCGCAATTTCCTCAGAACGTAACCCCAGCAACTGGCCAGCCATGTAGACGTTTTGGCGACCCGTGAAGTCCGGATGGAATCCCATGCCCAGCTCAAGCAATGCAGCCACTCGTCCATTGACTTCAACACTGCCGCTGGTTGGCTGCGTCGTCCCCGTGATAATTTTCAGCAGGGTGCTCTTGCCGGCACCATTCACTCCAACGATGCCAACAGACTCGCCTTGTTTCACGACGATATCGATATCTCGTAGAACCCAAGTCTTTTCATGTCCAGACATGCCGGTCAGCCATTCACGTATCCGAGACCATTTCCCCTTGTATCGCTTGTAAGCTTTGCTGACCCCAGATATAACAAGGGTATTCATTAGAGTTCATCCACCAGTTCACCAACCCGATTCAGAAAGAACTTCGCGCCCATGAAGATAAAGATCATGGTCAGTCCACACAAGGGAAGCAAAGAGCCGAAATCCGGAGTGGTTTTGTCTAGAAATATTTGCTGATAAGCAGCAATCAGAGGATGCATGGGATTGAAGCGCATTGCATCGCGCACCTGCTGCGGAAGGGCTGGCAATGTGTAAACAATAGGTGTCAACCAAAACCAAAACTGAAGAACCACTCCCGTAAGCTGCCCTACATCCCTGAAGAACACGTTAAGAGTCCCCAGAAGCACACCCAATCCCAACGTGAAGAGAAGCTGCAAGGCAAGCAAGGGAATCAATGCGAGAAGAGACCATCCAGGCCAATGGCCAATGATTGCAAGAAATACCAGATATAGAAAGAAAACGATACCAAAATTAATCAGCGACGAAATGGTAACGATGACAGGGAGGCAGATGCGGGGGAAATTTGACTTTTTTATCAAATTTCCATGTTCCAAAAATACGCTATTCAAGCGCATCAGCATTTCCGAGAACAGTCCCCAAGTCGTAACACCTGCACAGAGATAAATACTGAAAGCAAAGGGCATCTGCTCATGCCCGGGAAGCGTTGGACGCATGAGCTGACCAAACACCACGGTATAGATGATGATCATGGTCAGTGGATTGGCCACTGACCAGAATGCTCCCAGCAGCGATTCGCGGTATTTCCCATGAAATTCCCGCATGACGCTGCTCCATACAAAGCCGCGATACGCCCATAGGGCACGTAGCATGGCAAGACCTGGCATGCTCAATTACTCTCCAATGCGGTCGCTACACGGCCATAGGTATCCTCGAATCGAACAATGTCGTCTTCCCCCAAATAACTGCCCGACTGGACTTCGATGATCTCGAGAGGAACCTTGCCGGGATTGGCCAGGCGATGCGTATGCCCCAGGGGGATGAAGGTGGACTCGTTTTCCGCCAGCAGGAAGGTCTTGTCGCCATTGGTGACTTCGGCCGTACCTTTGACCACCACCCAGTGCTCAGCCCGGTGATGGTGCATCTGCAAGCTGAGCTGCGCACCCGGGTTGACCACAATGCGCTTGACCTGAAAGCGCTCGCCGCTGTCGATGCTGTCGTACCAGCCCCAGGGACGGTGTACCTTGCGGTGCGAGGAGGCCAGCTTGCGCTTTTGCGCCTTCAACTCGGCCACGATCTTCTTGACATCCTGTGTACGGCGCTTGTCCGCGACCAAGATCGCATCCGCCGTTTCAACCACCACAATGTTGTCGACTCCTACCGTGGCCACGAGGCAGGTTTCGGAGAACAGCAGGCTGTTCTGGGTGTCGACCGCCAATGTCTGGCCGGAGTGGGCATTGCCTTGTGCATCGCGCGGCAAGACGTCCCAGAGTGCATCCCAGGCCCCAAGGTCGGACCAGCCGGCGTCCAGCGGTACCACGCAGGCGGGAATTTCCAGTTCTCGATTGCCGGGCAGGTGCTCCATGACGGCGTAGTCGATCGATTCAGCTGGGCAACTGGCGAAGATTTCGCTGTGGGGACGGATGAAGTCCAGATCCTGGCTGCTTTTTTCGATGGCAGCCTGGCAGGCCTGCAGCATCTGCGGCTGCAAGGCGGCCATGGCCTTGAGCCACTGGTCCGCGCGGACCATGAACAGTCCGCTATTCCACAGGTAGTTGCCGCTTTCAAGGTAGGTTTGTGCCACCTCCAGGCTGGGCTTCTCAGCAAAGCTCTTGATGGCAAAGGCTGCGTGGCCTTCAATCGCCTGAGCCTTCTGGATGTAGCCGTAACCCGTTTCCGGTCGATTGGCCACGATGCCGAAGGTCACCATGGCCCCGTCCTTGGCCAGTTGCCAGGCTGTCTGCACAGCTTCATGCAACTGGGTCAGATTGTTCATCACATGATCAGCGGGCATTGCGAGCATTACCGCGTGCGGCTCTGCCACAAGGGCGGCAAGCGTCAACGCAGGAGCCGTATTGCGGCCCACAGGCTCCAGCACCAGCCTGGCTCCTTCGATACCTGCTTCATGCAACTGTTGAGCAGCCAGAAAGCGATGCTCGCCATTGCAGATCACGATAGGAGGGACCTTCGGGATATGGGAGGCCACACCATCCAATCGCTTCGCTGTGTCTTGCAGCATGGATACCCCGTCCCCGCTAAGTGCCAGGAACTGCTTTGGATAGGTTTCACGCGAGAGCGGCCACAACCGGGTGCCGGAGCCCCCACACAAAATAACGGGAAGCAGAGGAGAGGTCATGAGGACGAGGAGTCAGAAGAAGCGTGACGAAGATTTTCAGCATCGGCCTCCAGCATTGCCAACCGCTGGTTCAGCCGCCGCACATCGCGCTCGATGCGGGTGTTGACCATGTCGGCATGCAAGGCCTTGATGAGCAGGACGATGCTGGCCAGCAGCAGCAGCATGGCCGGTGGATAGCTGATGCCCAGCACCGCTGCCAGGCGGTTGATCATCCCGGGCCAGACGCCCAGCACGACGGCAGCCACGGCAACGACCACCCAGAACAGGCCGTGCATGAGGTAGAGATGGTCGCGCCGGATCAGGTAGAGGATCAGCGCGGCCAACCCTATGCCCATGAAAGTCGTTGTTACCTGAAGGGAAGCCATATTGATAATCAAAAGCTACCGAATGAACGCATTCGGTTGATGCAGGGCACGCCCGAAACCAGCGCTATTGCCGTATGAAACGGTCCAAACCACCCAGGGAATACGTAAAACCTCCCATTGTAGGTTCCGCATCATGTTCCGAAGTCGCTTCCCCTTCTCGTTTCGCCCTGGCCTTGACAGGGATGTGGCGCCGTATTTCACAGCTCCTGCAGAAGCGGCAGGATCAAGCCTTGGTGACAGACGAGGTTCCTGCAGCACTACACTGAAGCATTGACCTGATGCACCTGCCACGCACTGTTGCTTGCGTGCACCCTCATATATATGCCATCTGCCACCACCCAGCTCCTGGTCATCGACCCTCAGAACGACTTCTGCGATCTGCCTGAGGACTGGTGTCCTGGCCGGCAACGTCCCAGCCTTCCCGTGGCGGGCGCCCATGCCGACATGCAGCGGCTTGCCGGCTGGATACGGCGCGAGGGGGCGAAGGTGGACGCCATCACGGTGACGCTGGACTCGCACCAGCGCTACGACATCGCCCACCCCGCCTTCTGGCAGCAGGGCGATGGCAGCGAGGTAGTGCCGTTCACCCCTATCACGGCGGCGCAGGTGCGGGCGGGGGTGTTCCGGCCGCGCAACGCCGAGGCGCTGCAGCGCAGCCTGGAATATCTGGATGCACTCGAAGCCAACAGCCGCTACACGCTGATGGTCTGGCCCGTGCACTGCGAGGTGGGCAACTGGGGCCACGGTATCCACGCCGATGTGCTGGCGGCCTGCGGCGACTGGCAGCAGCAGCGCCAGCGCGCCGTGTACAACGTTTTCAAGGGGCTCAATCCCTGGACCGAGCATTACAGCGCCCTGCAGGCCGAGGTGCCGGACCCTGCCGATCCGGCGACCTTGCTGAACACCGGCTTGCTGGAGCGGCTGGGCCAGGCAGACATGCTGGTGGTCGCGGGCGAGGCGAGCAGTCACTGCGTGCGCTCCACGGTCGAGCATCTGGTCGAGCACCTTCCCCATCCTGAGCGCATCGTGCTGATGCACGACGCCATGAGCCCGGTGCCGGGCTTCGAGTCTGCGCACCATGATTTCCTGGCAGCCATGCAGGCCCGCGGATTGCGGCTGGCCTCAAGCCAAGAACTCCATCTGTAGGGGCCAGACCGCCCTCCCGCGCGCAGCCCCCCTTTCCTGTTTCCCCAGCATCGCACCATGGCTCCCATCATCACCAGCCTGCTCGACACCGATCTCTACAAATTCACGATGTGGCAGGCCATGCTGCACCGCAATCCCCAGACCGAGGCCGAGTACGAATTCGTCTGCCGCACGAAGACGGCCTTCCCGCTGGCCGAGCTGCTGCCCGAGGTGGAGCGCGAGCTGGACGCCCTGTGCGCGCTGCGCTTCACGCCCGAAGACCTGGCCTACCTGGGCGGGCTCCGCTTCATGAAGAGCGACTTCATCGACTTTCTGCGCATCTTCCAGTTCCAGCGCGCCTTCATCCGCGCCTGGGCTGATGGCGACACCCTGCACATCGAGGCCAAAGGCCCCCAGGTCCATGTGATGGGCTTCGAGATCTATGTGCTGGCCATCGTCAACGAGCTGTATTTCCGGCGCTTCGACGCCGAGGCGGCGCTGGCCGAAGGCCGCAGGCGCCTGGCCGGCAAGATCGAGCGCCTGCGCCACCTGGCCTGCGAGGCCAGGCTGCGCAATCCCTTCGAGCTGTTCGACTTCGGCGTGCGCCGGCGCTTCTCGGGCGCCTGGCAGCGCGAGGTGGTCCAGGCCTTTGCCACGCAGACGGCGCAGTGGTTCAAGGGAACGTCCAACGTGCTGCTGGCGCGCGACTTCGGCATCGTGCCCATCGGCACCATGGCCCATGAGTACCTGCAGAGCTACCAGGCCCAGGGCGTGCGCCTGCGCGACTTCCAGATCGCCGCGCTGGAGGACTGGGTGCAGGAGTACCGGGGCGACCTGGGCGTGGCCCTGACCGACACCGTGGGCATGGATGCCTTCCTGGCCGATTTCGACATGTACTTCGCCAAGCTCTTCGACGGGCTGCGCCACGACTCGGGCGACCCGTATGCCTGGGGCGAGAAGGCCATCGCCCACTACCAGAAGCTGCGCATAGACCCCCAGGCCAAGCGCCTGGTGTTCTCCGACGGGCTGGACCTGGACACGGCCCTGGCCCTGTACCAGCGCTTTGCCGACCGCATACAGCTGGGCTTCGGCATCGGCACGCGGCTGACCAACGACATGGGGCTGGAGACCATCAACATCGTGATGAAGCTCACCCATGCCAACGGCCAGCCCGTGGCCAAGATCTCGGACTCGCCGGGCAAGACGCTGTGCAACGACGAAACCTATCTGGCCTATCTGCGCCAGGTCTTCGGCCTGGCCCAGCCCGTCGCCGTCTGACAACGCCTGACACCGCCAAGGCTCCATTCATGCTGCGCATCACCATTGCCCAACTCAACCCCACCGTCGGCGACATCGCCGGCAACGTGGCCCGCATGGCCGAGGCCGCTGCCCGCGCCGCGCACGCGCAGGCCGACCTGCTGGTCTTTCCCGAGCTGTCGCTGTGCGGCTACTACCCTGGCGACCTGCTGGACGAGCCCGCCTTTCGCGAGCGCCTGGAGCAAGGCTTGCAGCAGCTGCTGCAGGCCACGCGCCAGTGGCCGCAATTGCACTGGGTCATCGGCGCACCCACGCGCGCCAGCGGGCCCGGCAAGCCGCTGCACAACAGCCTGCTGGTGCTCAAGGACGGCGCCGTGCGCCTGCGCTACGACAAGCAGCTGCTGCCCACCTACAACATCTTCGACGAACGCCGCCACTTCGAGCCCGGCCCCGACGCAGCCAAGGTGCTGCGCATAGGCCAGGCCCAGGTGGGCTTTCTGGTGTGCGAGGACGGCTGGAACGACGCCGGTGCCGACTACGCCACCAACCCCTTCGCGCGCATGGCCGACGCCGCGCCCGACCTGGTGGTCAGCATCAACGCCAGCCCCAGCCACCTGGGCAAGCGCGAGCAGCGCCACGAGATCTTCGGCCAGGCGGCCACGCGCCACGGCCTGCCCATCCTCTACGTGAATCAGATCGGCGGCCAGGACCAGATCGTGTTCGACGGCGCCTCGTTCGCGGTGGAGCCCGGGCGCGGCGTGGTCTTCGAGGCCGAGCGCTTTGTCGAAGACCTGCGCACGCTGCAGTTCGACGACGGACGCTTCCTCGACGCAGCCGGCCAGCCCTGCATGAGCGTGCCGGCCGAAGGCCTGCCCACCATGGAGTTCTACCGCCGCCAGATCGTGCTGGGCCTGCGCGACTATGCGCGCCGCTGCGGCTTCACGCGCGCCGTCGTCGGCAGCTCGGGCGGCATCGACAGCGCGCTGACCCTGGCCCTGGCGGCCGAGGCCCTGGGCGCGGACAACGTGGTGGCCGTCACCATGCCCTCGCGCTTTTCGTCGAGCGGCTCGGTCGATGACTCGGTGGAACTGTGCCGCAACCTGGGCATCACGCTGCATGAGCACCCGATCCGCGAGCTGGTCGACGGCTATGCGCGCCAGTTCGAGTCCAGCTTCGGCCAGCCGCTGCAGGGCCTGCCGCTGGAGAACCTGCAGGCACGCATCCGCGGCACCACGCTGATGGAGTACTCCAACGCCTTCGGCCACCTGCTGCTGACCACGGGCAACAAGTCCGAGATCTCGGTGGGCTACTGCACGCTGTATGGCGACACCAACGGCGGCCTGGGCCTGCTGGGCGATCTGTACAAGACCGAGGTTTTCGAGCTGTCGCGCCACATCAACCACAGTGCGGGCCGCGAGCTGATTCCCCAGGCCATCATCGACAAGCCGCCGTCGGCCGAGCTGGCGCCCGACCAGAAGGACGAGGACAGCCTGCCGCCCTATGCGGTGCTGGACGAAATCCTCAAATACGCCATCGAGGGCCGGCACCTGTCCACCACCGAATACGGCACGGCCGAGCGTTTTGTGACCCAGTTGCTGGGCCAGCCCGGCGGTGCCGAGCTGGTTGACCGCGTCAAGCGCATGATCTTCCGCAGCGAGTACAAGCGCCGGCAGGCCCCGCCCATACTGCGCGTGCGCCCGCGCGCCTTCGGTACCGGGCGCCAGATGCCCATTGCCGCCCACTACGAATGAAGCCAGAGTGAAGCCACCGAGCCTGTTTATGCAAGAGACTGCCGCCATGGACGCCCCCACCGAAACCCCGGCCACCAGCGAGCGCGTGCACACCGCCGTGCTGATCGGGCGCTTCCAGCCGCTGCACAACGGCCACATGGCACTGCTGCGTGCGGCGCTGGAGCGTGCCGAGCAGATCGTCGTCGTGCTGGGCAGCGCCTGGCAGGCGCCCAATCCCAAGAACCCCTTCAGCTGGCAGGAACGCGCGCAGATGCTGCGCGAGGCGCTGCCGCCCGCGGACGCGGCCCGCCTGCACTGCGTGCCCGTGCGCGACTACTACAACGAGCCGCTGTGGGTACAGGCCGTGCAGCAGGCCGTGCAGTCCTGCGTGCCCGAAGGCGCCAGCGTGGCCCTGGTCGGCCATTTCAAGGACGCGACCAGCGGCTACCTTGCGCGCTTTCCGCGATGGCAGCTGATCAGCCTGCCGCGCCTGGGCCAGTTCGACGCCACGCCGCTGCGCGACATCTACTTCGGCGAATCCGGCGTGGACTTCGAGGCCCTGGCCGCCCAGGTGCCGCCCGCCACCCTGCAGTTCCTGCGCCAATGGGCCACCACGCCCGTCCATGCGCAGATGTGCGAGGAATGGCGCATGCTGGCCCGGTACCGCCAGGCCTGGGCTGCGGCTCCCTACCCGCCCGTCTTCGTGACCGTGGACGCACTGCTGCGCTGCCGCGTGCCGCACGAAGGCGCGCAACAGGACCACATCCTGCTGATACGCCGCGGCCATGCCCCGGGCCTGGGCCTGTGGGCGCTGCCGGGCGGCTTCCTGGAGCCGCGCGACACGCTGTGGCAGTCCTGCCTGCGCGAGCTGCGTGAGGAGACCTGCTCCACGCTCAGCGAGGCCGACCTGCAGGCCGCCCTGCAGTCCGTGCAGGTCTTCGACCACCCCGACCGCAGCCTGCGCGGGCGCACCATCACCCATGTGCACTATCTGGACCTGGGCGTGCTGCCCTCGCTGCCGCCCGTGCAGGGCGGCGACGATGCGGCACTGGCGCGCTGGGTGGCCGTCTGCGACCTGCCCGCCATGGAAAGCGCGTTCTTCGAGGACCATTTCCAGATCCTGCGCCAGTTCCTGCCCCTTCCGGTGCAACAGCCCCTGGCGGACACGGGCGTGAAAATCGGCTAAAACCGGAGATTGCGGCGCCATCTTGCGCCGCAATACCGTTTTTCCGGGCTTCCCGTGTTCCCCCGCGATTGAATGACTACCACCCTACAGATCCGACCCGCCACCCCCGATGACGCCGAGCTCATCGTCCGCTTCGTGCGCGAACTCGCCGTCTATGAAAAAGCCGAGCATGAAGTCCTGGCCACGCCAGAGCATGTGAAGCGCACCCTGTTCAGCGACAACCCCGCCGTCTTCGGCCTGATCTGCCTGCATGGCGACCAGCCCGTGGGCTTTGCGGTCTACTTCTTCAATTACTCGACCTGGCAGGGCCGCCACGGCCTGTACCTCGAAGACCTCTACGTCACGCCCGAGGCGCGCGGCCTGGGCGCGGGCACGGCGCTGCTGCGCCGCCTGGCGCAGATCGCCGTCGAGAAGGACTGCGGCCGATTCGAGTGGAGCGTGCTCGACTGGAACCTGCCCTCCATCGAGTTCTACGACCGCCTGGGCGCCCTGCCCCAGACCGAGTGGATCCGCTACCGCGTGACCGGCGACACCCTGCTGGAGATGGCGCGCGAGCCGGGCTGAGGCCGGCCCCCTTTGTCTGCCTACTCGGGCTCCACGCCCTGGCGCACGGCCTGCTCGACCACCTCGCGCGTCAGCGTGGGCACGAAGGTCTCGATGAAGGCATAGGCATAGCCGCGCAGCCAGGCGCCCTTGCGCAGGCCCAGCCGCGTGGTGTTGACCTCGAACAGGTGGCCGGCGTCCAGCGTGCGCAGGCCCTGGTCGCGCTCGGCATCCAGCGCCACCGAGGCGACGATGCCCACGCCCATGTCCAGCTCCACATAGGTCTTGATCACGTCGGCGTCCATGGCCGTCAGCACCACGTCGGGCTCCAGGCCTTCGCGCGCAAAGGCCTCGTCGATGTGGGCGCGGCCCGTATAGCCCTGCTCGTAGGTGATGATGGGAAAGCGCGACAGCGCCTCCAGCGTCAGCGCCTGCTGTGACTGCAGCAGCGGGTGGCCGGGCGGCACGACCACGCCGTGCGTCCAGCGGTAGCAGGGCAGCGCGACCAGGCCTTCATAGCCGGCCAGCGCCTCGGTGGCCACGCCGATGTCGGCCTCGCCGCTGCGCAGCATCTGCGCCACCTGCTCGGGCGAGCCCTGGTGCAGGTGCAGGCGCACCTGCGGATAGCGCTGGCGGAAGTCGCGCACCACATGGGGCAGCGCATAGCGGGCCTGGGAGTGGGTGGCGGCAATCGACAGCCGGCCCTGCTCGCTGGCGCTGAAGTCGGCGCCCACGCGGCGCAGGTTGTCGGCCTCCAGCATCAGGCGCTCGACGATGGGCAGCAGCGCCTCGCCGGGCGGCGTCAGCCCGGTCAGCCGCTTGCCTGCGCGGATGAAGATCTCCACGCCCAGCTCTTCCTCCAGTTCGCGGATCTGCCGGCTCACGCCAGGCTGGGAGGTGTGCAGCGTGTGGGCCACCTCGGTCAGGCTGTAGCCGCGGCGCACGGTTTCGCGCACATAGCGCAGTTGCTGGAAGTTCATGGGCAAGGCTCCGCCCGGGGCCAGTGCGGCCCGGGCCTGTGGAAGGCAAAAGCAGGAAGGAAAGAGAGAGGGGGACGGCGAGAGGCTTCAGGCCGAACAGGCCACGGCCGGCTCGTCCGGGGCATCGGCCGCTGCCTCGCGGGGCAGCTCCAGCAGCTCGATCAGATTGCCTGCGGGGTCGCGCGCATAGCAGCGCCGGCCCTCGCTCACGGGCGCCACCTCCAGCGCCAGGCCGCCGTGCACCAGCAACTGCTGGCGCAGCGCATCCACGTCGCTGACCGTCAGCGCCAGGTGCACCAGGTTGCCCGCCGCGCGCTCGGTGCCGCCGGACTGCCCCTTGTAGGGCACCAGATCGATGCGCTGCCCGCCGGCCAGAAAGCTCAGGCCCGGACGCCCGGCAACGGTCAGGGCAGACAGGCCCAGCACTTCGCCATAAAAGCGCTCCATGGCCGCCTGGGCGCGCGCCGGGAAGGACAGCTGGACATGGTGGACGCCACAGACGATGGCCACGCCCGGCTTCATGGCAGTGCGGCCGGCAAGAGGGGAAGGCCAGGCGGGGCGTGTGGTGTGGGTCATCGAAGCGTCTCGGAAAAGAATCAGCAGCCCGAATGCTGCTGCAGGCCATTGTCGAGACAAGTCGAAAAAACTAAAAATAATAAAAATTCAGTCTGTTATTTCCAAATCATCTCAAGAGATCGAACGCCGGTGGTCGGCACGGCGCGCCAGCCATTCGCCGCCGAACTGCAGCACCGACACCAGGGCCACCAGGATGACGATGACCTCGAACATCACGCGCGTCTCATAGCGCTCGTAGCCGTAGCGGATGGCCATGTCGCCCAGGCCGCCCGCCCCCACGGCGCCCGCCATGGCCGAGGCATTGACCATGGCGATCACGCTCACGGTCATGCCGCCGATCAGGCCCGGCAGCGCCTCGGGCAGCAGCACCTGGCGCACGATCTGCGGGCGGCGCAGGCCCATGGCGCGAGCCGCCTCCACCAGACCGCCGTCCACTTCGCCCAGGCTCACCTGGGCGATGCGCGCAAAGAACGGAATCAGGTTGGCCGACAGCGGCACCACCGCCGCCCAGGTGCCCAGCGTGGTACCCACGATGGCGCGCGTTACCGGCAGCAAGGCCACCAGCAGGATGATGAAGGGAATGGCCCGGCCGATGTTCACCGCCGCCGACAGCCCCCGGTACAGGCGTGGCCTGGCATAGAGCCCGCCCGGCGCCGTGGTGTGCAGCACGATGGCCAGCGCCAGCCCGGCAACGATGGCGATCAGCGAGGACGCGCCCGCCATCAGCAGGGTTTCCAGAAAGGCCTGCAGGTATTTATCGAGCGGGGGCAGGGACATGGCCAAGCAGTTGCAGTGAATCGGCGCCCAGCGCCTGTTGAAGGGAAGACAGCGCGTCCGGCGAGAGCGGGGAGAGCGACGACGGCAGATCCTGCACCGGCACGCCCACCAGCAGGCGGCCCTGCGAACGCCCGCGCATGCAGTCCAGCCCGCCCTGCAGCAAGCGGGCACGCGGGCCCAGCACCTGAAGCTGCGCCAGCGGCAGGCCCTGCTGGCTGCCGCCGTCGGCCCATCCGATGGCCAGCACGGCGACGGCCTCCGGGCCATCGGCCGCTGCCACCAGTTCCAGGTCCGCCGCCAAGGCCTGCCGCAGCGGCCGCAGCAGCGCACGCGCCGCCTCCGAGCGCGGTGCCGCAAACAGCTGCCAGACCTCGCCGATCTCCTGCAGCCGGCCCTGGTCCAGCACCAGCACGCGGTCGCAGACCTCGCGGATCACGGCCATGTCGTGCGTGATGAGCACGATGGTCAGCCGCAGCTTGCGGTTGATCTCGCGCAGCAGCTCCAGGATGGACTGCGTGGTCTCGGGGTCCAGGGCCGAGGTGGCCTCGTCGCACAGCAGGATTTCGGGCTCGTGCACCAGCGCGCGCGCAATGCCCACGCGCTGCTTTTGCCCGCCCGAGAGCTGGGCCGGATAGGCGCCGCTCTTGTCCGCCAGCCCCACCAGGGCCAGCAGCTCGTCCACCCGCGCGCGCACGAGCGCGGGCCGCCAGCCCGCGGCCTGCAGCGGCAGGGCCACGTTCTCGTACACCGTGCGCGAGGACAGGAGGTTGAAGTGCTGGAAGATCATGCCGATGCGCCGGCGCAGCGCCACCAGCGCGTCCTCGTCCAGCGTGGCGACATCGGTGCCGTCCACCAGCACGCGGCCGCTGCTGGGCCGCTCCAGCGCATTGATGGTGCGCAGCAGCGTGGATTTGCCGGCGCCGCTGCGGCCGATGATGCCGAACACCTCGGCACGCGCCACCTCGAAGCTCAGCGCCTGCAGCGCGTGCACGGGCTCGCCCGCGCCCCTTCCCGTGCCCGTTCCCGGGTAGTGCTTGCGCACGCCCTCGAAGACGATGTGCGGCCGCTGCAGCGCATCGATTGCATGGGGCTCGCCGGCCGCCGCCTGTTCCACCTTCATTGCCTTACACGCCTCAGAAGGCCGGCAGCACCGAGCCCTGGTACCTGCTCACGATGAACTGGCGCACGGGCTCGGACTGGTAGGCGCGCAGCAGGGCCGCGACCCAGGGTGCAGCGCGGTCGCGCTCGTGCACGGCAATGATGTTCACGTAGGGATTGCGCTCGCGCCTTTCGACGGCAATGCCGTCGCGCGTGGCGATGAGCCCGGCCTGGTAGGCAAAGCTGTTGACGATGGCCGAGGCATCGAGATCGTCCAGCGAGCGCGCCAGCACCACCGAGGCTGCCTCCACCAGCTGCACCTTCTTCTGGTAGCTGGCGATGTCGGCCAGGCCCGCCGTGCCCTTGAAGGGGTCGAAGCCCTCGCGAAGCTTCAGGATGCCCTGGTCCTGCAGCACCACCAGCGCGCGCGTCTGGTTGCTGGGATCGTTGGGAATGCCCAGGCGCGCGCCAGCGGGCAGGTCGGCCAGGCGTTTGTGCTTTTTCGAATAGAAGGCGATGGGCGAGATGTAGGTATCGCCGGCCGCCACCAGCCGGTAGCCGCGCTGCTGGTTCTGGTCGCGCAGGAACGGCACATGCTGGAAGGAGTTGGCCTCGATGTCGCCGTTGTTCAGCGCCTCGTTGGGGCTGGCCGCGCCGCTGATGACCACGGGCTTGACCTGCAGCCCCTGCTCGCGCGCCACGCGGGTCACCACCTCCCAGATTTCCTCGTCCACGCCGCCGCGCACGCCCACGCGCAGCGGGCCGGCCTGCGCGGCCCGGATGGCGCCTGACATCGCCGCCACCGAGGCCCCCGCCGCCAGTCCCCGCAGAAATACTCGCTTGTCCATCGCACAGTCCTTTCAAGAATCAACAGGCACCGATCAACAGGCACCGATCAACAGCAATCGATCAATAGGCACCAGGGTGCAACTCACGGCCGGCCGCGCGGGCCTGGGCCTGCAGGCGGGCGAAATGCTCGGGATAGAAGCGCTCGGCCACATCCAGGTGGGAGCGCACGCGGCCCTTGAGCGCGTTCTCGCCCACATGGCTGAACAGCGGGTTGTCCGGGTCGCTCTGCGGCCCCGTGGCCAGCACGGCCAGCTCGGGCGGCAGGGTCAGCAGCGGCACCTGGCCCAGGTCCAGGCGCGGCGCCAGGAAGTAGGCGATGGAGTAGCGCTGCACGCCCGCGCGCGGCACCAGCACGCGATGCACGTTGGCGCGCAGATAGCCGTTGGTGGCCAGCTCCAGCATCTCGCCGATGTTGATGACGAAGGCCCCGTCGCGCGGCGGCACATCGACCCAGCCGGCCGGCGTCTCCACCTGCAGCCCGCCCACCTCGTCCTGCAGCAGCAGGGTCAGCAGGCCGCCGTCCTTGTGCGCGCCCACGCCCTGGCCTGCTGCGCCCAGCTCGCTGCCCGGGTAGTGGATGATCTTGATGCGGTGCGCAGGCAGGCCGCTGACCAGGGCGTCCAGCGCGCCCTCGGGCAGCTGCAGCGCGGCCACGAAGTGGCGCAGCAGCTCCAGCGCCACGCCATGCGCTGCCGCCTGCCAGGCCAGCACCTCCTCGCGGAACCCGGGCAGGGCCTGCGGCCACTGGTTGGGGCCTTGCAGCCCCTTCCAGTCCGGTACGCCGGGGCCTGCGGGAATCTCGGGCGATTCCTCGCCCAGATCGATCTGCTCGCGCTGGTCGGGCCGCTGGCGCGTGATCTCCATGCCCACGGCCGTATAGCCCCGGAAGTGCCGCGTGTTGGCAATGGCCAGCGCCTGCTTGTCCGCCAGCGGCTGCGCAAAGAATTCGCGCGCGCGCCGCTGTATGCCCTGCCATGCCTGCCGGCCTATGCCGTGCCCTTCCAGGTAGAAGAAGCCGGTGTCGCGTGCCGTGCGCGCCAGCTGGCGCAGCGCCTGGGCCTGCGTGGCCGGGTCGCGCAGGGCCTGCAGATCGATGACGGGCAGGGCCGGGGTTGCCGCTGTGGCGGCGGGCGCTTCGAGGGTGGAGGCTGTCAAGGTGCTCATGCTGTGCTGCCAGGGAAGTGGGAAGGAAGGGGCGCTCAGGCCGCCAGGCGCTGATAGCGGTCTTGCTCGCGGTCTTGCTCGCGGTCTTGTTCGCGTTCGGCAGCCAACACCGCATGGCCCTGCGCCTGCTCCAGCGCCTGCGCCAGGTCGGCCAGCAGGTCCTGCGGGTGCTCTATGCCGATGGACAGGCGCACCAGCCCAGGGGCAATGCCCACGCGCGCCAGTTCCTCGTCGCTGAGCAGGCTGTGCGTGGTCTCGGCAGGAATGGCGGCCAGCGACTTGCTGTCGCCGATGTTGACCAGGCGCAGGAACAGGCGCAGCGCGTCATAGAAGGCGCGCGCCGCCTGCCGGCCGCCGCGCAGCTCGAAGCCCAGCAGCGCCGGCACATGCCCGCCGCGCAGCTGGCGCAGGGCCAGCGCGTGGTCGGCGTGGCCGCTCTGGCTGGCGTGGTGTATGCGCTCCACCAGAGGATGAGCCTGCAGGAAATCGATCACGGCCAGCGTGTTGCGGCTGGCGCGCTCCTGGCGCAGGCCCAGCGTCTCCAGTCCCTGCAGCAGCAGGAAGGCGCTGTGCGGCGCCAGCGCCGCGCCGCAGTTGCGCAGCAGCACGGCACGGGCCCGCGCGATGAAGGCGCGGTCGGGAAATTTCTCGGTGAAGACAAAGCCCTGGTAGGCCGGCTCGGGCGCGCTGAACTGCGGGTAGCGCCCCGCGTGCGCCACCCAGTCGAAGCGGCCGCTGTCCACGATCAGCCCGCCCAGCACATTGCCGTGTCCGCCGATGGCTTTGGTGGCCGAATGCACGACGATGTCGGCGCCCCAGTCGAAGGGCCGCAGCAGCAGCGGCGAAGCCACGGTGTTGTCCACCACCAGGGCCACGCCCGCCGCATGGCTGATATCGGCCAGCTGGCGCAGGTCGGCAATGCCGCCCGATGGATTGCCCACGGACTCCACGAACACGGCCTTGGTGCGCGGCCCTATCGCCCGGCGCAACGCCTGGAAATCATCCTTGGCCACGGCCGTGCTCTGCACACCGCGCGAGGCCAGCACATGGGCGATGAAGTTGTGCGTGCCGCCATACAGCTGCGAGGCCACGACCACATGGTCGCCCGCACTGGCCAGCGTGGCCAGCGCCACGTCGATGGCGGCCATGCCCGAGGCCAGGGCCAGCGCGGCCACGCCGCCTTCAAGAGCCGCAATGCGCTGCTCCAGCACCGCCAGCGTGGGGTTGGCCGTGCGCGAGTACACATCGCCCTCCTCCACCAGGCCGAACAGGTTGGCGCCGTGCTGGGCACTGTCGAACACGAAGGAGGTGCTCTGGTAGATGGGCACGGCCGCGCTGCGCTGCTGCTCTCGCCCCCGGTAGCCGGCGTGCAAGGCCTGGGTGTCCTGCTGCCACAGCGCATCGCTGGCTGCGTCGTGCGGGGCGGACTCGGTGCCGGTCGCTGAGGTCATGCATGGACTCCGTATGAGTGGTCGATGCAGCCCATTATTCGAAGCCCGCGCCCTGCGCACTACGAAGAAAAACGCGTTCGCTTATTCGGTTTGCGCATGTCGCCGGGCCGCGCCCTTCCTAGTTGCCACGCACATATGGATGCGCGTTTTGCGTCGTTGGAAACACGGCACTCAGCGGACAGCATCGGCAGTCCCGAAACTGCTTTGGAGGGAGTTCCATGACCCGCAAGACCCAGACCGAGATCGACAGGACCCAGGACAGCCGCTGCGCCCATGGCGCCGATTGCGGTGCTTTCGGGGCGCTCGATGCTCCCGAGGCGACCGAGCCCTCGCTCTCGCGCCGCACCCTGATCCGCGCCGGCGCCGCAGCCGGCGCGCTGGGATCGGCCGCCTGGTTCAGCGGCCGCGCCGGGGCGCAGCCGCGCCAGAAGATCACCTTTGCCTGGAGCCAGGCCAGCTTCTGCCATTCGCCCATTCCCGTGGCGCTGGAGCGCGGCTTCTTCGAGCGCAACGGCCTGGATGTGGAACTGCTGAACTGGGGCGGCTCAGCCGACCAGTTGCTGGAGGCGCTGGCCACGGGCAAGGCCGATGCGGGCGCGGGCCTGATCCACCGCTGGATCAAGCCGCTGGAGGCGGGGCTGGACGTCAAGCTCATCGGCAGCGTGCACGGCGGCTGCCTGCGCCTGGTGGGCCTGAAGTCGGCCGGCGTCACGCTGGACCCCAGGACGCTCAAGGGCAAGACCATCGGCGTGGCCGATCTCAACAGCCCGGCCAAGCAGTTCTATTCCATCCACCTGGCCAAGCGCGGCCTGGATGTGGACAAGGACATCGAATGGCGCGTCTACCCGGCCGACCTGCTGGATGTGGCCGCCAAGAAGGGCGAGATCCAGGCCATTGCCGACGGCGACCCGAATCTCTACCTGATCGAAAAGCGCAACCCCGGCACCTTCCTCGAACTGGGCAACAGCGCCAAGAACGAGTACGCCGAAAGCATTTGCTGCGTGATCGGCGCAGGCGCAAAGTTCGCCCGGGCCAACAAGCCCGCAGCGGCCAGCGTGGTGCGCGCGCTGACCCAGGCCTCGGACTACATCGCCGAGAACCCCAACGAAACGGCGAAGATCTTTGCCAAGTACTCGCCAAAGGTGCCCGTCGAGGACCTGCAGCGCCTGCTGGCCGAGCTGACCTTCAAGCACCATCCGCACGGCAAGCCGCTGCGCGACGAGGTCCAGGCCTTTGCGGCCGACTTCCGCACGGCCGGCGTGCTCAAGAAGCAGACCGACCCTGGCCGCTTTGCCAGCCACATCACGCTGGACGTCCTCGCATGAGCACCGCAAGACCACGCTGGCGCCTGGGCGCCACGGATGCCGCACCCGGCCTGGAACGGGAACAGGCGCAGGGCACGCGCAAGGCAGGCCCCTGGCGCACCGGCCTGCTGGCCGCCGCCGCCTGGGCCGGCCTGGGCATGCTGACCCTGCTGTGGCCCAACAAGGAGATCGGCTTCAGCGAATGGGCATTCACGCAGGAATTCGGCATTGCCGCCCTGGTCGTGGCCCTTTTGCTGCTGGCCTCGGCCGCGCTGCCTGTGCGACCCGTACGGGCAGCACGGCGCATCGACCGCTGGCTGCGCCCGGCCGGTGCCTGGCTGGTGGCCGCGCCGCTGCTGCTGGCGCTGTGGGAGACACTGACGGCCAAGCTCGGCGCGCTGCCGCCGCCGTTCTTCGCGCCACCGCAAAGCCTGATCGACGTGGTCCATGAGGACTGGCAGCGCCTGGGCCTGTCCACGCTGTACTCGCTGCGGCTGCTGCTCAACGGCATCGTGTTCGGCGCGGTGATCGGGTTTCTCACGGGCGTGTGGATAGGCTGGTCGCGCATCGCGGGCTACTGGGTGCATCCGCTGCTGCGCTTCCTGGGGCCGGTGCCGGCCTCGGCCCTGCTGCCGCTGGCCTTTTTCTTCGCGCCGTCGAGCTACTCGGCAGCCGTGTTCCTGGTGGCGCTGGCCACGTTCTTTCCGGTGGCCGTGCTGACCTGGTCGGGCGTGGCATCGGTCAGCAAGAGCTACTACGACGTGGCGCGCACGCTGGGCGCATCGCCCTGGTTCCTGGTGCTGCGCGTGGCCATCCCGGCCGCCCTGCCCCAGGTCTTCGTGGGCCTGTTCATGGGGCTGGGCGCCTCGTTCTCGGTGCTGATCACGGCCGAGATGATGGGCGTGAAGGCCGGCCTGGGCTGGTATCTGCAGTGGGCCCAGGGCTGGGCAGCCTACGCCAACATGTACACGGCGCTGCTGGTCATGGCCGTGCTGTGCTCGGGCCTGATCACGCTGCTGTTCACCGTGCGCGACCGCACGCTGTCGTGGCAGAAGGGAACCGTCAAATGGTGATTGCCGCAGAACACGCCGCCAACGCCGCAGCCACGCCCGCCATCGCCGGGGCGGCCCTAGCCGGCGCGGCCATCGATGTGCAGGCCGTCAGCCACTGGTTCGGCCAGGGGCAGGGCGCGCTGCAGGTGCTCGACGAGGTCAGCCTGCAGGTGCGGCCTGGCGAGTTCGTCGCCCTGCTGGGTCCCAGCGGCTGCGGCAAGTCCACGCTGCTGCGCCTGGTGGCCGGGCTGGACGCGCCCACGGCAGGCGCCGTGGCGCAGGACGGCACGGCCATCACCGAGCCCGATCCCTCGCGCATCGTCGTCTTCCAGGACCCCACGCTGTTTCCCTGGCGCACGGTGCGCGGCAACGTGGCCCTGGGCCTGCAGGCACGCGGCCTGCTGGACAGCCAGGCCCACCGCATCGACGAGGCCCTGCGCCTGGTGGGGCTGGAGGATTTCGCGGACAGCCATCCCCACCAGCTGTCGGGCGGCATGGCCCAGCGCGCAGCCCTGGCGCGCGCCCTGGTCAACGACCCGCGCCTGCTGATCCTGGACGAGCCGCTGGGCAAGCTCGACTCGCTGACGCGGCTGGCCATGCAAAGCGAAATCCTCAAGATCTGGCAGCGCGCAGGCTTTTCCGTGCTGCTGGTCACCCACGATGTGGAAGAGGCCCTCTTCCTGGCCCACCGCGTGCTGGTCTTCAGCCAGCGGCCCGCCCGCATCGTGGCCGAGATCGATGTGGACCTGCCCTACCCGCGCCAGCGCGGCCACGCCCGCCTGTCCGAGCTGCGCCACGAGGCCCTGCGCCACCTGGGCCTGGACCAGACCTGGTAGCGCCCGCCTCCGATGCAACGCAGCGACTCCCCCGATTGGCTCAACCCCTTGATCGGCGCCATGCAGCAGGCCCAGGTCGGCCTGCTGCAGCTGCTGCACGGCCTGGGCCTGGCCGGCACGGTGGATGGGCAGCCCGCCTGGCCGTGGGCCGTGCGCCTGTCCGGCGAAAACCTGCTGATCGACCTGGGCCAGGCCCGGGGCCTGATGTGGTCGCTGGCGGCCGTGGCCACCGCCATCGTTTTGCTGGTGCTGGCCCTGGCGCTGGCCCTGGTTCTGCGCCGCATCCGCCTGCCGGCCCTGGTGCTGACCGCGCTGGCCGCGCTCGCCCTGCTGCTGGCCCCCTGGCCGCGTGCCGACCTGATCCTGGTGCCCGCGCATGCCACCAGCTTCCATGCCTCGCCCACGGGCTTCAGCGCGGAGAGCATTGCGCGCGGCAGCGCCGCCTATGCCCAGCACTGCACGGCCTGCCACGGTGCCGATGGCCGGGGCCACGGCCCGCTGGCCGCCAGCCAGCCGGTCTGGCCCCCCAACTTCACCAGCCCGCTGCTGTGGCGCCGCGCCGATGGGGAATTGCTCTGGGCCATCCTTCATGACCGCCGCCCCGTGGAGTCTGGCGACGGCGCACGGGCACACGGCCAGGCCGACCGGCTGTCCAGCGACGAAGCCTGGGCCCTGATCGACTTCATGAAGGCCCGCGCCGCAGGCCAGATGCTGCAGATCGCCGGCAACTGGCCCTATCCCGTGGGCCTTCCCGACATGGCCGTGCAGTGCGCAGGCCAGCCCGCACGCCGCCTGAGCACCTGGCAAAGCCGCCAGCAGCGGCTGAGGGTGGTGGCAGGCAGCGGCCCGGTGCAGGAAGACCCGCGCCTGGTCAGCCTGCAGCTGTCACCCGATGGCGGCAACCGCGCCGCCAGCGCCCTGGACTGCACCGTCAGCGACCCGCGCGCCTGGCAGGCCATGGCCCTGCTCAGCGGCTCGGAGCAGCTGCAGGGCATGCAATGGCTGGGCGACCGCAGCGGCTGGCTGCGCGCGCTATCGCGTCCGGGCGCCCAGGGCTGGTCGGAGGACGACCTGGTCTGCCGCACGGACACGCCCGCGAGGACGACGGTCGAGGCGACGACGGCCGCTGCGGCAACCGCCGGCCCGTCCGATGGCTCATCCGATGGCCTCGGGGCCCTGATCGCTCGCATGGATGCCGAGCCCGTGCGGTTCATCAAGGGTGGGTTTGTGCACTGAGGGATCAGGCATCCGCCGCCATGAGGCTGGCATAGGCGCCCTGGCGCGCGAGCAGCTCCCGGTGGGTGCCCTGCTCCACGATGCGGCCGCCCTCCAGCATAGCCACGCGGTCAGCGCGGGCCAGCATGGCGGGCCGGTGGGCGATGAGCAGCACGGTACGGTGCTCGCGCAAGGCGTCCAGCGCACGCAGCAGGGCTTGCTCGCTTTCGCTGTCGAGATGGGAGGAAGCCTCGTCCAGCACCAGCACGGGGGCACCGGTCAGCAGCGCGCGCGCCAGGGCGATGCGCTGGCGCTGGCCACCCGACAGGCGCATTCCTTGTTCTCCACAGCGCGTGGCATGGCCTTGCGGCAGCCCGCTGATGAAGCCATGGGCCTGCGCCAGCATGGCGGCCTGCTGTACCTCGTCATCGCTGGCGTCAGGCCGGCCCAGGCGGATGTTGTCGGCGATGGAGATGTCGAACAAATGCACCTCCTGGCGGACCACGGCAAGTTGCTGCCGCAGCACGGCCAGCGGCAATTCACGAATGTCCATGCCGCCCATGCGCAGGCTGCCGGCGTCGGGCTCGCCCAGGCGTTGCAACAGCTGCACGCAGCTGCTTTTGCCGGCGCCGGACGCGCCGGCCAGGGCCACCATTTCGCCAGGCCGCAGGGACAGGTCCAGTCCGCGCAGCACGGGTACGCCGCCACGCTGCCAATGCACACCGCAGAAGTCCAGCGACGCCGTGGCCGGCGCCTCACGGGTTCCGCTGTCCGCAATGCGCCGGGGCTGGCGCAGCAGTTGCACGATGCGGTCGGCACCAGCCTTCACATCGCCCAGCCTGCGCGCGGCCTGCGCCACTTCGGCCAGCGGCGCCAGCGCCATGCCGGCCAGTACCACCACGGCCGGCAGCCAAGCGGCATCGATGTGCCCATGGTCCAGCAGCCAGGCGGCCACGGCAGCCATGGCCAGGGCCGACACGGCCGGCAACGGGTCCGCGGTGGCCAGTTGGCCCGCAGCAAGCGACGCATGCCTGCGCACCTGCGGGGACAGCGCCGCAGCCTTGTCACGCATGCGTGCCAGCCAGCGCGGGCCGGCCTCCAGCAGCGCCAGTTCACGCAGCCCGCGCAGGCCTTCCACCACATCGGCATTGAGTTCGCCCTGCGCCGCTGCCAGCGCCCTGGCCTGCCGCTGCGCCTTGCCGGCCAGCCACCAGGACACCAGCACCGGCAAGGCAACGAAGGGCAGCCAGGCCAGGGCGAGCAGCGGATGCAGCCAGGCCAGCAGGCCCAGCGCGGCCAGCGGCACGCACAGGGCGCCGGACAGCTCGCCCAGCATGTGGGCGTAGAAGTGCTCCATCAGCTCGGCATCGGCCGTGGCGGTGGCGGCGATGTCGCCGCTGCGCTGCGGGCCGGCCGCATTGCCTGCGCCACGCTCCAGCCCGTCGTAGATGCCCAGCTGCAGTGTTTCTATCAACGCAAACGCCAGCGCATGGGAGGCATGGGTCTGCCACCATTGGCTGAGCGCGGCCACCAGCGCCGTCAAGGCCAATGCGCCCAGTGCCGGTTGCAGCGCAGTCCACGGCGCGCCCATGGCGGCCTGTCCGGCAATCCAGGCAGCCAGCACCCAGGCGCCGACCACGGTAGCCTGCGCCAGCGCGGCGGCCAGCAACGTCGCTGCCAGCAGGCGCTTGTGCGACGCCACCGGCGCCAGCAGGCCGGCCCAGCTGCGGGGTTCATCGCGGATCATGCGGCCTCCTCCGTCGTCCTCTTGGCCTGTGACGCCGCCCAGAGCCGTGCATAGCGGCCGCCGCGGCGCAGCAGATCATCGTGCGTGCCCTGTTCGGCCACCCGGCCGTTTTCCAATACCACGATGCGGTCCGCCTCGCGCGCCGTCTCCAGGCGGTGCGCGGCCATGACGAGAGTGCGGCGGCCCCGCAATGGCCGCAACACCTGCAGCAAGGCCTGCTCCGTGCGTGGATCTGCGCTGGATGTGGGCTCGTCCAGCAGCAGCACGGGCGCACGCCTGAGCAAGGCACGCGCCAGGGCCAGCCGCTGGCGCTGCCCGCCCGACAGGTGCGCGCCGAATTCGCCCACCTCGGTCTGCAGGCCTTGGGGCAGGCTGTCCACCAGATCGGCCAGTTGCACATCACGCAGGGCAGCCTCGATGTCGCGGAGGCAGGCCTGGGGGCTGGCCATGCGCAGGTTGTCCTCCAGGCTGCCGCTGAACAGCAGCGTGTCCTGGGCGACCAGGGCGACCCTGGAGCGCAACTGCGCCAGGCTCAGCTCCCGCAGGTCCCGGCCGCCCAGGCAGACCATGCCGCGCCGGGGATCGGCGGCGCGCCACAGCAGCGACAGCAGCGTGGACTTGCCGACGCCCGAAGGCCCCACCAGCGCCACCCATTCACCATCGGCGATATCCAGGTCCAGCCCGCGCAGCACCTCGGGCCGCCCCGGCTCCTGCCCCTGGTCATGGGCAAAGCACACCCCGCTCAGCGAGATGCGGCCGTCTGCAGGAGCAGGTCCGGGCCGCTGCGGCTCAGGCACGGGCAGCGGCGCGTGCAGCAGCGCGTCGATGGCATGCAGGCCGTCGCGCGCGGCCCAGGCCGCATGAAAGGCTTTCTCCAGCCGCTCCAGCGGCCTGAAGGCCTCACGCGACAGCAGCAGCACGGCCAGCAGCGATGCCGCATCCAGCCGGCCCTGGCCCAGTTGCCAGCTGCCCCACCCCAGGACACTGGCCATGCCGGCCAGGCCAACGAAACGCGTCAGGCCGGTGCGCAGCAAGGTGGCGCGCAGCGTGTGCATGGACTCGGCACGCAGGCGGGCGGCCTGTTCGGCCAGACGCATGCGCCAACGCGCCGAGGCGCCAAAGGCCCAAAGGGTCTCCATGCCGCGCAGGCTGTCCAGCAGCTGCGCCCCAAAGGCAGCCAGGGCCGCCATGACGCCGCTGGCCCCGGGCATGTGCCGGCGCAGCCACAGCCGGTCCAGCAGCGGCTGGCCCAGCACGAACACGGCCAGCAGCAGCGCGCAGCCTGCATCCACCCAGGCCAGGGCGCCCAGCGCCAGCGCGCAGCCGAGCACGGCTCCCAGCAGGCTGGGAACATGGCGGCTGGCATGGACCTGCACGGCATCGACAGCCGCAACCAGCGTGGCCTGCAGCTCGCCCGTGGGGCGGGCCGCAGCCCAGGCCGGCCCCAGGCGCATCAACCGGGCCAGCAGGCGTTCGCGCAGCACGGCGCGCGTGCGCATGCCCACCTGCTGCGCCCACCACTCTTCCAGCCACACCAGGACGCCGCGCAGCACCAGGGCCGCCAGACCGATCGTCAGCCAGGGATGCAGCGACGCCCCCTCCATGGCCTGGGCCAGCAGTCGAGCAAGGCACAGCGCGTGCACCACCAGCATGGCCTGGGCCAGCAGCCCGCAGGCCACCGTGGCCGCCAGCTGCGCGCGCGAGCGCGACACCATCCAACGTTCCAGCGAGGTGCTCATGACGGCTCCTGCCCACGGCCGCCCAGCGCGTGCCTCACGGCGACCAGACGCCGGCCGTTGACCGTTTCCACGACAGCCTGCACGCGGTAGACCTCGTGCAGCAGGGCGCTGTCCACCACCTCGACGGGGCTGCCGGCACGCACCACGCGGCCCTGGTCCAGCACCATGATCCGGTCTGCCCAGCCCATGGCCAGGTTGATGTCGTGCAGCACGGCCAGCACCACCAGTTGCCGCTCGTGTGCGATCTCGGTCACCACGTCCAGCACGCGGTGCTGGTGGTAGAGGTCCAGGGCGCTGGTCGGCTCATCGAGCAGCAGCAGGCGCGGACGGCGCACCAGGGCCTGGGCCAGACCCACCATCTGGCGCTGGCCACCCGACAGCGCAGCCAGCGGCCGGTCGGCCAGGGCCGTCAGCTCCAGGCGCTGCAGCACCTGCTCCACGGCGGTCTCGGCCTCATGCGTGCCGACCAACGGCCAACCACGGGCCGCCTGTGCGGGCTCGCCGGCCATGGCCGCGCTGAGCACGGACTCGAACACCGCCAGTCGCGAGCGTTCGGGCAGGCTTTGGGGCACATAGACCACCTGGCGCGCGCGCTGCAACGGCGGCTGGGAAGACAGCAGCGCCGTGCCCAGGCGCACCTCGCCGCGCATGCGCTGCAAGCCTGCAATGCCGCGCAGCAGCGTGGATTTGCCTGCGCCATTGGGCCCCACCAGCGCGTTGACCGAACCCGCAGCCAAGGGCCCCAGAGTGGCACCGCGCAGCACGGGAGCTGCGCCATAGCCCATGTGCACATCGCTGACATGCAGCGCGTTGCGGAATGGCATGCTCAGCGCTCCTGCCGGCCCGTGCGGGCAACGATGGCCATGAAAAAGGGAATGCCCACCAGCGAGGTCACGATGCCCACGGGCACCAGCACGCCCTCGATCAGCGTCTTGCTGGCCACCGAGGCCATGGACAGGATCAGTGCCCCCGCCAGCGCCGAGGCCGGCAGCAGCACGCGGTGGTCGTCGCCCACCAGCATGCGCGCGATGTGCGGTGCGATCAGCCCCACGAATCCTATGGTGCCCACGAAGGAGACGGCCACGCCCGACAGCAGGCTGATGCGCAGCAGCGCCCAGCCTCTCAGCGCAGTGACCGGCACGCCCAGGCTGCGCGCGCGGTCCTCGCCCAGCGTGAGCGCGGTCAGCGACCAGCTCTGGCTCCAGGACCAGGGCAGGCACAGCGCCAGCACGGCGGCCATGACGGCAATCCGGTCCCAGGAGGCGCGTGCCAGGCTGCCCAGGGTCCAGAAGACCAGCTGCTGCAAGGTGTTCTGGTCGGCCACGAACTGCAGCAGTGCCACCAGGGCGTTGAAGCTGAACACCAGGGCGATGCCGAACAGCACCAGGCTTTGCACGCCAAATCCGCGCCACATGGCCAGCCCGTACAGCAGGCCCACCGACAGCAGCGCGAAGAGGAAGGCGTTGAGAGACACCACGTACTGCGCCGGTACGCCCGGCACGCCCAGTCCCAGCACGATGGCCAGGGCCGCGCCAAAGGCGGCGGCCGCCGACACGCCCAGCGTGAACGGGCTGGCCAGCGCATTGGCCAGCACGGTCTGCATCTCCGCACCAGCCAGCGCCAGCGCCGCACCCACCAGCACGGCCATCAACGCATAGGGCAGGCGCACGTTCCAGACGATAACGGCCTCCACGCGCGACACGCTACCCGGATCGCCGAGCACCTGCCACAGCCGTGCCAGCCCCATGCCCGACGGGCCGGTGGCCACGTCCAGTGCCAGGCTGGCCAGCAGCGCCAGGGCCAGCAGCGCCAGCACCAGCCCGTGGCGGGCATGGCGGCGGCGGTAGCGCTGCGCGGCACCGGCCGCCGCAGCGCCCGTCTCTGCCGCCACGGCACTGGCCTCAATGGCCGCGCTCATCGGCCGGCCCCGGAAGGCAGGTCGGTCAGCAGCACGCCGGTCATCGGAATCGGCATGAAGCGCTCGTACAGCTCACGCCGCGTGCGCAGCGGGTCGATGTCGGCAAAGAGTTCGGGATGCAGCCACTTGGCCAGCGCCTCGACGGCAATCACATGCTCGGGCGAGTCGTAGAAGATGTGCCACAGGCCGTGCACGCGCCCCTTTCGGACGGCGGACAGCTCGCGCGTTTGGGCACGCTGCGCCACCGTCGCCAGGCTGGCCTGCGCCTGGGCAGGCGTGGCCTGGTAGCCCAGCGTCACGCCGCCCTGGCCACTGGCGAAGACGCCCGTGGCCACATAGACGGCAGGATCGCGCGACAGCACATATTCGAGGTTCAGCGTACCGATGGGACCGGGAATGCGGCCGGCGCCGATGTTGTCGCCACCGGCCAGCTCCACCATTTCCCCGAAATTGCCCTTGCCCGGCGAGCCACAGCAGTCGCGCAGACCGGCCAGCATGTCGATGAAGATGGCGGGCCGCTGGAATCCGTCCTTCTGGCGCGCCGCCGCGACACGCTGGCGCACGCGCTCGATGCGCTGCTCGTAGAAGGCGATGAAGTCCTCGGCGCGCTGCTGGCGGCCCAGCACCTGGCCCATCAGGCGCAGGCTGGGCACGGTATGGGTCAGCGGATGCTGGCTGAAATCCACAAAGACCACGGGCACGCCCGCCGCCTGCAGCTGGCGCACGGCCTCGCTGTCGGGCGCGGGCCCGTGACCGCCCGAGACGGCCATGAAGGCCACGTCGGGACGCACGGCCAGGGCCTGTTCCACATTGAAACTTTCGGGCGTGGCGCCGCCTACCAGCGGCAGTTTCTCCATGGCAGGAAAGGCCTTGGAGAAAGCCGCATAGCCCTGGGTATCGAGCAGGCGGAAATCCCCCTGCCAACCCGCCACGCGCTCCACCGCCTGCCGGCCTTCCAGCAGGGCCATGGTGTAGACCATGCGCCCCTCGCCCAACAGCACGCGCTGCACGCGGTCCGGCACCTGCACGCTGCGCCCCGCCATGTCCGTCACGGTCAAGGCCTGGGCCAGCCCACTCCAAAGCGCCAGCGCCGCCACCGCAGCGCGCAACCCGCGCCGCATTCCTGTCTGTATTTGCATCTGTTTTCTTCTCTCAGTCGTTGCCGGCACATCCAATGCAACCGGCGCGCCCCAACGCCTGGGACAGCAAGCAAGGGCCGGAGCCGGCCGCAACGCCCCGCAGCGAGGCGGCCGCCCCCTCAGGGGGACGCCACAAAGCGGCTCAGGGGGTCAAAACCGGCCGCGCAAGCTCACCTGCACATTGCGCGGCTCGCCATAGACATTGCCGAAGTTGGCCGGCCCGAATCCGCCGCTGCCCAGGCGCGTGTAGTAGCTGCGGTCGAACAGATTGCTGACGTTCAGCGCCGCACTCCACTGCGGGCTGATGCGGTAGCCCACGCGCAGGCTGGCCGTGGCGTAGCCGCCCTGGGTGGCTCGAACAAGGGGCTTGCCGCCCTCGCTGTAGGTGCCGCTTTGGACGTTGATGCCGCCGCCCACATCCCAGGCGTTGAGCGCGCCCGGCAGCCGGTATGTGGTCCACAGCCGCAGCAGATGCCGGGGGCTGAAGGTCCTGAAGGACTGGCCCTGATAGCTGGGATCGCGCTTGTATTCGCTGGTGTTGTAGGTGTAGCCGGCCATGGCCTGCCAGCCCGGGGCGATCTGTCCCGCCAGCTCGGCGTCGAAGCCCTGGCTCTGCACCTTGCCCTGCGCGGCGTAGCAGCAGCTGTCCACGATGACGGGCGACACGGCCACGGCGCGGTTGCTCTCCACGATGCGGAAGGCCGCCAGCGCCACCTGCAGCCGGCCATCGTTGAGCGAGCCCTTGATGCCAGCCTCGTAGTTGGCGCCGACCACGGGCGGCAGTCCGCCGCCATCCTCGCCCCGGTAGTTGCTCTGCACGCGGAAGATGTCGGCATAGCTGGTGTAGAGCGACCAGCGGGAGTCCAGATCGAAGACCAGGCCCGCGTAGGGCGTGAAGCGGCCGTCCTGCCGGTAGTCCGCCGTCTGCGCGCCCGTGCGCTGGTTGACGGAGTCGGTGCGCCACCAGCTCCAGCGACCGCCCAGCAGCAGGGTCAGCGGATCGGCCAGCTTCAACCGCGCGGCGCCATAGATGCCGTACTGGCGCGTGCGCGATCGCGAGTCCGATGTCCACTGCACGGCACCCGGATCGGCGTAGGCGGCCGGGTCGAAGTCGAACACATTGACGGGAATGCCGCCAAAGCCCGGGAGGCTGCCGCCTTGCGAGCGCGCGTCGCGGTCGTACCAGTTGGCGCCCAGCACCACCTCGTGGCGCCGGCCCCAGGCCTGCCAGGCCCCGCTGAGCATGGCGTCCAGCGACAGCTGTTCGTTGTCGTAGTCATTGGCGCCACCCATCAGGCGGGGACCCAGGCCCGTGGCGCGGTCCACCGCGCCCGAGACATAGGCGTACTTGAGCGCGCTGGACTCGCGGTCGGAGACCGCCGCCAGCTTGAGCTGCCAGTCGGCATTGATGGAATGGCTGAGGTCGGCGAAGACCTGGGTGGTCTCGAAGTCCCAGTGCGTCCAGGGCGTGCTCAGGAAAGTGCTGCGTGCCAGCCCCAGGTCGCCGCCGTCGGCGTAGCGCGGCACGCCCATCATGGGCGGCACCCAGTCGCGCGTCTGGTGGCCGGCGCCCAAGGAGACGGTGGTAGCCGATCCCAGGTCGGCCTCGACGATGCCGTACAGCGAATCGCGCCGGCTGCTGGCATAGCGCACATGGGAGTCGCGCTGGTCGTGCGCGGCCGCCAGGCGGGCACGCACCGACCCATCGGCGTTCAGCGGGGTGCTGTAGTCGATCTCGGCACGGGCCGCATTCCAGGAGCCCAGACCCAGCGAGCCCGTGAAGCGCCGGTCGCCCGTGGGGCGCTTGCGCACCAGATTGATCACGCCGCCGGGCTGGCCCGCGCCATTGAACAGGCCCGCAGCGCCGCGCAGCGTCTCCACATGGTCGAACATCACCATGTCAGGCTGGCTCCAGGAAGCACCGCCTGTCTGCACGGGAAGGCCGTCGTACTGGAAGTACTCGATGGGATAGCCGCGCGCATAGAAGGCCGGAATGACGCCCGTGCCCGACAGGTCCACGGTCACGCCGGGGGTCTGCGCCATGATCTCGTCCAGCGTGTGCAGGTTCTGGTCCTCGATCTGCTGTCGCGTGATGACGGAGACCGAATGCGGCGTCTCCCTGAGCGTGGCAGGCAGCTTGGTTCCCACCGAAACGCCCGGGGCCGCGTAGCCACCCGTCAGCTCGGTGGGCCGGTCCTTGACCGCCTGGCCCGTGACCTGCACCTCGGGCAGCCTTTCCTCGGCCGCCCGGGCCAGGGCGCACTGGCCCAGGACGCAGACGGCCAGCGCGATCGATGTGATGGAAAAACGGGGCGGGCCGGCATCCCGGTCCGCAGAATCTGGCAGCGACATTCAACCCTCTCGAAGCAAATGAAAATCAATTGCATTCGACTGTAGGCAAGAGGAAGGCTCGCCGCTTTCGCTGGCCGGAGTTTGGCTTTCGCTCGCCGGAGACGGCTCAGCGCAGCAACTCGCTGGGCGCGATGCCGAAGCGCTTGCGAAAGGCCGTCGAGAAATGCGCAATGCTGTAGCCCACCTCCAGCGCCACCTGCGTGACCGAGGAGCCGCCCGAAGTCAGCAGGCCGTAGGCCTGCTCCAGCCTGTGCTGCTGCAGGTGCTCGAACACGCTCATGCCGAACAGCTGGCGAAAGCCGGCCGTGAGCTTGCGCTCGTTGATGCCGGCCTCGCGCGCCAGCTCGGCCAGCGACAGGGGACTGCGAGCGTGCGCCGTGGCCACCTCGCGCGCATGCCAAAGCCGCTCCACATCGGCGCGTGACAGCTCGGCGCCAGCCCCCTGCGCGCCCGCCGCCGGCAGGCACTGCTGGAGCACGGCAGCCGACAGTTCCAGGCTCTTGGCATTGAGGAACAGATCACGCATGGGCCCCTGATAGGGGCAGACCAGAATCTGTGTGGCCAGCGCACGCGCCGTGGCCGACAGCCCCTGGCGCAATACCAGCAGATCGTTGTCGTTGAAGCAGTGGTGGCCGCTGCGCGCTATGAGATCGAGCCCGAAGCCCTGGCGCTCCGCCGCCTCGGCGTCAAAGCCTATGCGCACATAGCGCTGAAGGCTGTGGGATTCATAGCGGTCCAGTCCCTCATGCAGGCCCGTGGCCAGCACCAGGTAGACCCCGGCATCGGACGCCTCCATCAGACGGCCGTTGACCCCGGCCTGCACCTTGCTGTTGAGGGCCACGATGATCTGCAGGCCCTGGAACACCGGCGCGCGGACCTCCACAGGCTCCTGCGTCATGCGGCAGCCGGCCGCCAGGCACAGCTGGTTGTCGAATCTGGAATTCCACTGGAACACGTTGCAAATCTATGAATGAGAATTATTCTCAAATCATACGGTCAACAGTCAAGACCTTGCACCGCCTCGTCAATCCTCCAACGGCGGCCACTGGCGCGCGGTGTGCACCAGGGCCAGCACCCAGACCGTCGTGCCATCGATCTCATAGACAAGGCGATAGCTTTCATGGGGGATCAGCTCGCGCGTGCCGGCAATCCTGCCCGCTTTGCCCATCTTGGGATACGCGGCCAACCGGGCGGCTGCGTCGCTGAAAAGCAGGTCCATGCGCAAGGCTGCGCGAGGATTGTCAGCTGCGATGTAGTCCCAGATATCGGCGCGATCCTGCTGTGCCTGCGGCGTCCAGATGACTTTCACGCACGGTCTGCCGCAACCTGACGGCGCCGGGCAGCGAACTCGGCCTCGACTTCCTCATTCGAGCGGCCAAGTCCAGCGCGCATGGAGGCACGTCCCTCCTCGACCTTGCGCTGCAGATAGCCGTCATATTCGCGCGCCTTGCGGCGCTGCTCAATGTAGTCGCGCATCAACTCCCGCATGACCTGGGATGCGGGCCGGTCCTCGCCTGCGGCTTCGGCCATGAAGTCTTCGCGCAGCTCGGCTTCCAGTTTCATGGTGAAAACGGCTTCCTTGGGCATGATTGACTCCTGTGAAGATACCAACAAAGTATATACATCGTCAGTACCAAACACTCCAGAGACTCAACCGCTTCACCCCATTCGCAACTTGCACTTGCCAATGCATCAATCAAATCAGGACTAGTTGCAAGCAAGGCCTCTTTCTATATTCGCGCCTCGACGGCGCCCGGCTTCCATGGGCCGCAGCTGCGCACGACACTACTGCGGGGACCCCACCCCTGCCTGACTGACCCACAACAAGGAGAGACTGCGATGACCGATCTCACCATCAACGGCAAGACCGTTTCCATGGACCTGGACCCCGAGACGCCCATTCTGTGGGCTCTGCGCGACACGCTGGAGATGACCGGCACCAAGTTCGGCTGCGGCGCGGCGCTGTGCGGCGCCTGCACGGTGCACATGAATGGCCAGGCCATACGTTCTTGCGTGACGCCGATCTCGGCCGCCGCGGGCCAGAAGATCACCACCATCGAGGCCATGACCTCGGGCTCCGACCGCGTGGGCACCGCCGTGCGCGATGCCTGGGTGCGCCACGACGTGGCCCAGTGCGGCTACTGCCAGAGCGGGCAGATCATGAGCGCCACGGCCTTCCTCAAGTCGCTGCCCAAGGGCAAGAAGCCCAGCGGCGAGGAGATAGACGCGGCCATGGCCGGCAACATCTGCCGCTGTGGAACCTATGCACGCATCCGCACGGCCGTGGCCGATGCCGCGCGCACCCTGGGCTGAACGGAGAACGCCGCATGCTGACCACCTTCAACCCCGCCGAACTGCCGCGCGCCCTGCAGCACATCCTGGACCGTGACGAGGCCGCTGCTGCCATCGCCGACGCGCCCACCCTTGCACAGATCCCCCGCCGCAGCTTCCTCAAGATCGCCGGTGCCGGTTCGCTGGCCCTGGGCGTGTTTCCCGCCATGGCGCAGGCGCCGGGCAAGGGCGAGGCCGCCGGCCTCAAGCCCACCGAGCAGCCCGCCTCCTTCGTGGAGATCTCGCCCAGCGGCGAAGTCACCGTGGCCATCAACCGCCTGGAGTTCGGCCAGGGCGTGCACACCGCCCTGCCCCTGGTGCTGGCCGAGGAGCTGGACGCCGACTGGAGCAAGGTCCGCGCACGCCTGGGCGGCAACGATGCGGCCTATGCCGATCCGCGCTACGGCATCCAGATGACGGGCGGCTCCACCGCCCTCAAGCACAGCTACACCCAGTACCGCGAGCTGGGCGCCCGTGCGCGCGCCATGCTGGTGGCCGCCGCCGCCGCGCAGTGGAAGGTGGACGCCGCCACGCTGCGCACGCGCGAGGGCTTCGTGCTCGGCCCCAACGGCAAGAAGCTGTCGTATGGCGAGCTGGCCCAGGCCGCCATGGCCCAGCCCGTGCCGGCCACCGTCGTGCTGAAGAATCCCAAGGACTTCCGCCTGATCGGCAAGCCCACGGGCCGCATCGACGCCAGGGCCAAGAGCAGCGGCCAGCAGAGCTTCGGCATCGACATGCACCTGCCGGGCCAGCTGACGGCGGTGATTGCACACCCGCCCGTGTTCAAGGCGCAGCTGGCCTCGCTGGACGACGCTGCGGCGCGTGCCGTGCCCGGCGTCAAGGCCGTGCTGCGCGTGCCCGTGGACGGTGGCGGCGAAGGCGTGGCCGTGATCGCCACCGGCTACTGGCCAGCGCGCAAGGGCCGCGAGGCGCTGAAGGCGCAATGGAACACCGACGCCGTGGAGAAGGTGGACAGCGAACGCCAGCTGGCCCAGTACCGCGAGCTGGCCGCGCAGCCCGGCGCGCGCCACTTCGACGCCGACATCTCGGCGCTGGACAAGGCGCCGCGCCATATCGAGGCCGAGTTCAGCTTCCCCTACCTGGCCCATGCGCCCATGGAGCCGCTCAACTGCACGGTGCAGATGGGCGAGACCGGCGAGGCGGGTGCCGACCTCTACCTGGGCACGCAGTTCGCGGGCGTGGACGGCATGGCCGCCGCGCGCGTGCTGGGCCTCAAGCCCGAACAGGTGCGCGTGCACGTGCAGATGGCCGGCGGCGGCTTTGGCCGCCGGGGCGTGGGCACCAGCGACTATGTGGTCGAGGCCTGCCAGGTGGCGCTGGCCGCGCGCCGCGCCGGCCTGAACGCCCCCGTGCGCATGGTCTGGAGCCGCGAGGACGACATCAAGGGCGGCTACTACCGCCCCATGCACCTGCACTGCGCGAAGATCGGCTTCGACGAACGCGGCAAGGTGCTGGCCTGGGACCACGCCATCGTGGGCCAGTCCATCACGGCGGGCACCATGTTCGAGGGCGGCATGATCAAGAACGGCATCGACGCCACGGCCGTGGAGGGCATGCGCGAGCCCTATCCGCTGCCCATGCGCCTGACCGTGCACCACCCCAAGGTCAACGTGCCCGTGCTGTGGTGGCGCAGCGTGGGATCGACCCACACGGCCTTCGTCATGGAAACGCTGATCGACGAGATCGCGCGCAGCAGCGGCCAGGACCCCGTGGCCTACCGCATGCAGATGTTCGGCGACAAGCACCCGCGCCATCGCCTGGCCCTGCAACTGGCCGTGGACAAGAGCGGCTACGGCAAGCGCCAGCTGCGCGCGGGCCGCGCCTGGGGCGTGGCCGTGCACGAGTCGTTCGACACGGTGGTGGCCTATGTGGTGGAGGCCTCGGTCAAGGACGGCCGCCCGGTGCTGCACAAGGCCACGGCCGGCGTGCACTGCAACCTGGCCGTGAACCCGCGCACCATCGAGGCGCAGGTGCAGGGCGCGGCGCTGATGGGCCTGTCCATGTGCCTGCCCGGCGCGGCGATCACGCTCAAGGACGGTGTGGTGGAGCAGAGCAACTTCGGCGACTTCGCCGTGCCGCGCATCACCGACATGCCCGAGATCGCCGTCCACGTCGTGCCCAGCGCCGAGCCGCCGACGGGCATGGGCGAGCCCGGCCTGCCGCCGCTGGCCCCGGCCTTCGCCAACGCCGTGGCGCAGCTCACGGGCAAGCCCGTGCGCAAGCTGCCGTTCGATCTGGCGTGATCGATCTGGCGTGATCGCGCTGGCGTGATCGATCTGGCCTGAACGACCGGACCTGATCCCGGTCAGCCCCCGGAAAGGGCGGCGGCACCTGCGGCCGCCGCCCTTTCCAGTTCTTCCATGGTCAGCAGATAGTCCGGGCAGTCCTGCAGCCGCTGCACGGCCAGGTCGATGAAGGCACGCACGCGCCGGGGCAGCGCGTCGCGGCTGCCGTAGTAGACATGCAGGCCGATGTGTTCGCTGACATGCGCCAGCAGCACGGGCACCAGGCGCCCTGCGCGAATGTGCGCGGCCGCGCAGATGTTGGACAGCTGGCCCAGCACCTGGCCGGCCAGCACGGCGTGCAGCTCCAGCTCGGCATCGTTGGTGGACAGGGCCGGCTGCAGGTAGCGGTGCGTGAGCTCGCCATCGACCGGCAGGTACCAGGGCATCACCGTGTCCGTGGCCGCATGGCGGAACATGCTGCAGCGGTGCGCGGCCAGCTCGTCCAGCGACCGGGGCACGCCATGGCGCTGCAGGTACTGCGGCGCCGCGCAGACGATGAGCTGCACGGGAAACAGCCGCCGCCCGATCACGCTTTCATCGGGCGAGGCGCCGATGCGAAACCCCGCATCGACCCGGTCCAGCACCCAGTTGCCTATGCCGTCGTCCAGCCGCACGTCGGGGACGATGCCCGGGTGCAGGCGGCAGAACTCATCGAGCAGCGGCATCAGCACGGGCGCAAAGCAGGACTTGGGGCCCACGATGCGCAACGGCCCCGCAATGCCCTCGCGGCTGTCGCGTGCCAGGTTCAGTGCGCGGTCCAGCGCGGCCAGCGCCGGCTGGGTGTCCTGCAGGAAACGCTGGCCCTCCTCGGTCAGGGCCAGGCTGCGCGTGGTCCGGTGCAGCAGGCGCACGCCCAGGTGCTGCTCCAGATGGGCCACCGCCTGGCTGGCGGCCTGGGGGCTCACGCCCTGGGACAGCGCCGCCTGGCGCAGGCTGCCCAGCTCGACCGCCTTGGCAAAGGTGGCGATGGCGCGCAGTTCATTGATGGGCATGGTGCGGAAATCCGGTATTCGTGGGCTGACAGTGCCGCAGTATCCCGCCTTTGCGCATGCCCTGCCCGCGGCTTGCGGGGCAAGCTAGCGCCCCTGGCGCGCCAGCCACACGCCGGCTGCCGTCAAGGCCATGCCCGCCAGCGCCAGGCCGCCCAGCGTCTCGCCGAACATGGCCCAGGCGATCAGGGCCGTGGCCGGTGGCGTCAGATAGAACAGGCTGGCCACGTGCACGGCGCCGCCGCGGCGTATCAGCAGGTTGAGCAGGCTGACCGCGCCCACGGACAGCACCAGCACCAGCCAGCCCAGCGCAAACAGGAACTCGCCGCTCCAGCGCACCTGCATGGTTTCGGTGGCCAGGGCCAGCGCCCCCGTCGCCACCAGGCACGGCAGGTACTGGATGACCGAGCCCGTGCGCAGATCAAACGAGGGGCAGAACCGCTTCTGGTACAGCGTGCCGGCCGTGATGCCGGCCAGCGCCACCACGGCCGGCACCAGCATGGCCAGCAGGGCATGGACCGGCACCGAGGCGATCTTGCCCGCCACCACCAGGGCCACGCCCGTGAAGCCCAGCGCCAGCCCGGCCCACTGCCGGGGCCGCACGGACTCGCCCAGCAAGGTGCCGGCCACCAGCGCCGTGATCAGCGGCTGCAGCCCCACCACCAGGGCCGTCACGCCCGAAGGCAGGCCGTGGGCGATGGCCGTGAACACGCCGGCCAGGTACACGCCATGCACGAACAGCCCTGACACGCCAATGTGCAGCCACTGCCGTGCCGACCGTGGCCAGGGCGCGCGCAGCACCAGGGCCACCGCCGCCATCAGCACCAGGACGATGGCATAGCGCAGCGTCAGAAAGGTCAGCGGCTCCACATAGGGCAGGCCGAACTTGGCGCCGATGAAGCCCGTGCTCCACAGCAGCACGAACAGCCAGGGAAGCAAGGCGGCCGCCATGGCGGGCGGCGAGGTTTTTTGGGTCATGGAGCGGATGCGCAAGACGATAGGGGCGGCGCCAGTGTGTCATGCCCCGTGCGCCAGGGGCTGCGCGTGGCAAACCACCGCACCAGGCAGTCGCGCAGCGCCGTCATGGCCGCGCTGCTGAACGCCGCCGAGGGCCGCACGAAGTAGATGCCCGAGGCGCCATCCAGGCGCCATTGCGGCAGCACCCGCACCAGCCGGCCTGCGGCCATGTGCTCGCTCATCAGCCAGTCGCCGCCGGCCAGAATGCCCACCCCCATGACGGCGGCCGTGAGCAGGGCCTCGCTGTCATTGCTGACCATGGGGCCGCGCACCAGCACGGTGTGCCGGGCCTGGCCTTGCGGTACATCGCCCGATGCGCCACCGTGCACCAGCTCCCATTGCGGAAACGATTGCAGCCCCGTGAAGCCCAGGCAGCGGTGCGCCGCCAGGTCCTCGGGGTGCACCGGCGTGCCGTGGGCCTGCAGGTAGGCGGGAGCGGCGCCCAGAATGCGCTGGTGCCCGCCCAGCCGCAGCGCCACCAGTCGGCTGTCCGCCAGCCGGCCTATGCGCACCGCCGCGTCGAAGCGCTCGCCCACGATGTCCACGAAGCGGTCCGCATACTCCACCTCCAGCACGATCTGCGGATGGGCCAGCGCAAACTCGGCCAGCAGCGGGCTGAGCCAGCGCCGTCCCATGGCGGCCGGCAGCGACAGCCGCAGCCGGCCCCGCGCCTGCGAGGCGCCCTGGGCGGCCTCCTTCTGGGCATCGGCGATCAGGCCGGCCGCCTGGCGCACCTTGTCCACCAGGCGCAGGCCCTCGTCGGTCAGGTGCAGATGGCGTGTGCTGCGCTCCACCAGCCGCACGCCCAGCCGGGTCTCCAGCGCGTTCAGGCGTTTGGACAGCACGGACGGATGGCGCAGCAAGGCCCGCCCCGCCGCAGCGAAGGAGCCTTGTTCATGCAACGCCACCAGGGCCGCCAGTTCATCGGCGTGCTGGCTGTCCAGAAGGTTCATGGGGTCAGGATGATCGCACCTTGGGAGCGTCCCTGCTCCAGATCGCCATGCGCCTGCGCCACCTCCGCCAGCGCATACCGGCGCCAGACGCTTGGCACGATGATGCCGGCCGCCACGGCGGCCAGCACGTCCCGTGCGCGCTCCTGGTACTCGGCCGCCGTGGCCGTGTGCGCGGCCAGCGAGGGGCGCGTGAGGAACAGCGAGCCCTTGGCATTGAGCGTGGCCACCGAGATGGGATCGGGCAGGCCGGAGGTCGCGCCGAAGGACACCAGCAGGCCGCGCGGGCGCAGGCAGTCCAGCGAGGCGCCCAGCGTCGTGCGGCCGATGGGGTCGTAGACCACATCGGCCTTCAGGCCCCCGGTGGCCTGCAGCACCTGGCCCGGCAGCGTGGCCGCATCGAACACGAAGACCTCGTCGCAGCCGGCCGCCCGCGCGCGCTCCACGCTGGCTGCCTTGGACACCACGCCGATCACCAGGGCGCCCAGATGCCTGGCCCAGGCGCACATCAACTGGCCCAGCGCACCGGCGGCGCCATAGATCACGATGCGGCTGCCGGGGCCCACGGCATGGGTGGTCTTGAGCAGGTACTGCGCCGTGATGCCCTTGAACAGCACGGCCGCCGCCGCGTCGTCCGCCAGCGCATCGGGCAGCTTCACCAGGCGCTCGGCCGGATACAGGCGGGCGCCGGCATAGGCGCCCAGCGGCCCCGTGGCGTAGCCCACGCGCTCGCCCACGGCCACATTCGTCACGCCCTCGCCCACGGCGGCCACCCGCCCCGCGCCCTCCAGCCCCAGGCCCGAGGGAAAGGCGATGGCGACCGCGCCCTTGCGCTGGCTCACGTCCAGCGGGTTCACGCCGATGGCCGTCTGCTCCAGCCAGACCTGGCCGGGGCCGGGCGCCTGCACCTCGACCGGCTCCAGGCGCATGGCGTCGGGGGTGCCTGCGGCGTCCATGCGGACCTTGATCAATGGATTCATCTCGCTGCTCCGTGAAATGGGTGCAGCGTAGAAGAAGCGATTGCCGACAGCAATAGGCCGGCGTGCAGTTCACTGCTGCATGGGGTGCAGCAGTGACCACGAACCAGCGCGCACGCTGCCCACGCTGCCCGTCAGAAGTCGTGCCGGATGCCCAGCTCGAAGGCCGTGGAAGCGCGCCCGCCAAAGTAATTGGCCGCGGCCGGATTGCCGCTGACAGCCGCACCCCCGGCAATGGCGAAGGCCGCCCCATTGCGGTTGGACATGCGGGCCGCATGCGCGTACAGCGCCGTGCGCCGCGACAGCGAGTGCACATAGCCCAGCGCCCACAGGTCGGCATCACTGGCGCTTTGCGCCGCCGTCGCGCCCGTCTGGTCGGCCTTGACGTAGCTGAGCTTGACCACGCCGCTGCCCACGGGAACGCTCATGCCCACCAGGGTGTTGACCGTGCGGTCCACGCCATGGACCCAGCGGCGCTGGGCCAGGCTGGCCTTGAGCCAGCCGAAGTCGTAGGAGACACCGTAGCTCTGGTCCTTGAAATGGATGCCGCTCAGGGTATTGCGCGTGGTGAACTGCGCGCCCGCCACGTTCCAGCCCGCGCCCGCCCAGCCCAGCCGAAAGCCGTTGCCGCGCGTCTGGCCTGCCGCCGTGGCGCCCTTCTCGCCCAAGGTGGCGATCAGGCTGCCCGACACGCCCTGTAGCCCGCCCAGGCCGGCCGGCAGGAAATACTCCACCGCATTGCTCACGCGCAGCGTGGGATTGGCAGCCTGCGACTCCGGCGCCGTGCCGAAGGCCTGGCCCAGCGCGCGGGAAGCTGTGAACGAGCGAAAGCCATTGGCGCTGCCGATGCCCAGCGTGGCAAAGGGATCGAAGCCGCTCCACACCAGGTGCGTGGGCACCCAGTCCCGCCCCAGCCGCAGCTCGCCCCATTGGCGCGAGGCCAGGCTGACCGTGGAGCGCCGGTCCCAGAACGGGCCGCTGGCGCCCATGGCGCCGGTGTCGGCCAGCAGGCTGCCGTCCAGGTAGAAGCCCGCGCTCAGGCCGTCGCCCAGGTCCTCCTGCCCCCGCAATACCAGCTTGCTGGTGGAGTTGGCGCCGCTGGCCTGCGAGGTGACCGTTCCCAGGCCCTGGTTGCGCACCTGCCTGACGCTCACATCGACGGTGCCCGAGATCGATACCGAGGACTGCGCGCCCGCATGCGCGGCGGCCAGCCCCAGCGAGGCGGCCAGGGCATGGCGTATGAAAACCTGCATGTTGTCTCCTTGTGATTTTTTGCTTTGCTTTGCTCTTTGTTTTTCTCGGGCGTGTGCCGGTGTCTGCCCGGCTACTCGGGCTTGAAGCCCGCGCCCTTGAGCAGCGCGGCGCTCTGCGCCACATCGGCGGCGATGAAGCGCTTGAACTGCTCGGTGCTCTCCGAAACCGTGTCGATGCCCAGGCTCGCGAAGGCGCCGGACCTGGCCAGCTCGGCCACCGCCGCGTTGGAGGCCTGGTTCAGCCGCTGCACCCGGTCGGCAGGCGTGTCCTTGGGCGCCCACAGTCCGTACCAGGAGGTGTAGGCAAACCGCGGCAGGCCGCTTTCCTGCATGGTGGGCACCTCGGGCGCCAGCGGGCTGCGCTTGCCGGAGGTGATGGCAATCGGCCGCACCTTGCCGGCCTTGGCCAGCGGCAGCACGGAGACCATGGAGTCGAGCAGCAGGTCCACATGGCCGCCGCCCACATCCACCAGCGCGGGCTGCGTGCCCTTGTAGGGCACGTACTCGAGGCGCATGCGGCCCTGCTGGGCCAGCAGCAGCGTGGCCAGGTGGCTGGGTGCGCCCACGGCGGGAATGGCCGCCGTCCACGTGCTCTTGGCGCCTGCGGCCAGCACCTCGCCCAGCTTGCTGTGGGGCAGCTGCGGCGAGATCACCAGCATCAGCGGCGCCTCGCCCACGCGCGCCACGGGAACAAAGTCGGTCTGCGGGTCATAGGGCGGATGGGCCAGCACCTGCTTGGCCAGCACATGCGTGGCGGCCGAGAACAGCAGGGTGTAGCCATCCGGGGCGGCCGCCAGCACCGCGCGGCCGCCCACCACGCCGCTGCCGCCCACGCGGTTCTCGACGATGACCGTCGTGCCCAGCTGCTTGCGCAACTGCTCGGCGAACAGGCGCGCGGCGCTGTCCACGCCGCCGCCCGCCACGAAGGGGACGATGACCTTGACCATCTTGCCCGGCTCGGGAAAGGCGGCGGGCGCACTGGACGAGGCCATGCTGGCGATGGGCAAGGCAGCCAGCGCACCCAGTAAGGCGCCCAGCACCGGCCCCTTCAGCCGTGTCAGAGTTTTCATGCTTTGTCTCCTGTTTCTTTTGAAAATGGGCCGGCCGTTGCGTGGCTCAGCCCGGGTCCTGATTCGGCGCGCGCCGCCTGTGCCTGCGCACCAGCACGCTCAGCGTGTCGTCCAGGGCCTGGGCATCCAGCCCCCGCGTGATGAAGACGATGCGCGTGCGCCGGTCGGCACCCGGCCAGCGGGGCAGCGTCTGCGGCGGGGCGAACAGGTGCTGCACGCCATGGATGACCAGGGGCTGGTCCGGGTGCTCCTGCAGGTGCACGATGCCTTTGACGCGCAGCAGGTCATCGCCGCGCATGGCCGTGACCCAGTCCATCCATTCGCCGAACGCCTGCGCGGGCAGGGGCTCGTCGCGCTGCAGCACAAAGGACGAGATGCCGTCGCGGTGCGCGCCTGCCGGCGCTGTCATCGGAGCCATGGCCCGGTAGCCGGGTGCCTGGAGCATGCCCGCAGCGGCGTCCTCCTGCCCCGTCGCGCCTTCCGACATCAGCCGCTGCAGCAGCGCCACATGGTGGCCGGGGTCCATGCCTTGCGGCGCCTCGCCGTTGATGGCCTGCACCTGGGCCAGCAGTTGCGCAGCGGGCTGTGCGCCGCCCAGCAAGTCTGTCTTGGTCAGCAGCACCAGGTCAGCCACGGCCAGTTGCCGCACGGCTTCGGGATAGCCTGCCAGCGTGGCGCTGCCCAGCACGGCATCGACCGTGCAGGCCACGCCGGCCAGCGCATAGCGCGCCCGCACGGCGGGCTCGCCCAGGAAGGAGCGCAGTATCGGCCCCGGGTCCGCCAGGCCGCTGGTTTCGATCAGCACGCGGCGCGGCGCGCCCTGTTCGCGCAGGGCCAGGCGCTCCAGCGCCTCCACCAGATCGCCGCGCACGCTGCAGCACAGGCAGCCATTGGCCAGCAGCACCGTGTCCTCGCAGGCCAGGCTGGTCAGGTCCTGGTCGATGCCGACCGCACCGAACTCGTTGACGATGACGGCCGTCCCGTGCAGGTCCGGCAGCGCCAGCAGCCGGTTGAGCAGCGTGGTCTTGCCGCTGCCCAGAAAGCCCGTGAGCACGGTGACCGGAATGCGCTGCCCCACCGCTTCGGGCAGGGCCAGCAGGCTGGAGAAATGTCCGCTCATGACGCCACCCCGCCATGCACCTCGGCAAACGAGCGCAGCGTGCGCTCCAGCCGCGCCAGCGCCCACTGCGCCACGGCCTGCGGCACCTCGTCCGAGCCCAGCGCATCGAGCAAGCCGCGCAGCGGCTGCGCGCCCTGCCCGGCTGCGGGCCGGGCACGGAACCAGGCCGCCACCTCGGGCTGCTCGCAGCGCTCGCCCCCGTCCTGCAGGTAGTCCACGATGTCCAGCTCGAAGTCCTCCAGCCGCAGGCTGATGCCGCCCGCCCCGCAGGCGCAGGCACCGCCCAGGGCGACATGGCGCAGCGCCAGGGCGCACCACAGGTCCCAGAGCCGGCCGGCCTGCAGGGCGTGGTCGGAGGCCATGGCCGTGCTCACTGCCCGTCCCAGGCAACGGCTGAGGTTGCCGTTGCGGCCGACGGAGACCTGCCGCTGCGCAGCGCCTGCGTGCCCTCGTGGTCCACCTGTCCCTGGCCATCCAGCGCCACGCGGTAGACCTCGCGGGCCACCTGGGCGCTCACATAGCCCTCGCGCACGTCCTCGGCCACCTTGTCCAGTTCGCGCGCCAGCGGGTCGCCAAAGCCCCCGCCGCCGCCCGACAGCATGCGGTAGGCATCGCCGCGTTCCAGGCGCACGTTGAAGATCTTGGCGTTGGCATGGTCGGTCTTCCACTCGCCCTTGTGGCGCACGGCCAGGCCGTTGCCCATGGCGTCGCCGCCGCCCTCCAGGCCCCAGGGCTTGCAGTGCACGCGGTCGATGCGCGTGGTGACGGTGAAGGGCGACAGCGCCTGCACCACCATCTCCGCGCCCAGGCCGCCCCGGTACTGGCCCGCGCCGGCCGAGTCCTGGCGGATCTCGTACTTCTCCACCAGCACCGGGTACTTGGCCTCGAGCTGCTCGGTAGGGCTGTTGTGGGTGTCGCCGTCATTGATGCAGACGGTGACGGACACGCCGTCCTCGCGGCTCTTGGCGCCCCAGCCGCCGCCCAGCGGGCCGATGCCGACGATGAACAGCCGCCCGTCCTCGGGCGAGATGCCATGGATGTTGGGAAACACCAGGTCCGCATGGTGGCCCGCGATGGAGCGGTCGGGAATCGCCGGCGCCAGGGCCTTGAAGATGGTGTCGATCACCGTCATGGGGAAGGTCATCCACACGCGCATGGGATAGGGCCTCTCGGCGCTGATCACCGTGCCCATGGGCATGATCACCTTGAGCGGCCGGAAGCTGCCGTCGTTGACCGGGTAGTCGGTCGGCGTGGTGAGGCATTTGTAGGCCACCTGCGCGCAGGCGATGCCCGTGGTGAAGCCGGAGTTGTAGAAGCCGCGCACCTGCTTGGAGACATCCGACAGGTCCACCGTCATCTCGTCGCCCTGCACCGTGACCTTGACGCGGATGGGAATGCGCTTGCCGATGTCCAGCCCGTCGTCGTCCATGAAGGACTCGGCTTCGTACACGCCATCGGGAATCGACAGCGTGTTCTTGCGCGCCACGGCCTCGCTGGAATCCATGATCTGCGCGATGGCGCCGTTGACCGCATCCACGCCATAGCGCTGCAACAGTTCCACATAGCGGCGCTCGCCCGTGGTGATGGCCGTGATCTGCGCGCGCAGATCGCCCAGGGCCCGCTCGGCCAGGCGCACGTTCATCGCGATGATGTCGATCAGGTCCTGGTTGACCTCGCCCTGGCGCTGGTACTTCATGATGGGGATCTGTATCCCTTCGCTGAAGATGTCCGTGGTGACGTTGCCCAGCGTGCCGCCCACGTCCAGCCAGTGGGCCATGCAGCAGGTGAAGCCTTCGAGCCGGCCCTCATGGAACACCGGCATGGTGAACGTGAAGTGGTTCAGGTGGCTGCCGGTGGTATAGGCATCGTTGGTGACCAGGATGTCGCCGGGCAGGATGTTCTCGTAGCCGAAATGGCGGATCTTGGCCTTGACCGTCTCCGACATGCCGCGGATGAACATGGGCAGGCCCAGGCCGATGGACACCGTGTCGCCCTCGCGCGTGAACAGGCCGACCGTGAAGTCCAGCGCCTCGTAGATGATGAGGTTGTAGGCCGTGCGCGTCAGGTTGGTCTTCATCTCCTCCGTGACGGCGTACAGGCCGTTGCGGATGATCTCGACGGTGACCGGATCGACGGGCCTGGAGTCAGTGGGGTGGTTCATGTGCGGTCGCTCCCGATGTCGATTTGCAGATTGCCCAGTTCGTCCACGCGCAGCCGGTCGCCGGGCTGCACGACGGTGGTGGATGCGTGTTCCTCGATCAGCGCGGGCCCCGCGATCTCGTTGCCCGCCAGCAGGCGCTCGCGCAGATGCACCGGCGTGTCCACCCAGCCGCTGGAGCGGAAATAGACGGGCTTGACCGTGCGCACGGAGGCACGGCTGGGCTCGGCGCTGCCGCGCTCGACGCTGTGCCTGGGCGGTTTCTTCATCGTGCCCAGCACGGTGACGCGCAGGCTCACGAGGTCGGCCGGCTCCTGCGGGGCCGAGGTGCCGTAGCGCACCTTGTGCAGCTCGTCGAACTGGCGCTTGATGGCCGAGCGGTCCCGGCCCTCGAAGAAGGCCATGGGCAGGTCCACGGTCACCGCATGCTCCTGGCCCACGTAGCGCATGTCGGCGGCGCGCTCGATCACGATGCCGTCCGGCGCGATGCCGGACTGCGCCAGCGCGGCGCGGCCCTCGTCCTCCATGCTCTGGTAGGCGGCCTCGATCTCCTCGAAGGAGACCTCGCCCAGCTTGCGAAACACCGAGCGCACGTAGTCGTAGCGCAGGTCGGAGAACAGCATTCCGTAGGCCGAGAAATAGCCGGGCGCATAGGGAATCAGCACCTTGCGGATGCCGATCTCGCGCGCAATGGCCGAGGCGTGCAGCGGACCCGCGCCGCCGTAGACGACCATGGTGAAGCTGCCCGCATCCAGGCCGCGCTCGGTGGTCACGGCCTTGACGGCATGCGACATCTGCGTCACGGCGATGCGCAGGATGCCGTCGGCCGCCTCGGTGGGCTCCAGGCCCAGCGGGGTCGCCACGCGCTCGGCCATCTGGCGCTGGCAGGCGTCCATGTCCAGCTGCAGCTCGCCGCCCAGGAAATGCTCCGCGTCCAGCCGGCCCAGCACCAGGTTGGCGTCGGTCACCGTGGGCTCCAGCCCGCCACGGCCATAGGCCACGGGGCCGGGGATGGAGCCGGCGCTCTGCGGGCCCACGCGCAGCGCGTTGCCCGTCTCCACGCGGGCGATGGAGCCGCCGCCCGTGCCCACTTCGTGGATGTCCATCATCGGGATCTGTATCGGCAGGGCCTGCTCGTAGCCGCCGATCAGCGCCGAGCCCGTGGTCAGCGGCCGGCCTTCGCTGATCACGCCGGCCTTGGCCGTGGTGCCGCCCATGTCGAAGGCGATGGCATCGCCCATGCCCAATTGCGCACAGATGGCCTGGGCGCCGATCACGCCGGCCGCCGGACCCGATTCGAGCATGCGCACGCAGCCCACCTTGGCATGCTCGACCGGGAACAGGCCGCCCGTGGACTGCACGATGTAGAAGTCGCCCTCGAAGCCCTTGCCGCCCAGGTGGTTCTCCAACTGGCCCAGGTACTGCGACACGCGCGGCCCCACATAGGCATTGGCCACGGCGGTGGACACGCGCTCGAACTCGCGGTACTCCTGCGACAGCTCGTGCGAGGCGCAGACAAAGGCGCCCGGCATCTCTTCCTGCAGGATCTGCTTGACGCGCTGCTCGTGCGCCGGGTTGCGGTAGGAGTGCAGCAGCAGCACGGCCACGGCCTCCACGCCCTGCCCTGCCAGCTCGCGGGCCAGCTCGCGCACGGCTGCCTCGTCCAGCGGCTTGTGCAGGCTGCCGTCGGCGCGCAGGCGCTCGGACACCTCATGGCGCAGCGAGCGCCGCACCAGCGGCTGGTGCTTGTTGAAGAACAGGTTGTAGGCATCGGGCCGGTTCACGCGGCCGATCTCGTAGATGTCGCGAAAGCCCTCGGTGATCAGCAGCGCGGTGTGGGCGCCATTGCGCTCCAGCAGCGTGTTGATGGCAATGGTGGAGCCGTGCAGGAACAGATGGCCGTCGCGCCAGTCGATGCCCGCGCTGTCTATCGTGGCCTGGATGCCGTTGACCAGCTCGCCATGCGTGGACAGGGCCTTGCCGAACAGCAGCTGGCCGCTGGCCTCGTCGAACGCCGCCATGTCGGTGAAGGTGCCGCCGATATCGACGGCAATGCGCAGCCGGGGCCGCTGCGAAATCGCTTGTTGGTTATCCATGAATTTCTCCGGAGTCAGACGGCAGCGCTATCAGTGCCGATACGGTTGCGCAGCACGCCCAGCCCAGTGATCTCGACCTCGACCACATCGCCATGCTTCATGTACAGAGGCGGCTCGCGGCGGTCGCCCACGCCGCCCGGCGTGCCCGTGGCGATCACGTCGCCGGGCGACAGCGGCGTGAAGCGCGACACATAGGACACGATGGTGGGGATGTCGAAGATCAGGTCGCCCAGGCTGGCCTGCTGCACCACGCTGCCGTTCAGGCGCGTCTGCAGCGCCAGGCTGCGCACGTCGGCCACCTCGTCGCGCGTGACCAGCCAGGGGCCGAAGGGCGCCGTGCCGGGAAAGTTCTTGCCGGGCGTGAACTGGTGCGTATGGCGCTGCCAGTCGCGCACGCTCACATCGTTGAAGCAGGCATAGCCGGCGATGTGGTCGAAGGCATCTTCCTTTGCAATGTGGCGTCCGCCCCGGCCGATGACGAAGGCCAGCTCGCCTTCCCAGTCGAAACGCTCCGAAAAGGCCGGGCGCAGCAGCTCGTCGCCATCGGCGGCCAGGCTGTCGTTGAAGCGCAGGAACAGCGACGGGTGCTCGCTGTCGGCGCGCCGCGTCTCGGCCACATGGGTCTTGTAGTTCAGGCCCACACAGATGAGCTTGCCGGGGTTGGGGATGACGGGCAGCGCCTGGGTCTGCGCCGCATCGACGGACACGGCGCCGGCCTGCAGGGCCTGCTCCAGCTCGCCCAGCGCCTGTGCGCGCAGCACGGACAGCAGGTCGGGATGGCGGGCGAGAAAGTCGGCGGGCGGCTGCAGGAAGCGCTCGGCCAGAACCTGCCCGTAGCGGGGCTGTCCGGCATGGATGAAGCTGGCGAGTTTCAACGGATTTTCCTTAGGTTCGGTGTCTGGAAAACCTGCCACGGCAAGGCCATTGGCAAGGCATGACTGCACTGTAGAAATCCCGTTGATATCTGGATAGATAGAATTTCAGGCTTTCAGAATTGCCTCATCAGGCATACCTCAACCGGGTAACCACCATGCACCTGCCCAGCGTCAAGCTCTTCCTCGAGGTCTCCGAAGCCGGCAGCATCAGCAAGGTCGCGGCACGGCGGCACACCGTGCAGTCGCACATCAGCCGGCAGATCAGCGAATTCGAAGCGTCTCTGGGCGGCCCCTTGCTGCGGCGCACGGGCCGGGGCGTCACGCTGACACCGCTGGGCGCGCGGGCCGCGCTGCGGCTGCGCAGCTGGCTGCAGGAAACCGAGCAATTGCAGGAAACACTGCGTGCGGACGCAGGCCAGCTATGGGGCGAGGTGCGGCTGGGCATCGTGCCCTCGGCCGCGCACCCGCTGATGACGCATGTGTTCGACTGGCTGCAGCGCGAGCACCCCGGCATACGCCTGAACATCACCGAGGCCCAGGGCACGGAGCTCGACGCGCTGCTGGACAGCGGCGCCGTGGACCTGGCCATCCTCTTTCGCTTCGCGCGCCCGGCCGGCGGCGACGAGCGGCTGCTGAGCACCGCGCACAGCTATCTGGTGTCGCGCCCTGGCGATCCCTTGACCCTTGCGCCCACCACGGAGTTCGCCGCGCTCGACGGCCTGCAGCTGGTGCTGCCGCGACGCCCCAGCCATTGGCGCGATGCGCTCGATGAGGCCGCGCACAGCCACGGCTTTCGGCTCGCGGCGGCGGCCGAGGCCGACTCGCTGACCGTGCAAAAGGAACTCGTGGCCCACGCGCCCGGCCTCTACTCGGTGATCGGCCCGTACTCCATCGATGCCGAACTGCGCCAGGGCCGGCTGCAGGCCAGCCGACTGGTCAACCCCGGCCTGGTGCGCCATGTGACGCTTGCCCTGCCCCGGCACGGCAAGCTCACCCAGGCCTGCCGCGTGGTGGGCGATGCCATCGAGGCATTGACTCAGGCATGGGGGCAGCAGCTGTCGCCGGGGCCGCTGAGCACCTCGGGACTGCTCGGCGGTTGAAGGGATCAGATATCGGCCCCATCGGCTCCAGTCGTCGGCCATGCACGCCGTGGCCAGGCCATCGGAACAGAACGGCCGCAACCATGTCAGCGGGCCTGACCATCACGCACGGCTGCAATGGCCTCGATCTCGATCATGGCCGCCGGGTCGTACAGCGCCTGGATCTGGGCAATCGTGTCGGCCGGATAGGGGGCGCCGAAGAACTCGCGGCGCAGGGCGACCACCTCGTCGAAGTGGCCCATGTCGGTGACGAAGATGGTGACCTTGATCACGTCCTTCAGGCTGGAGCCGCCCGCCTCCAGCGCGCGGCGCAGATTGGCAAACGCCTGCCGGCCCTGGGCCAGGAAGCCGCCCGGCACGATGCGGCCATCGTCTCCGGCGCCGGCCTGGCCGGAGATGAACAGCAGCTCGCCAAAGCGAATGCCTTGCGACAGCAAAAACGGCTCGTAGGGGTCGGGTTGCGTGGTGACATGGTGCAGCATGGTTTCATTTCCTTCATCCATCCCCGGCAGGATCGCGCTTGGGGCATGGGTGGACGATAGGCAAGCCGGGTGATTGCGACAAAGGTTCATTTGTCAGGCATAAGATGAGTTTTCCTCACCCCATTCCTCACCCGCCCCTTGCGTCCTCCAGCCCTCATGCAACGCAACCAGCTGCCGCTTTCCGCACTGCGCGCCTTCGAGGCCGCCGCCCGCCTGGGCAGCTTCAAGCAGGCCGCCGACGACCTGGCAGTGACCCCCACGGCCATCAGCCACCAGATCCGCGCGCTGGAGGAACAGCTGGGCCTGGCGCTGTTCGATCGCCAGGTACGCAAGGTGGTGCTGACCGAGGCCGGCGCCCAGCTCTATCCGGTGCTGCGCGACGGTTTCGACGCCTTTGCCGCCACGCTGGAGCGCCTGCTGCAAAAGCGCCTGCGCGCCCAGGTCAGCATCTCGGCCACCAATGCGTTCACCGTGAAATGGCTGGTGCCGCGCATGGCCAGCTTCCGCGCGATGCACCCCGAGGTGGACCTGCAACTGCAGGCCTCGGACGATGTGGTGGACCTGCGCTCCCATGCCGTCGATATCGCCGTGCGCTACGGGCGCGGCCCCTATCCGGGTCTGGTGGCCGAGCCCCTGTTCAGCGACCGCTTTGCACCCGTGGCCAATCCCCGGCTGGGCGTGCTGGGTCCGGCCGACCTGGCCCGCCTGCCGCTGATCCGCTTTGACTGGAAGACGGCGCACGCCAGCAATCCCACCTGGGAGCGCTGGTTTGACGAGGCAGGCCTGGCCTGGAATTCACCGGCAGGGCAACTGCGCTTTTCCGACGAGGGCCATGCCATCCAGGCGGCCATTGCCGGTCATGGCATTGCCCTGGTGAGCCTGGCCCTGGTGGCCGAGGACATTGCGGCCGGCCACCTGCTGCAGCCCTTCGGCCCCTCGATCACCGGCCATACCTACCATCTGGCCGTGGGCGAGCAACGCGAGCCGGGCCCCCATGTGCGCGCCGTCATGGACTGGCTCAGAAGCCAGTCCATGGCCGTGCCATAGCCGTACCGCAGCCGCCCTCAATAGCCCCGCGCCGCGTCCACCGCCTGTGGCAGCTCGCCGCTGGCGCGCCAGCGCCGGATGTTGCCCGCCACGATGGCCGATGCCGTCGCGCGGTCCGTGGGTGCCGAGATGTGGGGCAGCACGGTCACGGCGGGGTGCGCCCATTGCCAGGACGATTCGGGCAGGGGCTCCTGCTCGAACACGTCCAGCACGGCATGTGCCAGGCGGCCGCTGTCCAGGGCGGCGCGCAGCGCGGCATCGTCCACGATGGGGCCGCGCGCAAAGTTGATCAGCGAGGCATGGGCGGGCAGCGCGGCCAGCGCCTGCGCGCCGACGATGCCGCGCGTCTGTGGCGTGAGCGGCAGCAGGCATACGAGGATGTCGGTCTGCGCCAGCATGGCGGGCAGCTCGGCATCACCCGCATGGCATTGCACGCCTTCCATGTGCCTGGGCGTGCGGCTCCAGCCGCGCACCTGGAAGCCTGCCGACAGCAGCCGCCGCGCGCTGGCTTCGCCCAGTGCGCCCAGGCCCAGCAGCGATACCGTCCTGTCCTGCGCGCGCACTCCGTCATGCGCCAGCCATTGGCGCGCGGCCTGCTGGCGGGCATAGCGCGGCATGTCGCGGTGCAGGTACAGGGTCCAGGCCAGCACGGCCTCGGCCATGGTGTCGGCCAGTTGCGGGTCCACCAGGCGGACGATGCGCAGGTCGGTATCGCCCAGGTCGGCCACCAGGCGCTCCACGCCGGCCCAGACGCTGTGCACCCATTGCAGACGCGGCAGCGTGCGCAGGTCGGCGGGCTGGGGGTTGGCGACGATGGCGACCTCGCAGGCCACGCGCTGGTCCGCATCCAGCGCATCAAGGGCGACCACGCGCTCCTCGGGCAGGGCGGCCTGCAGGGCCTGCAGCCAGGCTTGGGCTGCCGGATAGCCGGGTGCGCAGACGAAAGGAAGTGGGGGGAGCGGGGGGAGCGAGGCGCGAGGAGACAGCGAACCGCTCATTTGGCGAAGACCTTGTCCAGGTCGGCGAAGCCCTTGACCTCGATGGGATTGCCGCTGGGGTCGCGGAAGAACATGGTGGCCTGCTCGCCGGGCTCGCCCTCGAAGCGGATGCCGGGCTGCAGCACGAAATCCACCACGCCGCCGGACAGCCGCGCGGCCAGGGCCTTCCAGTCGTCCATGGCCATCACCAGGCCCAGGTGGGGCATGGGCACCATGTGGTCGCCCACGCGGCCGGTGTTCGTGACCGGGAAGGGCTCGCCCAGGTGCAGCGAGATCTGGTGGCCGAAGAAGTCGAAGTCCACCCAGGTCTCGGTGCTGCGGCCTTCCTGGCAGCCGAGCAGCGTGCCGTAGAAGGCGCGCGCTTCGTCCAGATCGCGGACATGGTAGGCAAGGTGGAAGCTGGTGCGCATGGCTGATCCTTTGGTTGTGCTTGTGGTGCAGGCAGGTTCGCAGGCCGTGGCCTGCCGTGGGTGGCGCGAGCCTAGCAGAGGCTTTTCAAAAGTGATAGCGTTGATTTCTTTGCAATCCCCAAGGAAATCTTTTGGAGACCCGCTATCTCAAGAGCCTGATCGCCGTGGTGGACAGCGGCTCCATCGCCGATGCGGCGCGCGCCGAGCACCTGACCGCCGCCGCCGTGGGCCAGCGCGTGCAGGCGCTGGAGCGCGAGCTGGGCTTTGCCCTGCTTTCGCGCAGCGGCCATGCGGCCCGCCCCACCCAGGCCTGCCTGGCCCTGCTGCCGCGCGCGCGGCGCCTGGTGCGCGAGGCCGCGCTGCTGGGCAGCGATGCCAGCGCCGATGGGCTGGCCGGCACGCTGCGCATCGGCGCCATCTCGACCGCGCTCACCGGCATGCTGCCGGCTGCGCTGCGCAAGCTCACGCAGGCGGCGCCGCAGTGCCGGCCCGTCATCGTGCCGGGCACCTCGCGCGCGCTGTTCCAGATGCTGCAGGCCGGCGAGCTCGATGCCGCCGTCATCGTGGCGCCCCCTTTTGAACTGCCCAAGGCGCTGCGCAGCGTGCAGCTGCGCCGCGAGCCGCTGGTGCTGCTGGCCCCGCCCCAGGCACGCGGCCGGCCTGACGCGCTGCTGCGCAGCCTGCCCTACATACGCTACGACCCCGATGCCTGGGGTGGCCGCCATGCGGCAGACTGGCTGGCCGACCAGGGGCTGGAGCCCGCGGTGCTGTGCGACCTGGACGCGCTGGAGGCCATTGCCATGCTGGCCGCCGACGGCATGGGCGTGGGCCTGGTGCCGCACTGGACAGGCCTGGAGCGCTTCATGGGCGACTGCCGCATGCTGCCCATTGCGGGCGCCGCCTATGAGCGCGCCATCTTGCTGGTGACCAGCGCCGATCCCGACCTGCCGCGCATGGCCGAGCTGCTGGAGGGCGCACTCGCTTAGAGAATGTCTCGCATGGACTTCTCAAGAAAAGCAAGATTCGGCAGAGCAAGGAGCTGAAGGGTTTGCAGTCTCACATTCGGCCTGTCGATGCAAGGTGTTCGTACTGATCGCCCTGATGGCATTCGCGGGTGACCGACGAACGAAACATTTATAGATTCGGCAAAGGAGTGCGGCCATTCAAGGCAGGAATCCTCGAAAACAACTCACCCATAAAGTCCATGAACACGACAGCCCGCGTGGGTAGCAGCCTGTTGGCCACATAGACGATCTGCACCGGTACGGGCGGAGCTGCATGATCCGTCAGAATGAACTGCAATCGGCCGCTGTTCAGCCCACCCTCAAACAGCCACGCAGGTCCTTGTGCTACGCCCAGGCCTGCCGTGACCGCAGCACTCACTGCGTCGGGCGAGTTCACCCTGAGCCTGCCGGAAACCGGGATGTCCGCGTCGCGGAATCGCCAGATCGCCCCGGACGACAACAGGGTGTAGACGATGCAATCGTGATCGCGCAGGTCATCTGGAGTCTGCGGAACTCCACGTTTGGCCAGGTAGTCCTTGCTGGCCACGAAGACGCGGTCGTACCATCCAAGACGCCGGGCCCGCAAGCTACTGTCCTCCAAGTGTCCGATGCGAATGGCGATTTCGGTCCCTTCGTTGACCAAGTCCACGTATCGATCGTTGAATTGAAGATCCAAGGTCAATTGGGGATAGCGCTCCAAAAAGGTCGGCACGTGTGGCAACACAAATGCGTGTGCGAGAGCCGTTGGGCAGGCTACGCGCAAGAGCCCTGATGGCTCGACGTTGTTCCTGAAGGACGATTCGGATTCATCTACCGCATCCAGGATTCGCCGGATGTCCGCGTAGTAGCGTTCGCCCTCCGGCGTCAAAGATAGCTTTCGCGTGGACCGGTGGAGCAGGCGCGCCTGCAAATGATCTTCCAGCGCCGCCACATAGCGACTGACGTTGGGTTGCCCCAGGCCCAGATCACGCCCCGCAGCAGAAAAGCTTCCAGTTTCTACGGCGCGCGCGAAGCAGCTCATCAAGAGAAATCGGTCCATTACTCACCTCAATTCATGCAGTTTCAGCATGAATCTTATACATAAGTCATATCTTATGTATTTTTTTGCATGAATGCATCATTCCTGCGGTCGACCTGGTCGGTCGTCGTTCTCAGGAGAAATCAATGTCGCGCTTGCAAGGTAAACGTACTCTCATCACTGGCGGCACGAGTGGCATCGGGCTGGAAACCGCAAAGCAGTTTCTGGAGGAAGGCGCCCGCGTCATCGTCACGGGCGTAAATCCCGATTCGATCGCAAAGGCACAAGCCGAACTGGGCCCCGAAGTTCAGGTGCTGCGCGCCGACTCGGCCAGCGTTGCTGCCCAAAAGGAATTGGCACAGATCATCAAGGAGCACTACGGCCAACTGGACATTGCCTTCCTCAATGCCGGCGTATCTGTCTGGCTGCCCATCGAGGAATGGTCGGAAGAGATGTTTGACCGCTCTTTCGACATCAACGTCAAGGGCCCCTACTTCCTGATGCAGGCACTGCTCCCGATCTTCGCGAATCCCGCCTCCGTCGTGCTCAACACCTCCGTCAGCGCGCATGCAGGCGCAGCCCGCTCGTCCGTGTATGCCGCCACGAAGGCCGCATTCTTGAACATGTCGAAGACGCTTTCGACTGAATTGCTGGGACGTGGCATCCGTGTCAATGCGGTCAGCCCCGGACCGATCGAAACGCCGCTGTACGACAAGCTCGGGATTCCGGACGCGTACCGCGAGCAGGTCAACAAAGATATTGCGGCGAGCATTCCGCTTGGGCGCTTCGGCACGGCCGACGAGGTGACTAAAGCCGTGCTGTATCTGGCTTCCGACGAGTCGCGTTGGACGGTGGGCTCTGAAATCGTCGTTGACGGCGGCCGCCTGCTCAATGGTTAAGCGCGCAGCCCAGGAGGTCGGCGAAAGCGTGTTGGCTCGGGCAGAGTCAACGAGGCGCTGACGGCCTGCTTCAGCGCTGCGTGACAGCTCCTCCACTCCAGGCAAAGGAAACAGCGGTACGTGGCCCCATGCCGCTGTTTCCCCTGCACAAACCCTCCAGAGCCTCACATCACTATGACTGCACTTACCCTGATAAGCCACCCGCTGTGCCCCTTCGTCCAGCGCGCCGTGATCGTGCTTCTTGAGAAGGGTGTGGAATTCGATCGGATAGACGTCGATCTGTCAGCCAAGCCAGACTGGTTCTTGGCACTTTCACCGACCGGCAAGGTGCCGGTGCTCAAGGTGCGCCAAGCGAATGCCGAGGACGCGATCCTGTTCGAAAGCGTGGTCATCTGCGAGTACCTCAATGAAACGCAAGGCGGTGCGCCGATGTACCCCGTTGATGCATTGCCTCGCGCACAGCACCGCGCGTGGATCGAGTTTGCCGCCCAGACCTTCGCCGAAGGCTGGCAGTTCCTCCACGCTCGCGACTCTGCAACCGCCGATGCCAAGCGCGCTGCATTTCGCGAACGGCTGGGCAAGCTGGAGTCAGAAATGGATACAGGGCCATTTTTCGCAGGCGAGGCCTTTGGCATGGTCGATGCGGTTTACGCCCCGCTGTTCCGATACTTCGACATCACCCCCGCGACGGTCGCGTATCAGGTATTCGACGGCCTTCCGCGCATTTCAGCGTGGCGATCGGCGCTTGCGGAGCGCCCCAGCGTGAGGCATGCCGTCGTCGAAGACTATGCCGATCGTTTCCAGAGGCATCTGCGCGAGCAAGGCTCATTCATCGCTGTTTCCTCACGGTAACGATCAACCAGCCCAAATCTTCCAATCAGGAGTCAAAAACATGCTCCTCCATCAAAGCGCCGCACTGACCGCAGACCATCTACGGCTCCGATGCGCGCAACTCATCGTGCAACCAGTCGACCAGCTTCACCACATCAGGTCTGCGGCTAAGGTGTGGAGCAGTCCAGATCGCTAGTCGGTTGGGGCCACACACAAAGCCCATGGGAGCAACCAAGGTGCCGCTCATCAGATCATCTCGGACCAGCATATGGGGCACATTCGCCATACCCAGACCACAACGGGCGCCTTGGATAAGCAGGTAGAAGTGGGCGAATGACTCATCTACGCGCAACTCCGGGCTCATTTGCCCACTGCAACTGGCCCAGTCGGCCCAGGCTGTTGGTCGGGTGAGCGAGATCATCAGCCGTGCTCGAGCGAGATCTTCGAAGGACTCGATGCGGTGGTTCTGCAGATACCCAGGTGAGCATACCGGCCCAATCCATTCATGAGCCACATCCGCTCGGACAGCCTCCTTTGGGGGGTCAATCGATGACAGACGAATGGCCACACTGACCTTGTCATGAGCGAAGTCGATCGGACCATGGCTCATGTTGAAGCGAAGCTCCACCTCGGGGTTGATCTCCTTGAAGCGATTCAGCCTGGGAATGAGCCAGTACATCATGATCGACTCCGAACATGCCAATGTGAGCGGGCCAGGCTTGAGTTGCTCGACACTTGACTGAATCAGACCAAAGGCCGTAGAGAGGCCTTCCGCCAAGCGCAACCCTTCGTTTGTTGGCGTCGCACCTTGCGCTGTGCGTTGCAGAAGCGCCAGGCCCAGCGAGTCTTCAAGCGTGCGGATATGGCGACTCACCGCGCCATGCGTCACCGAGAGTTCTTCAGCTGCCGCGCTGAAGCTGCGCAAACGCGCTGTCGCCTCAAAGGCGCGCAATCCGTTGAGCGAAAGTCGATGGGGCGTGGCCATGGCGAGTTTTTGATCTAGGGTCAACCCGTACGTTTTGTGAGTTTATATCACAGCCATTCGAAATTGAATCGTTTGCCTCATTGGTTTGTGACGCCTACCCTTCGATCTATCAAAGACAGAAGCTCACAGCCTCATGAACAACATCACCCCGCGTAAAGAGTTCACCGCCCGCTATTTCGTCGAAAGCTCGGTCGCCTCCGAAAAGATCGCGCAGGTGATCTCCGGCGAACAGTCCAGCGGCACCTTCCTTTCACTGCCCGGTGAGACCGATGAACTGAAAGAGCGCTCCCGCGCGCGAATCGCCAGCATCAAGCCACTCGCACCCGGGCTTCAGCCGACGCTTCCAAGCGCCTATGTCGACCGGCATCCGCACGGCGGCGTCTTCCACCGCGCGGAGATTGAGATCGCGTTCCCTGTCGCCAACGTCGGAGCCAATCTGTCGAGCATGCTGGCCACCATCGCGGGCAACCTGTACGAGCTCGGTGAAGTCACCGGCCTGCGCCTGCTCGACCTTGATCTCGCCCCCGAATACGCCGCGCAGTTCGCCGGCCCCGCCTTCGGCATCCCAGGCACCCGGCGTCTCGTCGGCGTCCATGGCCGGCCGTTGATCGGCACCATCATCAAGCCCAGCATCGGTCTCACGCCCGCACAGACCGCCGAATTGGTCGACAGCCTCTGTGCAGCCGGCATCGACTTCATCAAGGACGATGAACTGATCGCCGACCCGCCGTACGCGCCGTTCGACGAGCGCCTGCGCGCCGTCATGCCGGTGTTGCAGCGCCATGCCGATCGCCTCGGTCGCATGCCGATGTACGCGATCAACATCTCGGGTTCGGTCGACGAGATGCTGCGCCGCCACGACGCCGTGCTCGCCGCAGGCGGCAGCTGCGTGATGGTGAGCATCAACTGGGTCGGATTCAGCGCCGTCGAACACCTGCGCCGCCACTCGCAGTTGCCGATCCATGGTCATCGCAATGGCTGGGGCGCGTTCACGCGCCATGGAGGGCTCGGCTTCTCGTTCCAGGCCTACCAGAAGCTGTGGCGCCTGGCCGGCGTGGATCACCTGCACTGCAACGGCATCCGCAGCAAGTTCTGGGAGCCGGACGACTCGGTGATCGCCTCAGCGAAAGCTTGCCTGGCGCCCTGGGCGGGACTGCAGCCGCTGATGCCGGTGTTCTCGTCGGGTCAATGGGCCGGCCTGGCGCCCGACCTGTACGGCGCGCTCGGCGCGGTGGACCTTATGCACCTCGCGGGCGGCGGGATCATCGGCCACCCCGACGGCATTACCACCGGCGTGGCAAGCATGCGCGAAGGCTGGGAGGCGGCGGTGGCCGGCGTGAGCCTGGAGCACTATGCCGATGCGCACCCAGCGCTACAGCGCGCGCTGGTTCATTTCGCCAACCTGTAGGAGCCGGTATGAAGCTTGCCTTCTACGGTGACGATTTCACCGGGTCCACCGATGCACTCGAAGTGCTGGCGTTCGCCGGCCTGAACTGCGCACTGTTCCTCGACGTGCCCGACGAGCAGACGCTGGCCGAGTTCGGACCTTTCGACGCGATCGGCGTGGCGGGCGCGAGCCGCGCGATGTCGCCGGCCGAGATGGACGCGCAACTCGCACCCGTGCTTGCAGCGATGTCCCGCCTGCCTGTGCCGCTGGTGCACTACAAGGTCTGCTCGACCTTCGACAGCTCACCAACCATCGGCAGCATCGGGCGGGTCATGGACCTGTCTCGCACGGCCTTCGGTGACACCGCGATTCCCATCGTTGCCGCCACCCCCGCGCTCGGCCGCTACTGCGCCTTCGGCAATCTGTTCGCGCGCTCCGGCACCGACGACCGTGTGCATCGCATCGATCGCCACCCAATCATGAGCGTGCACCCTGTAACGCCGATGCACGAGGCGGATCTGGCGCGCCACCTCGCAGGGCAGACCGCGATGCCTGTCACCGGCTTCACGCTGCCGCAACTCACACTCGACCGCACCGAGATGGCGGGCGAGTTGCAGCGCGTGGTTGACGCCACGTCGGGCGGCGCGGTGCTGCTGGACGGCACCACGACTGAGCACTTGACCGAGACCGGCCGGCTGCTCGATGGGCTCGCTGGTGCGGCTCAGGGCCGCCAGACACCCTTGTTCTGCATCGGCGGTTCGGGTCTCGAATATGCGCTGACGCAGTGGTGGCACGAGACCGGCGCCCTGCCATCCATCCCGACTACGCACGACCGCTTCGACGGCGTGCCGCAGGTGCTGGCCGTCTCAGGCAGCGCTTCGCCGCTGAGCGCGCTGCAGATCGACGCAGCCGCTGATGCGGGCTTCGTCGAGTTGCCGGTGGACGCTGCCGCGTTGGTCGCAGCGAGCGATCCCGCAGCGGAACTCGCCCGCCTCGTCGATCAGGCCCTGCTAGCGCTGCGCGCCGGCCACAGCGTGATGCTGCACAGCGCGCGCGGCCCGAAGGACCCGCGTATCGAAGCGATGCTGTCCGCGCTCGCCAAGCAAGGCATCAGCCGGGAGCAGGCCCGCCACGAAGGCGGCCGCCTGCTGGGACACCGCTTCGGCGACCTCGTCGATGCGCTGCTGCGTGCGCATCCTCTCAAGCGCCTGCTGCTGTCGGGCGGCGACACCTCCAGCCACGTCACGCAGCGACTAGCCCCGCAGGCTCTGCGCGTCGTCGCCCGGTTGGCGCCAGGCGCTCCGCTGTGCCGCGCCATCTCGCGCGAGCCGCACCTGGCACAGCTCGAAATTGCGCTCAAGGGCGGCCAGATGGGCCAGCCCGACTATTTCGTCAAGGCGTTGCTCGGCACGGCCGACGCCCACCTCTCACTTGCATAAACAACAGGAGACATAACCATGAATTCGATCGACCGCCGACGTGCCATCGTGACTGGCGCCGCACTGATCAGCGCACCGGCATTGGTGCTGCCGCGCTTCGCGCGCGCCGCCGAATTTACCTACAAGTTCGGGACCAACCTGCCGGCGACACATCCACTCAACGTGCGAGCGATGCAGGCCGCTGAGCGCGTCCTGAAAGACACGGGGGGCCAGGTTCAGATCAACGTCTTCCCGAACAACCAACTCGGCAACGACGCCGACATGCTCTCGCAGCTGCGCGCAGGCGGGCTCGAGTTCTTCACCGTCTCGGGCGTGAACGTGCTGTCGCAGCTCGTGCCCGTCTCATCGATGTGGGGGCTTGGATTCGCCTGGGCGAACGACGAGGCCGTCAACAAGGCGCTGGACGGTGATCTCGGCAAATTTCTGCGCGCGCAGTTCCCCAAGGTCGGCCTGATGGCGATGGACACCGTGTGGAGTTCCGGCTTCCGGCAGATCACCAACAGCGTCCGTCCGATCAACACGCCCGACGACCTCAAGGGCTTGAAGATTCGCGTGCCGGTTAGCCCTCTGTGGACCTCGCTGTTCAAGCATCTCGGCGCCGCACCCACTTCTATCAACTTCGCGGAGACATATTCGTCTCTGCAGACGAAGGTGGTCGATGGTCAGGAGAACCCTTTGGCGATCATCTCGATCGCCAAACTCTACGAGGTGCAAAAGTACTGTTCCATGACCAACCACATGTGGGATGGCTATTGGTGCATGACGAACCAAAAGGTCTGGAGCCGCATGCCCGAGAAGGTAAGGCCCATCATTGCCAAGCACCTGAACCAGGCTGCGCTCGACATGCGCGCCGATGGCGCGAAGCTCGACGCCTCGTTGCGGCCCGAGCTGACTTCCAGGGGGCTGGCCTTCAACGACCCGGAAATCGGGCCGTTCCGTGCGCGGCTTCTTGCGTCAGGCTTCTACGCCGAGTGGAAGAAGAAGTATGGCGATGAGGCCTGGGCCTTGCTCGAGAAGCACACCGGCAAGCTGGGCTGACCGAGATGCACGCCACACCCATCTCCGAAGACGGCCCGCAGCGCGGCGCCGTCGCTGCCTGGGCGCAGCGCGCCCATCAAGCGCTGGGACACCTGCTCGGCTTACCCGTCGCGCTGCTGGTGGCCACCGAAATCGCCGTGCTGCTGGCCGGCGTGGTCGCGCGCTACATGTTCCACTATCCGTTGATCTGGTCGGATGAGGTCGCCTCGATCCTGTTCCTGTGGCTGGCGATGCTGGGCTCTGCAGTCGCCTTCCAGCGCGGCGAGCACATGCGCATGACGGCAGTGGTGGGCAAGCTCGCGCCCGAAGCGCGCGCCTTCCTTGATGTGCTTGCCACCGCAGCGGCGCTGGCATTCCTGCTGCTGGTGCTGCCGCATGCATATGAATACGCGGTGGAGGAGGCGATGATGCGCACGCCAGCGCTGGATCTGCAGAATTCATGGCGCGCGGCCGCGATGACCGCAGGCTTCGGGGCGATGGCGCTGCTGGCCGTACTGCGGCTCGTCGCGGTGGGGCGGCCGCGCCAAGTGATGGCCGCCGTCGGCTTGGTCGTCGCCCTGATGGTCGTGATGACGCTGCTGCAACCGGTGTGGCGACAGCTCGGCAACGCCAATCTGGTGGTCTTCTTCGTGGTCGTCGTCGCTGGGGCAGTGTTCGCCGGCGTGCCGATTGCCTTCGCCTTCGGCCTTGCAACGCTGGGCTATGTGATGCTGGCGACGAACACGCCCGTTCTGATCGTCGTCGGTCGCATGGACGAGGGCGTCAGCCACCTGATCCTGCTGTCGGTGCCATTGTTCGTCTTCCTGGGCCAACTGATCGAGATGACGGGCATGGCGCGTGCGATGGTGGCGTTCCTCGCCAGCCTGCTGGGGCACGTGCGCGGGGGCCTGCATTACGTGCTGCTTGGCGCGATGTATCTCGTCTCCGGCATCTCAGGTTCGAAGGCCGCAGACATGGCGGCCGTGGCACCGGTGCTGTTCCCCGAGATGAGGAAGCGCGGCGCCAAGGAAGGCGACCTGGTCGCGCTGCTGTCGGCCACCGGGGCACAGACCGAGACCATTCCGCCATCCATTGTGCTGATCACGATAGGCTCGGTCACCGGCGTGTCGATCGCCGCGTTGTTCACCGGCGGCCTGCTGCCAGGCCTCGTGCTGGCCGTGACGCTGATGGCGGTAGTGTGGGCCCGCTATCGGCACGAAGACCTGAGCGGCGTGCAGCGTGCCAGCCGGCGTGAAATCGGTCGGGCATTTCTGATTGCACTCCCGGCCATCGCGCTGCCGTTCATCATCCGCGCCGCTGTGGTGGAAGGTGTCGCGACTGCCACAGAGGTCTCCACCATCGGCATCGCCTACGGCGTGCTCGCCGGCCTGTTGATCTACCGGCAGTTCGACTGGAAGCGGGTCTATCCGATGCTGGTGGATACCGCAAGCCTGTCAGGCTCGATCCTGCTGATCATCGGTGCGGCCACCGCGATGGCCTGGGGCCTGACGCAATCGGGCTTCTCGAACACGCTGAGCCAGGCCATGCGTGAGCTGCCTGGCGGGGCTGCAGGCTTCATGGCGGTATCGGTCGTCGCCTTCATCGTGCTGGGAAGCATGCTCGAGGGCATCCCCGCGATCGTGCTGTTTGGCCCATTGCTGTTCCCGATTGCCCGCACCGTGGGCATCCATGAGGTGCACTACTCGATGGTGGTCATCCTCGCGATGGGCCTCGGCCTGTTCGCGCCGCCTTTCGGTGTGGGTTACTACGCCGCTTGCGCGATCGGCCGCGTCAACCCCGACGAAGGCATCCGACCGATTGGCGCCTACATGCTGGCCTTGTTCGTCGGCCTCGTGATCGTCGCGGCGGTGCCGTGGATCTCGATCGGCTTCCTTTGAACCCTTCTACCTTCTTATTGGTACCCGACATGACCACCATTTCCGAATCACGTGTCGCGCTCGTCACCGGCGGCGCCAAGGGCATCGGCGCAGAGGTGTGCGCCCGTCTGGCGGTCCTCGGCCACCATGTCCTCGTGGCCGACCTCGATGTCGATGCGGCGACGGCGACGGCACTCGAGCTCAGTGCGGCCGGCGGCCGGGCCACCGCGCTGCGGCTGGACGTCGGCAAGCCCGAGGCTATTGCCACGGCGTTCGAGCAGGTCGAGCGCGAGCACGGGCGCTGCGACATCCTTGTCAACTCTGCCGGCATTGCGAAGGTCTTCCCCTTCATCGACTTCCCGCTAGACAACTTCGTCGCGACGCTGAACGTCAACGTCACCGGCACGCTGCTGTGCGCGCAAGCGGCGGCTCGGCTGATGGTGAAGCAGGGCTGGGGCCGCATCGTCAACATCGCGTCTGTCGCCGGCATGCGCGCAGTGGGGAGCGGCCGCACCGCCTACGGCACGTCCAAAGGGGCGGTGATTGCGCTGACGCGGCAGATGGCCGTGGAACTGGCCGAGCACGGGATTACCGCCAACGCGGTGGCTCCAGGCCCCGTCGATACGCCGATGACGCAGGCGCTGCACACCGCGCAGTTCCGCGCCGAATATTCGAAGGCCATTCCGATGAACCGCTACGGCACCTGTGGGGAGATCGCCTCGGCCGTGACCTACTTGGTGTCCGAAGACGCTCGGTACGTAACCGGCATCGCGATGCCCGTCGATGGCGGCTTTCTCGCGTCAGGCGCACGCGGCATATAAGGCACCAAAACCTCCAAGGGCACCATGCGCGGTCTTCTCCACGCCACGCTCGGCCCTTGGGCTGCGACCTTTCCATCATCCGCGCTCTGTTGCACGCTGGCGCTGGCGCCTTTCGCCCGAACTTCAGCCACGCAACCCACACCCAGCACCAGGAAAGGCTGGACCTGATCCGCCGCGTCGAGCGCGAGACTGGCTGGCCGACCGGCCTATCGATCGGCGTGCTGCTCAAGCTGCAAGAACCGAAGCCGCAGACGATTCGGAAATCTGCCGCTATACTGCGCCCCTTCTTTCTTGAACGAGCTGCTGCAGGAAAGACGTTTTCCGGGCCTTTGCCGCCCGGGTGTCTTTCATCGTCCGTACACCCATCGGACGCGGCGAGCGCCAACCAGGCCTC
>Ga0207709_10000116_pt1 | contig 123061 bp, 118 predicted proteins | sample KBSM34metaG_FD_184397 | JGI IMG/M metagenome (GOLD analysis project Ga0207709, IMG submission 184397) | Miscanthus rhizosphere microbial communities from Kellogg Biological Station, Michigan, USA - KBS M3-4 metaG (SPAdes) (version 2) | ecosystem: Host-associated > Plants > Roots > Rhizosphere... | reverse complement strand
CCTCGGTGCGATCGCGCGCGCGCTGGCGCAGCGCCTGATGCTGCATGGCGGCGCCGCGTTGGTGGTCGATTACGGTTATGACGGCCCCGCGATCGGCGACACGTTGCAGGCCGTGAGCGGGCACCAATTCGCCAATCCGTTCGAGGAACCGGGCAGCCGCGACCTGACCGCGCATGTCGATTTCGCCACCCTGGCCGCGGCCGCCGGCATCGAAGGCGTACGGGTCGACGGTCCGGTCGGGCAAGGTGCCTTCCTGACCGCACTGGGGATCGATCCACGCGCCGAGGCGCTGGCGCGTTCGACGCCGGAGAAGGCCGAGGCGATCGCCGCCGATCGCGCGCGGCTGGTCGAGGACGACCAGATGGGGACGTTGTTCAGGGCCATGGCCTGGACCGCGCGAGACTGGCCAATTCCAGCAGGATTCCTATGATCGACTATCGCGATGCAACCCCCGCCGATGGCGCCGCGCTCGACGCCATGGCGCAGGCGATCTGGATCGAGACCTTCGCGCATGGCGTCTCGGCCGAGGATGCGGCCGCCTATCTCGCCCAGGCCTATGGTCCTGACGGCAAGCTGCTCGCCGATTTGTCGAGCGGCGCGGCGCGCTTTCACCTGGCGCTCGCGAACGGTCGGGTGGTCGGCTATGCCAAGGTCAACCCGCCCTGGCTGCCCGATGCCGAGCCCGGTGCGCTGCAATTGAGCCAGATCTATGTCAGCAGCGACCAGCACGGCGCGGGCATCGGCAAAGCGTTGCTCGACTGGGCGATCGCCACCGCGCGGGCGCAAGGCGCGACGGCGCTGCTCCTCACCGTTTGGGAGGAAAACCACCGCGCGGCCGCTTTCTATCGCAAGCATGGGTTCGAGCATGTCGGCGACTATGCCTTCGCGGTCGGCACGCAGGTCGACACCGATCACATCATGCGGCTGGCGCTGTGAGCGCGGCGATCGCCTATCGCGACGCGGCGCCCGCCGACGGACCGGAACTCGCGGCGATGGCACGGCGGAGCTTCACCGATACGTTCGGGACGCTCTATCGCCAGGAAGACCTCGCGCAGTTCCTCGACGCGGCGTTCGGATCCTCGGGGCTTCCCGCCGACCTGACCGACCCTGCCTATCGCGTCCGCGTGGCGACCGACGACAACGCGATCGTCGGCTATTGCAAGATCGGTCCGGTCACCTTTCCCGGCGACTGGCCGGATAGCGCGATCGAGCTGCATCAACTCTACATCCTGGGCGATCATCACGGTGCGGGCCTGGCGCCGGTCCTGATGGACTGGGCGCTCGATCAGGCACGGGCGCGCGGTGCCGGCGAGATGATCCTGTCGGTCTTCGTCGACAACCATCACGCGCGCCGCTTCTACGAACGCTATGGCTTCGAAGAGATCGGCCAGTACAAATTCATGGTCGGCGAGCATGAGGATGACGACCGGTTGATGCGGCTGGCGTTGTGACTGTCGAGGTCAATCGCGCCCGGGCGCTGGATGGCGTGGCGCACGGCTTTCTCGGGCGGCGCGGCGGCGTTTCGACCGGGATCACCGCGGGCCTCGATCTGGGCCGGCGCGGGCAAGTTGAGATCGGCCCGGACCTCGCCGAGAATCGCCGCCGTGCGGTCGCCGCGGTGCTGCCAGGCGCCGAACTCGTCACGCTCTATCAGGTCCATTCGGCAGACTGCGTGACGCTCGCCACACCCTGGGACGATACTGGGCGACCGCACGCCGACGCCGTGGTGACCGACCGTCCGGGCTTCGCGCTTGGCATCCTGACCGCGGATTGCGCGCCCGTCCTGCTCGCCGATCGCGACGCCGGGATCGTCGGTGCAGCGCATGCCGGGTGGAAAGGCGCGATCGGCGGGGTCACCGACGCCGCCGTCGCCGCGATGGAAAAGCTCGGCGCAGATCGCGACCGCATCGTCGCCGCGATCGGCCCATGCATCGCCCGGGCGAGCTACGAGGTCGACGCGGCGTTCGAGCGCCGCTTCGAAGAGCATGACCCGGAGAACGAGCGCTTCTTCGCTGCCGGGCGCGACGGCCATGCGCAATTCGACCTGGAAGGCTATGTCGCGCATCGCCTCGCCGCCGCCGGCGTGCGAACCATCGAAATGATGGGACTCGACACTTATGCCGACACGGATCGTTTCTACAGTTTCCGCCGCGCGACCCACCTTGGTGAGCCCGATTATGGACGACAGATTTCGATCATCGGGCTGCGATCGGCGGGATGAACTAGTTTCTTCTGAAACCACACGGCGCTACAGCGTCGGCCAAAGGAGTAGATGATGCCCAAGACGCCGACCGAAACCGAAGCCGATTTGACCGGGGTCGAAGCCCTGGCGCCCAAGAAGACCGAGCCGGCAAAGATCGGCGGGCGCAAGCTCAAGCCGTCGACGCTGATGATGGGCCATGGTTATGACCCGATGCTGTCCGAAGGATCGCTCAAGCCGCCGATCTTCCTGACCTCGACCTTCGTCTTCCCGAATGCGGCCGCCGGCAAGCGCCATTTCGAGGGCGTCACCGGCAAACGTCCGGGCGGCGCCGAGGGGCTGGTCTATTCGCGCTTCAACGGGCCGAACCAGGAAATCCTCGAGGACCGGCTCGGCATCTGGGAAGGCGCCGAGGACGCGCTCGCTTTTTCCTCGGGCATGTCGGCGATCGCCACCTTGTTCTTGGCGATGGTCAAGCCGGGCGACACGATCGTCCATTCGGGTCCGCTTTATGCGGCGACCGAGACGCTGATCGCCCGCATCCTGGGCCGATTCGGCGTTCACTGGCTCGATTTCCCGGCGGGCGCGACGCGCGCGGAGATCGACGCGGTGCTGTCGAAAGCGGCGTCGGGCAATGTCGCGCTGATCTATCTCGAAAGCCCGGCCAATCCGACCAACGCCTTGGTCGACGTCCAGGCAGTCGCCGCCAGCCGCGACGCGATCTTCACCGGCGCCAACAAGCCGCCGATCGCGATCGACAATACGTTCCTGGGGCCATTGTGGCACAAACCGCTCGAACACGGCGCCGACATCGTCGTCTATTCGCTGACCAAATATGCCGGCGGGCATTCGGATCTGGTGGCGGGCGGCGTGCTGGGATCGAAGGAGCACATCAACACCATCCGGCTGATGCGCAACACGATCGGCACGATCTGCGATCCCAACACTGCGTGGATGCTGCTGCGCAGCCTCGAGACGCTCGAATTGCGCATGAGCCGCGCGGGCGAGAATGCGGCCAAGGTCTGCGAATTCCTGCGCAATCATCCCAAGGTCGAGCGCGTCGGCTATCTCGGCTTCCTGAAGGACGGCAAGGACAAGCGTCAGGCCGATATCTACGAGCGGCATTGTTCGGGAGCCGGATCGACTTTCTCGCTCTACCTCAAGGGCGGCGAGAAAGAGGCGTTCGCGTTCCTCGACGCGCTCAAGATCGCCAAGCTGGCGGTCAGCCTGGGCGGCACCGAAACCTTGGCATCACACCCGGCCGCAATGACGCACCTGTCGGTGCCCGACGCGCGCAAGCAGGCGCTGGGCATCACCGACAACCTCGTGCGCATCTCGATCGGCGTCGAGGACGCGGACGACCTGATCGCCGATTTCGAAGCGGCGCTGGAGACGGTGTGAGCGCCCAGCCGGACAGCACCGCGCAAATCTTGCGGATCATCTGGTGACGTTCGACGCCGAAGCGTTCAGCCCGGCCGACCTGCTCGGCCAGTTCGCGACCAGCCTGTGGTTGCCGCACTATCGCGCGGGTGTCTGGGGCGAATGGTCGTTGCGGGTCGTGTTCGTGCCGGGCAGTCGGGGCTATTGGGGCGAGACCTATCCCATGCTGGGCTGCGCCGCGCTGACCGGACCGGTACGGGACGGGGACGCCACCTGGATGTCGATCGTCCCGATGGAGGTCGAAAGCCAGGAAATCGGTATCGCCGCTGCCCGCGGCCATACCGTGGTTCTGGGGCTAGGCATGGGCTGGGCGGCGGCCAATATCGCGCTGAACCCGGCGGTCGAGCGCGTCACCGTCATCGAGCGCGATCCCGACGTGATCGCGCTGATCGCCGAGCAAGGCGTGTTCGGCCAATTGCCCGGCGACGCCAGGGCCAAGGTAACGATCGTCAATGCCGACGCGTTCGACTGGCGCCCCGACTCCTCGGTCGACAGCCTCCAGGGGGATATCTGGGCCAAGGTCGTCGAGCCCGGCAAATGGAGCGACGTCCACCGCCTCCAGGCCAAAATCGGCGCGGCGTCGCTTTATTTCTGGGGGCAGGAGATGGAGCTCTATCGTCTCGCCTGTCGCGAGGCGGGCGGGGTGCCGACCGACTTCTCCGACGCCGACGTCGAACGCCTGGCGGCGCAAACCGGCCTGCCGCTCGTGCTGTCGCGGCAACCCGGGCTCGCCGCCCGGATCGCTGCCGGCGCGCCATGGTGGACACCGAATAAAGACGGATGGTGGGAAGCTTAGGCCTCTTCTCCCCTCCCGCTTGCGGGAGGGGCTGGGGAGGGCCCGTCCCCCATGTGCGGACCCGTCGACACCCCCTCCCCAAACCCCTCCCGCGAGCGGGAGGGGAATTTCGCCCCATTGTGACGTCGAACGCGATTTCGGGTCGCGAACAAACCGGCTATGACCGCCCCCGACTGACCTTGCAGCGGGGAGTAAGGGCATGGGGAAGCCGTTCAATTTCGTCCAGGCCGCGATTCTGAAGGCGCTGGCCGAAGCGCTATTCCACGATGTCGACATGGCGATTCCGTCGAGCCAGGTGGTCGCCAACCTCCAGCGTCAGTTCGCGTTGGTGAAGGGCGGCAAGGCGACAGAAATCGGGCTCAGCCTCTATCTGCTCTGCCTGGTGATGGGCGGGCCGTTGTTCCTGATCCTCAGCCCGGCCTGGCGCGCACGGCAAGTCGCCCGGCGACTCGAGCGCACGCGCAACGACCTGATGCAGGACCTCGCCCGCGTGCGGAGCGTGGTCTATGCCGGCTATTACGGGCATTGGCAGGGCGAGACCCAGGACGACAATCGCGACAATCCGGTGCTCGCGCAGATCGGCTTCACTCTGCCAGCCCATCGTGACCGTAGCGCGCCGGGCGAGGTGCCGATCACTGATTTTCCCGGCCGCGACCTGACCGATGCCGACATCCTGACCGAGGTACCCGACGAAGCGGGCGTGATCGTGATCGGCTCGGGCGCCGGCGGTGCGGTCGCGGCGGCGACGCTGGCGGCGCAAGGGCATGACGTGCTGGTGGTGGAAGCGGGCCCCTTCTACCCCTCATCCAAAATCAACCATCGCGAATGGGAAATGACCGCGCGCCTGTTCGTCGATGGCGGTGTGCAGACCAGTCGCGATCATGATGTCGTCGTGTTCCAGGGCCGCGTCGTCGGCGGATCGACCGTGCTCAACAACGGCATCTGCCTGCGCGTCAACCAGTCCGGGCTGACTCATCCCGACGCGCCCGACATCTTCGCTAAATGGGCCGAGCTCGGCGCGCCGGTCGACCGCGACCGGTTCGATGCCGCTTATCGTGCAGTGGAAGAACGTTTGTCGGTCGGTCCGATCGACCCGCGCGCCGGGCGCAACAACGGCCCGCATCTGCAACGGGGCTGGGCGGCGCATGCAGCGGCGACGGGCCTTCCCGGTGATCAGGCGTCGCCGACGCCCTGGTTCAGCAAGAATTACGGCCCCGACAGTGCCGGCGCGGCGTGCGCCTATTGCGGCTATTGCAACACCGGTTGCCCCTATGGTCGCAAACAGGGGATGGCACAGTCCTTCCTGCTCGATGCGCGCAGGAGCGGCGCCCACATCCTCGCCGACACCGCCGTCACCGCGATCCGCTGGGAAACGCCGCTGGACTGGGACAAGCGCCGTGCGACCGGGGTCGAGGTCGTGCTGGCCAACGGGCGCAAACATTTCATCCGCGCGCGCGAAGGCGTGGTGGTCGCCGCGGGCACGATGGCATCGAGCCGGATCCTCGCGGCGAGTGGGATCGACGGTACCGGCACCGGCATCTCGCTCAACATCGCCTGCCCGGTGGTCGCGCTGATGCCCGGTGAACAGTCGATGCGCAGCTGGGACGAGGACCAGATGGCGACCTATGTCGATCGCGGCGACTTCCTGCTCGAATCGCATTTCCAGCCGCCGATGAGCATGTCGACCCTGATGCCCGGCTGGTTCGGCGATCATGCCCAGCGGATGCGCAATTACGGCCGGCTGGCGTCGGCGGGCATCCTGATCCCGGCCGATCGCTGCGGGCAGCTGATCGATTCAGGCTTGAGCTTCAAACTGCGCGATGATGTCGAAATTCCGTTGATCAAACGCGCGCTGTCCGCACTGACCAAGGTTCATTTCGCGGCCGGCGCGGAGGAAGTCTATCCAGCGCTCGCGCGCGGTCAGACGCTCAAGCCGGGCGACGATGTCGATGCCTTTTTCGAAAACGCGATCAGCGAGGCCGACGACATCACCTTGTCGAGTTCGCATCCCCAGGGCGGCAATGCCCGCGGAAAGGATCGCGAGCACGGCGTGGTCGATCTCGATTGCCGCGTCCATGGCACCGCCAACGTGCTCGTCACCGATGCCAGCACTTTCGCCAGCTGCATTCGCGTCAACGCGCAGCTGACGACGATGGCGATGGCGCATTACGCAACGGCAATCGCGCCATTCTGAGCGTCAGCCGGCCACCGCATCGTCCAGGAGACGCAGGTCCCTGCCCTTGGTTTCGCGGCCGAACCAGGCGCACAGCCCGAGCGCGAGCGCCGTCGGCACGATGATCAGCCCCGCGGTGACGCCCATCGCCGGGACCAAAGCGGTGATGCTGAGCGCCTGCGCGGCGACACCGCCGCCTTTGGTACACGCCGCGACCCAGCCCGTCGCGCGGCCCCGGACGCGTAGCGGAAAACTCTCCGCGGTATAGGGCAGCAGGATCGCGATGATCCCGTTCGATCCGACGATCAGCAACGCCACCGGCAAGACCGGGCTGCCGATCCCCGCAAGCTCGAGGCGCAGCACCCCGACCAGCCCGAGCAGCGTGACGCCGATCATCGTGACGAGCGACCATTTGGTGCTCCAGCGGCTGTACATCAGCGCCGCGACGAACACCGTCGGAAAGGCGATCAGCGCGGATTCGGCGAGCAATTTGCTCGACAGCGCGACCGAATATCCCTTGGCGACGAGATCGGCGGGCAACCACAGCAGCAACCCGAAATTGACCAGTCCCCAGGCGATCGCCGCGATCGACAAGGCGGCGAGCTTGCCGACCAGCTTGGCCCCGGTCAGCGCGTGGCCCACCGTCCCCGCCGGCAGCGGCGGCAGTGCTGCCAGTCGCTTCGCAGTCGACCCGAACCGCGCCATCACCGCCCGCGCTTCCGTCTCGCGACCACGCGCCAGCAGGAACTTGGCGGACTCCGGAATGAGCCCGCCGAGCAGGACGAGCAGCAGCCCGCTCGGCAGGTTGAGCAGCCACAGGATCCGCCAGCCGAAGATCGGCTGCAGCACGGCGGAAAAGCCGCTCGCCGCGAAATAGCCGCCGACCGCGCCGAGCCCGCCGACCAGCACCAGGCTCCAGCCGCGATGCTTGTTGGGCATCATCTCGGCGAGCAGGGCATAGGTCACCGGCAGCATCCCACCGGCCGCCGCGCCCATCATGAAGCACATGCCGATATTCCAGGCGAGGCTGGGCATCGCGCCGCAGATCGAGGTGCCGACGAACATCACCGCCGACAACAGGATCGACGCCTTGCGACCATAAATGTCGGCGATCACGCCCCACAGCACCGAGCCCGTCACGGTGCCGATCAACGCGAAGAACGGCACCAAGCTGACCGTCGCTTTGGGTACGCCATATTCGCTGACCATGCCGGGGACGGTGAACCCCAGGGAGGCGGGCTTCATCACGTCGATGATCAGCGCCACGACCAACACCAGCATCAGCCGCCAATGCGCCCAACTCAGCGGCGCGTCCTCAGGCGCGGAAATCTCGATCGCCCCGCTTTCGGCACGCTGCTTGCCGATTCCGCGCGGTAACAGACCGTAAGCCGCGACGCCGACACCGGCGATGATCAGCCCCATGCCGAGCATCATGTCCCAGCCCATCGCCATGCCGGCGAGCCGATAGTGCATCGTCCGGCCCATCAGGAACATCGGCACGTGCATCAGCACGCCCGCGGTCACCGCGATGCAGCCCAGCACGAACGCCCAGAGCGCCTGGCGATCGCTGAGCGTCGAACTGAACCCCCTTACCATGCGGTCAGCCGTCGCCGACGCGTTCGATATCGGCGCCGACCGCCGACAATTTCTCCTCGAGCCGCTCATAGCCGCGGTCGAGGTGATAGACGCGGCTGACCTCCGTCTGGCCGTCGGCGACCAGCCCGGCGATGATCAGGCTCATCGACGCGCGCAGATCGGTCGCCATCACCGGCGCTCCAATCAAATGATCGACGCCGCGCACCACCGCAGTGCGGCCGCGGACCTGGATGTCCGCCCCCATCCGCGCCAGCTCGGGCACGTGCATGTAGCGATTTTCGAAGATCGTCTCGGTCAGCACGCTGGCGCCATCGGCCTTGCACAACATCGCCATGAACTGCGCCTGCATGTCGGTGGCGAAGCCGGGGAACGGCGCGGTCGACAAGGTCAACGGCTTGAGCTTGCCGTCCGACGAGACGAACAGCGAGCTACCCTTTTCCTCGACCTTGACGCCGGCGTCGATCAGCGCGGCGATCGTCGCGCGCATGTCGTCGACTTTGACCCCGACCAGCTCGACCGACCCGCCGGTGATCGCCGCGGCGCAGGCATAGCTGCCCGCCTCGATGCGATCGGGCATCACGCGATAAGTGGCGCCGTGGAGGCGATCGACGCCTTCGATCTCCAGCCGCTCGGTGCCGACGCCCGAAATCGACGCGCCCATCGCGAGCAACAAATTGCACAGATCAACGATCTCGGGCTCGCGCGCGGCATTCTCGATCACCGTGCCACCCTTGGCGAGCACCGCGGCCATCAGCGCATTCTCGGTCGCGCCGACCGAGACGATCGGAAAGGCGACACGGCCCCCGGGCAGGCGCCCGCCGGGGGCGATGGCCTTCACATAGCCGGCTGCGAGCTCGATTTGCGCTCCCATCGACTCCAGCGCTTTCAGATGAAGGTCGATCGGGCGGTTGCCGATCGAGCAGCCGCCAGGCAGCGACACGGTCGCCTCGCCCGCGCGGGCCACCAGCGGCCCCAGCACCAAGATCGACGCGCGCATCTTGCGCACTATATCGTAGGGCGCTTCGGTCGAGGTCAGCCGTCCGGCGCGCATCGTCATGACGCGACCGAAATCGCTCGGCCGCGCGCCCTCGATCTCGGTCGACACGCCGAGCTGGTTGAGCAGATGACCGAAGCTGTCGACATCGGCGAGCCGCGGCAGGTTGCGGAGCGTGACCGGCTCTTCGGTCAAGAGAGCGCAGGGCATCAGCGTCAGCGCCGAATTCTTGGCGCCCGAAATCGGCAGTTTGCCCGTCAGGCGATTGCCGCCGCGAATGAGGATACGGTCCATCCAAAGGCTTCTATCGCCCGCCACGGCGCAAGCAAGCGCAACAGCCGTGTGAAACCCATTGATCGACTTTAATGCACAGGTCCGCGCGCACTGCTCTGTACGCCCTCGAGGTCCGGGGGAGTGTGGTTCGACGTGTCAGGCAGTTGTTTCGCCGAAAGATTGAGCGATCTGGTTACCCTTACCCCGGCAGAACATGCGGCACTCGAACGGCTCGAGGAGCGCGAGCGGCCGGTCAGGCGAGGTGCAACGATCCAGAGGGAGAATGATCGCGCCGGCGAGATGTTCATCGTCCGGAAGGGCATGCTGATGTCATCGACGCTGCTCGATGACGGTAGCCGCCAGATCCTGCGCTTCCTGTTCCCGGGCGACGTGATCGCCTTGTCGAGTCTGGTTTATCGCGAGACGCCCGAGACGCTCACCGCGCTTAGCGACGGCATCGTCGCGCCATTCGAACGCGCCGCGCTGAGCGAGACCATCACCGCGCACCCGCGACTCGCGGCGCTACTGCTGGTCTACAGCCAGATCGAGCGCGCCGCGCTGACCGACCGGCTTGCCGCACTCGGCCGCACCTCTGCCAAGGCGCGCGTCGCCGCGGTCCTTATCGACATGCGCAACCGCCTGCGCGCGAGCGACAAGTCGATCAGCGACACGTTCACGATCGGCTTGACCCAGGAAGAGATTGGCGATGCGACCGGCCTGACCGCGGTCCATGTCAACCGCATGCTCCGCCAGATCGAGGAAGAAGGGCTGATCGCGCGCGAGAACGGACGCGTCACCTTCACCAACGAACGCGGTCTGCTGCGCGCGGCCAATTATGTCGACCGCTACGAAGGACTCGATCTGAGCTGGCTGCCGGCCGCTCGTTAAGCTCGGAGGGGGGCGTCGGGGGGAACGGGAAACCGTCCCCCCGACGTTAATTTCCAATATTCGACGGCACCTTCAAAACCGTCGCCCCGGCCTTGTGCCGCAGTCCAACTCTCCCAACGGAAGACGTCTGTCGTTGCACGTTGGATGCCGGGACAAGCCCGGCATGACGGGTTGGACGAACCCCTATTTCAACGACACGCTGTCCAGATTGACCTTGTCCGCCGGGATCTCCTCGACATTGGGATATTTCTTCCGGAGATCGTCGAGGAACAGTTTCGCGTCGCCGACCACGATGATGCTGGCATTGGTCGGATCGAGCAGCCGCTGCGCGACGCGTTGCACCGCCGCCGCGTCGACGCCTTCGACCTTGGGCGTGAATGCCTTGAGTTCGGACAAGGGCACATTCTCGACGACATAATCGCCCAGCACCCCGGCGATGCCGCCGGTGGTTTCCGTATCGCGGCCGAAATCGCCGATCAGCACCGCCTTGCGCGAGGCGAGTTCGTCGTTCGGCACCGGAGCCGACCCCATCCCCTTCATCGTATCGATGATCAGCCCCACCACTTCCGGCGCCGAAGGATTCTTGGTCTGGGTGTTGGCCGCGACATAGCCCGGCTGGCGCCGCGCCGCGATGCCGCTGCCCGCGCCATAAGCGAGCCCGCGCTTGATGCGGATTTCCTGGTTGAGCCGCGACGAGAAGCCGACACCCAGAGTCGCGTTGGCGACGCTGGCCGCGTAGAAATCGGGATCGCTGCGCGCGATGCCCGGCCGCGCGACGACGACACCAGCCTGGCCTGCATTGGGCATGTCGACGACGATGATCCGCGGCGTTGCATTGATCGAATCGGTCCTGGGCGCAGCGACGGGCATGGCCTTCGCTTGCCAACTGCCGAAATTGGCCTCAGCGAGTGCCTTGGCCGCGGCCGGCGTGATATCGCCGACCATCACCAGGGTCGCACGGCCCGGCGCCCAGGTGCGTGCGTAAGCCGCTTGCACGTCGGCGCGGGTGATCGCCTTGAGCGACGTTGGCGTGCCTGTGATCGGATGACCATAAGGCCCGCCACCCATCACCGTCCGCGCCGCGACCAAAGAGGCGAGCCGGCCCGGATTCTTGAGCTGAACCTGGACGCCATCGATCGTCTGCGCACGGTCGCGCTCAAGTTCCTCGGCCGTGAACACCGGGTTGCGCGCGACATCGGCGAGCACTGCCATCGCCGGGGCGATCTGATCAGACTTGACCCCCAGCGTCACCGCCGCGGCGTCCCAGCCGACAGCCGAGCTGATCGAGCCGCCGAGCTTCTCGACCTCGTTCGCGATCTGCGTCGCCGAGCGCGTCTTGGTGCCCTTGGTCATCAGGTCGGCGGTCAGGCTGTTAAGCCCGGCGCGGTCGGCCGGATCGGCGGCGCCGCCGCCATTGGCGAGGATTTGCGTGGTGATCAGCGGCAGATCGTGCTTTTCGACCACGATCAGCTTCAGGCCGTTGGCCAGCGTCATCGTTACCGGCGCCGGCAGCGCCGCGACCACCGGCTTGCCCGGCGCGGGCACGGCGACGCGGTCGGCGTCGCTCGCCGGCTTGACCACCTCGACAGTGCCCGGCGTCTTCAACTCGGCGACCTCGACGGTATCGGGAACCGCAATCTTGTCGCCTTTCGGCCCGTCCTTGGGCGCCATTTCGGCGGGCATGTAGTTGATCGTCGCCGAGCCATTGTCGGTCAGATATTTGCGCGCCACGCGCTGGATATCGGCGGCGGTCACCTTGCCGATCGCCGCGAGCTGCTTGTCGGCGGCGGCCGGATCGCCGTCGATGATCACCGATCGCGCGATGGTCGAAGCCTTGCCGTCGGCGGTCTCGCGGCTTTCGATCGTGGCGGTGATCAACTGGTTCTTGGCGCGGGTCAATTCGGCCGGGGTCACCAACGTATCGCGAGCGCGGGCGACTTCGGCGCGCAATGCCTTCTCGCCGTCGGCGACATTCTTGCCGTCGGCCATCGTCGCGGTGACAACGAACGAGCCGGTGCCCTGCTTGGTATCGAGGAAGGTGTTGGCCGATTGCGCGAGCTGGTCGCGATAGACCAGATCCTGATACAGCCGCGAACTGTCGCCGCGCGACAGGATCGCATCGAGCAGGGTCAGTGCCGGAATGTCGGCATTGTTGTCGGATGGCACCTGATAGCTGATCAGCACTGCGGGCAGCGGCGTGTTGGGCTCATAGACCGTATAACGCGTCGCGGTGGTGCGCGGCGGCTCGGTGACGGTCACGCGCGGGATCGGGCGATCGGGACGCTTGATCCCGGCGAAATATTTGTCGACCCACTGGTTCAACTGCGCCGGGTCGAAATTGCCGGCAACCACCAGCACCGCATTGTCGGGCCGGTAATAGGTTGCGTGGAAGGCACGGACATCGTCGATCGTCGCGGCTTCGAGATTCTCCAGGCTGCCGATCCCCGGTCGCGCATAGGGATGCACGCGGTAGCTGATCTCGGGATAATAGATCGAATAGAGCTTGCCATAGGGTGTCGCCAAGGTGCGCAGGCGGAGCTCTTCCTTCACGACGTCCCGCTCGGACGCATAGCTGACCGGTTCGACCACCAGGCTCGCCATGCGGTCGGCTTCGGCGAACAACAGGCGCTCGAGATGGTTCGCCGGGACGACCTCGAAATAATTGGTGTAATCGTCGTTGGTCGACGCGTTGTTGTAACCGCCGACATCCTCGGTCAGCCGATCGAAATTCTCCGACTTCAGGTTCTTCGTCGCCTTGAACATCAGATGTTCGAACATGTGCGCGAAGCCGGATTTCCCCTTGGGATCGTCCTTCGAGCCGACATCGTACCAGACCTGAACCGACACATTCGCGGTTTTGGTATCGCGGATCGCATAGACGCGCAGGCCGTTGGCGAGCGTCCGGACGGTATAGGCGATCGGCTTGACGGCAGTGGCACTAGCAGCCGATGCCGCTTTGGGCGCGGGTTTCCTGGCAGGCGTGGCGGCGGTGGCAGCGACGGGAATCAGGGCGGCGCCCATCAACAGGGCGGCACGAGTCAGACGCATTCAATTCTCCGCAAAGGAGGTGAGGATGGCGGTGATGTGTCGCGTTAAAGCGGCGCGAGTCAATCGCCCGGCGACACCTGCTTCACCCAGCAGCGCGTCAGCATGACCGGACGGAAGCCGAGATGTAATAGAGGCGCTTCGCTTCTTCCTCGCCCACTGCGCCCAGAAAGACGCCACGGGCGCCGGCGCCGCGCATCGTGCGGTCGAAATGCGCGATCAGCGTCGAGGCGATCCCCTGCCGCCGTGCGGATTGCAGCGTGAACAGATCCTCGATCATTCCCATGCCGTTGGGAGCTATCGCCATGGCGCCGTACGCCACCGCGCGATCGCCACGCCGCACGAGGTGGAAGTTATAGTCTGGAGTCTTGAGCCGGTAATTACTCACCATGTCCAAGACGAAGCCGGCGTCGAGGTCGAGATGCCCGGTCCTGTTGCCTTCCTCGACATCGGCCAGCACCAGATTGGCGAGGGCATCCCAATCCGCCTGTTCGCGCACTTCGACGATGTCGATGTCGGTACCGCCGGTCGGTTTGAGTCGGTCACACGCCATCTGAACGACCACCGGTCGCTCCCCGAAGCCCATATAGGCAAGCCGCGCGAGGAAGCGCTCGGGCGTAAAGCAGTCGCTGTGAACGACGCGCCAGTCCGAATGCCCGAGATTCTCGTCTAGGGCCGCCAGCACGGCATCGATCGCCGCATCATCCTCGGCCGTCACATTGTCAGCGTGGTTGGCATCCCACAGATCGGGCCGCGCCAGATCGGCGACGATCCCGCAATACCGCGTCTCGATGGTCCGATGCCCGAGCCGCCGCTGCCAACGATAGGCATCGGCGATCAGGCGTCGGTCGTCATCCACGCTTCTTGTTGCGATTGGCGTAGAGCACCGCTGCCGCTATCGCCGCCGACCCGACCCCCGCGCCCAGTGCGGCCAAGCCCCATTTGCTGAGCTTCGCCGGCTCGGGCGTGCCCTCGGCACCCTTCTGGCGCTCCCTGGCGATCCGCGCGGCGGCCATGATCTCATTCTCTTCTTCGGGCTTGTCGGTCACGCTTACTCTCCTCGTCCCTGACCGTAGCGCGCCCGGAATCCGCTCGCAAATGCGTTGAGCGTTCCCTGGGCGATCGCTGCGCGCAAGTCCGCCATCAACGTCTGGTAGAACCAAATGTTGTGCTCGGTCATCAACATCGCGCCAAGAATCTCGCCGGCGCGCACGAGATGATGGAGATAGGCGCGTTCCCAGGTCGCGCAGACCGGGCAGCCGCACTCGGGATCGAGTGGCCCCTGATCCTCGCCGAACTTCGCGTTGCGGATGTTGATCGGACCCGTCCGCGTGAATGCCTGGCCGGTGCGGCCCGAGCGCGTCGGCAGCACGCAGTCGAACATGTCGACCCCGCGTTCGACCGCGCCGACGATGTCGTCGGGCTTGCCCACCCCCATCAAATAGCGCGGTTTGTCCGCCGGCAATTGCCCGGGCGCGAAATCGAGGCAGCCGAACATCGCCGCCTGCCCCTCGCCCACTGCTAGCCCGCCAATGGCATAGCCATCGAACCCGATTTCGGTCAGCGCCGCCGCGCTCTGCCCCCGCAATTGCTCGTCGAGCGCGCCCTGCTGGATGCCGAATTGCGCGGCGTTGTCAGCATGCTCGCCGCCGGAAAGGAAAGCATCGCGCGAGCGCCGCGCCCAACGCATCGAGCGCGCCATCGCCGCCGCCTGGACCTCGGGCGTCGAGGTGGTCGGGACCAATTCGTCGAACGCCATGACGATGTCCGATCCCAACAGCCGCTGGATCTCCATCGACCGTTCGGGGCTCATCACATGCCGCGTACCGTCGAGATGGCTCTTGAACTCGACCCCATTCTCGTCGCGCTTGGTCAGCTCGGACAGGCTCATCACCTGATAGCCGCCGCTATCGGTCAGGATCGGCCTGTCCCAGCCCATGAAATGGTGCAACCCACCCAGCCGCGCGACACGCTCGGCCGTCGGGCGGAGCATCAGATGATAAGTATTGCCCAGGATGATGTCGGCACCGGCCGCGCGGACATCATCCGGCTTCATCGCCTTGACCGTGGCGGCGGTACCGACCGGCATGAAGGCAGGCGTGCGGATCGTGCCGCGCCGCATCGCGATCTCGCCGGTGCGCGCCTTGCCGTCGGTGGCGTGGATTTTGAAATCGAAACGGGGAGTCATGCCGGCCGCTCTAGCGACGGGCCTGCGGTCTTGTCGACCTCAGGTCAGATAGTCGACGACGTCCTGCGGCGCTGCGAAGGTCGCGTCGGGCTTCATCGCCAGCAGCATCTCGGGATTGGCATAGCCCCATAATACGGCGCCGGCACCGATCCCCACCGCGCGTGCGGCATCGATGTCGCGGGTTTCGTCGCCGATCGACAGGATCGCGCCGGTTGGAAGGCCGCTCGCCTTGATTGCCTGGCGGAACTTTCGCACTTTGCCGAACAGGCCCGAGCCGCAAAAGAAACGTTCGATCCGTGCCGAATCCTCGGCCCCGAGGATGGCCCGGACATTGGCTTCCGAGTTGGACGAGCAGACGAACATCCTGACCTTGGCCTCATCGATCGTCCGCAGCATGTCGCGAACGCCGTCGAACAAGTGGATCTGGTCCGTGTGCCGGCCGAACCGCGCACGGACGTGGCGCGCGATCAGCGGCAATTTCCAGCGCGAGATACCGAGATGGTCGATCACTTCGCGTGTGGTGCGCTTGCGCAATCCCTCCACCTCGTCGGGATGGACGCTGCGGAACCGGAAACGCTCGGCGAGATCGTCGACGATCGACAGGAACCATTGGCCGCTGTCGGACAGCGTCCCGTCGAAATCGAAAATGACCAATTGATATGGATGCCGAGCGGCTAGCACGATTATCCGCCTCGTTTCCCGCGTTTCCCGCCGTCGCCCATCGGGAAGGCGCGGATCGTCAGCAGTTCGGCACGCGTCAGGACGCCATCCTTGTCCTTGTCGAGCCGCGTGAAGATCTGGTCGAACTTCGCCTGGAGCTCGGCCAGCGTGATCTGGTTGTCGCTGTCGGCGTCGGTCTCGTACGCGCCCGGCAGCGCATTGGGATCCCCCAGCCATTTCTGCGCCCAGTCGGAAAAGGCGATATAGCCGAGCTTGCCGGTATGATCTGTATCGATCGCGTCGAAGCTTTTCGCCACACCCTTGCGCATCTCGTCGCGCGTCACGCGGCCATCACCGTCCGTGTCAAACGCCGCGATCATCATCGCCACCGGCTCGACCACCAGGATCGGCGGCGCGGCGATCGACACCGGCGCGTTCTTCTTGCTGCCGAGCGGAACGGGAACGCGATTGTCGTTCTGCGCGGCCGCCGGACGGGACAAGCCGACCGCCAGCAAGACGGGGGCCAGCACGAGAGTTGGCGAGGCCAGGGCAAAGCCGCGGCGGATGGCTGGCGTAAAGCGATTCGGCGGCATGCAACAAGCTGTGCCCCAGTGCGCCGGGCTCGGCAACAACCACTGACCGGCGATAAGTGCTATCGGAGCGGAACCGACGCGCCGGCATAGGGATCATAGGGGGCCGGCACCCCGGTCGGCTGGGCGCGCGGCGGGGCCGGAGGCGGAGGCGCGGCGACGATTGCCGGCGGCGGATCATACCCCCCGACGCCACTGGCCGCATAGCGCATTCCGTTGACGATGGTCGATGCGCCGAACAGAATGAAGCAGCCGAGGATGACGGTCGCGCCATGGCGGATATTCACTCGTCCGGTGAGCATTCCGAACCCGATCGCGGCGATCGCGATCACCGCGATCGACGTCGCAACCGTGCCGAGCAGCAGGTCCTGCAGCCAGGATATCGCCGCGACGAGCACACTGGACCCTGCTGGGGAATCGGCGAGCGAAATCGGGGCGTAGGAGAGGATCACGCGTGCGTTTTATGTCGAAGGCACGGAAAGTAACAGCACGCATCGTGCCGGACCGTTGCATCTAGTCGCGAAAATTCGAGACCGATCGCGCCGACCGGAAACTGGCTCGCCCGCCCAGACCTCGGTAGGATTACGGAGCCATCCTTAAGGGCACGATAACCAACTTTTAGTAAGCTGCCGCAGTTACGGGGAGCGTGAGTTGGGCGCGGTCGGGAAGAAATTTGACGGGTTGCTTGCCCCGCTACTGACCCTGATCGGTCTGGCGGTGACCGGCTCCGCATTGGTCGTGGCCTCGCTGGTCCATCGTGTCGACAGCAATGATTCCGCCACCATGCATGCGTTGGTCTCCGGCGTCGTCAAGCGCGAAACGCGGAGCCTGGCCGATTCCACGTCGACCACCGCCCATTGGGACGACGCCGTCGATCACATCTATGGTCGCGTCGATGCGGAATGGGCCCGCACCAACCTTTCCTATCCGATGCACAGTTATATCATCGACGATCGGGGTACCGTGCTCTGGGCCTGCCCGCCCAACGGCAAGGGGACGCCGGTACCGCTTGCCGGCGCGATCGGCAGCAGCCTTGCTACCCTGTTGTCGCACCTTCCGCACAACCAGCGCATAGCTGAAAAGATGACCACCGGTACTGCCTTTCCGGTCCGTTTTCAGGGTCGCCCGGCGGTGATTTCGGGCATGGCGATCCTGCCGCTTTTGCGGCCCAGGCAAGTGGGGCGGCTACGCTATCTCGTGCTGGTGCGCGAACTGGATACCCGACTGCTGTCGGCATGGGGCGAAGCCTATGGCCTGGCCAGTATCGGCTGGTCGTCGATGACGGGCGATGCGTCCAATCGCCTGACGGTGCGCGATGCCGGGAATGTGCCGATCGGGACGATCGTCTGGCCGCTGGCCACCGCGGGACAGGACGCGTTGCGCGGCATCCTGCCGATTCTGCTCGCGGTGGGAGGCGCCTTCGCGCTGACCTCCGCCTGGTTGCTGCGGCTGATCCTCCGGTCGCGCCGACGCCTTGAGGACAGTATGCGTGCCGCGCAAGCCGAGGCAGGCCGCGCCGAACGGAGCGCCGCCGAGACGGCCAGCGCGCTCCGCCAGGCCGAGGAGGCGAGAGTCCGCGCCGATCAGCTCGCCTCCCACGCAATCGAGGAACAAACACGCCACGAGGTCCAACTGCGCGACAGCCAGCGCCACGTCGCGGAAGAATTGCGCCGGTCGCTGGCCAGTCTCGTCACCGATCTGATCGAGTCCGCCGGCGCGCTGGAACGCAGCGCCGATACGATGCTTTCCGTTATCGCCGACCAGCAGGCCCAAACCGGCGCGATCCGCGACCGCTCGCACGAGGCAAGCCGCGCGACCCAATCCATCTCCGACACACTGACCGAGCTTTCCTCCTCGATCGGCGAGATCGGTACGGCTTCCGAGCGGGCACGCGTCGCCGCAAACGACGCAAGCCAGCAATCGGCCCGAGCGCGAGGCACCAGTGGCAACCTCGTCCGCAACGTCGATCTGATCCGCGAAGCGGCCGATCTGATCGCCCAGATCGCCGGCCAGACCAACCTGCTGGCGCTCAACGCCACCATCGAAGCGGCACGCGCCGGCGAGGCGGGACGCGGCTTCGCCGTGGTTGCGGGCGAAGTGAAAGGATTGGCCAAGCAGGTCGGCGACACCACGTCGGCGATCAAGGGGCGCGTCGATGGCGTCTCCTCGGCCGTGCGCGAGACAGTCGCACTGGTCGATCATGTGGACGGTATCATGGCCGCCCTGCTCGATGCCGTCGGAAAGGCGGCGACGACTGCCCATCAGCAGCATCAGGCGGTGGGCACGATCCAGCGCAGTTCGATCGGCATTGCCGACAATGTCCGCACCTCCGAGGAGGCGATCACGGCAATCTCCGCCGCGCTGGACCAAGTGGCGGACACCGCCGGCTCGACCCGCGTGATCGGGCTCGCGGTCCGGGGGCATGCCGAAAAGCTCGACGCCCGCTTTGCCGCCTTGGTGGCGCGGCTGGAGGCAGCGGCCTAGGATCGTCGCAGTCGATTGGACTTATTGCGCCGGATCCGGATAATCCGGGTCCAGCTCCACCGCGCGATTGGCATCGGCGTCAGCACCGCGCCGGTTGCCCTGCTCGCGTCGCAGGACGCTGCGATTGTAATAGCCGCGCGCCGCATAGGGCGCATATTTGATCGCGAGATCGAGATCGGCCGCGGCGCGCTCGGTCTCTCCCTGGCGCTGATAGGCCAGTCCGCGGTTGAGATAGGCGAAGGCGAATCTGGGCTTGAGTGCAATAGCCTGATCGAACGCGGCGATCGCGCCGTCCAAGTTGCCGCGCCAGGCGAGCGCCAGGCCATCGGAAAGACGTGCCGCCGCCTCGCCCGCCGGTCCCTTCGCACCGATGCCGATCAGGCCCTTGCAGCCGCGGAGGCTTTCCTGGGGATCGATCACCGTACAGGCATTCCAGTCGCCGCGCGCGGCATAGGCATTCGCGCGTCTTCGCGCACCCGTTACGACAACGTCGAGGGCGCCTTCATCTTCATCATCGGCCTTCCTGCTCGCCACGGCGACCGGACTTGCGGACTCGGTCGCTTTCGGCTGCGCCCGGCCGGCGGCGGCGATCGGACTTTCCTCCGCTGCTGGCGCCGGCGCGCTCTGCCGGGCAAACTGCGCCGGCGGCGGTGCCATGGCTGCGGGAGGCGGCGGCGGTGGAGGTGGAGGAGCGATGGAAGATACCTGGTCCTGGGCGCCGCGACGATCAGCGCCGCTGGTCAAGACGACGGGGGCAGCCGGTGCCACCGGCTTTTGGATCGGCGGCTCCGGCTTGACGACAGGTCTCGGCTCTTCGCCCGCACCTGTCGCCGCAGCCTTCGGAGCGCCTGGCCGATCGGGCGCCGGCGCCGATCGCGGCGCGGTGTCGGTCGGCTGCGCCTCGACCCTACCGGGTTGCAAACCACCGGGCCGGTTGAGCGCGATCGACAAGCTGATCCCGGCGACGAGGATGATCGAGGCGAACGCGCCGATCTGTTTGCCGGATACCCATCGTGCCGGGCGCCGATCGGGTGCGGCGGCCGACGCCGGATCGGGAACGCCATCGAAGCGGCGCATCGCCGCCGCGATCGCCGCGTCCCGCGCGGCGGGACGCGGCGGCGGGGAGCCGGGAAGCAGACGGGCGAGATCGCTGTCGTCCGCCATTCAACGCCCCCGAATGACGAGCCGGCACTGGCCGGTGCCGCAGGGGCAAGGATGGCGGGGAACGGACATCGATCGATCTATAACGGCAATCTCTGCCCGGTCTAAGCCATGATCGCGAACGGCGATACAGGGCGCCGCGAGCGCAGCGCCCCGTTCGAGTTCATTGGCCGGTCGCCGCGATGTTGTTGGCGGTCCTGGCAGCGCGGACGAGCTGGATGAATTCGGTCCGATAGCCGAATTCGTCATTACCCTTGGCGCCGCTCGCCATGCGCAGCACGTCGTCATAGCTGAGCGCGCCGTTATAGCGCCCGCCGCGCAGCAATTCGGCGAACCCCGCGACCGCGGTGGCGAAGCGGGCATCCTGCGGCGCATCCTCGAACCGCGCGAATTGCACGCGGCGATCGATCGGCGTCGACAGCAACAGACTGGTGTCCGACTTGGGCAGTTTGTAGCGGATCTTGACGAAACCGAGCTCGCCGCTCAACCCGGCAGCGGCGATGGGTGCCGGCGGCGCATAGCGCAAATCGCCATTCGCGCGCGGCCCGCCAACCGGGACGACCTCGTAAAGCGCCGTCACAGTCTGGCCCGACCCAACATCGCCCGCATCGACCTTGTCATTGTCGAAGTCCTCGCGCTTGAGCATCCGCGTCTCGTAGCCGATCAGGCGATATTCGGCGACGGTGCGGGGGTTGAACTCGACCTGGATCTTCACGTCCTTGGCGATCGGGAACAGGGTCGAGGTCGCCTCGTCGACCAGCGTCTTCCGCGCTTCGTTGACGGTGTCGATATAGGCCGCGGTGCCGTTGCCGTTCTGCGCCAGCGTCTGCATCATCGCATCGTTATAATTGCCCATGCCGAAGCCGAGCACCGACAGGAACACGCCCTTGCCGCGCTCGCGCTCGATATAGCCCTTGAGCTCGTCCTGATTGGTGATGCCGACGTTGAAATCGCCGTCGGTGGTCAGGATCACGCGGTTGACGCCCTTGGCATCGAAATGCTGCTCGGCCAGCCTATAGGCTTGGCGGATACCCTCGGCACCGGCGGTGCTGCCGCCCGCGCCCAGCCCTTCGATCACGGCCTTGATCCTAGCCTTCTCGCTGGCCGGCGTCGGTTCGAGCGCGGTCCCGGCGGTGCCGGCGTACGTGACGATCGCGACGCTGTCATTGCCGTCGAGTTGATCGAGCAGCATCTCCAGCGATTGCTTGACCAATGGCAGCTTGTTGGGCGCGTACATCGATCCCGACGTGTCGATCAGGAAGACCAGGTTCGCGCGCGGCCGCGTCCTGCGCCCGATCTCATAGCCCTTCACGCCGATCCGGACGAGCTTGCGGCCGGGCGTCCAGGGACTCGGGAACACCGCGACATTGGTGCTGAACGGCTGCGACGCGCCGGGCGCGGGCGCATAGTCATAGGGGAAGTAATTGACCATCTCCTCGGTCCGCACCGCCGCCGGCTGGGGCAGCGTGTTCTGGTTGAGCGAGGCGCGGACGAACGAATAAGAGGCGGTGTCGACGTCGAGCGAGAAGGTCGAGACGGGCTCTTCCTTGACGATCTTGAAGGCATTCTGGTCGGTAGCGGTGAACTTGTCGCGGCCGACGTCCTGATAATAAGGCGGATAGGGCCGCGGCTCGGGCGCCGCCCGCGCGGCAAAGCGACTGGTGGTCATCATCGGCGACGACACCGAGGGTAGCGGTGGAGATGATGAAGGCGGGGGCGCGGGCGGCGGTGGCGGGGCGAAGGCCGATATCGGCGACGCTCTGTCCGCCGGCGCGTTGGCGATGCTCTGTCCGGTGACGACGATGTCCGCGGTGCCTTCTTCCGCTTTGGCCGCTCCTTCCGCGTCCGACGCGGACGCGAGGCGGGTGTCGGACCCGGCACAAGACGCGAGCAATGTCAGCGCCAGCCCGGTGGCGACTGCCCGATACAGAGGGGGCATATCATTCTCCCTTGGTTGCAGCGGGCAGGATCGTCCGCATTCCCCTTCGACGCGGCTCGCCGGGGATTCCTTGGACAAGGGTCGAGATTTTTTTCGCGCGTCTCCCGCCGAGCGTCAGGCCTGGGCGGCTTCCTTCCCGGCAAGCATCCGCCGTACTTCGTGCATCCGCCACGACACGGTGGTTTCGGCCACCCCCAGGATCGCCGCCGCCTCGGCATGCGAGAGCTGCTGCCCGGCGACCAGCACCACGGTTTCGCGATAAGCGGGCGGCAGGCCGGCGATCGCGCTCTTCACCCACATCGCGTCATGCAGGTCGCGTCCGTCCGGCCCTCGCGCCAGTCCCGCCAGCACCGCGAGACGCGCGGCGAACCCGCCGAGCGATTTGCGACGGCGATGGAAATCGCGGCACGCATTGAAGACGATGCCGCACAGCCAGGTCGTGAACTTGGCCTCGCCGCGAAACGATCCGATCCGCTCGACCAGCGCACAACAGACGTCCTGCGCGATATCGTCGGCATCGGCGCGCGTCCCGGTCAACTGCCAGGCCAGCCCGTGGATGCGGTCATAATGACGTTCGAGCAGCGCGCTGAACGCCGCGCGGTCGCCGGCAATTGCGCCGGCCACCAACTCCGCGTCAGGATCGTCGCCGCGACCGGCCATGGGTCAGCGGTTACCGCTGCGGCGAGATGGTTTCACGGACCAAGGCGACGCCATTTCCCCCGACATGGCCTGCTATGTGCCTCATTCGCGCCGCCGATGCCATCGGTGCGATAGGGGCAGATGCCGATGGATCGAGCGCGACCGGTACATGGTCACGGCAAAAGCAACAAAGCGGTAGTCTTCGCCATCGCTTTCGCATTTGCCGTCAGCATCGGGTCGCACCGACCAGCACTGAAACAGACATGAACAAATTCCGATAATGACGGATTTTTCTACGCAAAAATAAATAGATGAAGGACGGCTTGAGTCGATTTTCGATATCCTCCCCCTACTCGACGCGCTTCTCTAAATGTGCAACCCCTCTTTCAATGTACAGCTTGGTAAAAAAGTTGTTAAGGTGATCGGTACGGACTCGAAGCGCTGCTCCGCTTTGCTGTGGATGGTGTGCCGCTGTCCTTGACCGATTGTGCACGTGACCGTGCCGGAATGGGGAGGGTTTAACTGCCATGATTCATATGATTAAAACGCTTGGGCTCGCGATTACGGCGATGCTTTTTGGCCTGTGCTTCGCCAACCCGGCGAGTGCCCAGGCGACCCGTACGTGGATTTCAGGGGTCGGCGACGACGTGAACCCCTGCAGCCGCACCGCGCCCTGCAAGACCTGGGCGGGCGCGATCTCCAAGACGGCCGCCGGCGGCGAAATCGACTGCCTCGACCCGGGCGGGTTCGGCTCGGTTACCATCACCAAGTCGATCACGCTCGATTGCGGCGAGGGCAAAGGTGGAAACCCGGGCGGCATTCTCAATTCGGGCGTTCCCGGCATCATCATCAACGATCCGAACGGGGGCACGGCACCAACCATCAAGGTGTATCTGCGCAACCTGTCGATCGATGGTGCCGGCGTCACCGTCGGCACCTATGCCGTGCGATTCCTCAGCGGCAAATCGCTGACGATGCAAAATGTGCTCATCAATAATCAGGGTACCGGCGGCGTGGGCGCCGTGAGCTTCGAACCGTCCGCCGCGAGCGTCGGGGCCAAACTCGTCATGAGCGACGTCACGATCACCAACACGCTGGGCAATGGCGTGGACATCATCCCGAATGGCGGCGTCGCCGTGGGCGCGGTGCTGGACCATGTAACGATCACCGACACGCAAACCGGTCTCCAGGTGCTCGATAGCGGCACCGCCACGGTGACCAACAGCAATATCTCGTACAATGCGGCACGCGGCGTCCTCGCCGGATCCGCAAGCGGTCCGACGGTGGTCAATCTCGATCGCTCGACCATTGCCGGCAACGCCAATGGCGGCATCGTCGCCACGCCCAACACCACCGTCCGCATCTCGAATGTCAGCGTCTATGCCAATAGCGTGGGCCTGAAGGCGACGGGGACCGCGGCGATCATCTCGTTCGGGAACAACACGATTGGCCCTGACGCGGGCAATGCGGGTCTTCCGACTTCGACCGTGCCCCAGCACTAACCGATCGATGACGGGGCCGGCGCAGGCCGGCCCCGTCAGGATTGCCGGCACAATAGATTCATCGCCTTTCAACCGGTTTCGGCTTCCAACAGGCCTTGCGCGGGGCAAGTGCAACACAAGTCGCGCTTACCCTTCGGCAAGCCACTTTCACGACAGGAGCAGCGACGCGTCCCCGTAGGAATAGAAACGGTAGCCATTCTCAATGGCATGCGCGTAGGCCGCCTGCATCCGCTCCAGCCCCATCAGCGCCGACACCAGCATGAACAGGGTCGATTTCGGCAGATGGAAGTTGGTCATCAGCCCGTCGATGCCGCGAATCTTCACGCCCGGGGTGATGAAGATCGCGGTGTCGCCTTCGAACGGATGCACCCGTCCCTCACCATCCGCGGCGCTCTCGATCAGGCGCAGGCTGGTGGTGCCGACCGCGATCACCCGGCCGCCTGCCGCACGGGTCGCGTTGATCCGGTCGGCGGTGGCGGCGTCGATGCGGCCCCATTCGGCGTGCATCTTGTGGTCGTCGGTATCCTCGGCCTTGACCGGCAGGAAGGTGCCCGCGCCGACGTGGAGCGTTAGCGTGACATGCCCTATCCCGGCCGCTTCCAGCGCCGTCATCAGCTCGGGCGTGAAGTGCAACGCGGCGGTCGGCGCCGCGACCGCGCCGGGTTCGTTGGCGAACATCGTCTGGTAGTCGTCGGCGTCGCGCGCATCGGTCGGCCGGCGCGCGGCGATATAGGGCGGGAGTGGCATGCGCCCGGCGCGTTCGAGCAGCAATTCGACCGGCTCATCACCGGCGAAATCGAGCGCGAAGCTGCCGTCCTCGGCACGGTCGGCGGCGATCGCGGTGACGCCTGCCCCGAAATCGATCGTCTCGCCGTCGCGCAGACGCTTGGCGTTTCGGATGAAGGCGCGCCAGCGCCGCGGCCCCTCGCGTTTGTGGAGCGTCGCGCCGATGCGCGCCTCCCCGCGTATGCCCTCGAGCTGCGCCGGGATCACTCGCGTGTCGTTGAACACCAGCAGGTCGCCGCGCCGCAGTTCGCCCGGCAGGTCGCTGACCAGCCGGTCGCGCGTGGCGTCGCTGGGGCCCGCGCCATCGAGCACGAGCATCCGCGCCGCGTCGCGCGGATTCGCCGGGCGCAGTGCGATCCGCTCAGGCGGCAGGTCGAAGTCGAACAGGTCGACGTCCACGCCGCCCTCGCGTCAGTTGGTCTTGGTTACTTCTTGGCCGGAGCCGGAGCCGTTGCCGTTGCCGCCGGCGTTTTTGCCGCCGGTGCCTTGGTCGCAGGCGCCTTCTTGCCCGGCGCCGGGGTGGCCCCAAGCGTCGGCGTCGTCAGCGTCGGCGCGGGCGCCAGCACGGGGGCCGGCGGCGGCGGAGGCGGCGGGGGTGCCGAGTAAGGCGGGGGATTGTCCGCGGCGATATAGGCGTGGAAGATCGTCGACGGGTTCGCCGGCGGTTCGCCACGCTCGACCGCATCGACATATTCCATGCCGGAGATGACGCGGCCGAACACCGTGTACTTCTTGTCGAGCGCCAGCTTGGGCAGGAAGACGATGAAGAACTGGCTGTTGGCGCTGTTTTCCGCCTTGGTCTTGTCCTCGGCCGAGGCGTCCGGTGCCGCGCCCTCGCGCGCCGCCGCCACCGCGCCGCGCACGTGCGGCAGATAGTTGAACTCGGCAGGCAGGTCGGGAAGCGTCGAGCCGCCGGTGCCGTCGCCCTTGGGGTCGCCGGTCTGCGCCATGAAGCCGTCGATCACGCGGTGAAATTTCAGCCCGTCATAGAAATGCTGGCGAGTCAGGATCTTCACCCGCTCGACCATCTTGGGTGCGACATCGGGACGCAGCCAGATCACCACGCGACCACCGGTCGACAGGTCGAGATAGAGCAGGTTTTCCTTGTCGGTCATCGGCGGCGGCGTGAGCCGCTGCGGTGCCGGCGGAGTCGGAGGCGCCTTCTGCTTCTTGGCAGCTATCGAAGGACTGCCGGCGATCGCGACACTCATCATCGCAATCAGGCCGAAAAAGAAACGCATGGGCACTCCGGAAAAGACGGTCGTTCGGTGTGGGGGCTTAGAGCAATTATCGCAAAGCGCCAATGCGCAGTGCGTGCGGCTTTTTTGAGGCAAAGCGACGTCTGCGCCCGACATAAGTGAGCGCGCCGAATAATGATTCAGGCGGAGGCGCGGAAGCGCGGGGATTTGGCGGTTACGAAGACGCAAAGCCACGAAGAATGGTTTCGCGCGAAGGCACAGAGAACAAAATCTTGTGCCTTCGCGCCTTCGCGCGAGCTAAATCCGCCGCAGGCCGTCGCGGTCGATTCGCGCGATCACCTCGTCGCGGACGCTCGGGGTGACGAATTTGGAGATGTCGCCGCCGAACACTGCGATTTCCTTGACCAGCCGGCTGGCGATCGGCTGGAGCGACACGTCGGCCATCAGGAACACCGTTTCGACGCGGTGATTGAGCTGACGGTTCATGCCCGTGAGCTGATATTCATATTCGAAGTCGGTGACGCCGCGAATGCCGCGAATGACGATCGACGCGCCCTGGCTGTCGGCGAAATCCATCAACAGCGAGCTGAACCCGACCACCTCGATGTTCGGGTTGCCGATCGTCGCGACCTCTCGCCGGACGATCTCGATTCGCTCGTCGTCGTCGAACAGGGGCGACTTGGCGATGTTGGTGGTAACCCCGATCACCAGCCGGTCGACCAGCTTCGCGCTGCGCCGGATGATGTCCATATGGCCAAGCGTGATCGGATCGAACGTGCCGGGATAGACCCCGGTGCGAATGGTCATGCCCCCCTCCCTTCGGCTAGCGGTCGCGCTCTAGCACGTAGCGCGCGATGCTGCGCAGCAGGTCGGCCTCCTGCCCATAAGCGCGCAAATGATCGATCGCCTGGTCGACCAGCATTCGTGCCTGGCCCCGCGCGCGATCGACACCGAGCAGCGAGACGAAGGTCTCCTTGCCCGCGCCCTCATCCTTCCGCAGCTTCTTCCCCGCCTTTTCCTCGTCGCCTTCGACATCGAGCAAGTCGTCGGAAATCTGGAAAGCGAGTCCGATATCGCGGGCATAGCCGCGCAGGCCCGTCCGCCCCTCCGGCGCGACACGGCCCAGGATCGCACCCATTTCGACCGCGCAGCTGATCAACGCGCCGGTTTTCATCGCCTGCAGCCGGGTGACCGTGTTGAGGTCGAACGTCTCTGTCTCGGCTTTCAAGTCCATCGCCTGCCCGCCGGCCATCCCGCTCGGCCCCGCCGCGCGCGCGAGCTCGAGCACCAATTCGGCGCGGACAAATGGATCGGGATGGGTCGCCGGATCGGCGAGCCATTCGAACCCCAGGGCATGCAGGCTATCGCCCGCCAGTATCGCCGCCGCTTCGTTGAAAGCACGGTGCACGGTCGGCTTGCCGCGACGCATATCGTCATCGTCCATCGCCGGCAGATCGTCATGGATCAGCGAATAGACATGGACCGCCTCAATCGCGCAGGCGGTGCGCGCGGTGCATTCGCGGTCGACCCCGAACAGGCCGGCGGTCGCGAAAACCAGCAACGGCCGCAGCCGCTTGCCGCCGCCGATCGCCGCGTGCCGCATCGCCTGATACAATTCGGCGCGCGGATCGTCCGGCACCGCGAGCATCACGTCGAAGCGGCGATCGACCTCCGCGCCCACCTGGGTCAGCGCGGCCTTGAGCGACGGGGAGGATGCCACGGCGCCAGTGCTCATGCGGCGTTGAACGGCGCGACGCCCGCGGGGCGGCCATCCGAATCGAGGCGGATCGCCTCGATTCGCGCCTGCGCCGCGTCGAGCCGCTCGGTGCATTTCTGACGGAGGCGCGTGCCTTCTTCGTAGAGGCGGATAGCATCATCCAGTTTCGCCTCGCCGCTTTCGAGCTGGCGGACGATTTCCTCGAGGCGCTTCAGCGCGTCCTCGAACGACAGGTCATCGATCGGCGTGTCCATCCACCACGCTATGCGGCAGCGGACCGGCGGGGGCAACCCGCCGATCCGGCACTGGTGATCAAGCGATATGCAGCAGCCGCGCGACGAAGATCAGCACCATGCCGCCAAGGATCGACGCGATTAGGCCCGCCGGATGGAACGGCTCGCCCGCCTTGCGATTGGTCAGCTGCAAAACGAAACCGGCAACGAACGAACCGGCGATGCCCAGCAAGATCGTGACGATCCAACCGACGTGGACGGGACCGGGATAGAACCAACGTGCCAGCGCGCCGACGATCAATCCGACGATGATCATGCGGATGATACCCATTATTCTCTCTCCTTAGGCCATGTGGCGTCAGCAGGATTGCATGACCATTCCGGTTGCACAATGAGTCGTTCGAGGAGTGGCTCCGGGAGATCCTGGACCGCGGGACCCGCCATCGCGGCCGTGCGTTCGGCTGACCGAAAACAAGAGGCAACGCCATGTTCACCAGCATCAACCCCGCTACCGGCCAACCCGGTCGCAGCTTTGCCGAGCTGACCGATGCCCAGATCGAGGCACGGCTGGCCAAGGCGCACGACGCCTTCCTCGCCTGGCGCGTCAGCGGCCTCGACGACCGCATGGCCCTGCTTCGCCACATCGCCGAGCGGTTCGAGGACGACAAGGATCGGCTCGCGCGGATCGCCACCGAGGAAATGGGCAAGACGCTGAAATCGGCGATCGCCGAGGTAGAGAAATGCGCGTCGGCCTTCCGCTATTATGCCCGGCACGGGGCGCAACTGCTCAAGTCCGTCGAGGTCGATACGCCGGTCGGCCATGCCGTCGCGCGCTGGCTGCCAATGGGTCCGGTGCTCGCGGTGATGCCGTGGAATTTTCCCTATTGGCAAGTGGTCCGCTTCGCCGCGCCGGCGATCATGGCGGGCAATGTCGGGCTGTTGAAGCACGCCTCGTCGGTCCAGGGCTGCGCCGCCGCACTCGAGGAGACGATCCTGGCGGGTGGAGCGCCAGAAGGCCTGTTCCAAAACCTCCCGATCAAGTCGGGCAAGGTCGCCGACCTGATCGCCGACGACCGCATCGTCGCGGTGTGCTGACCGGCAGCGAGGGCGCAGGTGCGAAAGTCGCCGAGGCTGCTGGCCGCGCGCTCAAGAAGGTCGTGCTCGAGCTCGGCGGATCGGATCCGTTCGTCGTCATGCCGTCGGCCGATATAGCGCTCGCCGCCAAGACCGCGGTCACCGCGCGGACCCAGAATAGCGGACAGTCGTGCATTTGCGCCAAACGGATGATCGTCCATGCCGATGTCTATGACGACTTCATGCACGCATTCTCGGCCGGCATGAAAGCGGTGAAGACCGGCGACCCGATGGATCCCGGCATCGAGATGGGGCCGCTATCGTCGGAAGAGCAGCGCGACACCGTGCTCGGTCAGGTCGCCAAGTTTCGCGTCGCGGGCGCCACCTTGCTGTTCGGCGCGGAGAAACCCGACCTTCCCGGCGCCTATCTGACGCCCGGAGTGCTGGTCGATGTCGACCCCGACAGCGAGGTCGCCAGGGAGGAAGTGTTCGGTCCGGTCGCGATGGTGTTCAAGGTCAAGGATATCGATGAGGCGATCGCGCTCGCGAACGACGTGCCGTTCGGGCTGGGATCGTCGGTCTGGACCAATGACGATGCCGAAAAGGAGCGCTTCGCCCGCGACATCGCTGCCGGCATGACCGCGGTCAACCGCATGCTCTCCTCGACTCCCGAGGCGCCGTTCGGCGGGATCAAGCGCTCCGGCCATGGCCGCGAACTGGGACCCTGGGGCCTGCACGAATTCATGAACCTGAAGGCCGTGATCGGCTGATCGCCAGGTCGCCGTCATCCCAGCGAAAGCTGGGATCTCAAGCCGCGTCGCGTGACCACTCGAGACCCCAGCTTTCGCTGGGGTGACGGGGAGCAATGCGCACCTAGCTTGACGACCTACTCAATTCGTCTATGAAATAGCACGGTTCGTCGACGGAGCACGCGCATGCAAGCCGCTACCGCCTTTCAGAGATCGCCCGGATTGAAGCTCATCCTGGCGATCGTCATCGCGATGATGCTGACCATTCCGCTCTTCGCGATCTACCTTCTGGTCTATGATCGACAGCACCAGTCCGATACGGCGCGCAGCTCGATCGCGCAGGGCTGGGGCGGACCGCAGACGCTGATCGGGCCGCTGCTGGTCATTCCCTATCGGGCCGAGACCACCACGACCGAGACGGTCGACGGCAAGCAAGTGACCAAGACCGGTATCGAGACGCGCGAACTGGTTCTCTCGCCCGAAACCGCCGATATCGTAACCAAGGTCGCCCCCGAGGTTCGCAAGCGGTCGATCTATGAGGCGGTCGTCTATGGCGCGCATACCACCGGCCGCGCACGCTTCGTATTACCCGCCGACCTGCAACGCTACGGTGTCGCCGCCGACAAACTCCAGCTCGATCGCGCCGAACTGCGCTTCGGCGTATCCGATCCGCGTGGCCTTTACGGCGCGCCGCCCAAAGTCACGATCGACGGCACCGCACGATCGCTCCAGCCCGGCAAGGGGCCCGGCGAAACCAACGGCGCCGGCTTCTACACCTGGCTGGACGCCACCGCGCTGACGACCAAGCCGATGATCACCGATTTCGTCTTCGACCTGCGCGGTAATGCGTCGCTGGCGCTGGTCCCACGCGCCGGCGATACGCGCTGGGCGGTCACCTCGCCCTGGCCCAATCCCAGCTTCCAGGGGGGCTTCCTGCCGACCGATCGTCATGTCGCGGCCAATGGGTTCACCGCGACCTATCGCGTCGGTAACCTCGCGCTCGGGCGGACATTGGTCGATACCGGCGACACCGCGGCCGCGCCCGTCATCCCGGCATCGCCCGGCCCCGCCTCGGTCGAACGCGCGGCCCCCGCCGGCCCGCAGGCGATGACCGCGCAGGTCGACCTGGTCACGCCGGTCGACCTGTACGATCAGGTCAACCGCTCGGTGAAATACGGTTTCCTGTTCATCGGCTTCACCTTCATGGCGTTCCTGATGTTCGACGTGGTCGGCGGGGTGCGCGTCGCGACGGTCGAATATCTGCTGGTCGGTGCCGGCCTGATCCTGTTCTTCGTGATGTTGCTGGCCTTCGCGGAAGTCATCGGCTTCACCCTCGCCTACCTGGTTGCCGCGGGCGCGATCGTCGGCTTGCTGACGGCCTATTCGGCGGCGGTGCTCAAGAGCCGCAAGCGCGCCGGATTCATCCTCGGCCTGCTCGTGGCACTCTATGCGGTGCTCTATATCCTGCTCAGCCTGGAGGCTTATTCGCTGCTGATCGGATCGATGCTGCTCTTTGCGGCGCTCGCGGCGGTGATGTTCCTCACCCGCAACATCGACTGGGGGCGGGTGGCGCCGCCGGTTCCGGTCTAAGCCCAACCAATGAAAACCCCTCCCTGTCCAGGGAGGGGCTCTTTCCTGTTTTCCGATCCGCTTCAGATCGTCGTGCCGCCGTCGATCGTCAGCGTCGTGCCGGTGATGTACGACGCATCTGGCCCAGCCAGGAAAGCGACGGCTCCGGCGATTTCCTCGGCCTCGCCGAAACGACCGAGCGGCACCTTTGAGATCAGCAGATCGTAGACCGGCCCCTCGCTGGGCGCCAAGTCAGTGGCGATCGGCCCCGGCTGGATGACGTTGACCAGGATCTTGCGGGCGGCGAGATCCCTCGCCCAGCCGCGTCCCAGCCCGGCCACCGCCGCCTTGGTCGCGCCGTAGGTCGCGATGCCCGGAAATGCCGCGGTCTCGCCGGCAATCGACCCGATCAGAATGATCCGCCCGCCATCGGGGATATGCGGCAGGGCCGCGCGCGTCCCCACGTGCAGGCCGCGGACGTTCACCCCGAACTGGTGGGCGAACGACTCGTCGGTGTCCTGACCGACCTCGAAGAATTCGGCGACACCGGCATTGTGGACCAAAATATCGATCCCGCCGAGCGCCTTGGCCGCCGCGTCGATCCCGGCGCGCTGCGACGCATCGTCCGCAGCGTCGGCCTGGATCGCCACTGCCTTGCCGCCCGCTTGCTCGATGGCCGCGACGGTCGCGTCGGCGGCGGCCTTGTTGCCGGCATAAGTGATCGCGACCTCCGCGCCGTCGGCGGCCAGCCGCTTGGCGATCGCCGAACCGATCCCGCGCGATCCACCCGTGACCAGCGCCTTCTTGCCCCCAAGAACCTTGCTATGGGACATGTTTCTTCTCCGAAATTCCGCCCGCGATCACGACATCGTGCGCTGCCGGCGAACCGCCATCTGGGAAGCTCGGTTCAATAGTTCAATATTCCCGGACTATGAAAATGATGAACCGTTCCTATATTCGCCGCGTGCCCCGCTTTACCCATCCCCGACTGGAGGACGTGCCGCTCGATCTGGCGCTTCACGCGCTCGCCGATTCCAACCGTCTGGCGATCGTCGCGCGGCTGGCCGCGGCGGCGGGGCTGAGCTGTTCGAATGCGGCGCCGTGCGACGCGCCGGTTCCCAAAAGCACCCTGTCCAACCATTTGAAGACGCTGCGCGCCGCGGGATTGATCGAAACCACGCAATCGGGCCGCGAGATGATCAACGTGCTGCGCCGCGCCGAGTTCGACCAGCGCTTTCCCGGCCTGCTCGATGCGATACTTGCCAACAACGCGGTTTGACGGGGTTGCACTCCGCAGCCGAAAGGCATAGCCGCACCGCAGCACCGCGATAGGGACACGCAATGGCCGAGTTCAGCCTGCCGAAGAATAGCAAGATCCGCAAGAACGGCACGGTCCACAAGGCACCCAAGGGCGCCACCAATATCCGGCGCTTCAAAATCTATCGTTACGATCCGGACACCGGCGAGAATCCGCGCTACGACATTTTCGAGGTCGATCTCGACACCTGCGGACCGATGGTGCTCGACGCGCTGATCAAGATGAAGTCCGAGCAGGATTCGTCGCTCACCTTCCGCCGCTCATGCCGCGAAGGGATTTGCGGGTCGTGCTCGATGAACATGGACGGCAAGAACGGCCTCGCCTGCACCACCGCGATCGAGGATTGCAAGTCGGAGGTGACGATCACCCCGCTGCCGCACATGGAAGTGATCAAGGACCTGGTCCCCGACTTCACTCATTTCTACGCGCAATATGCGTCGATCAAGCCGTGGCTGCAGACAGTCACCCCGGCGCCCGCGGGCAAGGAACGGCTGCAGAGCCCCGAGGATCGCGAGAAGCTCGACGGGCTTTACGAATGCATCCTGTGCGCGTGCTGTTCGACCAGCTGCCCGAGCTATTGGTGGAACAGCGACAAGTTCCTCGGCCCGGCGATCCTGCTCCAGGCATATCGCTGGCTCGCCGACAGCCGCGACGAGATGACCGGCGACCGGCTCGACCAGCTCGAGGATCCATTCCGCCTCTATCGCTGCCATACGATCATGAATTGCGCCAACGCCTGTCCCAAGGGGCTCAACCCGGCCAAGGCGATCGCCGAGATCAAGAAGATGGAAGCCGAGCGGATCGTTTGACGCACACGTGACCGACGCGCCGAGCCCGCTCTTCCTCTACGACGACGATCCCGATCTGCCGGGCTGGAAGCGCTGGCAGTTTCGCGACCCGACTCGGTTCAATGCCTTCCTTGAGCCGCTCCAGGTGAAACTGGAGGACAGCAAGGCGCGCGTCCGGATGATGCCGCGCCACGATCATTCGAACATGCGCGACAATGTCCATGGCGGCGCATTGCTCGGGTTTATGGACGTGTCGCTATTCGCCGCCAGCCGCGCATTCGGCTGCCTGGGCGCGGGCGGCGCGGTGACGCTCGATCTGTCGGCGCAGTTCATCGGCGGCGCTATGATCGGCGAGCCGCTCGAAGCGCATATCGAGTTGCTGCGCGAGACCAGCCGCATGCTGTTCCTGCGCGGACTGATCGTCCAGGACGGCGCGCCGACGATCGCGAGTTTCACGGGTACGTTGCGCAAATCGTCGCCTCCAGGCGGCACGCAATGAGGCGCTCCTTCTCCCTCTCCCCTCCGGGGAGAGGGCTAGGAAGAGGGGGAGTCACAGGCGGTGCGTTTGCGGCACTGCCCCTCTCCCCGACCCTCTTCCCAGAGGGGAGAGGGAGCCGATGAAAGTCATCGACCAATACCAGGCTCTGATCGCTGCTGGCGAACTCCGCGCCGATCCGGATCAGGAAGCCGCCGCCCGCCGCCTCGACCGCCTGCAAACCGAACTCGAAGCCCAGCCCAAGCGCGGATCGGTGTTGTGGCGCACGCTCGGTCGCAAGCCCGAGTCCCCGCGCGGCATCTACATGTGGGGCGATGTCGGGCGCGGCAAATCGATGCTGATGGACCTGTTCTTCGGGTGTCTGGCGATCAACCGCAAACGCCGCGTCCATTTCGCCGAATTCATGCTCGAAGTGCATCAGCGCATCGCCGAGGAGCGCAAGAAGGAGGTGGGCGACCCGATCGCTCCCGTCGCCGCCGCGCTCGCCGAAGAAGCGCGACTGCTCGCGTTCGACGAGATGATGGTGACCAATTCGCCCGACGCGATGATCCTGTCACGATTGTTCACCGCGCTGATCGAAGCCGGCGTGACCGTCGTCACCACCTCCAACCGGCCGCCGAAGGACCTCTACAAGAACGGCCTCAACCGCGAGCATTTCCTGCCCTTTATCGACCTGATCGAGCAGCGCCTCGACGTGCTGCCTTTGAACGGCCCGGTCGATTATCGCCGCGACCGGCTCGGCCAGCAGGAAACCTGGCTGGTGCCCAACGGTCCCGAAGTGACCAAGGAATTGTCCGCCGCCTTCTTCCGCCTGACCGACTACCCTCCCGAGGACGCCGCGCATGTGCCGAGCGAGGATATCCCGGTCCAGGGCGGACGGACGCTGCATGTGCCCAAGTCGCTCAAGGGCGTCGCCGTGTTCAGCTTCAAGCGATTATGCGCGGAAGCGCGCGGAAGCGCCGATTATCTCGCGATCGCACGGCGCTATCATACCGTGATCCTGGTCGGCATCCCCAAACTCGGGCCCGACAACCGCAACGAGGCGGCGCGCTTCGTCTCGCTGATCGACGCCCTCTACGAGCACAAGGTCAAATTGCTCGCCGCCGCCGATGCCGAACCTGCCGACCTCTACCCCAAGGGCGATGGCCGCTTCGAGTTCGAGCGCACCGTCAGCCGGCTCGAGGAAATGCGCTCCGACGACTATCTGGCACAAGGTCACGGGCTGGGTGACGCCGGCTCCCACGCCGCGTCAAAGTAGCGACCGCATTATCGCCGCATCGCCCGGTACAGACGGATGGTGCCAGTCGACGTGTCGAACGCCCGTGTCTCGACAATGTCCGTGAAGCCCGCTTCGGCGATCAGGTCCGGCAGGATGCCGTCGGCTTGCGGACCCGTATCGGCGACCCCGTCGACCATCTGCACCGTCATCCGGAACAGCAGGCGCATCACTGCGCCGGCTTGTCGCCCGTAATCGGCGATGTGCAGCTCGCCGCCCGGCAGCAGCAGATCGTGTGCCGCTGCCAGGGTTGCGCGTTTTTCGGCCAGCGGCACCTGGTGCAGCACCAGGCTCGACAGGATCTTGGTCACGCCCCAGCCGCCGAACAGACCGGCGACATCGCGTCCGAAACCGTCGAGCAGTTGCAGCGAAACCCCGGCAGCGGCAGCCTTGCGATGCGCGAGCCGCAAGATCGCCGGGTCGGGATCGACCCCCATCAGGCTCGCACCCGAATCCGCGGCCGCCAACCGGATCAGCATCGATCCCGTCCCGCACCCCAAGTCGACGATCACGTCGTCGCGTGCCGGCGCGACTTGCGCGACGAGCGCGTCTCGCCACGCCTTCTCGCGCGTCAGCGTCATGACCAGCCCGTCGTACAAGGGCGTCAGCCAGCGGCAGCCGGCAGCCGGCGTGAATCGGGCGGGTGCGGGCAGGATATCCTGGGTCATCAACCTTCTCCTCGCGCCGGGGCCTAGCCCGGAAGCGGGGCGAGCGGCTTGAACGAAACGCCTGCTATCGCGCGGCGCGTATCCTGAGCGAGGCTAGGCCACGCGCGGGCGACACACCGAACCAGCGCCGGAGCTGCCGCGTGAAATGCGCCTGATCGGCATAGCCTGCTGCTGCTGCGGCCTCGGCCGGGCCGGCACCGTCCATGAGGGCGCGGGCCGCGGTCTTGAGGCGCGCCCATTGCCGCAGCCGGATCGGCGGGGCGCCAAGCAATTCGACGCATAGCGCGCGGAAGCGGCTGGGAGACAAGTTCCATGCCCTGGCCCAATCGCCTGGCCCCTGCTCGGTCGGCGCATTCTCGATCAGCGCGCGCAGCCGGGTCGCTCTGCTATCGTCAGCGGCATCGGGCCGATCCGTCAGCGCGATCAGTTCGGCCGCCCCGCTTATCATGCGCCGTCCGCCGAGCCGTCCGGCGAAAATGCGTGCCCAGGGCAATTGCGGTTCGACATAAATGGATCGAACGCGCCGGCCGACCGGACCTATCCAGTGTCGCGTATTGGGAGCGATCAGGATCGCGTCGGCAACCAGCCGGGTCTCGTCTCCGATCAGTTCGATCGGCCCGTCGAGACCGATAGAGAGCTGGAACGCAAGATGGCTGTGTGCCGCATTCTCGCCGATCCAGCCGTCCAGGTCGATATAGCCGTCGCCGACGAACAGCGTTCCCGCGCCGTGCGATGGAGCTTCACCGGTTCCGGGCGAGCGCTTGCCCGAGTTTTTGCCAACCCCGCCTTGCATCGACCATTCCGCCAAAAGGTGTGTGCGCAGCCTAATCAGCCTTGCCGTTCAAGACCATCCGAATACAAATGCCGCGGGGAGCGTATCCCGCCAGCGTCCAGGAGAAGCTGCATGATCGTCACCACTACCGAGAACGTCGCCGGCCATGAGGTCGTCAGGAATCTGGGCCAGGTGTTCGGCGTCGTCGTCCGCAGCCGGGGTATCGGCGGCAACTTCACCGCCAGCCTGCGTTCGATCGTCGGCGGCGAGATTCCCGAATATACCAAGCTGGTCGAGGATGCGCGGCGCCACGCGATCGACCGCATGATCCAGAACGCGACGGTGATGGGGGCCAATGCGGTTGTCATGATGCGCTTCGACTCGGGCGAGATCGCACAGGCGATGAACGAGGTCGTCGCTTACGGCACGGCGGTGATCCTCGACCCGGCCCCCTGACATGTTGCGCAACGTCGTCCTCGCGCTTGGCCTTGCCTGGCTGGCGGTCGGGCTATGGGTTACCTTGGTCGACGCCGCCGGCTGGCCGATGCTGATCTTCCCGGCGATCATCGTCGCCGGGATCGTGTTCGAGCGCGTCAATTACCGCGGCAACGCCAGCACGCCGCTGGACGCCAATTGGCGCCCGACCAACGAACGCTTCCTCGACGAAGCGACCGGGCGACCGATCACCGTCTGGTTCAACGCGGCAACCGGCGAGCGCCGCTATGTCGACGATTGACGCACTATTGCACTTGCGAATGAATTGCAGTAATGGATGTTAATTCCTCCCGTTTAGCGGTTGCTTCGGGACGGCCAAGCGCCTAAGCGCCGTCGCGTTCCCGCGCGCCCTGGGGTGCGCCCACTCGCGCTTAGGAGTGCTCATGGCCCGCAAGAAGATCGCGCTGATCGGCGCCGGCAATATCGGCGGCACGCTCGCCCATCTCGCCGCCCAGAAGGAATTGGGCGACATCGTCCTGTTCGACGTCGTCGAGGGCGTGCCCCAGGGCAAGGCGCTCGATCTCAGTCAGTGCGGCCCGATCGAGGGCTTCGACGCCAAGATTACCGGCTCCAACGACTATAAGGACATCGCGGGCGCGGACGTCATCATCGTCACCGCCGGCGTCGCTCGCAAGCCGGGCATGAGCCGCGACGATCTACTCGGCATCAACCTCAAGGTGATGAAGGCGGTCGGCGAAGGCATCAAGAACAACGCCCCCGACGCGTTCGTCATCTGCATCACCAACCCGCTCGACGCGATGGTCTGGGCGCTGCGCGAATTCTCCGGCCTGCCGCACAACAAGGTCGTCGGCATGGCGGGCGTGCTCGACTCGGCGCGCTTCAGTCACTTCATCGCCGACGAGTTCGGCGTGTCGGCGCGCGACGTCACCACCTTCGTGCTCGGCGGCCATGGCGACACCATGGTCCCGGTGGTCCAGTACTCGACCGTCGCCGGCATCCCGGTCCCCGACCTGATCAAGATGGGCAAGTCGACGCAGGAGCGGATCGACGCGATCGTCAAGCGCACCCGCGGCGGCGGCGGCGAGATCGTCGCGCTGCTCGGCACGGGCTCGGCTTATTATGCGCCAGCCACCAGCGGCATCGCGATGGCCGAAGCCTATCTCGGCGACCAGAAGCGCCTGCTGCCCTGTGCGGCCTATGTCGACGGCCAGTACGGCGTTGACGGCCTCTATGTCGGCGTGCCGGTGATCATCGGCGCGGGCGGCGTCGAGGAGATCGTCGAGATCGCGCTGGATGACGAAGCCAAAGCGAACCTCGGTGTATCGGTCGACGCGGTCAAGGAATTGCTGGTCGCCTGTAAGGGCATCGACAGCTCGCTGGGCTGACCGGCATGCGACCTGCTCTTATGCTGGCGAGCGTCGCCGCCGTGGCGCTGATCGTCGCCCCCGCGGCGGCGGACGACGGGCCGGATCTGCACCCGGCGCCGCAAGCGACGATCGTCGCTGCCGCAAAGGCTTGTCTGGGCACGACGATCGATCCCGCCAGCCAGGCGACGCGCTTCGCGGGCTGGGCGTCCGCGACGGCCGAGCAGAGCAAGGGACTCAATAACGGCCCCGACGGTACGGTCCTGCAGCGCGACAACGTCCTGGTCATCTACAAGACCGGGATCGACGGCGGCTGCGTCGTGATGGCCAAGGGCGATGCCTCGTTCGATCCGGCGACGTTCTATCCGCAGGTCAGCGCGGCGATCGGCACCTCGGTGCAGGCCCCGGCGCCGGGCGGTCAACCGGCGCCGATCGCGCTGCCGAACAGCGAATTGATCATCCCGGTCGTCACGCCGAAGACCGATAGCGCCGCCTCCACCATCATCCTCGTCATCGGCAACAGTGCTGCCAAAGACGCGAAGAAGGAAAACTGATGTCCATCCTCGTCGACAAGAACACCAAGGTCATCACCCAGGGGATGACCGGCGAAACCGGCAGCTTCCACACCAAGGCGGCGCTCGATTACGGCACGCAGATGGTCGGCGGCGTCACGCCGGGTAAGGGCGGCACCGAGCATCTCGGCCTGCCGGTCTATGACACGGTCGCTGAGGCGGTGAGCAAGACCGGCGCCACCGCGTCGGTGATCTACGTGCCGCCGCCCTTCGCGGCCGACTCGATCCTCGAGGCGATCGACGCCGAGGTACCGCTGATCGTCACGATCACCGAAGGCATTCCGGTGCTCGACATGGTGAAGGTCAAGCGCGCGTTGTCGGGCTCCAAGTCGCGACTGATCGGCCCGAACTGTCCGGGCGTGCTGACGCCGGGCGAGTGCAAGATCGGCATCATGCCGGGATCGATCTTCAAGAAGGGGTCGGTCGGTGTTGTAAGCCGCTCGGGCACGCTTACCTATGAAGCCGTGTTCCAGACCTCGAATGCAGGGCTTGGCCAGACCACCGCGGTCGGCATCGGCGGCGACCCGGTCAACGGCACCAACTTCATCGACGTGCTCGAACTGTTCCTGGCCGATGACGAAACCAAGTCGATCATCATGATCGGCGAGATCGGCGGATCGGCCGAAGAAGAAGCGGCGCAGTTCCTGAAGGACGAAGCCAAGCGCGGCCGCAAGAAGCCGATGGCCGGCTTCATCGCCGGCCGCACGGCACCTCCGGGCCGCCGCATGGGCCATGCCGGGGCGATCGTGTCGGGCGGGCAGGGCGGCGCCGAAGACAAGATCGCGGCGATGGAATCGGCGGGCATCAAGGTCTCGGCCAGCCCGAGCCTGCTCGGCGAGACGCTGCTCGAGGTGTTGAAGGGATAACGGGCCCGCCGGCGCCGGCGGGACAATGCATTCCTCCCCAGGAATGCCCGAGGAAGTGACCATGGGCTACGAAGGTCTGGATTTCAGCGAGATCGCGGCGGGGGTATCCCCGGCGTTCGTCGAGACGCTGTACAAGAAGTTCAAGGAATCGCCCGAGTCGGTCGAGCCGTCATGGCGCGGCTGGTTCGAGGGGCTGGAGAATGGCCCGTCGACCGCGAGCTGGGCGAATCCCGCCTGGCCGCCGGCGTCGACCGACGATTTGACCGCGGCGCTCGACCCGACCCAGATGGAGCCTGCGCCCAAGCCAGCGCGCGGCGCTGCGCCTGCTGCGGCCGCGCCGGCGGCCAAGCCTGCCAGCCAGGACGATATCGTCAAGGCGGCGAGCGACTCGATCCGGGCGATGCTGCTGATCCGCACCTATCGCGTGCGCGGTCACCTCGCGGCGACACTCGATCCGCTCGGCTTGTCGCGCCACGAGCTGCCCGACGACCTCAAGACCGAATATTACGGCTTTTCCGACAGCGACGTCGACCGCCCGGTCTACATGGGCGGGACGATGGGATTGCAATGGGCGACCATCCGCGAGCTCGTCGACATCCTGCGCGCCAATTACTGCGGCAATGTCGGCCTCGAATATATGCACATCGCCGATGTCGAGGAGCGCCGCTTCCTGCAGGAACGGATGGAGGGCAAGGATAAGGCGATCCAGTTCACCGTCGACGGCAAGAGGGCGATCCTCAACAAGGTGATCGAGGCCGAGCAGTGGGAACGCTTTGCCGGCAAGAAGTTCGTCGGCACCAAGCGCTTCGGCCTGGACGGCGGCGAGGCGATGATCCCCGCGCTCGAAAGCGTGATCAAATATGGCGGCCAGATGGGCGTCAACGAGATCGTGTTCGGCATGGCGCATCGCGGCCGCCTCAACGTGCTGGCCAACGTCATGGCCAAGCCGCTGCGCGTGATCTTCCACGAATTCGGCGGTGGTTCGGCCAACCCCGAGGATGTCGGCGGGTCGGGTGACGTCAAATACCATCTCGGCACCTCGACCGATCGCGAGTTCGACGGGATCAAGGTCCATATGTCGCTGGTCGCCAACCCCTCGCATCTCGAAGCGGAAGATCCGGTCGTGCTCGGTAAGGTCCGCGCGATCCAGACGCTGGCCGGCGACCTCGAAGAGCATCGCCACGCGCTGCCGGTGCTGATCCATGGCGACGCGGCGTTCGCGGGCCAGGGCATCGTGTGGGAATGCCTCGGTTTCTCGGGCATTCGCGGCTACAATACCGGCGGCTGCATCCACTTCGTTATCAACAACCAGATCGGCTTCACCACCAGCCCGCAATTCGCGCGCTCGTCGCCTTATCCGTCGGACGTCGCCAAGGGCGTCCAGGCGCCGATCTTCCACGTCAATGGTGACGATCCCGAAGCGGTCACCTTCGCCTGCAAGATGGCGATCGAATTCCGCCAGAAATTCCATCGCGACATCGTCATCGACATGTGGTGCTATCGCCGCTTCGGCCATAACGAAGGCGACGAGCCGAGCTTCACCCAGCCGCTGATGTACAAGGCGATCCGCCAGCATCCCGGCGTGAGCGAAGTCTATGGCAAGCGGCTGATCGCGGAAGGCGTGGTCGACCAGGCCTGGATCGACACGATCACGCACCAGTTCGATACCTTGCTCGAAGGCGAGTTCGAGGCGGGCGCGTCGTACAAGGCGAACAAGGCGGATTGGTTCGCCGGCCGCTGGTCGGGGCTGCATGCGCCGGCCGATGCCGAGAGCGCGCGGCGCAACGTCGAGACCGGTATCGAACGCAAATTGTTCGACAGCCTGGGCCGCACGCTGACCACGATCCCCGAGGATTTGACCGTCCACAAGGCGCTCAATCGCGTGATCGACGCCAAGCGCGAGATGTTCAAGTCGGGCGAGAATTTCGACTGGGCGACCGGCGAGGCGCTGGCGTTCGGCTCGCTGCTGTCGGAAGGCTATGGCGTCCGCCTGTCGGGCCAGGATTCGGGTCGCGGTACTTTCTCGCAGCGCCACGCCGTCTGGGTCGACCAGAATGACGAGCACAAATATGTGCCGTTATGGAATGTCGAGCACGGCAATTTCGAAGTGCTCGATTCACCGCTCAGCGAATATGGCGTACTCGGGTTCGAGTACGGCTATGCGCTCGCCGACCCCAAAACGCTGGTGATCTGGGAAGCGCAGTTCGGCGATTTCGCCAACGGTGCCCAGATCATGATCGACCAGTTCATCGCTAGCGGTGAAGCCAAGTGGCTGCGCGCCAACGGCCTGGTGATGATGCTGCCGCATGGGTACGAAGGCCAGGGCCCAGAGCACAGCTCGGCGCGCCCCGAGCGCTTCCTGCAATTGTGCGCCGGCGACAATATGCAGGTCGCCAATTGCACCACACCGGCCAACATCTTCCATCTGTTGCGCCGCCAGATGCACCGGACGTTCCGCAAGCCGCTGGTGATCTTCACGCCTAAGTCGTTGCTGCGCCACAAGCGTGCGGTGTCGAAGGCCGATGATTTCCTGGGCGACAGCCACTTCCGTCGGCTGTTGTCGGACCCGGATGCGGCGCCGGATATCGAGACGAAGCGGCTGGTGCTGTGCTCGGGCAAGGTCGCCTATGACCTGTTCGAGGCGCGCGACGCCGCGGGCGACGAGAACACCCAGATCGTCCGCGTCGAGCAGCTCTATCCGTTCCCCGGCGACCCGCTCGCCGAGCGCGTCCGCCGCATGCCCAATCTCGAAGAGATCGTCTGGGCGCAGGAAGAGCCGAAGAATAACGGTTACTGGTTCTTCGTCGAGCCGCTGATCGAGGAAGCGCTGACCGCCGCCAAGTGCAAGGTGAAACGCGCGCGCTATGCCGGCCGCGCCGCCTCGGCATCGCCCGCAACAGGCTTGGCCAAGCGCCACCAGACCGAACAGGCCGCGCTCGTCGCCGACGCGCTCGGCCACAATGTACGCGAAGAAATCCGCCGCACGCGGAAGAGCTAAGGGAAGATCATGGCAACCGAAGTCAACGTCCCCACGCTGGGCGAATCGATCGTCGAGGCAACCGTCGGCGAATGGCTGAAACAGCCAGGCGATCCGGTGAAGGCCGACGAGCCAATCGTCAGCCTGGAAACCGACAAGGTCGCGGTGGAAGTGCCGTCGCCGGTCGCCGGCGTGATGGGCCAGCATGCGGTCGCGGTCGGCGACAATGTCGCGGTCGGTGCGCTGCTCGCGACGATCGAGGCAGGCGGTGCCGGAGCGGCTGCTCCCGCGCCCGCGCCTGCCCCGGCTGCTGCCCCTGCCCCGGCGGCTCCCGCGCCGACGCTCGCCTCCTCCCCCGCTGCGACCGCCGGTCAGCAGGCACCGGCATCGGGTGATACGCCCGCCGCGCTCAGTCCGTCGGTGCGCCGTGCGGTGCTCGAAACCGGCGTCGATCCCGCGACGGTCAAGGGTACCGGCAAGGACGGCCGCCTGACCAAGGACGATGTGCTTGCCGCAGCGGCGACACCGGCCGCGCCCGCGCCGTCGGCCGAGCCGGTTCAGACCCCGTCGGTCGCCGCCTCGACCAGCCGCAAGGAGGAGCGCGTCCGCATGACGCGCCTGCGCCAGACCGTCGCCAAGCGGCTCAAGGACGCGCAGAACACCGCGGCGATGCTGACGACGTTCAACGACGTCGACATGTCGGCGGTGATCGAGGCGCGTACCAAGTACAAGGATTTGTTCGAGAAGAAGCATGGCGTCCGCCTCGGCTTCATGGGCTTCTTCGTGAAAGCCGCCTGCATGGCGCTGAAGGACGTGCCCGCGGTCAACGGCCAGATCGACGGCGAGGAGATCGTCTATCACGATTATGCCGACATCTCGGTCGCCGTCTCGGCGCCGCAGGGCCTGGTCGTGCCGGTGATCCGCGACGCCGATCAGCTGTCGGTCGCCGGGATCGAGAAGACGATTGGCGATTTCGGCAAGCGCGCCAAGGACGGCACGCTCAAGATGGAGGAGATGAAGGGCGGTACCTTCACCATCTCCAATGGCGGCGTGTTCGGCTCGCTGATGTCGACCCCGATCATCAACCCGCCGCAATCGGCGGTGCTCGGCCTCCACCGCATCGAGGACCGTCCGGTGGTCCGCGATGGCCAGGTGGTGGTGCGTCCGATGATGTACCTCGCCCTCAGCTACGACCACCGCCTGATCGACGGCCGCGAAGCGGTGACTTTCCTGGTCGCGCTCAAGAACGCGATCGAGGACCCGACGCGGATTTTGATCGACCTGTAAGGTGAATGAAGCACCCCTTCCCCCGTGGCTCGCGCGACCCGATATCCCACGTGGATCGATCGGTTGGCGAATGGGCGCAGGCGAAGAGGTATACGATGAATTCTATCAGTGGTTCAGTCGCCTGACCGATCAGGAAGCGGCGATGTTTGCCGGAAATAATCCAGAGCCCGATGAGTGGCAGGGACAATATGCCATGATTCGAGCGCATCCATGGAAGTGACCAATGGCTGACTATGATTTCGACGTCCTGGTGATTGGCTCCGGCCCCGGCGGCTATGTCGCGGCGATCCGTGCGGCGCAGCTCGGGCTCAAGACCGGCTGCGTGGAGAGCCGCGAGACGCTGGGCGGCACGTGCCTCAATGTCGGATGTATCCCGTCCAAGGCGATGCTGCACGCGTCCGAATTCTACGATCACGCCGCCAACGGCATGATGGCCAAGATGGGCATCAAGGTCACGCCAGAGCTCGATCTCGACACGATGCACGGCCAGCGCAAGGACGCGGTCAAGCAGCTGACCGGCGGCATCGAATTCCTGTTCAAGAAGAACAAGGTCGAGTGGATCAAGGGCCACGCCGCCTTCACTGCCGCCGACACCGTCCAGGTCGGCGACCGCAGCGTGCGCGCGAAGAACATCGTCATCGCCACCGGTTCGTCGGTCACGACGCTCCCCGGCGTCGAGATCGACCAGAAGGTGGTGGTCGATTCGACCGGCGCGCTCGAACTGCCCAAGGTCCCCGAACAGATGGTCGTGATCGGCGGCGGCGTGATCGGTCTCGAGCTCGGCAGCGTGTGGCGTCGCCTCGGCGCCAAGGTAACCGTGGTCGAATTCCTTGACCAGATCCTGCCCGGCTTCGATGGCGAGGTCCGCAAGGAATCGAACAAGATCCTCAAGAAGCAGGGCATCGAGTTCAAGCTGTCGACCAAGGTCACCGGCGTGACCGTGAAGGGCGACAAGGCGACTCTCACCGTCGAGCCCGCCGCTGGCGGCGCGGCCGAGACGATCGAAGCGGATACCGTCCTGGTCTCGATCGGCCGCAAGCCGAACACCGACGGCCTGGCGCTCGACAAGGCCGGACTCGGCACCAACCAGCGCGGCCAGATCGAGATCGATCACGATTTCCGGACCTCGGTCCCCGGCATCTGGGCGATCGGCGACGTCGTTCCCGGCCCGATGCTCGCGCACAAGGCCGAGGATGAAGGCATCGCGGTCGCCGAGAACATCGCGGGGCAGCACGGCATCGTGAATCACGACGTGATCCCGTCGGTGGTCTATACTTGGCCCGAAATCGCCGGCGTCGGCCTGACCGAGGAAGCCGCCAAGGAGCGCGGCGAGGTGAAGGTCGGCAAATTCCCGATGCTGGCCAACAGCCGCGCCAAGACCAACCACGAGCCTGATGGCTTCGTGAAGGTGATCGCCGACGCCAAGACCGACCGGGTTTTGGGAGTGTGGTGCATCGCCAGCGTCGCCGGCACGATGATCGCCCAGGCCGCGCAGGCAATGGAGTTCGGCGCGACGAGCGAGGACATCGCTTATACCTGTCACGCGCATCCGACGCACAGCGAGGCGATCAAGGAAGCGGCGATGGCGGTGACGGGAAAGCCGATTCACATCTGAGCCGGCAAGGATTTAGCAACAGCTAAATCCGCGCAAACCGCGGCTCAGATCGGCCGGCGGCGCTCAAGCGCTGACCGACGAGTTTCAGGTGCGGGATGCCCCGCATCCCGCAGGCCATGCCGGGGGCATGGCCGACCTGAAACTGGCTTCGCCGCGCCGCCTGCCGAAATCAGCAATTACCGATAGCGCCAGCCACCGCGCCAGCGTTCGCGATGCTGCCAATAACGACGGCCATCCCAATAGCCACGATTGGGATAATAATTACCGATGACCAGCCGAACGTTCGGACCGCCCGCATAATAGCCCGGTCCGCGATTGGGGACGCAGCGGTCGTGCCAGCCGCGATGGAAACCACGGCCGCATCCGTCGCGCGCCATGGCAGGAGTGGCGGCGGCGAGCATCGTGCCGGCAGCAGCCAAGGCCAGTATCATTGTCTTACGCATGGTGACCTCTCACTTCTTGTTACACGCCCGGCCACGCGTCGAACGCTGCCGGACACGTCATCAACGCACGACCGCGAAATTCCCTCCGGTCGCGCCGCGGGTGAAACGAATTTAGGTGCGGTCGGTTGCGGCCGGGCATTCAGGTAGGGCTATTTGTCCCTGCCTTTGCCGCCAGCCCGATTGCCGGCATCGCCTCGCGGCGCTCCGCCGTTGCGCGGCCCGGGCGCCATGCCGCCAGGCCGTGCGGCCGACGGCGCTGGCACGACTCGCACCGCCGCCGGTGGTGAAGGCGGGGGCGGCGCCGATACCGGTGCGCGGGGCGGTGTAAAACTGGGTCGCGGCGCCACCGTGACAGGCGGCGGCAGGCGCCGAGGCTCGGGGCGCGGCGTGAGCGAATCCGTCGCTCCGCCACGGTCTATCTTCACCATCGGCGGCTGAGGGGCGATGCGGACAGGCCGTTCGAAGCGATCCCCACCGCGCATCGCGCCAGGCGCCGGTGAGACTGTAGGCGCGGGCGCCGGCGCAGGCGCGGCCCGTGGCGCAACTACAGTCGGCCTACCGCCATCGCTCTGCATCCGAGGCCAACGCATCGGGCGACCGCGGTCGCCGCCGGGCGTCGGGGCAACGGCGTCCGGCGGCGCCGATGGCAACGTCCCGGGAGCGGTGGGAGCGGTCGGCATGGGCGTCGCCGGCACGGGCCGGTCGAAGCGTCGCGGATACGGGCGGCGTCCCGGTCCGGCACCGTCACCACGGGGCGGTTCAATCGGCGTCGCGCCCGGCGTACCCGGGGTCGGCGCAACGACGACCGGCGGCGGCGAGGTCACGGGGGCAGTGGGCGAGGCTGGCGTGGACGACCCCGGCACCGGCCGACCAAAGCGCGGCGGATACGGACGGCGACCCGGCCCGGCATTGTCACTGCGAGCGGGCCAGCCCGGCGTCGCACCAGGCGCACCTGGCGTCGGCGGTGCGACCGGCCGTGGGCGCCCGATCCAATGGCCCCGGCCCGGCCGATTGCCCGGACCGGCATCCTTGTCCGGCCGCTCCCCTCCCGGCGCGATCACCCATTTGCCGCCATCTTGCGGCGGGCCGCGATAGCCGCCGCGCCGCCACCGGTCGAACCATTCGGCGCGTTGACGCCGCTTCTGACCCTCGGCACCAAGCTTGGCGCGCCAGTCGCGATGATGCCAGCGTCCCGGCCCGGCGCGATACCGGATCCAGCCCGGCCGAGTGCGCCAGGTGTCGAGCCGCAGCTCGATTGCGCCGAACCAGCCGATGCTGTCGGCCCAATCGCCGGCATAGACCGGCTCGGGAGTCTGCATCGCGCGCTTCATGCCGAAGCCGCGATCCGACAGCCATTGCGCACCGTCGATGATGTCGTCGGACGGATCGACCAGATCGCCATTGTCGCCATAGACCGCGGCGAGCGTTCGCCCGTCAAAACCATAGGCATAAACCTGGTCGCCGACGAAGAAGGGATAATCGTCCCCCGGCGCGAAGATGTAATAGCGGTAATCGTTGCCGAGCGGCTCGGCGAGGATCGTCGAGCCATCGGCCATGGTCCAGGCCCAGCAGTCGATGCCATCGAACCTGAACCCGTGATCGGGCGGCGACGTGCCCATCGCGTCGAGCAACGCATCGGCATCGTCGATATAGCGATAGGCATCATCGGACGCGGACGCGGCTATGGACGGCACATCCTGCGCGGCGGCCATGCCGGGCAGCGCCACGCTCGCCAACAGGACGGCGATCGCCCCGGCCACCGAACCCATCCGTTTCCGTATCATCGCCCTGCCCCACTCCTGCCAACTCCGCCAGGGTCATCCCACAGTGTCAATGAACTGACCCTGTCCCGCGCGTTCATCCCCTGTTGTCTTGATGGACCCGCGCTTGGATTGCGCCAGCGTGACGTGAGGCGACGAGGAGTCAATCACCGCTCGCAGCGGCGCCTTGCATCGCGACGTGGCGCAGTTAGGGTCGCGGCAAGCGGCACCGCCGCAGCAGGAGAGCACGATGGCGACGGTACGCCTGACACAAGCAGCAAAGGCGTTCGGCCCGGTCGAGGTTCTGAAAGGAATCGATCTGGACATCGCCGACGGCGAATTCGTCGTGTTCGTCGGCCCCTCGGGCTGTGGCAAATCGACCCTGTTGCGCAGCATCGCCGGGCTGGAGGCACTCAGTTCGGGGACGGTCGAGATCGACGGCCGCATGGTCAACGACGTCGCGCCATCGGAGCGCGGCATCGCGATGGTGTTCCAATCCTACGCACTCTATCCGCATATGAGCGTGCGCGAGAATATGGGCTTCGCGCTCAAGTTGGCCGGGCGGTCCAGGGCGGAGATCGCGGCAGCGGTCGATGCCGCCGCCGCAACCCTCGACATCGCGCATCTGCTCGACCGGCGGCCCAAGGAATTGTCCGGCGGCCAGCGCCAGCGCGTCGCGATCGGTCGCGCGATCGTCCGCGAGCCCAAGGTCTTCCTGTTCGACGAGCCTTTGTCCAATCTCGACGCGGCGCTGCGCGTTCGCATGCGCTACGAATTCGCCGGGCTGCACAAGGCGCTCGGCACCACGATGATCTATGTCACGCACGACCAGGTCGAGGCGATGACGCTGGCCGACCGCATCGTCGTGCTCAACGGCGGGGTGATCGAGCAGGTCGGCACTCCCGATGATTTGTACGAGCATCCCGACACGATCTTCGTCGCGGGGTTCATCGGCTCGCCGACGATGAATCTGATTCCGGCGACCTATGCCGGGCCGGGCGCGACAGGCGCGACGGTCAGACTAGCGGGCGGACAGGTTATCGAGACCGTAATCGCCGCTGAGTCGCTGTCTCCTGGCGCGGCAGTGACGTTAGGCGTCCGTCCCGAACACCTGACTGGCGACGGTCCCGCCAACCGGCTCAGCGGTCGCGTGCGGATGGTCGAATCGCTCGGTGCGGTGCATCACGCCCATCTCGCGATCGAAGGATTCACCGAACCTTTGGTCGCCTCGCTGCCGGCACGACCGGCGGAGGAGACGCTCAACATCGCGTTGGCGCCCGAGACGCTGCACCTGTTCAACGAACACGGCCGTGCGCTGCCGCGGCCGATGCCGGCGGTTCCGCGCGCAGCCGCTTAGGATCGGCGATGTGCCCAATACGGGCATAAAAAGCCGCTTGGCGCGGCGCCCGGTTGGGGCTTAGAAGAGTTCGTGGAAACGGTTACACGCGCCGCCACCGGGTGCATTGGGGAGGAAGACATGTCGGCCGTCACCATTCGCGATGTCGCTCGCCGCGCCGCGGTTTCGGTCGCCTCCGCCAGCCGCGCGCTCAACAATCATGCCAGCGTCACGGCGGCGACGCGCCAGCGCGTGATCGACGCTGCGCGGGCGCTCGACTATGTACCGCATCTCGGCGCGCGCAGCCTGTCGCGCGGCCGCTCCAATACGATCGGCGTGGTGCTACCCGATTTGTTCGGCGAGTTCTTCTCCGAGATCATCCGCGGCATCGATTACGCCGCGCACCGCCGCGGGCTGCAACTGCTGCTCTCCAACATGCATGGCAGCGCCGACGAGACCGAAATGGCGATCCGGGCGATGCGCGGGCGAGTCGACGGGCTGCTGGTCATGTCACCCCAGGTCGATGCCGAATTCCTCGGCCGCAACCTGCCCAAGGGGCTGCCCGCGATCGTCATGAATACTGCCGCCAGCGACGGCACCCATCCGACGATCGCGATCGACAATCTGGCCGGCGCGCGCGAGGCGGTGGCGCATCTGGTGGCGCAAGGCTGCACGCGGATCGCGCACGTCACCGGCCCACAAGGTAATGCCGACGCCGATGCGCGCCGCGCCGGGTTCCGTGCGGCGGTGACCGAATTGCTCGGCGCCGATGCGGGGATCGAGATCGAAGGCGATTTCAGCGAGGCGTCGGGGATCGACGCGGCGTGGCAGATCCTCAGCCAGCGTCCGCATATCGACGGCGTGTTCGCCGCCAATGACATGATGGCGGTCGCGTGCATGGCGACGCTGGCCGAGGGCGGCATGCGCGCGCCCGACGATGTCGCGATCATCGGCTTCGACGGCGTGCCGATCGCGCAATATGTCACGCCAGCTTTGTCGACCATGGCGCTCAACCTCGCTGAACTCGGCGAGCGCGCGCTCGAAAAGCTCGTCGCCATCACCGAGTCCGAAGATGCTGTCGAGGCGACCACCGAGATGCTCAAGCCCGAACTCGTCATCCGCGCTTCCAGCCGTCGTCATGTTTGATCGCCGCCAATTGCTGCTCGCCGGCGGTGCGGCGCTCGGTGCCGCCGCCTTGCCCGCAATCGGCGCGTCGAGGGCACGCCGGAGCGACTTGTTCGGCGATATCCACCGGCGCACGTTCCGCTTTTTCTGGGAGCGGTCGAACCCGGCAAACGGGCTGATGACCGATCGCTGGCCCAGCCCGAGCTTCGCGAGCATCGCCGCGACCGGCTTCGCGCTCACCGCTTACCCGATCGGCGTGAAGCATGGCTGGATCACGCGAACCCAGGCGCGCGAGCGAACGCTGGCGACGCTGCGCTTTTTCTGGACCGCGCCGCAGGGCGATGCGCCGAGCGGGGTCAGCGGTCACAAAGGCTTTTTCTACCACTTTCTCGACATGGATCGCGGGCTGAGGTTCCGGCAGAACGAATTGTCGTCGATGGACACCAGCCTGTTGCTCGGCGGCATATTGTTCGCCGGGCAATGGTTCGACCGGCCCGAGGAAGCCGAGATCCGCGACCTCGCCGCCAAAATCTATGCACGGTGCGACTGGCGCTGGTTTCAGCAACACGACGCGCAGAAGCGCGTATCGATGGGCTGGCATCCGGAGAGCGGGTTCATTGCCCGTCCCTGGTTCGGCTATACCGAGGGCCAGCTCCTCTACATTCTCGCGCTCGGCGCGCCCGATCATTATCTCGACCGCGACGCCTATGACGGCTGGTGCTCAACCTATCCCGACAGCTGGCGCGGCAGCGGCGCGACCCGCCACCTCGCCTTCGGGCCGCATTTCGCGCATCAGTTCACGCAATGCTGGGTCGACATGCGCGGCGTCCGCGACGCGACGATGCGCGAGGCCGGGTTCGACTATTTCGAGAACAGCCGCCGCGCGACCTATTGGCAGCGCGACTATGCCATCAGGAACCCGGGCAAGTGGGTCGGTTATTCGCAGAACGTCTGGGGTCTGGCCGCGTGCGATGGGCCGGGCGGCATCCAGGCGATGGTCGGCGGCACGCAGCGCCAGTTCACCGGTTATGCCGCGCGCGGACCCATCGGCCTGCCCGACGGACTCGATGATGGCACGATCACGCCGTACGCTTCGGTCGCGTCGTTGCCATTCGCACCGGAAATCGTCGAGCCGGCCGCCCGTGCGCTCCACGCTCGCTATGGCAGCGCGATCTACGGCCGATACGGCTTCTTCGACGCGTTCAACCCGAGTTTCACCTTCACCGATCTCCCGCACGACCATGGATCGATCACCTCTGCTGCCGGCTGGGTCGACAGCGATTATCTCGGGATCGACCAGGGCCCGATCGTGGCGATGACCGAAAACCACCGCAGCGGAATGGTCTGGGAGGCGATGCGATCGCACCCCGCGATCCGGCGCGGTTTGCAGCGGGCGGGCTTTACCGGCGGCTGGCTGGGGTGAAGCTGTTCGGAGTCCTGACCGCCGGGCTGGCCGCGATCCTGCTGGGATCGTGTTCCAACGCGCCCGCGACGACCGTGCTCGACGTCTGGGCAATGGGCCGCGAGGGCGAAGTGGTCGGCGACCTTGTTCCCGAATTCGAGCGCGAGAATCCAGGCGTGAAGGTGCGCGTCCAGCAATTGCCCTTCACCGCCGCGCACGAGAAACTGCTGACCGCGTTCGTCGGCAATGCGATGCCCGACATGGCGCAGCTGGGGAATAGCTGGGTGCCCGAATTCGCGACCTTGGGCGCGCTCGAGCCGCTCGACCGCCGCGTCGCCGCGACGCCGGCGATCCCGCGCGCGGATTATTACCCAGGCATCTGGGATTCCAATATCGTCGACGGCAAGCTCTACGGCGTGCCCTGGTATGTCGACACGCGGTTGCTGTTCTACCGCCGCGACATCCTGAAGCGCGCAGGCTTCGACCATCCGCCGCGCGACTGGGCGGAATGGCGGCGCCAGATGGTGGCGATCAAGAAACTGGTTGGACCCGACAAATACGCCATTTATCTGCCGCTCAACGAGTACGAGCCGCTCGAAATCCTCGGGCTGCAGGCATCCGAGCCGATGGTCACCGACGATGCCCGCGGCAATTTCCGCAGCGCGGGGTTTCGCAAGGCGCTCGATTTCTATCTCGGGACGATGCGCGATGGTCTGGCGCCGGTCGCGGCGACCACGCAGGTCGCCAATGTCTGGGACGAGTTCGACCGTGGCTGGTTCAGTTTCTACATCACCGGCCCGTGGCAGATCGGCGAATTCAAGCGCCGCTTGCCGCCCGGGCACCAGAGCGAATGGATGACCGCGCCAATGCCCGGTCCCGATGGCCCCGGCGTATCGAATGCTGGCGGGTCCAGCCTGGTGCTGTTCAAATCGTCGACCAGGAAGGACGCGGCGTGGAAGCTGGTCGACTTCCTGTCACGCCCCGACATCCAAATTCGCTTCCACGCGCTGACCGGCGACCTGCCGCCCAGGATCAGCGTGTGGAAGACGCCCGAACTGGCCAACGATCCTTATGCCAAGGCGTTCGGCGAGCAGCTGAGGCGAGTGCGGGCGACTCCCAAGGTTCCCGAATGGGAGCAGATCGCAACCGACCTCAAACTTGTCTCCGAGAAGGCCGCGCATGGCGAATTGACCGCCGACCAAGCCGTTGCCGAGCTCGACAAACGGACGGATGAGACGCTTGCCAAAAGGCGGTGGATTTTGGCGCGAAAGAAGCGGACCAGCCTGCCCCAGACGGAAGCGCGCGCATGAACCAGGAGCGCGCCGCCTGGGGATTTGTCGCGCCGGCATTGGTCGCGCTGGGGCTGTTCTTCTTCCTGCCGGTCGCCGCCGCGCTGATCCTGAGCTTCACCGATTTCGACATTTACGCGGTGGCCGATATCAGCAACCTGCGCTTCGTCGGGCTCGATAATTACATCCACCTGCTCGAGACTCCATTGTTCTGGAAAGCGCTCGGCAACACCGCCTGGTTCGTCGCGCTGGGCGTGCCGCTGTCGATCATGATGTCGCTCGCCGCAGCCTTGCTGCTCGACAACAAACTGGCGCGATTCAAGGGATTTTTCCGCACCGTCTATTTCGCGCCGGTGGTCACCACGTTGGTCGCGGTTGCGGTGATCTGGCGCTATTTGCTCCACACCAAATACGGGCTGATCAACTGGGCGCTGGGGAGCATCGGCATCGCGCCGGTCGACTGGCTGGGCGATCCGCATTGGTCGATGCCGGCGATCGTGCTGTTCGCGGTGTGGAAGAATTTCGGCTATAACATGATCATCATCCTGGCCGGGCTCCAGACCATCCCCGAGGAGCTGCACGAGGCGGCGCGGATCGATGGCGCCAGTGCGCTCCAGCGGCTCCGCCACGTCACCCTGCCCGGCCTCGCTCCGGTATTGCTGGTCGTGTCGATCCTGACCATGGCAGGATACTTCCAGCTGTTCGCCGAACCCTATGTGATGACCCAGGGCGGCCCGGTCGAGAGCACGGTCTCGATCCTGTACTTCATGTACGAGCAGGGCTTCCGCTGGTGGAATCTCGGCTTTGCCAGCGCCATCGCGTTCGTGCTGTTCCTCATCATGTTCGCGCTGACCCTGGTGCAACTCAGGGTCAGCGAGCGGTGGACGCAATGAAGCGCGCACGGCTGCTGACCAACCTGGCATTGTGGGTCGTCGCCTTGTTCGCGATGGCACCGTTGCTGTGGATGGTGTCGGTCAGCTTCATGGCTCCGGGCGAGGCGTCGTCTTTCCCGCCGCCCCTGCTTCCCGCGCACCCGACCACCGCCAATTTCGTCGAGCTGTTCGCCAACACCGACATGGCGCGCTACCTCGTCAACAGCCTGACGCTGGCGACGCTGGCCACGCTCATGTCGCTCACCTTCAACGTGATGGCGGGCTATGCCTTCGCCAAATTGCGCTTCCGCGGCCGCGATAGGTTGTTCCGTTTTCTGCTGACCGCGCTCGTCATCCCCGCGCAGGTGGCGATGATTCCCTTGTTCCTGATCTGCAAGTCGCTCGGCATCGTGAACAGCTTCGCCGGCGTGCTGGTGCCGTCGATCGCGACGGTGTTCGGCATCTTCCTGGTCCGCCAATATGCGCTGTCGATCCCCGACGAGATGCTCGAAGCCGCGCGCATCGACGGCGCGAGCGAGGGCAGGATCTTCCGCTCGATCGTGCTGCCGACCTTGAAGCCGATCCTGGCGACGCTCGCGACGTTCAGCTTCCTCGGCTCCTGGTCCGATTTCCTGTGGCCGTTGATCATCCTCAACGACAGCCAGAAGCAGACCCTGCCCGTCGCGCTCGCCAATCTCAGCCGCGAGCATGTCCAGGATATCGAGTTGATGATGGCCGGCAGCGTGGTGACCTTGCTCCCCGTGCTCCTGCTCTTCCTGGCGCTGCAGCGTTACTACATCGCCGGGCTGATGGCGGGGAGCGTCAAGGGATGAGGAGACTGATCTTGGCTCTCGCAGCCGCGGCGACGATCGCCGCGACCAAGAAACCGCCCACGCCCCCGCTTCCCGAAGGCGTACAGACCGCGCAACCGGCGCCGGCCGAGGGCGGCTATCCGTATCTGATCTTCAAGCCGCGCGGCTACGATGCCGACAAGACGCAGCAATGGCCGCTGGTCATCTTCCTTCACGGCTCGGGCGAGCGCGGTACCGATATCGAGGCGGTCAAACGTAATGGCCCGCCCAAGATCATCGCGCAGCATGCCGGATCGCCCTTCATCCTGGTCTCGCCGCAGCTGGAAGCGGCCAGCGATGAAGACAGGCGGTGGGACACGGCCAAACTCGACCAATTGCTTGCCTCGATCCGCGCGAAATATCGCGTCGATTCGAGCCGTATCTATCTCACCGGCCTCAGTTTGGGCGGTTACGCCACCTGGGCCTGGGCGCTCCGCCATCCCGAGTTGTTCGCCGCGATCGTGCCAGTCGCCGGACTGTCCGAGGATAGAGACCTCGACCCTTGCGTGCTCAAGGACATGCCGATCTGGGCGTTCCACGGCGATCAGGACGATGTCGTCGATCCCCAGCAAGGCTTTGCGATCGTCAAGAGAGTCGATGCCTGCAAGGGCAGCGTCCGCCCGAAGATGACGATCTATCCGCAGATGACCCACGGATCGTGGGAACCTGCCTATGACGACCCGGCGATGTGGCGCTGGCTGCTCGAGCAGCGCCGCCCAATCCCCGCTCCAGCCCCCGCCCCCGGCGATCCCCAGGACAACAAGAAGAAGGCCCGAAACAAATGACCAATCCGTTCCCCGACGATTTCCTGTGGGGATGCGCGACCGCCGCCTACCAGATCGAAGGATCGCCGCTCGCCGATGGCGCCGGCGCCTCGATCTGGCAGCGTTTCAGCCACGACCCGCGGCTGATGGCGGCCAAGGGCGATACCGGCGATGTCGCCTGCGATCACTATAACCGCATGGTCGACGACGTCGCGCTGATGAAGCGGCTGGGCCTCAAGGCCTATCGCTTCTCGGTCGCCTGGGGCCGCGTGCTGCCCGACGGCATTGGCCAGGTGAACGAGGCTGGGCTGGGTTTTTACGAGCGGCTGGTCGACACGCTGCTCGCCAACGGCATCGAGCCGCTTTGCACGCTCTATCATTGGGACCTTCCCGCTGCGCTCGACGACAGAGGCGGCTGGCTCAATCGCGACAGCGCCGACTGGTTCGCCGAGTATGGCCGCGTGATGTTCGAGCGGCTCGACGGCCGCGTGACCAAGTGGGTGACGCTCAACGAACCCTGGGTCGTCACCGATGGCGGGTATCTTCACGGCGCGCTCGCGCCGGGGCACAGGAATGTGTTCGAAGCGCCGATCGCCAGCCGCAACCTGATGCGCGCGCACGGCGCCGCGGTGAAGGCCTATCGCGAGGTCGGCAAGCACGAGATCGGGCTGGTCGTGAATCTCGAGCCCAAATACCCGGCGTCGGACTCGCCGGAGGATCAAGCGGCGACCGCGCGCGCCACCGCGTATATGAACCGCCAATATCTCGACCCCGCGATCCATGGCACCAACCCGGCCGAACTCGCCGATGTGTTCGGCGAGGCCTGGGTCGATTGGTCGGCGGAGGATCTGGCGCTGGCCAGGCAGCCGATCGATTTCGTCGGGGTCAATTACTACACGCGCAACGTCACCAAGGCGGATGACAGTTTCCCGGTGCGCGCCGGCATGGTGGTGCAGCCACAGGCGACCTACACCACCACCGGTTGGGAAGTGTTCGGCCAGGGCCTGACCGACGTGCTGTTATGGGTGAAGGACAATTACGGCGACCCGACGATCTACATCACGGAGAACGGCGCCGCTTTCTACGACCCCCCCGCCGCCTCGCAAGGCCGGGTCGAGGACCCGCTGCGCGTCGCGTATCTACGCGAGCATATCGCCGCGGTCGGCAAGGCGATCGAGCAGGGCGCGCGGATCAAGGGCTATATGCTGTGGTCGCTGTTCGACAATCTCGAATGGTCGCTCGGCTACTCGAAGCGTTTCGGCATCGTCCACGTCAATTTCGAGACGCAGCAACGCACGTTCAAGGATTCGGCCAAGCTGTACAGCGAGGTGATCGCGACCAATGGGGCGTGTCTGGGGTAGCCAAGGCACGGATGCAGCCGAGCTGAACGTCATCGGTTCGAAGCCCTACTGCGTCACCCCGGCCTTGTGCCGGGGTCCACCGGGCGGCAAGCCCGGGACAAGAGACTCTTGCTTCTCTCTAACCTGCACAGTGGATGCCGGCACAAGGCCGGCATGACGGTTAAAACTAACTGCACTCGACTACAGATTCTCAACCGCCGCAAATTTGCGGCCGCCCCTTATCCCCCGATCGGCGCGCACTTCGCCAACAGCCACGCCCGCTCGTCCGCATTGAGTTCCGGCCCCAGCACGTCGAGCACGCGGCCATGATAGGCGTCGAGCCACGCGCGCTCGGTCCGGGTCAGCATCGCCGGCTCGATCAGCCGGCGCTCGATCGGCGCGAAGGTCAGCGTCTCGAACCCCATCATCGCCTGTTCGGCGCCGGGAATGTCGCGGCGTTCGACCAGCACGAGATTCTCGATGCGGATGCCGTATTCGCCCGCTTTGTAATAACCGGGCTCGTTCGAGATGATCATGCCGGGACGCAGCGGTTCTGCCGGGCCGCCGCCGGGATAATTGGGTTTGGCGATGCGCTGGGGCCCTTCGTGCACCGCAAGGTACGAGCCGACCCCATGGCCGGTGCCATGCGCGAAATCGAGCCCGGCTTCCCATAAGGGCCGCCGCGCGAAACTGTCGAGCTGACCGCCGTTGCTCCCTTCCGGGAACACCGCCGTCGCCAGCGCGATATGGCCCTGGAGCACGCGCGTGAAGCGGTCGCGCATCTCGGCGGTCGGCTCGCCGACTGGGACGACCCGCGTCACGTCGGTGGTGCCGTCGGCATATTGGCCGCCCGAATCGACCAGATAGAGCTGGCCGGTCTCGATCTTGAGGTTCGATTCCTCGTCGACGCGGTAATGCGGGCTGGCGCCATGCGGGCCGGTCGCCGAGATCGTGTCGAAGCTCAGATCCTTGAGCAGCCCGGTCGCCTCGCGCAATTCCTGCAGCTTGGCCGCCGCGGTGAGTTCGGTCTCCGTCCCCTTGGGCAGCGTCTCCTCGCACCATTTGAGGAAACGGGTCAGCGCCGCGCCATCGCGCACGCTTGCGGCGCGATGGCCCGCGGCCTCGGCCGGGTTCTTGATCGCCTTGGCCAGCACCACCGGGTCGCGCAATGCGAGCACCGTCGCGCCACCGCGTTGCAGCCCGTCGAAAATCGCCGCGACCGCACGTTCGGGGTCGGCGGCGACGCGCTTGCCGCCATAGGCCGCCAGCGCAGGCGCAAAATCGTTGCGGTCATGGACGCGCACCGCATTGCCGAGATGCGCGGCGACCTCGTCGCTCATCTTCTCGGGCGCGACGTAAAGGTCGACCGTGCCGTCGGCATTGGCGATGGCATAAGCGAGCGCGACCGGCGTGCGATCGACATCGGCGCCGCGCACGTTGAGCGTCCACGCAATCGAATCGAGCGCCGACAGCACCACCGCATCGGCCTGCTGCTCGCTCAGCCAGTCGACGATATCGGCGCGCTTTTCCGCCGAGGATTTGCCCGCGAGCGCGTCGGGCTGGACGACCAGCCGCGCATCCGACGGGGCCGGGCGATCGGGCCACACCGCGTCGACCGGATTGGTGTCGACCGCGACCAGGGTCGCCCCCTTCGCCGCCAGCGCCTTTTCGGCGTCTGTCACCCAAGCCGAGGTGTGCAGCCAGGGATCATATCCGATCCGCGCGCCCTGTCCGGCGTGGCGGCCGAGCCAATCCGAGACGCTGGTCTCGGGCACGCCGACGAATTGCCAGTGATCGCCATCGACCTGTTCGCGCACCTGGAGCGTGTAGCGCCCATCGGTGAAGATCGCCGCCTCCGCCGGCAGCACCACCGCGGTCCCCGCCGACCCCTGGAAGCCGGTCAGCCAGGCCAAGCGCTGCGCATAGGCACCGACATATTCGGACATATGCTCATCGGTGAGCGGCACGACGAAGCCGTCGAGGCGCTCGCGCTTCAATTGCTCGCGAAGGGCGGTAAGGCGGTCGGCATAAGTGGACATCGAGCAATTCCATTGGTGTCACCGCAGGGCGACTGGGTGGTGGTTAACGCACGAGACGCGCAATGGCCCACATTTGCCGGCCCGACGCTCAGGTCAAGCCGGATACGCGCGTCCGAGGCATGACGGCGACGGTGTTGTGGCGGAACGGGACAGGTGCAGACTGCCTGTCCCATCACGCAGACCCTTCGACAAGCGCCGCGGCGTCGCTATGTCGGTGCCATGAACGACCAGCCCAAGCCACCCGTCGCCGCGACCCGCCCGCATTCCTTCACCACCCACGGCATCACGATCGAAGACCCCTGGGCTTGGCTCAAGGATCCGAGCTATCCCGACGTCAAGGACAAGGACGTGCTTGCCTATCTCGAGGCGGAGAACGCCTATTTCGAGGCGATGATGACGCCGCACAAGCCGCTGACCGACCGGCTCTACGAAGAGATGAAGGGCCGGATAAAGGAGGACGATTCGTCGGTTCCGCAAAAGGACGGCGACTGGCTGTACTGGACCGCATACGAGACCGGCGGGCAGTATCGCAAATGGTGGCGCAAGCCCGTGGCGGGCGGCCCAGACCAGCTGCTGCTCGACGAACCCGCGCTCGCCGAGGGCAAGGAATATTTCCGGCTCGGCGCCTTCTCCGTGTCGAACGACGGCAAGCTGCTCGCTTATGCGATCGACGACAACGGATCCGAACGCTTCACCATCCGGGTCAAGGACCTGGCGACCGGCGAGCACCTCCCTGACACCATTCCCGGCATGTTGTCGGAGATCGTCTGGACCGCCGACGACAGCGCCTTCCTCTACGGCCTCGCCAACGAGCAATGGCGTACCGACAATGCCCGCCTGCACAAGCTCGGTACCGATCCCGCGACCGATATCGAACTCTATCACGAGGACGACGAAGGCTTCCGCGTCGGCGTCAGCGAGACCAGCGACCGCAAATGGATCGTGATCGCGACCGGGGACCACGTCACCAGCGAAGTCTATCTGCTCCCCGCGACCGACCCAATGGCTACGCCGATCTGCGTCACGCCGCGCAAGACCGGCCGAGAATATGATGTCGAGACGCATGGCGACACGCTCTACATCCACACCAACGACACCGATCCGATGTGGCGGCTGTGCACCGCGCCGATCGCCATCCCGAGAATTGGAGCGAGCTGATCGCGCCATCGCAGCATTTCTACATGACCGGGATCGAATGTTATCGCGACTATTTCGTGGTCGAGGGGCGCGAGGACGGCCTCGATCAGATCTGGATCCATCGCTACGATCCTACGGTCGCGCCCCAGCGGATCACTTTCCCGGAAGCGAGCTATACCGCCGGGCTGGGCGATAATCCCGAATATGACATGCCGGTGATCCGGCTCGGTTATGAATCGATGGTCACGCCGGGGACGGTCTATGATTACGACGTCGCGACGGGTGAGATGACCACGCTCAAGGTCCAGGAAATCCCCTCGGGCTATGACGCGGACAAATACGCCACCGAGCGGCTGAAGATAAAGGCGCGCGACGGCACCGAGGTGCCGGTGTCGATCGTCTATCCTAAGGATTTTCCGAGAGACGGATCGCGCCCGCTCTTCCTCTACGCTTATGGCGCTTATGGCTATGCCATCCCGCCGGGCTTCTCGACCGGACGGTTATCGCTGCTCGACCGCGGCTTCGCTTATGCCATCGCGCATATCCGCGGCGGCGACGATCTCGGCCAGCAATGGTATCACGACGGCAAGCTCGAGAAGCGCAGCAACACGTTCAACGATTTCGTCGATGTGGCGAACGCGCTGGTGGCGGACGACTGGACCAGCGCGGGCAAGATCGCGATCGCCGGGCGCTCGGCGGGCGGCGAGCTGATGGGCGCGGTGGTCAATTCGGACCCCGATCTGTGGGGCGCGGTGATCGCCGACGTGCCGTTCGTCGACGTGCTCAACACGATGCTCGACGACAGCCTACCGCTGACGCCGGGCGAATGGCCCGAATGGGGCAATCCGATCGAGGACAAGGCCGCGTTCGAGCTGATCCGCGGCTATTCGCCCTACGACAATGTGAAGCGCCAGGCCTATCCGCCGATGTTTATCTCGGGCGGGCTCAACGATCCGCGCGTGACCTATTGGGAACCGGCCAAATGGGCCGCCAAGCTCCGCGCAACCAAGACCGACGACAATCTCCTGCTGCTCAAGACCAATATGGGCGCCGGCCATGGCGGCAAGTCGGGCCGGTTCGACAGCCTGTACGAAGGCGCCGAGGAGCATTGCTTCGTGCTGTGGCAAATGGGCGTGGAGGAGTGACTCCCTCTCCCCTCCGGGGAGAGGGTCGGGGAGAGGGGCAGTGTGTCTCACTGACCGAGCAGACTGCCCCTCTCCCGACTTCGCTACGCTCGTCTGCCCTCTCCCCGGAGGGGAGAGGGCGATAGTGGCTGGCCTCTCCTACCCCATCGCCGCGACCGAGGCCGACATCGACGAGCTCGGCCACGTCAACAATGCGGTGTGGGTGAAGTGGATCCAGGACATCGCGGTCGCGCACTGGAACACGATCGCGACGCCCGAACAGCGCGATGCCATGATCTGGGTCGTGACCCGGCACGAGATCGATTATCGCGGCAACGTCTCGGTTGGCGAGACGGTATTAGCCGAAACCTGGGTCAGCGACCCGCCGCAAGGTGCGCGGTTCGACCGGCATGTCCGGTTCACCGGCGCTGACGGCAAGGTAAAGGTCGAAGCGGTAACCACCTGGGCACTGATCGACCGCGCGACGGGAAGGTTGATGCGCGTGCGGCCGGAACTGGCGGCGCCGTTTCTGTCCTGACCGCTATCCTTCCCGGAGCGCCAAAGGCGATCATGGCGCGGGCATCGCAGCCCGCGCCAAGCCGAGTCAATCAATAGCGGTAATCGTAGTCGCGCCAGTGGTGGCGGTGCCGACGATGCTCGCGGCGCCATTCGCGCTCGCGTTCCCAGCGCCGGCGCGCTTCCCAACGGTCGCGGCGTTCGCGCCAATGGTCGCGCCGGCCATCGCGGTAATAGCCGTCGCCATAGCCATAGCTTTGGTAGCCCTGGTCATACGACCCCCAGCGCTGCGCGGACGCCGTCGCCGGCATGAAAGCGAGCAGGCCGCCCGCCACCGCAGTTGAAAGGAACATCATGGTACGCGTCATTACAACCTCCTATTCGGTGATGACCGAGCGAGGTGTATCGAACGCAAGATTGGCCGGCGCTGAACCGGCCGTACAGGCTAGGTTTAGGGCCCGTACCGCCCTTACCTCCTAATTCACCTCGGCGTTGGCAGGAACCATCCGCACCTTCTTCCTTCGGGTGACGTCGTGCATAAAGTCGCCATGGGTAGATACCTGCTCTCGTTGATTGCCGTATTGAGCGGCTGTAGCCAGGCGCCGCTCTGCACGTCCGACGTCGTTCAGTTGGCCCGCGACCCCGGTAGCGATCGATACGCCGTGACCGAATCGCGCAATTGCGGGGCAACCACCGATTTCGCGACCGTTGTCCGCGTCGGCCGAGCGAGCCAACCGCAGGAAGACGCGCAGGAAGTATTCGTGGCCGACGATGGGGGATCAGGTGGCGGACGACGCGGGACCATCTGGATCAACGTGGTCTGGACTGGTCCTGGCCACCTCATGATCGCCCGGGCATCTCACGCTCGCGTCTTCAAGCAATTGGCTGCCTCAAATGGTGCCACGATCACCTATCGCGCAACGGACCCGATCGCCCCGCCTCCGGTGCCCTGAGGGGGATTCACCCGATTTCATTTGATTGTGAACTACATGGCTGCTCACAACCCACTGGCGGTCGTTTGGCTGACCCGGCATTACCCGCCAAGAAAGGCCTTGCAGTATGTTTGGCGGATTGGTGCTTCTCTCGTTCTCGCTGGTCTTGGTTGCGTTCGCGGGAATCCATCTGTGGAACTGCTTCGGCAAGGGTGTGGCGACCGCCTACGGCCATGCTTACCCTCGCGCGGAGAACCCCGGCGCTTTTTGGGTATCGGCTACCTGCTCGCTTCTCGCAGCTCTAGTCGGATTGGCGCTATCCTTCGTTGCACTCGGAGGACTGCTCGGAGCGTTCTAATCGGAAGGGGTCTCTATGGCATGGCAAACCACAGCTGAGCCTCACCCCTCCCTCTTCACCTCCGCGATCGCCGTCCGGCTCTGCCTTGCCCAAGTCTCGCGCCCGGTCAAAAACGCCTTCCAACCCAGGATCGCGCCCCAATGGCGGAATAGCTGGAAGCTGAACGGCTCGAGCACCGCCGCCACCAGCGCGGGGCCGAAACTCAGGCCCTTGGTCTGCCCGGTCCAGCGCGAATAGAGGTGGAGCGAGGTCAGGTGGAACGTCAGGTCGACCAGGATCTTGACCGCCATGATGATCAGGATCGGCAGCACGATGTGGAAGCGGCCGCTGAACAGCACCACCAGCAGGATGACGAACGCGGTCAGGCCGAACACCGGCTGCACCGTATCGGCCGCCTTGACCGGCAGCATCGCGGTGCCGAGCTTTCCGAAATGGCGATTGGCGACCATGTCGCGGTTCCAGTGCTGGGTCTGCAGGAACCCGCCGAACCAGCGGCGGCGCTGGCGCAGGAACGCCGGCAGCGTCGCCGGCGCGTCGGTCGAGGCGAGCGCGTCGCCGACCACACGCACTTGCCAGTCGCGGCCGGTATCGTGCGCGAAGCGATGCAGGCGGTGGATCAGCTCGTAGTCCTCGACCAGGCAATCGGGATCGAACCCGCCGACCTCGACCACCGCCTTGGTCCGGAACGCGGCGAACGCGCCGGAGACGAGGAGCAAGCCGTTGAGCCGTTCCCAGGCGTAGCGCGACAAGAAGTTGCGGACATATTCATAGGTCTGGAACCATTCGAACAGCCGGCCCGACAGGCTGGGTCCACACATCGGCCGGATCACGCCGGTCGCCGCGACCAGCTCGGGTTCGGCGGCGAAGGCGTTGCGCATCGCGGCGATCGCGCCGGGTTCGAGCAGGGTATCGGCATCGACCGTGACGACGATCTCTTCGCTGACATGGAGGATAGCCGCGTTGAGCGCGCGCGCCTTGCCGCCATGCGCCAGCCGCAGCCAGCGCAGCGATGGCAGGCCGGGCGCCGGCGGGCTGATCGCACCTACCTCCGGCGGGGCCAGCCCATAGCGGGCAAGCGTCTCCGGCGTGGCGTCATCGGATCCATCATCGGCGATCAGGATCAGGTCGGGCGCGGCCTCCTGCGCGGCAAGGCGATCGATCGTCACGTCGAGCACCGCGGCTTCGTTGCGCGCGGCGACGATGATGGCCAGACTCGACCGGGCGTCGGATGGCGGTGCCGGCCGTGCACCGTGCCGCAACGGCCAGATCTGCACCGCGGTGAAGATCAACAGCGCTGTATCGTAGAGGATATAGCCGACACCGACCGACCAGACCAGGAAGCCCTGGCGCAGAAAGGCTTGAACCACCAGCGCGACGAACGTCATATATACCAAAGCCGTCACCCCCCGGCTCGGCCAGCCGACGCGGCGCGGATTGAGGCGCGGGGAAAGCATGGCGAATGACTGGGCGAGCGCGTCCGCCGGGGTACGCTGAAACATAGAGAACAGGACTTCTTTTGGGGGCGCCATATTCCCTAGCGTTCGTTACGGCGCCGGACTAGCCAGAATGCCAATTGTTTACGGGAGTACGTCGTGGAGAGCGAACGGTTCACGAAAACCGCGATCTGGTTGCACTGGCTGATCGCGATCGGGGTTGTGACCAACGTCACCCTTGCCTGGGTCTGGCCGCTCGGCGACCATAACGACGCGATCGGCGAGTATGTCCGGCCGATGATCGACAGCCACAAATCGATCGGGGTCACCATCCTGGGGCTCGCCATCCTGCGACTGTTGTGGCGGATCGGGCATAAACCGCCGCCCTTCCCCACCAGCTACAAGCCCTGGGAGCGGATCGCGGCACATATCGTCCATTGGGGGCTCTATGTCGTCATTCTGGCGATGCCGATCACCGGATGGGTGATGGATTCGGCATGGAAGGACGCGGCGACGCATCCGATGCTGTTCTTCGGCACGTTCGAATGGCCGCGGCTGGGCTTCATCATGACCATGGCGCCGGACACCAAAGAATGGATCCATTCGACCTTCGGCGAGGCGCACGAGCTGATCGCCTATCTGGTCTATTTCCTGGTCGTCCTGCACCTGGCCGGCGCGATCAAGCACCAGATGGAAGGGCATAAGGAACTGCAGCGCATGGGGATCGGCCGCTAATGGCATTGAGCGCAAGGGCCGGGAAGCCCGCGGTCGGCGGCGCGCCTAGATCCTTGGTCCAAGCCATAGAGGACCAAGCCATGACCTTTGCTTTCACCAGCTACCCCTCCCCGGTCGGTACGCTCAAGCTCGTCGCGAGCGATCGCGGGCTGGCCGCTATCCTGTGGGAGAATGACGATCCCGACCGCGTCCGGCTGGGCGCGATGAGCGAGCAGCCCGACCACCCGATACTGGTCGAGGGGGTGCGCCAGCTCGACCAGTACTTCGCCGGCACGCGAACGCATTTCGACCTGCCGCTCGATTTCCACGGCACCGATTTCCAGAAAAGCGTGTGGGCGGCATTGCTGACCATCCCGTTCGGCGAGACGCGGTCCTATGCCGAGATCGCACGCCAGCTCGGGCGCCCGACCGCGTTCCGCGCGGTGGGGGCGGCGAACGGCAAAAACCCGATCTCGATCGTCGCGCCATGTCATCGCGTGATCGGCACCAATGGGGCACTGACCGGCTTCGCCGGCGGATTGGAAGGCAAGGCCTTCCTGCTTCAACTCGAAGGCGCCGGCGTCTGACCGGTCAGTCGGCGGCCGGTATGTCGGCTGCTGGTGACGCGTCCGCGAAGATCGGCATGCCCTCGCCGCGATGAACGCGGACATTGCCGGCCGCCATCGCGCTGCTCACGCGGATGCGCTTGCCCATCGGTAGTGGCGCAACCGGCACGGGTGCCGACAGGGCCGCGGCCTCTGGCACGGTGGCACCGCCGCGATGGACGACCACGCCCGAATCGACTTCCGCATTGTACCCCGAGGCAAGGGCGGTGCCGCCGTCGCTGCTTGGCCACGGCGTTGTGCGGCCGGTCACACTGGGCTCAAGCCCCGAATAATTCTGGCTGTTGGCGAGCGCGCCTTCCAGCCCGCCGCGCCAGCGGTAGAAGATGTGGGCGCCGACCGCAGCGATGCGATCCATGCTCGATGCCCACCAGGGCAGCACGTAATTGGCGTGGTAGAAGGTGGCCGAACCGACCGGCGCGTAGACTTGGCCGGAAAGTGCTGCGACCGCGATGTCACGGGCATGCGCCCAGGAAGCCGGATCGCGGCGGAACGCCATCGACCCGTCACAAGTGAAACTGAATTGGCACCCGGTACGCCGCGTCGATCCCTGATAGACCACGCCGCACACGCTGTCGGGGAAAGCGCGATCGCGCACGCGGTTGAGCACGACCTGAGCGACGGCACGCTGGCCGTCGTCATTCTGCGACCGTGCTTCATAATAGACCGCGGCGGTCAGGCATTCGATCGCGCGCGCGGCATCGTCGGGGCTGCGCGTCGCCGACAGCGCCAGCAGCGGCTGGGCGGCACTGATCGCGGCATTGGAAACCGTCGCATCGACCAAGGCCGGAAGCTTGGCGGCGATATCGGCCGGCAAGTCGAGCGCGAGGCGATTGATCATCGTCACCGTCGCGATCGGCCGTGCGGAGTGCTGCAACGGTAAGCCGGCCTGGGGCAGGCACGACGCGACCATCGCCAGCAGGCCGAAGCCTGCCGGAATACGCGTTCGAAGGAGGAGCCAGCGCCGTGACACGACCGCCGCAGTAACGGCAGGATGTTAGAAGGTGGTTAACCAGAGAAGGGCTGGAGCGTCGCGCGGTAAAGTGGGCGCCGGATTTCCGTACCCGGCGATGCGACCACAAAGACTCTAGCCCGAATTGCGCAATGCCGTGGCGATGGCGTTGATCGACAGCAGGATGCCTTCGCCGATCCGCGGATCGTCCTCGCCGGCGCGGTGACGTTTCATCAGTTCGATCTGGAGCAGGTTGAGCGGCTCGATATAGGGCAGGCGCAAGCGGATCGAGGCATCGAGACCGGGATTCCGTTCGAGCAGTCGCGATTGCCCGGTCGCGTCGAGCAGGCCGTCGCGCGTCAGCGTCCAGCCGTCGCGGATGCGCGGGAAGATCGCGTCAGCCAGCGCGCGGTCCTTGACCAGCGAGCAATAGCGTTCGGCGATGTCCATATCGGACTTGACGATCACTTGCTCCATATTGTCGAGCGTCGCGGCGAAGAACGGCCAGGCTTGCGCCATCTCTCGCAACAAGGATTTGTCCTCGAACGCCGCCAGCGCGTGGCCGACACCGTACCATCCGGGCAGCATCACGCGCGCCTGTGCCCAGCTGAACACCCAGGGGATCGCGCGCAGATCCTCGATCGCATCCGATTTCTTGCGGCTCGCCGGACGGCTACCGATCTTGAGATTGGCGATCTCGGCGATCGGGGTCATCTCGCGGAAGAAGGTGCGGAACCCATCGGTCCCGTAGACGAGATCGCGATAGGCCTTGAACGCGGTCGCCGACAGCTCGTCCATCGCCGCGCCGAACCGCCTGCGATCGGCCTCCGACAGCGCCGGCGGCGCAAGACTGGCGAGCAGGGTCGCGGCGGCCATCGCCTCGAGATTGGTGGTGGCGCTTTCGCGCGTGCCGTATTTGGCGGCGATCACTTCGCCCTGTTCGGTGATGCGGATGCGGCCCTGGACCGATCCCGGCGGCTGCGCCTGGATCGCCGCGAACGACGACCCGCCGCCACGCCCGACCGCGCCGCCGCGGCCGTGGAACAATTGCATGCCGACATGCGCCTTCTCGAATACCGGCTCGAGCGCTTCGGACGCGCGGCTCAATTGCCAGGTCGAGGTCAGATAGCCGCCATCCTTGTTCGAGTCGGAATAGCCGATCATCACTTCCTGGACGCCGCGTTCGACCGCGAGCCCGGCGATTTCGGGCAGGGCGAACCACTCGGCCATGATCGCCGGCGCGGCTTCGAGATCGCTGACCGTCTCGAACAGCGGGACAGCCATGATCGCCACGCTCGGCGGGTCGCCCGGCACATACAGCCCGACTTCCTTGAGCATCAGATGGACTTCGAGCAGGTCGCTGACCGACATCGCCATCGAAACGATATATTGGCGGATGCAGGCCGGTCCGTATTTGCCATGCGCCTCCGCCGCCGCGCGCAGGATCGCGAGTTCGGAGGCGGTGTCGGCGCTATAGGCCGCATAGGGGCTGACCAAGGGGCGGACATTGGCGAGCTCGCGGCGCAGCAGGGCCACGCGGGCGGGTTCGTCGAGCGCGGTATAATCGGCCTCGACCCCGGCAACCTTGAGCAATTCGGCGACGGTGCGTTCGTGGACCGCGCTGTTCTGGCGCAGATCGAGCGTCGCCAGATGAAAACCGAACGTATCGACCGCGCGGATCAGCCGGCCGAGCGCGCCGCCCGATGCCAGCGGCCCTGCGCCTTCGTCCGCCAGAGCATGGGCGATCGTCACCAAATCGCGGCGCAGTGCCTGCGGGTCGGCGTAGGACTCGCCCTTGAGCGCGGCCGGACGCGGCGCGGGCTTGCCGGTCAATGCCAGATGCGTCGCGGCGAGCCGGGCATAGACTCCGGACAGCGCACGGCGATACGGTTCGTCGTCGCGGCTCGGCGCATCGTCGCCGCTCGCCGCCGCGAGTTGGAGCAGCTCATCGCTGACCCGGGCGTGATCGGTCGAGATCGACAATTCGGCGCCAAGCGCGTGGACCGCGTCGAGATAATAACCGAGCACCGCCTCACACGATCGCGCCAATGCAGCGGTCAGCGATTCCGCCACGACATTGGGATTGCCGTCGCGATCGCCGCCGATCCAGCTGCCCGGCTTGAGGAAGCTCGGCGTGCGTTCGCCCAACGCGCGGTCCCAGCGCTGATACAGTCCGGGCAACACGTGCAGGAACACGTCGCGCAAATAGGAGAGTGCCGTCTCCACCTCGTCGGCGACGTAAAGCCGCTCGCGCCGTAGCACCCGGGTCTGCCACAGCAAGGCGATCTGCCGCGTGATCGCCTGTTCGACATCGTCGCCTTCCTGGGTCGTCGCGACCTTGCGATCGCGCAGCGCCATCAATTGGGCGATACGATTGCGATGGTCGATCATCGACTTGCGCCGCACTTCGGTCGGATGCGCGGTCAGGACGGGCGCGACCAGGGCATGGTCCAGCAGGTGCATGACTTTGTCCTTGCCGATCCCTTCATCCGCCAGCCGCTGAAGCGCCGCCGCGACATCCGCACCGGGTTCGGCGGCGACGCCCTGGCGGTCCTCGGCCAGGTTGGCGAGCATCGAGAACAGCATGAAACCGCGAACGAAATCGAGCGTCTCGTCGAGCGACAGCCGATCGAGGCCAAGATCAACGTCGCCGCCGACGCCGCGATGGCGGTCTACCGAAGCCGAGCGGATATATTCGGTGCGCTTGAACAGCGCGTCGCCGCCATAAGCGCGGATCACGTCACCGAGCAACTTGCCCAGGAAGCGCACGTCGGGATTGTTGGTGATGGTGGGGAGGTCAGCCATGCCTTCCTGCTGCACTGCAGCGCGATTCGGGTCAATCGTTTCGTTATCGGACCCGCTCATGGCATTTAATTTCAAGATCATGGCGCAGGGTGGTCGCGCGTTTGCCTAGAACGGCTTTGCGCGCCCAATCCGGACCGTAACCCGCGTTCCGCCTGAAGAGAAGAAATTCCACCGGCTCGACGGTTAGGGTGCGAGGGTGGAAGACCCTGGCACAAGGCCGAGGCGACGATGGCAGAATGCCTTGAGTCGGCGAAATGCGGACTAAGCGCCGCCAGAAATTGCGCCGGTTGAATCCTATTTGCTCGTCGTCTTCCACAGATCATATTGCAGAATTCCCGTCACCTTCCACCGACCAGTCAGCTCGTCCAGCGGAATTACCCACATCGTCGTCTCGCGCTTCGACAGATCGTAGTCGGACGGCGGAGAATATAGGATGCGGTAATCGATCCCGCGGCCCTTAAGGAAGTCTCTGCTCCGATAGAACAGCTGGGCAAGAGCGACGCAATCGATCGACGCATCCTCGCAGTCGTTCTTGGCCGGTGGGCCGCCATGAAAACCGACACCGTCCTTGGCGCCAACCACCTTGTAATATGCCCCGAGGAACCAGTAATTGGCGCAGGACGAGATGCAATAATCCATGACCACGATCGTGCGCGGTCGAGCGACGAGCACCTCCCCTATGTCGAGCGCGTATCTGACATCGCCTCCAGCACTGCGGACGACAAAAAAGTCCGCGTGCCGGATGTTGTCCGCCAGCTTCCTTGCCGCCGCGCCCTGGGGAACGGGACCGGAAAAACAAACCCAATTCCCGTGCCTGATCAGTCCATCTTTGCTCTTCAGCGCGCTTTGACAGAAGCGTTTCGCTGTCTGCGCCTGTTCCAAACGCACGCCGTCTCCGACCCTGTTCGCTGCTTCGGTCGGCCCCGCCAGGAGCAAGCCCGACAAGGCCAGCGCTCCGCGTTTTCGCACCGGCTAGGCCTCCAGCTCGACGTCCCAATACAACCAGTCGTGCCAGGTATCGTGCAGATGGTTCGGCGGAAAACTCCGCCCATGCTCCTGCAGCTGCCAGCTGGTCGGGCGGATCGGCTCGACATGGAGCGGCATCTTCGCCTCGCGCGGCGTCCGCCCGCCCTTTTTGAGATTGCACGGCGCGCAGGCGGTGGCGACATTCTCCCACGTCGTGCGCCCGCCATAAGCGCGCGGGATGACATGGTCGAAGGTGAGATCCTTGTGCGTGCCGCAATATTGGCACTGGAAACGGTCACGTAGGAACAGGTTGAACCGGGTGAAGGCCGGGAAGGCGCTGGGCCGGACATATTGCTTGAGCGCGATCACGCTGGGCAGCTTCAACGCGAAAGTCGGGCTGCGCACTTCGCGCTCGTAATGCGCGACGATGTCGACCCGATCCAAAAAGACCGCCTTGACGGCGGTCTGCCATGGCCAGACTGAAAGCGGGTAATAGCTGAGCGGGGTATAGTCGGCGTTCAGCACCAACGCCGGGCAACTGTCCGGATGTCGCATTAGGTCGGGATGAAACACACCTTCCCCCTTCGCTTTCCTGCCGCGCGTAAAGCCGATCAGGATGACGCCATGATGACAGCACAGGCCATGACTCGTGGTCAAGAGTCGCCGCGATGATCGTCAGCCGTTTCGCGCCGAGCCCGACCGGAGGGTTGCATTTGGGCCACGCCTGGTCGGCGATCCAGGCGCACGATCGCGCACGGGACCATGGTGGTCGCTTCCTGCTCAGGATCGAGGATACCGACGTGACGCGGTCGCGGCCCGAACATGTTGCCGGCATCATCGCGGATCTGGAATGGCTCGGGCTCGGCTGGGACGAGATGTCGATCCAGTCCGAGCGGCTCGCGCTATACGACGCGGCACTCGACCGGTTGCGAGACGACGGCCTGGCCTATCCCTGTTTCTGCACTCGCGCCGAGATTGCGCGCGAAGTGGCGGCGAGCCTGCAAGCGCCACACGGTCCCGATGGGCCGCTCTATCCCGGCACCTGCCGCGCGATCGACCCGGCGACGCGCGCGGAGCGGATGGCGAGCGAGGCGTTCGCCTGGCGGCTCGATGCTGGCGAAGCGGCGCGGCGCGCAGGACCGCTCAGCTGGACCGACGAACTCGCCGGCACGATGCCGGCCGACCCGCAGCTGCTCGGCGACCTGGTCCTCAAGGGCAAGGACCGGCCGGCGAGCTATCACCTCGCGGTGGTGGTCGACGACGCGGCGCAAGGCATCACCCATGTCGTCCGCGGGCGCGACATCATGCCCTCGACCCACGCGCATCGGCTGCTCCAGGCCGCGCTGGCCCGGCCGGAGCCGGTCTACCGCCATCATGCGCTGGTGCTGGATGCGGAGGGCAACCGCCTCGCCAAGCGCCACGGCGCGCCGACCCTGGCCGACTGGCGGGCGGAGGGCATGGACGGTGTGACGCTCGCCAACCGGCTGCGTGCAGGCGACCTTCCCGGCGGGTTTGATTTTGATGGTTAGCGCTTTTCAACGTGTCCTTGGTGGCGGCGATGGAGGCTTACGATCCACTGGCGGATGTGCGGGTAACGCCCTAGAATGTGGCTCATGCGGACGAGCATCGTCACCATCGTTGTCGTGGCGGGATATTGTCTGCTCCTGACAGCACCGGGCTTTTTCCCCTCTGCAGCCGATCGAGTTGGAATCACCGGATTCGCGATGCTCGCCTTGTGTTGGCTTGTCGGCTCGATCTGGTCGATTAGCCGCGTGCCCTGGCGGAGTTACGCAATTGGCATTGCTGGCTTGGCAGTTGTCGCTTTCCTCGCCCTCCCCCTAACCATGGTGATCACGGGGTGTTACGTTTTCAACCAATGCCCATGAACGACGGCTAACCACGAAGAGCAGATTTATACCGCGACAGACATCGCCCCGTCGGGTTCCCGCGGGCCCCTGCCGCCCATTGGCTTCACGCTCGGCCGCGCCTAAATAGGCCCCATGACCACCTTCCTCGCCCTCCTCCTCATCGCCGCGATGATCGCGACCGTCGTTGCTCTGGTCCGCGGCGTCGTCCTGTTCCTCAAGGGCGCGACCGACGATGTGAAGAGCGGCGACGGCCCCAGCGCGACCTCGATCCGGTCGAACCAGATGATGATGTACCGCATCATCTTTCAGGCGGTGGCAATCCTGATCGCGGTGCTCTTGCTGTTGCTCGTCGGCCGCCAGCATTGACCCGCTGACCTGATGGTCAAGCTCAACAAGATCTACACGCGCACCGGCGACGACGGTACCACCGGTCTGGTCGGCGGCGGGCGTATTTCCAAGGCCGATCCGCTGATGGCGGCGATCGGCGACGTCGATGAGGCGAACAGCGCGATCGGCGTGGCCTTGGCGTCGATCGACGACGAAAGCACCGCGACGACCCTGCGGCGCGTTCAGAACGAATTGTTCGACCTCGGCGCCGATCTCGCCACGCCCCTCGACATGGCAGGCGCGTTGCGCGTCACCACCGAGCAGATCGATCGGCTCGAACGCGAGATCGATGCGATGAACGATCATCTCTCGCCGCTGACCAGTTTCGTCCTACCGGGCGGCGCTGCCGGTGCCGCTCAGTTGCATCTCGCCCGCGCGATCGTCCGCCGAGCCGAGCGCAGCGCGGTCGCCGCGGCCCAGGACAATATGATCAATCCCAACGCCTTGACCTATATCAACCGCCTGTCCGACTGGCTGTTCGTCGCGGCGCGGCGATTGAACAATTTGGGCGCCAGCGACGTTCTTTGGGTTCCCGGCGCCTCGCGTTGATCCATCTTGGGTTTCGGCCCGTATTTCCTATGTGAGCGATTGACTCCGTCGGCAAAACGACCGAAATAAGGAACATAATGAGAACGCGACTTGGCCTCCGCCCGACTCCGGAAGCGCTTGGCGCCCGTTATGCGGCGGTGCGCGGGCTGAGCGTGGCGCTGGTCGCGCCGCTGTCGGATGCCGACGCGACGGTGCAGTCGATGGAGGATGCGTCGCCCGCCAAATGGCATCTGGCGCATACCACCTGGTTCTTCGAGACGTTCGTGCTGCGCGATTTCGTGCCCGGCTATAAACTCCACGACGATCGCTTCCCGTTCCTGTTCAACAGTTATTACGAAGCGGAAGGAAGCCGTCACAGCCGCGCGCGGCGCGGCATGGTGACGCGCCCGAGCCTGGACGAGGTGCTGATCTATCGCGCCGCGGTCGACGCAGCGCTGGCGGCGGCGTTGCCAACATTGCCCGAAGCGGCACGCGAACTGGTCCGGCTCGGTTGCCATCACGAGGAGCAGCATCAGGAATTGTTGCTGACCGACATCCTCCATCTGTTTTCGGAGAATCCGATCGAGCCGGCGATCTGGCCTGGGGCACGCAAGGTACCGGTGGGAATGCCCGATGCGCTGGGCTGGATCGAGCATCCGGGCGGCGTGGTCGAGATCGGGCATGACAGCCCGCATTTCGCGTTCGATTGCGAAGGGCCGCGCCACAGCGCGCTGCTCCATCCGCATGCGATCGCGGATCGTACCGTGACCAATGGCGAATGGGCCGCGTTCATCGCCGATGGCGGCTATGCCGAACCGCGCCACTGGCTGTCCGACGGTTGGGCCTGGGTCCAGCGCGAGGGCGTGACGGCGCCGCTTTATTGGGAGCAACGCGACGGCGCCTGGACGCGGTTCGGGCTCGACGGGCGGCGGCCAATCGATCCGGCGGCGCCGGTCACCCATGTCAGCTTCTTCGAGGCGGATGCTTATGCCAGCTGGGCTGGCGCGCGGTTGCCGACCGAGGCGGAATGGGAAACGGCCGCGGCTGCTTATGATCCCGATAGCGGCAACCAGCTGGACCTCGCCGGACCGGTCGAACCGCGCCCCTCTCCTGGCGGACCCGCGTTTTTCGGTGACGTCTGGGAATGGACCGGCAGCGCCTATCGCCCCTATCCCGGCTTCCATCCGGCCGAGGGCGCCGTCGGCGAATATAACGGCAAGTTCATGAGCGGGCAGTTCGTCCTGCGCGGCGGATCCTGCGCCACGCCGCGCGGCCATGCCCGCGCCAGCTACCGCAACTTCTTCTACCCCCATCAGCGCTGGCAATTCACCGGCGTGCGCCTGGCCAAGGATATCTGATGCTCAAGCAGGAAATCGAGGACGGCACTCGAAGTTTCGCGGACCCGGCGTTTCGCGCGGACGTGATCGACGGGCTGACGCGGCGGCCACGGGCAATCCCCGCGCGCTGGTTCTATGACCATCGCGGGTCGGAATTGTTCGAGGCGATCACCGAATTGCCCGAATATTATCCGACGCGGACCGAGACCGCTTTGCTGCGTTCGGTCGCGGAAGAGATAGCCGAGCGTGTCGGACCGGGCCGTGCGGTGGTCGAATTCGGGTCGGGATCGTCGACCAAGACGCCGATCGTTCTCCAGGCACTGGATCCGTCCGCTTATGTACCGATCGACATTTCGGGCGATTTCCTGCGCGAATCCTCGCGCGCGCTGTCCGAGCGGTTCCCCGGCCTGCCGGTTTTCCCGGTCGAGGCCGATTTCCTCAAGCCGATCGCATTGCCACAACAAGTCCGCACCGCGCCCAAACTGGGCTTCTTTCCTGGGTCGACGATCGGCAACATGATCCCCTTGTCGTCGACCGACCTGCTGCGTGCGATGCGCGCATCGCTCGGCCAGGGCGCAATGCTGCTGATTGGGATGGACCGGATCAAGGATGAGGGCGTGCTCGAACGCGCTTATGATGATGCCGCGGGGGTCACCGCGCAATTCAACCTCAACTTGCTCGAACGGATCAATCGCGAGCTCGACGGGACGATCCCGATCGAGGCATTCCGCCACCGCGCGATCTGGAACGATGATCGCGCGCGCATCGAAATGCATCTCGAAGCCGTGCGCGATGTGCGGTTCACGGTAGAGGACCGCCCGTTCGAGATGGCGGCAGGCGAGACGATCCACACGGAGAACAGCCACAAATACGGGCCGCGCGACGCCCGTCTGCTGCTGCGATCGGGCGGCTGGACCCCGATCGCCGAATGGACCGATCCCGACGACCAGTTCGCGCTTTACCTCGCCGAGGCCCAGGCGCCGCGCCCCGCGCCGTGACGGTAGGCGTGCATCGCGCCGCCGCGACTGGATTCGCGGACGGCGCCGATATCTATGCCGCAAGCCGACCGGCCTATCCGGCCGAGGCGCTAGACTGGCTCCGCCACCGATTGGAAATCGGGCCGGACAGCCGCGTGGTGGAAGTCGGCGCGGGGACCGGGTTGTTCACGCGCCTGCTGCTCGAGACCGGTGCCAAGGTCCTCGCCACCGATCCAGTGGCGGAGATGCTTGCCCATCTGGCGGCGACAGTGCCTGGCGTCGCGACCGCCATCGCCACGGCCGAGGCATTGCCGATAGCCGCGGAGTCGGTCGATGCGGTGATCTGTGCCACCGCCTTCCACTGGTTCGCCACCCCGCAGGTGCTCGCTGAATTCCGCCGTGTGCTGCGGCCGGGCGGGGCGCTCGGTCTGATCTGGAACGTGCGCGACAACGAACTTCCCTGGGTGCGGCGATTGTCGGAGATCACCGATCGCTATCAGGACGATGCCCCGCGCCAGAAATCGCAGGCATGGCGTGAGGTGTTCCCGGCGCCCGGCTTCACGCCGCTCCACGAGACGGCGATGCGCTACGATCATGTCGGGACGACCGAGGACGTCATCATCGGCCGCACATTGTCGACCAGCTTCATCGCCGCCTTGCCCGACGATCGCCGCGCTACCCTGGTCGATGAGATTCGTACGATGATCGCCGCGACGCCCGAGCTGGCCGGCAAGGACAAAGTCCACTTTCCCTATGTGACTCGCGCTTACGATTGCCGCCGGATCGACTGACCGGGTTGCCGCGCGCCCGCCGCTATGGCTAGGGCGAACCGGATCGGCCTCGGCCGCAACAGCTTGAACGAGGAAATGACATGCAGAGCGTCGGCGTGATCGGGGCGGGACAGATGGGCGCGGGCATCGCGCAAGTGTCGGCGCAGGCCGGTTATCACGTGCTGCTCGCCGACGTGACCAAGGAACGCGCCGATGCCGGCAAGGCGGGAATCGCGACGCAACTGGCGCGCGCGGTGTCGAAAGAGAAGATCACCGCGGAGGTCGCGGATCAGACCCTCGCCCGGATCGAGACGATCGAAGGCCCGTCGGCGATGGGCAAATGCGGACTCATCATAGAAGCGGCAACCGAGCGCGAAGAGATCAAGCGCGCGATCTTCGCCGAAGTCGGCAAGGTGCTGGGCCCGCATGCGGTACTGGCGTCGAACACGTCGTCGATTCCGATCACGCGGCTCGCCCAGGCGACGCCCGATCCCAAGCGCTTCATCGGCGTCCACTTCTTCAATCCCGTCCCCGTCATGGGCCTGATCGAGATCATCCGCGGCCTCGCCACCAGCGACGAGACAGTGACCTTGATCGAGACCTATGCCGCCGCGCTCGGCAAGCAGGTCGTGCGCGCCAACGACGCGCCAGGCTTCATCGTCAACCGCATCCTGATGCCGATGCTCAATGAGGCTTGCTTCGCGCTCGGCGAAGGCGTCGCCACGATCCGCGACATCGACCTCGCCTGCCAGCTCGGACTCAATCACCCGATGGGGCCGCTGACGCTCGCCGATTTCATCGGGCTCGACACCTGTTTGGAGATCACCCGCGTGCTGTTCGAAGGCACCGGCGACCCCAAGTTCCGCCCGGCACCGTTGCTGGTCAAATATGTCGAAGCCGGCTGGTACGGCCGCAAGGCCGGGCGCGGCTTCTACGATTATTCGGGCGCGGAGCCGGTGCCGACTCGGTGAGCGCATCTGGACTCCCCTCCCGCGAGCGGGAGGGGAATCTAGGGAGCCGAGACCAGCCCTTAAGGTATCAGCAATCCCGCCAGCGCCGCCGACATCAAATTCGCCAGGCTGCCCGCCGCCAGCGCGCGCAGGCCGAGCTTGGCGATCATCGGCCGCTGATTGGGCGCGAGGCTGCCGGTCGAGGCCATCTGGATGGCGATCGATGAGAAATTGGCGAAGCCGCACAGCGCGAACGTGACGACCGCCGTCGTGTGCGGCGACAGGTTCTTCATCTGGCCGAGGTCGATGAACGCGACGAATTCGTTGAGCACGATCTTCTGACCGAACAGTTGCCCGGCGGCGCCCGTTTCGTTCCACGGGATGTTGAGCAGATACATGACCGGCGCGAAGACATAACCGACGATCAGCTGGAAACTGAGCTCGGGATGGCCGAACCAGCCCCCGATCCCGCCGAGGATGCCATTGGCGAGTGCGACCAGCGACACGAACGCCAGCACCATCGCCGCCACGGCGACCGCGATCTTGACGCCCGTCTGCGCTCCCGAAGCGGCCGCCATGATGACGTTCGCGGCGCGCTCTTCCTCGGGATGGCCGTCGGCCAGCCTGATCGCCTGATCCTCGTGCGCGAGCACCGATTTGCCATCCTCGAGCGGCAGTTCACCCGCCGGGACGATCACGTCGGGCATGATGATCTTCGCCATCAGCAATCCGCCGGGCGCCGACATGAAGGAGGCGGCCAGCAAATACGGTAGCGAGGTCGGTCCGAGCAGCAGCGCGTAGGCCGCGAGGATCGTTCCGGCGACGCCGGCCATGCCCACCGACATCACCGTGAACAATTGGGAGGGCGTCAGGCTGGCGAGGTAGGGTCGGATCACCAGCGGCGCTTCCGACTGGCCGACGAAGATGTTGGCCGCGGCGCACAAGGATTCGACTTTGCTGACCCCGACGATCTTCTCGATCGCGCCGCCGACCCAGCGCACGATCAACTGCATCAGACCGATATGATAAAGCACGGCTACGAGCGCCGCGAAGAAGATGATCACCGGCAACGCGCCCATCGCGAACGAATTGCCGAACTTGGGATCGGTCGCCAGCGCGCCGAAGATCAGCTTGGTCCCTTCTCCGGCATAGCCCAGCAGCGCGGCGACGCCTTCAGCCATCTTGCCGATCACCAGCTTGCCGGTCGTTGTATACAGCACCAGCACCGCCATCGCGACCTGCAGTGCGAATGCCGCACCGACGACGCGCAAACGGATGGCACGGCGATTGGTCGACAACAGCAACGCGATCCCGAGAATCACGGTGATGCCGGCAATGCCGATCAGGAAACGTTGCATTCTCGGTAAGCCCCCACTCAACTCGCTCGCGCTCAACGCCTTTTCGGTGCCGGGCGCGGTCGCGTGATCGTTAGATTTGGCGCGACTATGACGGCAAAAATCGGACTAGGACAGCCCCTTGGCCGATGCCTCTATCGAGCAGGCTTCAGATGCGAAAATTCAGTCATCTGGCGTTCATGTTCGCGGGATCACGTCGTATAAAACCGGCAGCCTGGGCCGCGTGGCCGGGGGCGCCTGCGAGGGAGCATGGACGATGACTCATATCAAGAAGTTGGCGGTGGCCGCGGCGATGCTGGCTGGGATCGGCACCGCCGCTCCGGCATTTGCAGCAGACAATGCGATGAAGGTGTGCGGCGCCAAGTACCAGGCCGCCAAGACCGCCAAAACCCTGCCCGCAGGCCAGACCTGGAACCAATATCTGGCGCAATGCCGCGCCTCGCTGCCCAAGCCCGCCACGGTGACGACGCCGGCCAAGCCCGTGGTCGCCGTGAAGCCGGCCATTGTAACAAAACCGGCCCCGACGCGGGTCGCTGTCGCTAAGCCGCCCAAGACGCCCGGCCAGCCGAGTCCCGCGCAGGCTGCGATGTATGCGCGTGAACGCCAGTGCGGCGCGCAATATCGCGCCGAGAAAGCCGCTGGCAAGATTCCCGCCGGACAGACCTGGCCGCAATATTGGAGCGCGTGCAACAAGCGTATGAAATAACGGCTCCAAGCGCCCGGCCGGCGGCAACCGGCCGGGCAGTCTACCATGGCCTGTCGGCGCGCCTGGTCCTGGCGCATCGCAGAACACCCCGCCTCGCCGCTTTTGCGTTTGGATGCCCCAGGAACATACGTTCCCGTTCACGGCACGAGCCGGGAACGAATGCCGAACAAATAGATCGATTTTGGAGGCAATCGCGGACTCGGATCCACCGAGTGCGGTATCTCCCATCCCACGGCCGCCGGTATCCTCCGGTCGGCCACCGCCGGCGGCGAGCAAGCCGCAGAGGAAGGATGTGGGATGACGATGATGTTGAAGGCCGCGATGGCCGCGATCACGGTGGCAGGCCTGGGTGCGCTGGCGACTCCGGCGCTCGCGGCCGACAATCCGATGAAGATTTGCGGCGCGAAATACCGGGAGGCGAAGACCGCCGGCACGTTGCCCGCCGGCCAGACCTGGATGCAGTTTCTCGCGCAATGCCGCGCCGCACTGCCGAAATCCGCCGCCAGCGAACGCGCCGCGGTTAGTGGCGGCAAGTCAGCCGCACCGACTGGCGCCAAGCGTCCGCGCAGCGCCGCGCAGACCGCGACCGCGTCACGTCAGCACGAGTGCGGCAACCAGTGGAAGGCTGACAAGGCCGCCGGCAAGATCACGCCCGGCCAGACCTGGCCGCAATATTGGAGCGCCTGCAACAAACGGCTGAAGTGACCCACGGGGGCGGCCCGGTCGATCCCCCTGTCGGCCGGGCCGTTTGACGTTAGCGGAATTGCCGCAAGGGCGTGCTTTTGCTGCTGGCAATGCCCTGGACGGAGCGGGTTTTGGTGCAGGGCAAGGAGCAAGGAGGGAGCGATGCATTATGCATCGTGACCGACGAGCGACGATGAACAGGTCGCCGTGTCCCCCGGACACGGCTAAAACTGCCGGGGGCAGTTTTACCTGTCCATCCTGCGCCAAAACCCGCCCGCCGCTTTGCGGTTGCGCTGGAAGGCGCGCCGGCGTCGTCGCTTGCTTGCGCGTAGCTAAAGCTACGCGACTGCGCTGCGCTCCTAGCCAGCACGCCTCCCAACGCAATCCAGGGCGTTGCCAGCAGCAAAAGCACGCCCTAGCGTCGCGCGGCATGGAAACAACCGCTCCCGCCCAAGAGGTAAAGCTGCCTCGTTCGCTCTTCGTCTTTTCGATCCTGTATGGCGGCATGGTCTGCATGGCGGGCGTGCTGGGCGTCAAACAAGTCGCGCTGGGGCCGCTAGCGGTCGAGGCGGGTATTTTCGGCTTCCTGTTGCTGGTCGTGCTGTCGAGTGCGGTCGCCGAGATTCATGGGCAAAAGACCGCGACGATGCTGGTCCGGCTCGGCTTCGTGCCCCTGTTCACCTCGGCCGCTTTGATCCAGATCGTTCTCGCGCTGCCGCACGACCCGGGCATGTATCCGCCGGCGATCGACGCTTTCCCGATCGTCGTCGGTCAGAGCGTGCGGATGATGCTGGCGGGCTTTGTCTCCTACGGCACCTCGCAGACGCTCAACGTCTTCATCTTCTCCAAGCTCAAAGGCCATGAAGGCAAGGGCCGACTGGTCTGGTTCCGCGGCATGGTGGCGAGCGTAATCAGCCAGATCGTCGACACATTGCTGTTCATTACCATCTCGTTCTACGGCGAGCGCCCGATCCTCCAGCTGATGGAAGGGCAGATGCTGACCAAGATCGTGCTGTCGATCGTGCTGGTGCCGTTCCTGATCACCGGCTTCGTCGCGCTGGGAAAAAAGCTCGATCGCGCCTGAGCGACCCGCCACCGTCATGCCGGCGAAAGCTGACATCTCTTGCCGTTTACCAGCGGCGCTTGAGGCCATATCGGGTTGAGCATGCCTCCCATGCTCGAGGAGCGTCCGGGGACGATCCGACCCGATATTCTTTCGCTATGGTGACGTTATGGCTATGGGCCTCGCCATGACCGACCATAGCCCATCGCCCCAATTGCTCGCCAAGGCCGAAACGCTCGTCGAGGCGCTGCCGTACATGCAGCGTTATGCGGGCCAGACCTTCGTCATCAAATATGGCGGCCACGCCATGGGCGATCCCGAGGCGCAGCGCGATTTCGCCGAGGATGTGGTGCTGTTGAAAGCAGTCGGCATCAATCCGGTGGTCGTCCATGGCGGCGGCCCGCAGATCGGCGCCATGCTCAAGCGGTTGGGGGTCGAATCGGAATTCATCGGCGGCCTGCGCGTCACCGACGCCGCCACCGCCGAAGTCGCCGAGATGGTCCTTGCCGGCAAGATCAACAAGGAGATCGTCGGCTGGATCGCTGCGCTGGGCGGCCGCGCGGTCGGCATTTCGGGCAAGGATGCCAATCTGGTGATCGCCGAAAAGGTCACCCGCACCGAACCCGATCGCAATTCTGGGATCGAACGCCATGTCGACCTGGGCTTCGTCGGCGAGCCGGTGAAGGTCGATCCCTCGATCCTCAAGAATCTGGCGCGCGACGGGTTCATCCCGATCGTCGCGCCGGTCGCGCTGGGCGCGGACGGCGAAACCTATAATATCAACGCCGACACGATGGCGGGCGCGATCGCCGGCGCGCTGGGCGCAACGCGCTTCTTCCTGCTGACCGATGTTGCCGGCGTGCTCAACAAAGCGGGCGACCTCCAGACCGACCTCGACCGCGCGGCAATCGAGGCGCTGAAGGACGACGGTACTATCTCTGGCGGGATGATCCCCAAGGTCGATACCTGCGTCGCCGCGGTCGAGGCCGGGGTCGAAGCGGCGGTCATCCTGGACGGCCGGGTGCCGCACGGCATGCTGCTGGAAATCTTCACCCGGCGCGGCGCCGGCACCCTGGTGCGCGCCTAGAGCGTGATGACATGAGTTTGCCCCGCCGTAACGGAGCGGATTTGGCGCGGGGCAAGGAACGAGGAGCGGAGCGATGCAGAATGCATCGTGACCGACGAGAGACGCTGCAACGCGCCAAAAGGCGCCCGCCGCTTTGCGGTTGCCCGGGCGCGCCCGCTGGTCTGCGTCGCGGTCCTTGCCAGCGAACACGCCCGGGCAATCACGGCGGGGCAAACTCGCGCCATCACGCTCCAAGGGCTGTTCGCGGCCGGTTCGTTCCTATATCGATCCGGATAGGGCCGCACGTCCGGAGACAAACTTGATTACCATCCTCAGTATCCTGCAGGTCCTGCTGACCGTCGCGCAGTGGATCATCATCATCCAGGCGATCCTGTCCTGGCTCATCTCGTTCAACGTCATCAACACGCACAACGACACCGTGCGCGCGATCTGGACGGCGCTCGATCGAATCACCGAGCCTTTCTATCGGCCGATCCGGCGCATCATGCCCGATTTCGGCGCGCTCGATCTGTCGCCGCTGGTCGTGCTGCTGATCATCTGGTGCATCCAGATTGCGATCGGGCGGCTGGCCTTGTGGTGGGTCGGCGCGGGCGCGCTCTGAGCGGCTGGCGCACGACCCCCGACGGGATCGAGATCGCGGTACGCGTAACGCCGCGATCGTCGCGCAATGAACTTTCGCCAGGTCCCGGCCACGCTGTGGCGCGGCTCACCTCGCCGCCGGTCGACGGTGCCGCCAATGCCGCGCTGATCGAGCTTGCCGCGAAGCATTTTGGCGTGGCGAAGCGCGACGTCGGGCTGATCGCCGGCGATCGTGCCCGACTGAAGCGGCTGGCGATCGCCGGCGATGCCGAAGCGCTGGCGAAGATCGCCGCCGCGCTCTATCAGGCCGAGCCATGACGGCGAGCATCATCGATGGGAAAGCATTCGCGCAGGGCTTGCGCGAACGGATCGCAACTCAGGTCGCGGCATTTCGCGCCGCAGCGGGCCGCGCGCCCGGGCTGGCGGTGGTGCTGGTCGGCGAGGACCCGGCCTCGGCGGTCTATGTCCGCAGCAAGCACAAGGCGACCGTCGGCGCGGGGATGGAGAGCTTCGAACACAAGCTTCCCGCCGATACGTCGCAGGCCGATTTGATCGCGCTGGTCGACAAACTCAACGCCGACCCCGCGGTCGACGGCATCCTGGTCCAGTTACCGCTGCCCGGCCATATCGACGAGCGCGCGGTGACCACGCGGATCGACCCCGACAAGGATGTCGACGGCTTCCACCCGGTCAATGCCGGACGGCTGGCGACCGGCCTCTCCGGCTTCGTGCCCTGCACGCCGCTCGGCTGCCTGATGCTGCTCAAGGATCAATTGGGCGACCTCGCCGGGCTCGACGCGGTGGTGATCGGGCGCTCGAACATTGTCGGCAAGCCGATGGCGCAACTCCTGATCAAGGAAAGCTGCACCGTCACCGTAGCGCATTCGAAGACCCGCGACCTGTCGAGCGTGGTCAAGCGCGCCGATATCGTCGTGGCGGCGGTCGGCCGGGCAGAGATGGTCAAGGGCGAGTGGATCAAGCCAGGCGCGACAGTGATCGACGTCGGCATCAACCGCACCGAACAGGGCCTGGTCGGCGATGTCGATTTCGCCGGCGCGCTCAGCGTCGCGGGCGCGGTCACCCCGGTACCGGGCGGGGTCGGGCCGATGACGATCGCGGTGCTGCTCAGGAATACGCTGGTTTCGGCGCATCGCCGGGCGGGCGTAGCATATGACAAGGGGGCGCTATGATTCCGTTGTTGCTGATGCTGACGGCAGCCGATACGCCGGCAAAGACGCCGGTCGACGCCGAACGCACCTTCGCCGCCGACGCCAAGACGATCGGTCAATGGACCGCCTTTCGCAAATGGTCGACCGACGACGCTATGATGTTCGTGCCGCAGCCGACCAATGCGCACGACTTCCTCAAGGACCGCAAGGATCCGCCGAAGGCGATCGATTGGTGGCCGACCGCGAGCTATATTTCGTGCGACGGCAAGTTGGCCGTCAACACGGGTGGCTGGCAACGCCCCGACGGCAAGGTCGGTTATTTTTCGACCGTATGGCAGCGTCAGGCCGACGGTGGGTGGAAGTGGGTGCTCGACGGCGGCGACGACCTCAAGACGGCCCGCCCGCATCCTGCCGTGCCGCCAGTCCAGCGCGCGTCATGTCGCGGCGAACCGCCGACGCGCGGCGATGATCCGATCGAGACTATAGGCACAGCCCGCAGCCTCGTCCTGTCGGACGACAGGACGATGGCTTGGGGGTGGTTCGTACTGGAGGACGGCTCGCGACGCTTCTTTGTCGGCATGTGGGATGGAACACGCATCAAGACGGTGATCAACGACGAGATCGCAGCCCCGGCCAAATGATCGAGCTCTACCTTTCCGCGCTCGTCACCTTCTTCGTCGTCATCGATCCGCCCGGTTGCGCGCCTATCTATGCCGGGCTGACGCATGGCGCGACGCCGGCGCATCGCCGATCGATGGCGATCCGCGCGGTGGTCGTCGCCGCGATCATCCTGTTCGTGTTCGCCGCGGTGGGCGAGGCGATGTTGCATGCCCTCGGCGTCAGCCTGTCGGCGTTCCGCATCGCCGGCGGGATCATGCTGTTCCTGATCGCACTCGAAATGGTGTTCGAAAAACGCACCGAGCGCCGCGAGGACCGTGCGGCGAAAGTCGCGCAGAGTCCCGAAGTCGAGGACGTGTCGATCTTCCCAATGGCGATGCCGATGATCGCCGGGCCTGGCTCGATCGCCTCGGTGATGCTGATGATGAGCCGCAACCATGGCTTCGAGAAAGTGGCGGTGGTGCTCGCGGCACTGGCGACGATCCTGGCGCTGACCCTGGCAGCGCTGCTCGCCGCCGGCCCGCTGATGCGGTTGCTCGGCGCGCGGATAGAAGCGGTGATCACACGTATCCTGGGCGTGCTGCTCGGCGCGCTGGCGGTGCAGTTCGTGATCGACGGCATCCGGATCAGCCTGGGGCTGAGCTAACCGGCCGCCCTGATCTCAATCGTCACCCCAGCGCCTCTTACCGTCACCCCAGCGAAAGCTGGGGTCTCGAGTGAAGGCGCGATGCGGCTTGAGACCCCAGCTTTCGCTGGGGTGACGTGGGGTTAGTCGATCCGGAACAACCTAAGCGGCGAGTTCTTCGGCAATTCCAGCGGCTGGAGGAACGCAAAGGTCTCGCCCCTGGCCATGCGATCGTAGAAACCGCCTGGGTTACGCGAGCGATAGATCGTCGACTCGGCCATGTTCGGGCAGATCAGCAGCAAGGTCGCGCCATGCTTCTTGGCGATCGCGCGGAACTGATCGGGCGATCCGCCGAAGGCATGCTGTACGTCCAGGATAGCGTCGCCGTTGCGGTGATACGGCCCCGCCACCGCCTTGTGATGCGTGACGACGATGATCCGCGGGCCGAGATCGACGAAGCTGAAGATCGTCGCGCTCGGATATCGATTGAGCGCCACGAGGCTGGTGAAGGAGGGGCATCGCGCGCTGGCGCGGTTGATCGTTGTCATCCGCGCATCGGGCTTGTCGATCGGCAAGTATCTGAGCGACAGTCCGCTGAACATGCCCGAGGCGATCAGAACTACCGCGACGGGTCCGATGACACGGACGAGCATGTTGGGGCTGTCGAGCAGCAACGGCACCGCGATCCAGATCAGCGCCGCCGCACCCGGCACCGCAAGCAATTGCGCCGCCGGCCCGGCGCGTGTCTGCCACAACAGCATCAGGCAGGCGAACAGCGTGAACAACGTCACTGCCGCCCAGCCAACCATGTTGGGCGCGCGATCGTCGATGGCGCGCTTGGTCGCGATCGCCGCGCCCAGCAGGCCGATGATCGGCAGGGTCACGATCGGGAACGCCTGGCGGAACGGATGCTGGTAGATCGGCTTGGCCTCGCGCACATTGTCGAGCCAATTGCGCACCAATTCGGGCGATACCTGTTCGGGCCGCCCCAAACATTGCGGGAACAGCCAGGCGAAACCCGCGGCAATCACCGCACCGGCGGCGACGGCGAGGCCGAGCCGCGCCCAACGCGACGCTGGGCTTAGCCAGGCCAGGACGAACAGCAAGCCGCCCGCCACCAGCATCACGGTCAGATAGACCGGCGTCAGCGCGTCGCAACGCATCACCGAATTGGCATAGGAGGCGAAGGCCCCGTACCCTAGCGCGGTGCCGCTCGCCAGGCTGACGCCATAGGCGGCGACGCGCCGCGCCTCTCCGCGATCCCAGATCCATTGCAGCGCGATGATCGCCCCCGCCATCGCGGCATAAGGCAGCATTTCGAGGCCGATCGAGATGCTGACCGCGCTCGCCAGTCCGACGATCACGCCGCCACGCGCACCCTTGGGATCGCACAGCCCGGCGACGGTCAGGCTGAGCATCGCCAGCTGCCAGCCGTGATGATCGATCCGATCGGGCGCGAACATCAGCATCGTCGGCGTGCACGCACAGACCAGTAGCGCCATCGCCAGTGGCCAGGCATGCGGGCTGACCAACCGGCGGACCGTGGCGCCCAGGCCGATAAACGCGATCGACAGCGGCAGCAGCGGCGCGATGCCGCAGGCGACCCGCTCCGCCCAGGGCGTGCCGATGAACGGCCGCAGGATCAGGATCAGCCCGGCGATCGGCAAGTCGACGATGCGGCTCCAATGGATGTCGAAGCCGCCCGGCGGATTGAGGTAATAATCGCGCAGATCGTACCAATCCTGCCCGTTGAGCAGCGCGCGGACCTGCATCAGCCGCATATTGTCGTCGGTATCGCCGAGGCCCAGCGACCGGATCTGCGGCCAGGCGGTGATGACATACCACAGGCTGACGATGAACCAGGCGAGCAGCGCGTATTTGATCCAGTGCCGATCGAGTTCAACGACCAGGTCGGACCACCAGCTTTCGATCTTGCTCAAAATGCTTCCCTCGCGCGTCGGGGCGCTTTAGGGCCTGTACCCGCGCCCGGCAACGGCCACGACGGAGCGAATTTCGGCGCATATCTGGGAGTGAGGAGAGATCGATGCCTTGGGCATCGTGACCGACGACAGGACGCGGAGATGCGTCAAAAGGCGCCCGAGCGAAGCGATCGTGGCCATTGCCGGGCGCGGGTACAGGCCCTAAGGCGGCGCGCACTCCCGGGGCAAGCGTGTGACGGCAATTCTCAAACAAATCGATACGTGGCGGGAAAGCGGGCTGATGGGCCAGCTGGTGCGCTTCGGTATCGCCGGCGGGGTTTCGACGCTGATCTATTCGGCCGTGTATCTGCCGCTCACCACCTGGGTGTTCCCCGCCGCGCACGCCGTCTATGCAGTCCCGTTCGCCTTCGCCGTCGCGGTGACCGCCGGCTTCTTCCTGCACAGCAGGTGGAGCTTCAAGGGGCACGGCACGCGTGAGCCGGGCGGCACGCAGCAGATCAAGTTCGTCATGGTGCAGGCATCGGGCATGGGTCTCAACGCCGTCATCACCTGGGTCGGGACCGCTTTATTGGGCTATCCAGCCTGGGTACCGCTCTTACCGGCGATCGCCTTGGCAACGATCTTCACTTTCATCCTCAATCGCTGGTTGGTGTTCGCCTGATGGCCCGCCCCCGAATATTGGATCGCCCCGAATAATGGACCGTATTGTTTACGACCGCATGGCGGAGCATGACTCGTCGCATTGGTGGTATGTCGCGCGTCGCGACATCCTGCACGATTATGTCGCGCGCTACGCCGGTCTGCCCAAGCAGGCGCGCATCCTCGAGATCGGCTGCGGCACCGGCCACAATCTCGCGATGCTCCAGCAATTCGGCGATGTCGACGCGATCGAGATCGACCCCGCCGCTGCCGCGATCGCCAGCAAGCGGCTCAACAAGCCGGTCAGCAACGCGCCCCTGCCGACGCTGCCGGGGATCGAGCGCGGCGCCTATGACATGATCGCAGTACTCGACGTGGTCGAGCATATCGATGACGATGTCGCCGCCTTGCGCGCGATGAAGGACTGCCTGAAGCCGGGCGGCAAGATCCTGATCGCGGTACCCGCTCACCAATGGATGTGGTCGGCGCACGACGTCGTGAACCACCATCATCGCCGCTATTCCAAGGCCAGCCTGAAAAAGGCGATCGACGCGGCAGGGCTTGAGACGCGCAAGTTCGGCTATTTCAACTCATTGCTGTTCCCGCTCGCCGCCGCCGCACGGGTGGCCGGGCGGTTGACCGGCCGTGACGACAGCGACGATTCGCCGCCGCCTGGACCGGTCAACAAATTGTTCGAGACGATCTTCCGGCTGGAACGCCATATGGTCGGGCGCGTGCCGATGACGCCGGGAGTATCGATCCTGACCCTGGCAGTGCCGAAGAGGTAATTTTCTCCCCTCCCGCTCGCGGGAGGGGCTGGGGGAGGGTCTGTTACTCGGCCGCCTTCGTATCCAGAGTTGGCGATACGCCCTCCCCTAGCCCCTCCCGTAAACGGGAGGGGAACGACTGCTCGCGATCCTCGGCGCGATAACCCAAGGTCGCCTTGCCCTGCACAGGCCCCGCGACATCCGATACCAGATACAGCGGCCGGCGCTTCGACTCGACGTACAGCCGCCCGAGATATTCCCCGATCATCCCGAGCACGAACATCTGCACCGCGCCCAGCAGCACCACAATGAACGCCAGCGACGTCCAGCCCGGCACCGCGCTCCCAGAGAAGAACCCGACCGCGATATAGATCAGCAGCAGGAACGACGCGCCGGTCAGCGCCAGGCCGACATGGCTGGCGAAGGTCAGCGGCTTGGTCGAAAAGCCGGTCATCGCGTCGAACGCGAGACGCAGCATCTTCGACAGCGGATAATTGGTCTCACCCGCGAACCGCTCGGCACGGTCATAGGGGAACGGCACCTGGCGGAACCCGATCCAGGCGACCATGCCGCGGATGAAGCGCGCCTGTTCGGGCAACGACAGGAACGCGTCGAGCGCACGGCGCGACATCAGCCGGAAATCGCCGGTGTCGAGCGGGATCGGCGTGTCGGTGACGCGGTCGAGCAGGCGATAGAAGGCCGCGGCGGTCGCCTTCTTGAACAGGGTCTCGCCCTCGCGCTTGCGACGGACGGCATAGACCACATCGGCATCCTCGGCCGCCATCATCCTACGCATGTCGCCGAGCAATTCGGGCGGGTCCTGCAGATCGGCGTCGATGATCAGGATCTGCTGTCCCGCGCAGAGATCGAGCCCCGCGGTCAGCGCGAGCTGGTGGCCATGATTGCGCGACAGGTTGATCGCGACCAGCCGCGGATCGCTTTGCGACAACCGGCGCATGATCGGCCAGCTATCGTCCTTCGATCCGTCGTTGATCAGGACGAGCTCGTAATCCTCGCCAACCTCCGCCTTGGCGGCTGCAGTGACGCGGCCGTGCAAAGTTTCGAGGGTCAGTGCCTCGTTATAGCAGGGGACGACGATCGAGAGCTTGGGACGATTCATGGCGCTGCTGCTTAGTCGTCCACGCGGTCCGCGTCATCGCCTTTCGTGGTTTCCACCGCGGCGCCCTCACGCGCCTGCGCCTTGCGGCGGTGCAGATTGGCACGCAATTGCTCGGCCAGGCGGGCGGCGCGGTCCGGTTTGTCGTTCTTGGCGGTCATCTTGGTGAATCGCTTTAATCCGGTTTCAGCGAAGCTGAAACGGTTGCGGTGCCGGCCCACTCCCCCACCCGGCCGCCCAACAGCGTATTCTATGGGCGGCCGGGTGGGGAGTGAGCCGGCACCGCTTCAGCGGAGCTGCAAATGACTCTAAACCCGTCCACCGCGCCTTGACAATATCCGGGTCGACGGACATAGGCGCGCCTCCGTCGGGGCCTTTGGTCCCGCGTGAGTGCTGCCGTAGCTCAGTGGTAGAGCGCATCCTTGGTAAGGCTGAGGTCGTGAGTTCAATCCTCACCGGCAGCACCATTTTCTAAACCCAGCTGAAATTCAGCTCGCGGGCGCGAACCGCGCGCAATGCGTGCGGCGGATTGACCCTGGCTATCAGGCGCTCCAGTCTCGGCATCAAAGGGGTTGGACCAGAGATGATCGGCTGGAAATGGGCGCAAGCCTCGATAAGAAGCAGAACGCGATCAAGCCGGGCCGGCCGGCCGTGACCAGCGCGGAAGACGCCGAGGATCGCGCGTTCAAGGCGATCCGCGGCCCCTGGGCGGGCACGCCGCATCATCTCGACGCCCCTTTCTGGCCGACGCCCGAGCCGCTGGTCGAGCGCATGCTCGATCTTGCCGGGGTCGGACCCGGCGACCATCTCATCGACCTTGGCTGCGGCGACGGTCGCATCGTCATTGCCGCCGCACGCCGCGGCGCCACCGCGCTGGGTGTCGACATCGATGCGGAGCGGATCGCCGAAGCCGAGGCGGCGGCGCGCGCGGCCGGCGTCGAGCAGCTTGTCGGTTTCCGCTGCGAGGATTTGTTCGCGACGCGGCTCGAGGCCGCCAGCGTCGTCACGCTCTATTTGATCCCGCACATCCATGGTCTGCTTGGCGCGCGTCTGAAGACCGAATTGGCGCCCGGCAGCCGCGTGATCAGCCATGCCTTTGCGATACGCGACTGGGTGCCGCGCGTTCATGAGGTCATCGACCAGCGCGAGTTATACCTCTGGGTCGTCGCCTAGGGTCTGAATTCGGCCACGAGATCATAGCGATCGCCGCGGAACAGCTGGCGGACATGCGTCACGATCTGTCCCGCTCGCCAGGTCGTACGCTCAAGCTCGAGGCAAGCGCCGCGCGGCCGCAGCCCCAAGGCTCTCGCCTCGGCCGCATTCGCCTCGACCGCGCGGATGCGGTGGCGGGCGGCGGTCCAGGGGACGTGGTGGAGGAGCCAGGTGCCGGGGGCCTCGTCGGTGAAGCTTTCCTCAGCGGCGTCGGGCACGGCGCCGAGCGCGATCAGGCGGCGTTCGAGCGCCAAGGGTTCGCCGCCGCCATAATGCACGCCTTCGACCAGCAAGGCTGGTAACGGGACGTCGCCGGCGCTGTCAGCGACGCGGCGAGTGGTCAGCTGCCAGCGATACTGCTCGCCCCGCGCGGCGATGACTTGCGCGAGATCGGGGACTTCAAGCACCGCCGAATGGACTTGGGGATGCGCGACGAACGAGCCTGCCTTGCGGCGGCGCTCGATCAGGCCATCCTTGGCGAGGCTGCCCAGCGCCTTGCTGACCGTCGCGCGGGCGCACCCGTAAGTCGCGACCAGTTCGTGTTCGAACGGGATGCGATGGCCGGGGCGCCATTCGCCCGAATGGATGCGAGCCTCGATATCCCGTCGGATGCGTGCCTCGACCGTCATGCCAGCAGAGCGGTGACCGTGCGGCGATAACGGTCGGCGACCGCGTCGGCGGCGATGTGGCGACCGTGGTCGACCAGCTTGCGACCCGCGCGCCAGACCGAGTCGATCGCGCCCGGCCGGGCGGCGAAGATCCAGCGGTCGAGCAAATCGGTGCCCGCACCGACCAAGGCCGGGTGCTGGAGGTCGAGCGAGACGATGTCGGCGGCATTCCCGACGGCGATGCCGCTCGCCACACCGAGCGCCTGCGCGCCGCCGGCCTGCGCCTTGGCGAACAAGGTCCCCCCGACCGAGGGCTCGGCCCCGTCGACCAGCAGCGCGCGTTTGCGGAGCGTCAGGCGTTGCGAATATTCGACGGCGCGGAGTTCGCTCGCGGCGTCGATCAGGATGTTCGAATCGGTGCCGACGCCGAACCGGCCGCCCGCGGTGAGATAATCGACCGCGGGGAAGACGCCGTCGCCGAGATTGGCTTCGGTCACGGGGCACAGGCCGGCAACCGCGCCGCTCGCCGCGAGCCGCGCAGTTTCCCTGGCGTCGACATGGGTCGAGTGGATCAGGCACCAGCGCTGGTCGACCGCCGCATGGTCGAGCAACCATTCGACCGGCCGCGCGCCACTCCAGGCGACGCAAGCCTCGACTTCGCGGACCTGTTCGGCGGCGTGGATGTGGAGCGGGCCGCCATCGGCCAGCGGCATTATCGCGGCAAGTTCGTCGGGCGTCACCGCGCGGAGCGAGTGGGGCGCGATGCCCAGCACGGCATCGGCGGGCAGCTTGGCGCGGCTCGCCTCGACCAATCGCGCGAAGCCGTCGACGTCGGAGATGAAGCGGCGCTGGCCCGGCGCGGGAGGAGCGCCGCCGAAATCGGCATGCGCGTAGAAGACGGGAAGCAGCGTCAGCCCGATGCCTGTTGCCTTCGCCGCAGCGACGATCGCGCCTGCGGTCTCGGCCGGATCGGCATAACGCGTGCCATCGACATCGTTGTGGAGGTAGTGGAACTCGCCGACGCGAGTGAAGCCGCCCTCGAGCATCTCGACATAGGCTTGGCCAGTGATCGCTTCGATATCGTCGGGAGTCAGGCGATCGAGGAAGCGATACATCACCTCGCGCCAGCTCCAGAAATCGTCGTCGGGCCGGCCGCGTCGCTCGGACATCCCGGCCATGCCGCGCTGAAAACCATGGCTGTGGACGTTGCACAGGCCAGGCAATGCCGCGCCATGGCGCTGGTCGTCGGGCTCGGGCGCCACGCCGGTTGCGACGGCGGAAATAGTCGCGCCGTCGACCGCGATGCGGACCTGTTCGGCCCAGCCGTCGGGCAGCAATGCGCGTTCGAACCAGAGTGTCGGCATCGGTCCTCCTGTCGATTATGTCTAGACATAATAATTGGCGCGGGCAAGATGGAGGCCATGGAGCGGACCTGGACCAATGCCCGACTCGCGACCATGGCCGGCGATGCGCTGGGCGTGATCGAGGATGGCGTGGTCGCGAGCCGCGACGGCGTGATCATCTATGCCGGGCCGCGCGCCGATGCCCCGGCGGCGGCCGGTGAGGTTATCGACTGCGGCGGACGCTGGATCACGCCGGGACTGATCGATTGCCACACCCATCTGGTCCATGCCGGCGACCGTTCGGGCGAATGGGCGATGCGGCTCGACGGCGCGTCCTATGAGGACATCGCGCGAGCCGGGGGCGGCATCGTGTCGACGATGCGCGCCACGCGGGCGGCAAGCGAGCCGGATCTGGTCGCGACCGCTCTACCCCGGCTCGATGCCTTGCTCGCCGAGGGCGTGACGACGATCGAGGTGAAGTCGGGCTATGGCCTGACCGTCGCCGACGAATTCAAGATGCTGCGCGCCGCGCGGTCGCTGAGCGATGAGCGGCGGGTGCGCGTCTCGACTACCTTGCTCGGCGCGCATGCGCTGCCGCCTGAATATGCCGGCCGGGCCGATGACTATGTCGCCCTGGTCGCCGATGAGATGATCCCCGCAGCGCTCGGCTTAGCCGACGCGGTCGATGCCTTTTGTGAGGGCATCGGATTCACGCCCGAACAGACCGGCCGCGTACTCGCCGCGGCACAGCAGGCGGGGCTGCCGGTGAAACTCCATGCCGAACAATTGTCGGCGTTGCATGGTGCAAGCCTGGCGGCGAGCTTTGGCGCGCTGTCGGCCGACCATCTCGAATATGCCGATGAGGCCGACGCCAAGGCGATGGCCGCGGCGGGGACGGTCGCGGTGCTCCTGCCCGGCGCCTTCTATTTCATGCGCGAAACCAAGCTGCCGCCGGTCGATCTGTTCCGCGCGCACCATGTTCCGATCGCGATCGCGACCGACTGCAACCCCGGTACCTCGCCGACCACCTCGCTGTTGCTGATGCTCAACATGGCCGCGACCCTGTTCCGCCTCACCGTGACCGAGGCATTGCACGGCGTGACCGTCAACGCCGCCCGCGCGCTCGGCTTGGCGGGCGAGATCGGTACGATCGAGCCCGGCAAAGCGTGCGATCTCGCGATCTGGGACATCTCCGACCCCGCCGAGCTCGTCTACCGGATCGGCTTCAACCCTCTCCATCTACGCGTGAAGGACGGCGAATGCTGTTGACCCCCGGTGCCGTCCCCTATTCGGCGTGGCAGGCGATCTACGAAGGCGCGGTGCCGGTGCTCGATCCGGCGTGTCGTCCCGCGATCGCCGAGAGCGCGGCAGCGGTGGGGCGCATCCTGGCGCGGCACGAGCCGGTCTATGGCATCAATACCGGGTTCGGGAAGCTCGCCAGCGTCAAGATCGGCGACGAGGATTTGGCGACGCTCCAGCGCAATATCGTGCTCAGCCATGCCGCCGGCGTCGGCGATCCGATGCCGGTGCCGATCGCGCGGCTGATGATGGCGATGAAGCTCGCAAGCCTGGCGCGCGGTGCGTCGGGCGTGGCGCCGGCGACGGTCGAGTTGCTCGAAGCGATGCTGGCCAAGGGACTGGTGCCTGTGGTGCCTGCGCAAGGGTCGGTCGGCGCATCGGGCGATCTCGCCCCGCTCGCCCACATGACCGCGGCGATGATCGGCGTGGGCGAGATCTTCGTCGGTGACGAGCGCCGGCCCGCCACCGATGCCCTCGCCGACGCCGGACTCGCGTCGCTCGTGCTCGGCCCCAAGGAGGGTCTGGCACTGCTCAACGGCACGCAATTCTCGACGGCCTATGCGCTCGCCGCCTTGTTCGAAGCCGAACGCCTGTACCGCGTCGCGCTGGTCACCGGCATCCTGTCGACCGAGGCGGCGAAGGGATCGGACGCGCCGTTCGATCATCGCATCCACGCGCTGCGCGGCCATCTCGGCCAGATCGAGACCGCCGACGCGCTGCGCCGGATGATGGAAGGCTCGGCAATCCGTGCCTCGCACCGCGAAGGCGATACGCGCGTCCAGGATCCCTATTGCCTGCGCTGCCAGCCGCAAGTGATGGGCGCGGCGCTGACCGTGCTGCGCCAGGCCGGCGAGACGTTGGTGACCGAAGCCAATGGCGTGTCGGACAATCCGCTGATCTTCCCGGAGACCGACGAAGCTTTGTCGGGCGGAAATTTCCACGCCGAACCCGTCGCCTTCGCCGCCGACATGATCGCGCTCGCCATCTGCGAGATCGGGAGTCTCGCCGAACGCCGCGTCGCGATGCTGGTCGATCCCGCCTTGTCGGGGCTGCCCGCGTTCCTGACGCCCAAGCCCGGGCTCAATTCAGGCTTCATGATCCCGCAAGTCACCGCCGCCGCGTTGGTGTCCGAGAACAAGCAGCGCGCGACCCCCGCGAGCGTCGATTCGATCCCGACCTCGGCCAACCAGGAGGATCATGTCTCGATGGCGGCGCATGGCGCCCGGCGATTGATCGAAATGGCGGCGAATGTCGACGCGGTGTTGGGGATCGAATTGCTGGCGGGCGCGCAGGGCTGCGACTTCCATGCGCCGATGCTGTCGAGCGAGCCGGTCGAGCATGTGCGCCGCCTGCTGCGCGAGCGGGTGCCGACGTTGACCGACGACCGCCATATGGCACCAGACATGGCGATCGCGACCGACCTGGTGCGGTCGAAGCGGCTGCTGGTCGCGGTGGGGGAGTTGCCGGGAGTGGTGGGATGACCTTACCCCACGCCCTGATCCGTCACCCCGGGCTTGTCCCGGGGTCCAAGGTGCCGCGAGCCACGGACAAGAGGCGCCAGCTTTTCATTCAGCCGCTCGTTGGGCCCCGGCACAAGGCCGGGGTGACGGTTGGGGGTTTGGCGAGCGTTGGAGAAATCGCATGACCTGGCTCCACGTCCGCCGCAGCGACTCCCCGCTGATCCTCGCCTTCCCGCACGGCGGCACCGACATCCCAGACGCGCTGCTCGGTGATTTCCGCTCGCGCTGGTGGGCGATCCGCGACGCCGACTGGCATATCCGGGCGCTGTACGACGGTCTCGCCGACGCGACGATGATCTGGACCGACGTGTCGCGCAGCGTGATCGACTGCAACCGCGATCCGTCCGGCGCGTCACTCTATCCGGGGCAGGCGACGACCGGCCTTTGCCCGACCGAGACGTTCGACGGCGAACCGCTCTATCGCGACGGCGCCGCGCCCGACATGGCGATGCGACGCGATACCTGGTTCACGCCTTATCACGCCGCGATCCAGGCCGAGATCGAGCGGCTTCGCACGCTCCATCCGCGCGTCGTGTTGTACGATTGCCACTCGATCCGCAGTCATGTCCCACGACTGTTCGAGGGCGAGCTTCCCGAGCTCAACATCGGCACCGACAACGGTTCGACCTGCGACGCGGCGCTCAGCGATGCGGTGGTCGCGCAATGCGCCGGCCGCAGCCATGTCCTCAACGGCCGTTTCCGCGGCGGTTGGACGACACGCCATTACGGCCAGCCCGGCAAGGGCGTCCACACGATCCAGATGGAGATCGCGATGCGCGCCTATCTCGACGAACCCGCGGGCGAACCCCACGAGAACAACTGGCCGCCTGTCTACGACCCCGATTTCGCCACTCCGCTGCGCGCCGACCTCTCGCGCGTGCTCGCGGCCGCTCTTTCCTTCGCCAAGGACTCCGCATGACCCGTATCGACAATCAGCGCCACATCCAGGCCGCGACCGGCACCGAACTCTCGGCCAAATCCTGGCTGACCGAGGCCCCCTTACGCATGCTGATGAACAATCTCGACGCGCGCGTAGCCGAGAATCCGCAGGAGCTTGTCGTCTATGGCGGCATCGGCCGCGCCGCGCGCGATTGGGAAAGCTATGACCGCATCGTCGAGACGCTGCGCCGGCTGGAGAGCGACGAGACGCTGCTGATCCAGTCAGGCAAGCCGGTCGGCGTGTTCCGCACGCACGAAAATGCGCCGCGCGTGCTGCTGGCGAACTCGAACCTCGTCCCGCATTGGGCGACCTGGGAGCATTTCGCCGAGCTCGATCGCGCCGGCCTGATGATGTACGGCCAGATGACCGCCGGGTCGTGGATCTATATCGGCACCCAGGGCATCGTTCAGGGCACCTACGAGACCTTCGTCGAGATGGGCCGCCAGCATTATGGCGGCGACCTGACCGGCCGCTGGCTGCTGACCGCAGGCCTGGGCGGCATGGGCGGCGCGCAACCGCTCGCCGCGGTGATGGCGGGCGCGTCGTGTCTGGCGATCGAATGCCAGCCGAGCCGGATCGAGATGCGGCTGGCGACCGGCTATCTCGACCATCGCGCCGACACGATCGAAGAGGCCATGGCGATCCTCGACCGGGCGAAAGCCGAGGGCAAGCCGGTGTCGGTCGGTCTGCTCGGCAACGCCGCCGACTTGCTGCCCGAAATGTTCCGCCGCGGCATCCGCCCCGATCTGCTGACCGACCAGACCTCGGCGCACGATCCGGTCAACGGCTACCTCCCGATCGGCTGGACGCTCGATCAATGGTTCGACGGGCGCGCGCGTGACCCCCAGGGTGTCGCCAAGGCGGCCAAGACGTCGATGGTGGTCCATGTCCGCGCGATGCTCGATTTCCAGGCCGCGGGCGTGCCGACGGTCGATTACGGCAACAATATCCGCCAGGTCGCCAAGGACGAAGGCGTCGCCAATGCGTTCGACTTCCCCGGCTTCGTCCCCGCTTATATCCGCCCGCTCTTCTGCCGCGGCATCGGGCCGTTCCGCTGGGCGGCCTTGTCGGGCGATCCCGAGGACATCTACAAGACCGACGCCAAGGTGAAGGAGCTGCTGCCCGACAATGCGCCGCTCCATCGCTGGCTCGACATGGCGCGCGAGCGAATCCACTTCCAGGGTCTGCCCGCACGGATCTGCTGGGTCGGCCTGGGCGATCGCCACCGCCTTGGGCTCGCGTTCAACGAGATGGTCGCCAGCGGCGAATTGAAGGCGCCGGTCGTGATCGGCCGCGACCATCTCGATTCGGGATCGGTCGCCAGCCCCAATCGCGAGACCGAGGCGATGCGCGACGGCTCCGACGCAGTCAGCGACTGGCCCCTGCTCAACGCCTTACTCAACACCGCCAGCGGTGCGACCTGGGTGTCGCTCCACCATGGCGGCGGGGTCGGTATGGGCTATTCGCAGCATGCCGGCATGGTGATCGTCGCCGACGGCACGCCCGAGGCGGCAAAGCGGCTCGAACGCGTGTTGTGGAACGACCCCGCGACCGGCGTGATGCGTCATGCCGATGCCGGCTACGACATCGCGATCGGCTGCGCGCGCGAAAAGGGACTCGACTTGCCGAGCCTGGTTTAGACCCGAAATCGGAACGTCCCCCGCCGTCGAGGCGTTCGTGCCCCTCGAAGGAGAGAAAGCATGAACGCCAAACTTAGCTTCGGCGCGATCGCGCTCATCGCGGCGCTGGGTGCCTGCTCGCAAAAGTCGCAGGACACGACCGCCAATGCAGTGACCGATATCGGGTCCGACATCGGCAATACGACCAGTGGAGCGATCGACGCGGCAGGCAACGTCACCGGCAATGCGCTCGATGCCGCTGGCAATGCGCTGAATCCGACCCCGACCGGGCAGGAATTCGCCGATAAAGCGGCCAAGAGCGACGCGTTCGAAATCGCCGCGGCCAAACTTGCCAAGACCAATGCCGAATCGGCCGACGTCAAGAAATTCGCCGCGACGATGATCGAGGCTCACACCGGATCGACCGCCAAAATCAAGGCAGCGGCCGGCAAGGCCACGCCCGAGATCAAGCCCGACCCCACTCTGACCAGCGACCTGCAGTCAAAGCTCGACGATCTCGGCAAGCTCAAGGGCGCCGATTTCGACAAGGCCTATGTCGACGGCCAGATCAGCGCGCACGAAGACGCGCTGTCGCTGATGAAAAACTATGCCGACAAGGGCGACACGCCCAGCCTGAAGACCGCCGCCGGCGAGATAGCGCCGAAGGTGCAGGAGCACCTCGACATGGCAAAGGCACTAAAGAAATAGGTCTTTCTAAGGCCCCTCCCCTGAAAGGGAGGGGCTTATCTTCCCCTAACTACTCGTCCGCTCGACCAGGGGCGCGAAGCGCGCGACCTGCCGCCCGATCAGGCACAATTGCTCGACCACCGCCGGATCCGTCGCACCGCCCTGGTCGTCGAATTGCGTCACCTGGGTGTTGATCGCCGCCGCGAACGGCGTCGGCCAGCCGCGCAAGGCGTGGACGATCGAGCGCAGCGCCGCGATCGTCGACCCCGTCGCTTGCCAGCCATAAGCGGTGGCGATCAGCCCGACCGGCATGTCGGCGAGATAGGGCCGCGCGTCCTTGGACGTTTCCTCGAGCAGATCGAGCGCGTTCTTGACCACGCCGGACAGGCTGCCGTGATAGCCGGGGCTGGCGATGATCACGCCCGACGCCTTGCGCACGGCATCGACGAATTCGCGCTCCTGCGATGTCCGCGAGGCGGCGCGCGGGTCATAAAGCGGCAGTCGCGCCATGTCTTCGCCACCAAACAACCGGGTCGCGAATCCCTCGCGCTCGACCGCATCCAGCGCGATCCTCAAGGCGCGCTCGGTCGACGACACCGCCCCGATCGTTCCCCCGATTCCGACTATCAACGGTTTGTCCGGCATTCCTGCTCCTTCGCGACGCATTGTCCCGCGATAGCCTCCCTGCGCGCGATCTGCTACAGCGGCATTGCACGGTCTGTGTTATTCGAGTAATACGCCTGTTGGCCCCGTGGGCCGTGTGGAAGCAGTGGATGCGCGACGACCCCTTTGACGGCAACCGACGACCCGACCCCCGCTGGGGCGCGCATTCGGCCTATCCCGACGATTATCTGAGCCAGGCGGCGACGGCGGTTCCTCCACCCGATGCGACGGGTGGCGCGGTGCCGGCTGGGCCGGATTACTCCACCAACCTCCCTGTCATTCGCAAGAAGCGCCGTTGGGGCCGCATCATCGTGCGTACGATGGCTGCGTTCGTGGTGCTGTTCGTGATCCTGGTCGGCTGGCTCGCGATCACCGCGCCACTGTCCAAATCGCTGCAGCCGCCGACACCGCCCTCGGTGACCCTGCTCGCTGCCGACGGCACGCCGATCGCGCGGCGCGGCGCGACAGTCGACAAGCCGGTCGATGCGTCGAAATTGCCCAAATACGTGCCGGGCGCGTTCATCGCGATTGAGGACCGCCGCTTCTATTCGCATTGGGGAGTCGATCCTTGGGGCATCATGCGTGCGATGGCGCACAATGTGATGGCCGGCGGCGTGCGCGAAGGCGGCAGCACCATCACGCAACAGCTGGCCAAGAACGCCTTTCTCGATTCGGACCGCACCGCCGGACGCAAGCTACGCGAGGCGCTGATCGCCTTCTGGCTGGAGGCATGGCTGTCGAAGAACGAGATCCTGTCGCGCTATCTGTCCAACGTCTATTTCGGCGACAACGTCTATGGCCTGCGCGCGGCGTCGCTGCATTATTTCAACGTCGAGCCCGAGCAGTTGAGCGTCAGCCAGGCGGCAATGCTGGCTGGGCTGGTCAAGGCCCCGTCGAAGCTGGCGCCGACCGGCAATCTGCGGGGTGCACAGGATCGCGAGAAGGTTGTGCTCGGCGCGATGGTCGCCGCCGGGTTCCTCAATCAGGGTCAGGCCGACGTCCGGCTCGCCTCGGTCCGCGTGCGACCGGTCAAGGAATTGCCCGACGGCACCTATTTCGCCGACTGGGTCCTGCCCGAGGCCCGCGATACGCAAGGCGACCTCAGCCAGGAGACCAAGGTCGTCACCACGCTCGAACCGCGCCTGCAAAAGGCCGCCGAGCGCGCGGTCAAGCGCGCCGGTCTGCGTCAGGCGCAAGTGGCGATCGTCGCGATGCGTCCCGACGGTCGCGTCGTCGCGATGGTCGGCGGCAAGGACTACAAGACCAGCCCGTTCAACCGCGCGACGCAAGCGAGGCGCCAGCCGGGATCGACCTTCAAGCTGTTCGTCTATCTGGCGGCGATGCGTGCCGGCATGACCCCCGACGACATGATCGAGGACGAACCCATCACGATCGGCGGCTGGAGCCCCAAGAACAGCGATGGCCGCTACGAAGGCAAGATCACGCTACGCCGCGCCTTCCAGAAATCAAGCAATGTCGCGGCGGCCCGGTTGATCCAGAAGGTCGGCATCGACAACGTCATCAAGGCGGCGCGCGACCTCGGCATCTCGACGCCGATCGCGCACGACGCATCGATCGCGCTCGGCACGTCGACCGGATCGCTGCTCGAACTGACCAGCGCGTTCGCGGCGATCGCTGGCGACGGCTATCCGGTCAGCGCGCGCGGTATCGAGGCGAGCGAGGGCAAGCCGTGGTATTCGAACATCGTCGGCGGGCCGCGGTCGCTCGGCGGCAATATACGCGACGAAATGCTCGACCTGCTGTCGTCCTCGACCGACGGCGGCACCGGGCGCCAGGCGGCACTATCGGTCCCGACCTATGGCAAGACCGGGACGACGCAGGACAATCGCGACGCCTTGTTCGTCGGCTTCGCCAAGGATCTGGTCGTCGGCGTGTGGGTCGGCAATGACGACAACACCCCCAATGCCGGCCTGTCCGGCGGCGGCATTCCGGCGCGGGTGTGGAAGGACTTCATGCAGAATGCGCTGGGCATCGCCCCGCCGCCACCACCGGTCGTGCCGGCGACGGTCGATGACAACGCGATCGACGGCGACGAGGACGGCACGACAATCGACCCTGGCACCGGACCGCTGCCGGTAGAGGGCAATATCTCGGGGCTCGGCGTCAACCTCCAGGTCAAGCGCGACGGCACCTTGCGCCTGTCGCCCGCGCCCGACCCCGGCGACCGCCCGCCGCGGCCGCCGAACGAGGACGACGGGCAGTAAGCTCTAGCCCTATTTCCCCTCTCCCGCTCGCGGGAGAGGGAGGGGCCCGCGAAGCGGGAGGGTGAGGGTCTTCTTATTCTTCGACCGGCCCGACGAAAAAAGAAGAAAGAAGACCCTCACCCAAACCCTCTCCCGCTCGCGGGAGAGGGCTTAAGCACGACGATTTCCCTCTTTCCTCACGCCCCCGCATCGCGGATGGAGCCGCATGCGCTTCTTCTCCGACAATGCCGCACCGGCCTGCCCCGCAGTGATCGACGCGATCGCCGCCGCCAATGTCCTCGACACCGCCTATGACGGCGACCGCTGGTCGAAACAGCTAAACGGGCGCTTCTCCGACCTGTTCGGGACGCCGGTCGAGGTACTGTGGACCCCGTCGGGCACCTCGGCCAACTGCCTGGCGCTGGCGGCGCTCTGCCAACCGCACGGCGCGGTGATCTGTCACCGTGAGGCGCACATCAACAATGACGAGGCGGGCGCGCCGGGCTTCTACCTCCACGGTGCGAAACTGCTGCTCGCCGATGGGCCGGGCGCGAAGGTCACACCGGAGGCAGTGAAAAGCGTGCTCGCCGGCATCCGCAACGACGTGCACCAGGTCCAGGCGCACGCTTTGTCGATCACCAACGCGACCGAATACGGCCTGAGCTACACGCCCGACGAGGTCGCCGCCTTGGGTGACCTCGCCAAGGAGCGAGGGCTCGGCTTCCATATGGATGGCGCACGCTTCGCCAATGCCGTGGTGCATTCGGGCGCCGATCTCGCCGACCTGACCTGGCGCGCCGGAGTCGAAGCGCTGAGCTTCGGGTTCATCAAGAATGGCGGGATGACCGCCGAGGCCTTGGTGTTTTTCAAGCCCGAGCTTGCCGCCGCGAGCCATTATCGCCGCAAGCGCGCCGGGCTGCTCGCATCGAAGGGGCGCTATCTGGCGGCGCAGATCCTGGCGATGCTCGACAATGACGTGTGGCTGGCGAATGCGCGTGCGGCCAATGCCGGCGCGGCGTTGCTCGCGCGCGCGGCGGGCGATCGGCTGGTCTATCCGGTCGAGGCGAACGAGGTGTTTTTGCGCGCGACGCCGGCGGAAGCGGCGAGTTTGCGCGCCTTGGGCTTCGACTTCTACGACTGGGCGCCGGGCGAAGTACGGCTCGTCACTTGCTGGGACCAGGCCGAGGACGCGATCCGCCCGCTGGCGGATGCCATCGCGGCTTTGCCATAATTCCCTCTCCCGCTTGCGGGAGAGGGTTAAAGGCGGCCGTCCATAGACTCACCTTGTTATCCGACAAGCAGAAGCCGGGTTGTTACGCCCACGCACCGCGGTAGAGCGGAATCGTGCTCCAGCCGCCCCAAGCCAAGCCCCGCTCGACCACGCTCAGCGTGCTGGTGCCGTTCGGCATCGTCACCCTGATCTGGGGATCGACCTGGCTGGTGATCCGCGATCAATTGGGCGTGGTGCCGCCGAGCTGGTCGGTGACCTATCGCTTCCTGATCGCCGGCATCTGCATGGCTGGCTGGGCGCTGTGGAAGCGCGAGAGCTGGCGGTTGGGGGCGCGCGGCTATGGCTTCGCGGTGCTGCTCGGGCTGCTCCAATTCTGCGGCAATTTCAATTTCGTCTATCGCGCCGAACAGCACGTCACCTCGGGCTTGGTGTCGGTGGTGTTCGCGATGCTGCTGATCCCCAATGCGCTGTTCGGCCGCATCTTCCTCGGCCAGAGGCTCGGCCGCCAGCTGATGATCGGATCGGCAATCGCGATGGCCGGCGTCATCCTGCTGTTCGTGCGCGAGGCACGAGTCGATCCGCATGGACCGGGTCAGGTGCTGGCGGGCATCGGGTTCACGCTGTGCGCGATCCTCTGCGCCTCGACCGCCAACGTGATGCAGGCGACGCCGACCGCGGCGCGCTATCCGATGGGCACCACCGTCGCGGTCGCAATGCTCGCAGGTGCGGCGATCGATGCAATGTTCGCCTATGCCACCACCGGTGCGCCGGTCATCGAGCATCGCGCCATCTATTGGATCGGTACGCTCTATCTCGGCGTCTTCGCCTCGGCGCTCGCTTTCCCGCTCTATTTCGGGGTGATCCGCACGATCGGCCCGGCCAAGGCGGCCTATTCGAGCGTGATCGTGCCGGTGATCGCGATGATGCTGTCGACCCTGTTCGAAGGCTATCGCTGGTCGGGCCTGGCGATCGGCGGCGCCGCACTGGCCGCGTTCGGGCTGGTCGTCGCCCTCCGGGCCAGAAGGCCCAATCGCTAAACCAGAGCGCGCAGGCCCAACCGGTAATCCGCATATAATGGCCGCCAGCCCAGCATCCGCTTGGCCTTGAGGTTGGAAACGCGGCGGTTCTCGGCGTGAAAGGCGCGCGCTTCGGGCGTCAGCGCGTCGAGCGGGACGATCGGCGGCGGATCGATGCCGAGCAACAATGCAGCGAACTCGATCACCGCGTCCTGGCTCATGGGCATGTCGTCGGCCAGATTATAGGCGCCGGGCGGCGCGTCGAACCCCGTGATCACGCCTGTGGCGAGATCGTCGACATGGATGCGGCTGAACACTTGCCCGACAACTCCGGTCCGATGTGCCCGTCCGCTCCGCACGCGATCGAGCGGCGAGCGACCCGGGCCGTAGATGCCCGGCAGCCGGAAGACGCGCGCGCCAAGCGACAGCCAATCGGCATCCGCGCGGTTGCGGGCCTGTCGTCGCCCCAGGATCGGCGCGCTTTCGTCGACCCAAGCCCCACCGGCATCGCCATAGACGCCAGTCGAGGAGAGATAGCCGAGCCACTTGCCGCCACCCGCCAGCGCCGCGCCGTAGCGCGCGAGGACGGGATCGACCTCGTCGGGCGGCACCGAGGACAGGATGTGCGTCGCGCGATCGATCGCCGCGATCACGCCGTCACGATCGTCGAAGTCGAGATTACCCGCGCTGCCCGTCGCGGCCATCTCCCACCCGTCGAGCCGCGCGGCGACGACGCTCGCCGCATAGCCCAGCCCGAAAATCAGGAGGTTATTTCGCGCCATAACCGCCGAAATATGTGCCGAAATAATCGCCCTTGTTCCAGCGTGGCCGCTCGTCGTTATCGGCGATTTCGCGCGCGATCGTATAATTGACCGTCACGAAGCGCACGCCCTGCGCCCAATCGAGCGGCTGCGAGAGATCGTCAGACGGTTGGTGGTAATGATTGGCCATGAAGTCGTCCCAGGCCGCCTTGCCCGGCCCCTTCTCACCCGGCCACAGGAAGACCGAGGGTATGCCCTTTTGCACGAAGCGGAAATGGTCGGAGCGGACGAAGATGCCCTGTTCCGGCATCGGGTCGGGCGACATCGACACGCCGACCGATCCCGCCGCGCGCTCGACGATCGGGCCCAGCGTCGAGCGTTGCGCGCCGAACACCACCATATCCTCGAACGGATAGGTGATCAGCGGCATGTCGAGATTGACGTCGGCGACGATCGACTTGAGCGGCACGGTGGGATTGTTGGCGAAATAGTCCGAGCCGATCAGACCCTTTTCCTCCGCCGTCACCGCCAGGAACAGGATCGTTCGCCGCGGCGGCTTGCCCGACGAGACGAACCGCTTCGCCTCCTCGATCAGGCTGGCGATGCCGATGGCATTGTCCTCGGCACCGTTGTTGATCGTGTCGCCGCTCTTGTCCGGGGCACCGACGCCGATATGATCGAGATGCGCCGACAAGATGACGATTTCATCCTTCAGCTTGGGATCGCTCCCCGGCAGGACGCCGATCACGTTCGATGACGGCATCGGTCGCGTCTCCGTCTTGATCGCGACCGACAAGGTGCCGTTGAGCGCGACCGGCTTGAACGCAGCATCGTCGCTGTCCGCTGCCTTGCGAATCTGGTCCCAACCGATCCTGGCGCCGGCGAACATCTTCGCCGCGATACCCATCGACAAGGTCCCGAGCATCGGCACGCCTTCCGCGCCGCCGGTGGCCCTGCCGTTCGACCAGGTCACCCGCTCGCGATCCCAGGACCGCGCCAGCGTCACGACCGGAACATTGCCGCGTCCGCCGCGCGGGCTTTCGATCTGGACCGCGCCGATCGCACCATGCTCGGCGGCAATCCGCGCCTTGGTCGCCGGGCTCGAGAAGAAGGCTCTTTCTTCGCCGTCATATCTGCTCGGCGCGCCGCCGACGAAGGCGACGATCTTCCCCTTCACATCGGCGCCGCGATAATCGTCGCGTTTGTAATCGGGCGCCACGATGCCGTAGCCGACGAAGACGATTGGTGCCTGCAGGCTGGTTTCGGGCTTGGCGGCATTAGACGATGGCGCGAAATCCTGACCGAAGACGAGCGTTTGCGGCTGGCCGCCGGGCGGCGTCCAGACGAAATTGCCCTTGTCGGCCAGTTTGACGCCGATCAGCGGCACCTTCTGGAGGTAGCCGCCGTCATCGCCTCCCGGGCGCAATCCGGCGGCATAGAATTGCGCCGCGACATATTGCGCGGCGATGTCGAATTCGGGACTGCCCGCTTCCCGCCCTCGCATCGCATCGGACGCCAGGAACATGACATGGGCTTTCATCGCCGCCTGATCGGCCGGAAGCAGCGCGTTGACCCGTTCGTTGATCGACCTGGCGCTCTCCTTTTTCGGGACCGGGGCGCTCGGGACCTTCCCGGTCTGCGCCAGCGCAGTCCCGGCGGCGAGCGTCAACGCGACCGCGCCGATCAGTCTCAACATGGCTTTCCTCTTGGCTGTCCCTGTCGCGCGGTTTAGGGTCCGAACTCGGCTGCCGCAACGGCTGTGACGGAGCGAATTTTGGCGCATGGATAGGAGCGAGGAGAGAGCGATGCTGAAGCATCGTGATCGACGAGCGACGCCGCTGTGCGCCAAAAGACGCCCGCCGCGGAGCGGTCGCCCGGAGAGCGGCGCTGGTCTTCGTCACTTGCTTGCGCGTAGATCGAGCTACGCGACTGCGCTGCGTTCCTCGCCAGCGCCGCTCTCCGGGCGATCACAACCGTTGCGGCAGCCGAGTTCGGGCCCTAGCACGCGGAGAACGGTTGGCAATCGCGTCTCGTGCGAATGACACAGCCATAACGCAGGACCGCACGAAAACACATGATCGACGTTCAATCCGCCCATGCCGACCCGATTGTCACACGCCGCGAGGATTACAGCGCGCCCGATTGGCTGGTCCCGGACATCGCGCTCGATTTCGAGCTCGATCCGGCAACGACGCGGGTCAAAGCGGCGCTGGACGTGACGCGCAACGGCGATCACGATCGCCCGCTCCGGCTCGACGGCGACGGGCAAGTACCGCTGTCGGTCAGCGTCGACGGCAACCCGCACAATGACTGGCGGATTGACGGATCGGACCTGGTCATCGACCTCCCCGCCGGCAAGCACCGCGTCGAGACCGAGGTCGAGATCCATCCCGACCGCAATACCCAACTGATGGGACTGTACGCCTCGGGCGGCAATTTGTGCACGCAATGCGAGGCCGAAGGGTTTCGCCGCATCACCTTCTTCCCCGACCGGCCCGACGTGCTCGCGCGCTATTCGGTGCGGATGACGGCGGACAAGAAGCGCTTCCCGATCCTGCTCGCCAATGGCGATCCGATCGCCGCGGGCGATCTCGATCCCGAAGAAGGCAAAGTAGCCCGCCATTGGGCCGAATGGCGCGATCCCTTTCCCAAGCCGAGCTACCTGTTCGCGATGGTCGCCGGCAACCTCGCCGCCAATCGCGCGACCTTCACCACCATGTCGGGACGCAAAGTCGAGCTCGGCATCTGGGTGCGCCAACGCGATCTGGCCAAGACCGAGCATGCGCTCGACGCGCTGCAACTGGCGATGGCCTGGGACGAGAAAGTCTATGGCCGCGAATATGATCTCGACGTGTTCAACATCGTCGCGGTCGACGATTTCAATTTCGGGGCGATGGAGAATAAAGGGCTGAACATCTTCAACAGCCGCTACATCCTGGCCGATCCCGACACCGCGACCGATTACGATTACGACGCGATCGCCGCGGTAGTCGCGCACGAATATTTCCACAATTGGTCGGGCAATCGCGTCACCTGCCGCGACTGGTTCCAGCTAAGCCTGAAGGAAGGCTTCACCGTCTTTCGCGACCAGAGCTTCTCCGCCGACCAGGGATCGGCGGCGGTCAAAAGGATCGAGGACGTGCGCGGCCTGCGCGCCAGCCAATTCCCCGAGGATAACGGCCCGCTGGCGCATCCGGTGCGTCCGGAAAGCTATATCGAGATCTCCAACTTCTACACCGCGACGATCTACAACAAGGGCGCCGAGTTGATCCGGATGATGGCGACGATCCTGGGCAAGGATCGTTTCCGCCGCGCCACCGACCTCTATTTCGACCGTTTCGACGGGACCGCCGCGACCTGCGAGGATTTCGTGCGCTGCATGGAAGAGGGCGGCGACATCGACCTCATCCAGTTCCGCTTATGGTATTCGCAGGCCGGGACGCCGCGCGTGTCCGCCGCGCTCGATCACGATGCCGGATCGGGCCGCGCCTCCTTGCGCCTTGCCCAGCGCACGCCGCCGACCCCCGGTCAATCGGTCAAGGAGCCGATGGTCCTGCCGCTCAAGCTCAAGCTGTTCGGCAGCGCGAGCGGTGCGGCGCTGGGCGAGGAACAACTCTATCTGCTCGACCAGGCGAACAGCGAGATCGTGTTCGAGGGTGTGAGCGAGGCCCCGGTGCTGTCGATCAACCGCGGCTTTTCCGCGCCGGTGATTATCGAAAGCGACCGCTCGGCTCAGGACCTGGCGTTCCTGTCGGCGCACGACGACGACCCGTTTGCGCGCTACGAGGCGATGCAGCAACTGATGCTCGACACGCTGGTGACCGCCACCCAGCTCGGCCGCGCCGATCACGGCCCGGTGATCGAGGCGGTGCGCCGCACGCTGGAGGATAAGGCGCTCGATCATGCCTTCGTCGCCGAAGCGGTGCTGCTGCCGTCGGACAGTTTCATCGGCGACCAGCTCGACCGGGTCGACCCCGACGCGGTGTTCCGCGCGCGCGAAGCGCTGCGCCGCGACCTCGGCAAGACGCTCGCACCGCTCTGGCGCCAGGCTTATGCGGACGCCAGCACCGGCGCCCCGTTCGTCTATTCGCCCGCGGCCAAGGCCGACCGGCGGATGCGCACCGTCGCGCTCGGCTATATCGCCGCCTCGGGCGCCGATGACGCCGCCGATCTGGCGTTCGCGCAGTTCGAGACGGCGGACAATATGACCGACCGCCAAGGCGCGCTGACCACGCTCGCCAACGGCGCGTCGGACAAGCGCATCGCCGCGCTCGATATCTTCTATAATCGCTATTCGACCGACGCGTTGGTGCTCGACAAATGGTTCCAGACCCAGGCGTTGTCGTCGCGCGACGACACGCCGGCGACGGTAGAGGAACTGGCACGACATCCGGACTTCACGCTCGCCAATCCCAACCGCGCGCGGTCGCTGGTCGGCGCGTTCAGCGTCAACCAGCGCGCCTTCCACGCCGCGGGCGGTGCCGGCTATCGCTTCCTGGCCGACAATCTGATCGCACTCGACCGCCTCAACCCGCAAACTGCGGCCAAGCTGCTGCCGCCGCTCGGTCGGTGGCGGCGGTTCGACGAAACGCGGGCAGCGCTGATGAAGGCAGAGTTGGAGCGGATTCTGGCGACGCCGGGGCTATCGAAGGATTTGTTCGAGCAGGCGTCGAAGAGTTTGGAGGGGTAAGGCCTCAAGCCGTCACGCCGGCCTTGTGCCGGGGTCCAACCCTCCGCAACGGAATCCAGCCGTTGTTGCACGTTGGACACCGGGGCAAGCCGGGCATGACGATGAAGCTAAAACAGCCGTCCGCCATCGGGCACCGGCTCGCTCGGCGCGATCAGCACGACCTTGCCGTCGGCGTCGGGGAAGCCGAGCGTCAGCACTTCGGAGCGCATCGGCCCGATCTGGCGCGGCGGGAAGTTCACCACGGCGGCGACCTGGCGCCCGATCAGATCCTCCAGCGTGTAATGTTCGGTGATCTGCGCCGACGAGCGCTTGGTGCCGATCGGATCGCCGAAATCGATGGTCAGCTTGAACGCCGGTTTGCGCGCTTCGGGGAAAGGGTCGGCGGCGATGATCGTGCCGACGCGGATGTCGACCTTGAGGAAGTCGTCGAAACCGATCGTCTCGGCCGCGGGCGCGTTGCTGTCGTGGGAAACGTGCATCAGAAATTCACGTCGTGATAATGCGGCGAGGCCGGAATCCCCTCCATCCGCTCGCTCAGCAACGGACGGAAACTCGGGCGGCTCTTCATGCCGCCATACCAGCGCGCGGTCTGTTCGTGGTTCTTCCAGTCGATCCCGCCGAGATAATCGGCGACCGAGATCTGCGCCGCCGCCGCCAGGTCGGCAAGGCTGAGCGTCGCGCCACCCATCCAGTTGTGCCGGTCGAGCAAATAGTCGGTGTAATCGAGATATTCGACCGCCGACTTCATCGCCTCGCGCAGCACGCGCGCATCGGGGCTCGCCTTGGTGACGATCCGTTTGAGCATGCGCTCGCCGAGCAGCCGCTCGGTCACGTCGCGGAAGAAGAAGGTGTCGAACCAGGTCGCCAGCCGGCGGATTTCGGCGCGCTGGATCGCGGTGCCGTTGATCATCTGCGCCTTGTCGACCGTCTCCTCGAAATATTCGCAGATGACGAGCGAATCGATCAGCCGGATGTCGCGCTGCGCGTCGGTGAGCACCGGCGTTTGCCCCGCCGGATTCATGTCGATGAACTCGTCGCGCCGCTCCCACGGATTCTCGCGCACCAACGTATAGCCGACCCCCTTCTCCCCGAGGAGCAGCCGGACCTTGCGCGAAAAGGGACAGAGCGGGAATTGAAGGAGTTGCCACATGCTGTCGCTGTTATAAGCTGGCGGCGGGCGGGGGAAGATAGCTTGGCAGACTATTCGATCGATGACCGGTTCGAGACGGTCGCCATCACCTGGAGCCAGCCCGAAGCGGCGGTGATGCTGTCGATGTTCGAATTCTACAGCATCCCGGCGTTTGCACTGGGGCGCCGGCATGTTTCGGCACAGGGTCCAATCCTGACCGCGCTGCACGGAATCCAGATACGCGTCGCCGTCGCCTTCATGGATGAAGCACTCGGCCTGCTCGCCGAGGTCGCCGAACGGCCTGCAGCGATCCGACCCTATGCGTTTGGACTGCCCGGATTGTATCGCGTCATCGTAATTCTGGCGTTGCTTACGGTTATAGCGATGCCCGTGGCGCTCGCCCTGATCGGTCCGGACGACGGCACGGCGACGATCGCCTTGGTGCTGTTCACTCCGCTATTGCTGGTCTTCAACGCGGCGCCACCACCGCGCACGCCGTCCTACTTCATGCTGTGGAAACGAACCGCGACAACCTAGCCGACCCGCGCGCCCATGCCGCCATCGACCGGCAGCACCACGCCGGTGATGAACTTCGCCTCGTCGGATACCAGGAACAGGGTCGCATAGGCGGTGTCCCAGGCATCGCCCATCTGCGCGAGCAGCGGCACACGCGCGGCGCGTTCGGCCCGCACCACTTCGCGATCGAGCCCGCGGGCGCGCGCGATGCCGTCGATCGCCATTGGCGTGTCCATCAGACCGGGCGCCACCGCGTTGACGCGGATGCCGTACTTCGCGTTGGCCAGCGCGGTCGATTGGGTCAGCCGGTTCACCCCCGCTTTCGAGGTTTCGTAGGCGACCATCTGCCACCCGGCGATCCCCGCGAGCGACGAGATGCTGACGATGGCCCCGCGTCTGCGCTCACGCATCCCGGGAATCGCGGCGGCGATGCCGTTGAGCACACCCTTCAGATTGACCGACAGGATGCGGTCGAACGCATCCTCGGCGATGATGTGCGCGGGACCGTCATTGCCGCCGATGCCGACATTGTTGACCAGGATGTCGAGCGGTCCAGCGACCGCCACTGCCGCTTCGCAGTCGGCCCGGCTCGTCACGTCGCAGGCGAGCGCGCGGGCATCGCCGCCGCTTTCGCGGATTGCCGCCGCCGTCTCCTCGGCACGCGTCAGGTCGCGATCGGCGCACAGCACGCTCGCCCCTTCGCGCGCCAGCAGGACAGCGATGGCGCGGCCGTTGCCGATCGTTGCTCCGCGGGTCTGCCCCGCTCCCATCACTAATGCCACGCGCCCGGCGACTCGCCCCGTCATCGCGGGAAGTCCGCGTCGAGCACTTGCCCCTCGTCGAGTTGCACCCCCAAGCTGTTCAGGAACATCGATACCTGGGTATATTGACCGACGGTGAAGACCGCATCCATCCGCTGACGCTCGCTCAAATCGCCAAGCGCTGCCCAGGTCGCGTCGCTGACGAAGAAATCGCGCACCAGATCGTCGGCAACGCGCAGCAACGCTGCATCGGCCATGCTCCAGCCCGGCGCCTCGGGACCAATTTTGATGCGCTCGATCTCTTCCTGGCTGAGCCCCGATTGGAGCCCGATGCGGGTATGCTGGACCCATTCATAGCCCGATCGGCACAACCAGCCGGTGCGCAGGATGAGCAATTCGCGCTCGCGGGGTGCCAAGGAGTTGCGGTCGGACAGGATGTACCCGCCCCACAGGTTGAAGCGCTTGAGCGCCTTTGGCGCGCGGGCCATCGTGCGGAAGATGTTGAGTACGCGCCCGCCAAAAGGCGCGAGCACCTCGCGCTGTTCGTCATCGAATTCGCTATCGGCGAGCGGCGCCACGCGCGGCTGACTGAGCCTCATCGATCCCTCTCCTTATTCTGGAGAAGGGTAGCCGATACCCGCCATTCGACAAGCCCGACAGCAACACCGTCAGGTCGCCATACTCGATCTTCCGAGTGCGTCAGTTAGGGTTCGTCGCTCCCAGCACCCGGCGAATGCGCTCAGTCGTCGCCTTGAGCTCATCCGACATCGCCACCGCGGCACCGGCAGTGCGGCCGGCCGCGACCACCGTCTGCTTGGCGGTACGGTGAATCTCGTTGCGGTAGTCCGGATTGCGCCGGGCCGCCATGCTGTCGAGCGTGTCGTTGGGACGGATGCTCGAATCGGGCGCGATCGCCGCCATCGGTCCGACTCGCGTCTCCATCACGGCATCGGTCAGCGCGTCGATCAGCCCGACAACGCCGTTCTGCACCATCGGATTGTTGAGCGCATTGGCCGCGGCGCGCGCATTCATCTGCGGCGGCGGCGGCGCGTCGCGGTCTTGCGCGAGCGCCGGAGTCGCGGCGAACGCGAGGACGGGAAGCAGCATATAGTTACGCATGGCACATCATCCGAGAAACGATCGGTGAGTCGCCTTATAGCACCGATCGCTTCCTCAACGCTACTCCGCCGCCTGTAGTTCCTCGCTGTCGTCCAGCGCGTGCGGCAACCGCTCGAGCATTTCCTTGGGAACGACTTGCCAGAATTTGGTGCGCGCGCGGTCCCAATCGTCGAGAATCCCTTGCGACCAATTGCTGTCGGTCGCCGCGGCATGCGCGCGGATCAGGTTCTTGAGCACCGCTTCCCAATGCGCCGAGGCCAGCCGCTGCCAGACGATCGAGTCGCCATTGGCGCGCCGTTCGAAGCTGGCGCCGGCATCATAGACGAATGCCATGCCGCCGGTCATGCCGGCGCCGAAATTGGCGCCGACCGCGCCGAGCACCACGGCGATGCCGCCAGTCATGTACTCGCAGCCATTCGCGCCGCAGCCCTCGACCACCACGGTCGCGCCCGAGTTGCGCACCGCGAATCGCTCGCCAGCCTGGCCCGCGGCGAACAACCGTCCGCTGGTCGCGCCATAGAGCACGGTGTTGCCGATGATCGTATTCTCCTGACTCGCCAGCGGCGACGAGACGACCGGGCGGACGACGATCGTGCCGCCCGAGAGACCCTTGCCGACATAATCGTTGGCGTCGCCGAACACTTCAAGTGTGATGCCCTTGCACAGGAAGGCGCCCAGGCTTTGCCCGGCCGAGCCGCGCAGCCGCACGGTGACGTGCCCGTCGGCGAGCTTGTCCATGCCGAAGGTGCGGGTGATCTCGCTCGACAGCCGCGTGCCGACCGCACGGTGCGTGTTGCGCACCGAATAGGTCAGTTGCATCTTCTCGCCGCGCGAGAAGACGTGCGCCGCGTCCTTGATCATCTGCGCGTCCAGGCTGTCGGGCACTTCGTTGCGCCACGTCTGCAGGCTGAAGCGACGCTGGTCCTCATCCGCGTCGACCTTGGCCAGGATCGGATTGAGATCGAGATCGTCGAGATGCTCGGCGCCACGACTTACCTGGCGGAGCAATTCGGTGCGGCCGATGATCTCGTCGAGGCTGCGCACGCCCAGCCGCGCCAGGATGTCGCGGACTTCCTCGGCGATGAAGGTCATCAGGTTGATGACCTTTTCCGGACTGCCGGTGAACTTGTCGCGCAGCTTCGCGTCCTGCGTGCAGACGCCGACCGGGCAGGTGTTGGAATGGCATTGCCGCACCATGATGCAGCCCATCGCCACCAGGCTCAGCGTGCCGATGCCGAATTCCTCGGCACCCAGGATCGCGGCGATGACGATGTCGCGCCCGGTCTTGAGCCCGCCATCGGTGCGCAGCTTCACGCGGCCGCGCAAGCCATTGAGCGTCAGCGTCTGGTTGACTTCCGACAGCCCCATTTCCCACGGCGTACCGGCATATTTGATGCTGGTCTGCGGGCTCGCGCCGGTGCCGCCGACATGGCCAGAGACCAGGATGACGTCGGCATGCGCCTTGGCGACGCCGGCCGCGACCGTGCCGATCCCGGCCGAGCTGACCAGCTTCACGCAGACGCGGGCGCGCGGATTGATCTGCTTCAGGTCGTAGATCAGCTGCGCCAGATCCTCGATCGAATAGATGTCGTGGTGCGGCGGCGGGCTGATCAACGTCACACCGGGCGTGGCGTGACGCAATTTGGCGATGAATTCGGTGACCTTGAAGCCGGGCAACTGGCCGCCCTCCCCAGGCTTGGCGCCCTGGGCGACCTTGATCTCGATCTCGTCGCAGGCGTTGAGATATTCCGCCGTCACGCCGAACCGGCCCGAGGCGATCTGCTTGACCCCGGAATTGGCGTTGTCGCCATTCTCATAGGGCTGGTAGCGGAGCTTGTCCTCGCCACCCTCTCCCGACACCGCCTTGGCGCCGATCCGGTTCATCGCGATCGCCAGCGTCTCATGCGCTTCGGGCGACAGTGCGCCCAGGCTCATGCCCGGCGTGACGAAACGCTTGCGGATCTCGGTGATCGGTTCGACCTGATCGACCGCGATTCCTTCGTCGGGGAAATTGAACTGCAGCAGGTCGCGCAGATAGACCGGCGGCAGGTCGGCCACGCCCCGCGAGAACTTCTGATAGGTCGAATAGCTGTCGGTCGCGACCGCGGTCTGCAACAGGTGCATCAACTGCGCCGAATAAGCGTGCGTCTCGCCGCCATAGCGTTGGCGATAGAAGCCGCCGATCGGCAGCGTCGCCACGCCGGTGTCGAACGCCTGTTGATGGCGCAACTCGGCATTGAGGTGGAGCGAGGCATAGCCCTCGCCCGAAATCTTCGCCGGCATGCCCGGAAACAGGTCGGCGACCAGGCTGCGCGACAGGCCGACCGCTTCGAAATTATAGCCGCCGCGATAGCTGGAGATCACCGCGATCCCCATCTTCGACATGATCTTGAGCAGGCCTTCGTCGACCGCTTTGCGGTGATTGGCCATGCATTTGTCGAGGCTGAGGTCGCCGAACAGCCCTCGCGCATGGCGATCGGCGATCGCCGCTTCGGACAGATAGGCATAGACCGTGGTCGCGCCGACCCCGATCAGCACGGCATAATAATGCGTGTCGAGGCATTCGGCGGTTTCGATATTGACCGAGCAATAGGACCTGAGGCCGCGCCGCACGAGGTGCGTGTGCACGGCCGCTGCCGCCAGCACGCCGGCGATCGCCACCTTGTCCGGGCCGATATTGCGGTCCGAGAGGAAGATCTCGCTCTTGCCTTCGCGCACCGCCTGCTCGGCCTGGTTGCGGATGCGCTGGATCGCGGTGCGCAGCGCGTCGGGCCCGCCGCCCGAGGGGAAAGTGCAGTCGATCTCGGCGGTCTGGCTGCCGAAATACGCCTTGAGCTTGGCCCATTCGACGCCGGTCAGCACCGGGCTTTCCAGCACCAGCACGCGATCCTGGCGCACCCCCGTGTCGAGGATGTTGGCGAGGTTGCCGAACCGCGTCTTGAGCGACATGACGTGGCGCTCGCGCAGGGAATCGATCGGCGGGTTGGTGACCTGCGAGAAATTCTGCCTGAAGAACTGGCTGATCAGCCGCGGCTTGTCGGAAATGACCGCGAGCGGCGTATCGTCGCCCATCGATCCGATCGCTTCCTTGGCGCCCTCGACCATCGGCGACAGGATCAGCTCCATATCCTCGAGCGTCTGCCCGGCGGCGACCTGACGACGCAGCAGCTCGGCGCGCTCGAAGCGCGTGACCGTCTCGCCTTTCGGCGCCTTGAGTTCCTCGATCGTCACGAAGTCGCCGACCATCTTGGCATAATCATGCTCGTCGGCGATGCGGTCCTTGACCTCGCGGTCGTGGAGTAGGCGGCCTTCGTCGAGGTCGACCGCGATCATCTGACCCGGCCCGAGGCGGCCCTTTTCGACGATCATCGTCTCGGGCACGACGACCATCCCCGCTTCCGAGCCGACAATCAGCAACCCGTCGGAGGTCTGGGTATAGCGCAGCGGACGTAGCGCGTTGCGGTCCATGCCCGCGACTGCCCAGCGGCCATCGGTCATCGCCAGCGCGGCGGGACCGTCCCACGGCTCCATCACCGAGCCGAGATATTTGAACATGTCGAGATGCTTCTTGGGCATCTCGCCTTTCGGCCCCCATGCCTCGGGCACGAGCATCAGCTTGGCGGTGGGCGCGTCGCGGCCCGACCGGCAGATCGCCTCGAACACCGCGTCGAGCGCAGCGGTGTCCGATGCTCCTGCCGGGATCACCGGCTTGATGTCTTCCGATGCTTCACCGAACGCGTTCGCCGCCATCTTGATCTCGTGGCTGAGCATCCAGTTCTTGTTGCCGCGGATCGTGTTGATCTCGCCATTATGCGCGAGACAACGGAACGGCTGCGCCAGCCACCATTGCGGGAAGGTGTTGGTCGAATAGCGCTGGTGGAAGATCGCGACGCGGCTTTCGAACCGCGGATCCCTGAGGTCGGGGTAGAAGACCGACAGGCTCTCGGCGAGGAACAGCCCCTTATAGACGATCGAACGGCAGCTCAGCGAGCAGATGTAGAAGCCGTTGATCTGCGCGGCGATGACGCGCTTCTCGATCCGGCGGCGGACCAGATACAGGTCCTTTTCGAATTCCGCGGCCGATTGCGTCCCCGGCAAGGGGCCGGCGATCATGATCTGCTCGATCTCGGGGCGCGTTTCCTGCGCCTTGCGGCCGATCACCGACACGTCGACCGGCACCTGGCGCCAGCCATAGATCGAATAGCCCGCCTCGATGATCACGCTCTCGACGATCGTGCGGCACGATTCCTGCGCGCCGAGATCGGTACGCGGCAGGAAGATCATGCCGACCGCGAGCTGGTTATCGGCCACCTTGTGCCCCGACGCCTGGATCGCCTCGTCGAAGAATTTGTGCGGCAGGTCGACATGGAGCCCGGCGCCATCGCCGGTCTTGCCATCGGCATCGACCGCGCCGCGGTGCCATACCGCCTTCAGGGCGTCGATCGCCGACTGCACGACGCGCCGAGACGGCTGGCCGTCGGTCGCGGCGACGAGGCCGACACCACAGGCATCGGATTCGAATTCCGGGCGGTACATCCCCTCGGCGGCGAGGCGGGCGCGTTGATCGGTCATTGCGATACCTTCTTGAGACCAGCCGCTTCCAAGGCCTTGGTCCTGGAATCACGGATCAGCGGGCCGAAAACGGCCATTAAGGTGGGTTGGAAATCACGAAACTTGTGGCCGGTGTCACTCGCCCCGAACGCCGCCAGCTCGTTGAGCTCGACGTCCGACAATTTGCCGACAGCGCCTTCCGCCAGCTTTTCCTTGTCCATGGGCTGCGAAGCTGAACCGCAAACAGCCGTACTCTTCGCCATGAGCTCGACAATTTGATCGACGACCAATGCGACCATCTTTCGCCCCACGGGCGAACGATAAAAAGTGTCGAGTTCAGTCATTTGAACATCATCGAACGCGCTGCGCATCGTGGCGGCAATCTTGCCCTGCATGGCTGGAAACTCGGGCTCCCATGCATCCATGACTCGATCGTTGAGGGCGCTCTTCTCGGCCGCCTGGTCGGCAGTGAATTGTTTAGCGGCAAGGCAAGCGGCGACCTGAGCATGAAGTGCCCGGCGAAAACCGGCGACATAGACTGCCGAATCCAGATAAGCGCGGGCGAAATCCATCGCGGCATCGTCCGGCTGAGCATCGGCCGCAGGCGCCGCTTGGGCCGCTGCTTGAGGCACCGTTGAGCCGACAATGGTTGGCGCGATCGCGATGAGAAGGGCGGCGGAGCGCCGTGAAAGCTTCACGCCGCCTTCCTCTCGCTCACCGCCTTCGCACGCAGATATTTGTCCATATGCGCGGCGACGTCGCGACCATCGCGCACCGCCCACACGACCAGGCTGGCGCCGCGGACGATGTCGCCGGCGGCGAACACGCCATCCAGGCTGGTCATCAGCGTGGCATTGTCGACCAGCAACGTCCCCCAGCGCGTCACCCCGAGCTCGGGCGCGTTAAACAATCGCGGCAGATCCTCGGCGTCGAAGCCAAGCGCCTTGATCACCAGGTCGGCGCGCCGCACTTCGCTGTCGCCGCCATCCGGCTCGGGCGCGCGGCGGCCGCTGGCGTCGGGGGCGCCGAGCCGCATCCTGGCGATCGATACGCTGTCGACCGTATCGCCACCGCCGAATGCCTCGGGCGCCGATAGCCAGACGAATTCGACGCCTTCCTCCTCGGCATTGCCGACCTCGCGCTGCGAGCCGGGCATGTTGGCGCGGTCGCGGCGATAGAGGCAGGCGACCGAGGCCGCGCCCTGGCGCACCGCGGTGCGTACGCAATCCATCGCGGTGTCGCCGCCGCCGACCACGATCACATTCTTGCCAGCCGCATCGAGCGCACCGCTGTCGAAATCGGGCACGGCGTCACCGAAGCTCTTGCGGTTCGACGCGGTCAGATAGTCGAGTGCCTCGACCACGCCGTTCGCCTCGACCCCCGGGGCGGCAAGACCGCGCGCCTTGTACACGCCGGTCGCGACCAGGATGGCGTCGTGCTTGGTCCGCAATTCCTCGAGTCCGGCTTCGCGCCCGACCTCGAACCCTTCGTGGAACACGATGCCGCCCGCTTTCAGGCGATCGACGCGACGCATCACCACCGGCTTTTCGAGCTTGAAGCCGGGGATGCCGTAAGTCAGCAACCCGCCCGCGCGGTCGTGGCGGTCATAGATATGGACTTCATAGCCCGCGACGCGCAGCAACTCGGCCGCGGTCAGCCCGGCCGGCCCTGCCCCGATGATGCCGACCGACTGGCCGCGTGCCGGCCCCGGGACGATCGGTTCGACCCAGCCATTCTCCCAAGCGGTGTCGGTGATGAATTTCTCGACCGATCCGATCGTCACCGCGCCATGGCCGGTGAATTCGATCACGCAATTGCCCTCGCACAGTCGGTCCTGCGGGCAAATGCGACCGCAAATCTCCGGCATGGTCGAGGTCGCGTTGCTGAGCTCATAAGCCTCGCGCAACCGCCCCTCGGCTGTCAGGCGCAGCCAGTCGGGGATATGGTTGTGGAGCGGACAATGGACCGAACAATAGGGCACGCCGCATTGCGAGCAGCGCGCCGACTGTTCCTCGGCGTCGGGCACCCCGTAGCGATCAGCGATCTCGCGAAAATCTTCCGCGCGCTGCTGGGCGTCGCGCTTGGCCGGATAGGCCTGCGTTACACCCACGAATTTCAGCATATCACCGGCCATCGCCCGCTCCCTTCGGAACGGCCGCTAGCCTGTTTCTCTCCGTCCGTCACGCAAATTCGGTCCGATACGGCAGTTATACTGCCTTATTTAACCGTCATTCTGGGTTGTTCCGTCGCACAGGGCGAAGGAGATCGTTCATTTAGTTCCGATACGGTCTTATTTGAGCAGGAACACCAGCGCCAAGGCGCCGACTGCGATTCGATACCAGCCGAACGGGCTGAACCCGGTCCGCCCAACCAGCCCGACGAACCATTTGACGACCAGCAGGGCGACGATGAACGCGACGACGAAGCCGATGGCGATCAGGCCGAACCCTACGCTGTTCGCCGCCATCAGCTCGTGCCGCTTGGTGACGAGTTCGAGCACGGTCGCGCCGAGCATCGTCGGGATAGCGAGAAAGAAGCTGAATTCGGCAGCGGTGCGGCGTTCGACTCCCAGGCTCAATGCGCCGAGGATTGTCGCACCTGACCGGCTGACCCCCGGGATCATCGCCAGGCACTGGATGAAGCCGATGCCGATCACCTTGGGCAGCGGGATGTCGGCGACGCCCTTTACATGACCCTCCTTGACCGTGCGCTCGATGCCGATGATCGCGATGCCGCCAACGATCAGCGCGACCGCGACGGTCAGCGGCGATCCGAGCAGCTTTTCGATCTGTTTGTGCAAGGCAACCCCGATCACCGCGGCTGGCAGAAACGCGACGAGCAGGTTGCGGACGAAGCGGATCGAGGTCGGGTCGAATCGCAACAGCCCTTGGAGCACTGCCCAAAAGGTCCGCCAATAGAGCACGACGATCGCCAGGATCGCGCCCAGCTGGATGACGATGTTGAACAGCGCCCAATAATCGGAATTATAGCCGAGCAGCGCGCTCGCCAGAATCAAATGGCCGGTCGAGGACACCGGCAGGAATTCGGTCACGCCCTCGACAATGCCGAGGATGATGGCGGTAATCACGTCGTTCACGGGGATACTCCCTATACGCGGGCGCTGCCGCGAACGGATGTCTGCTAGAAGGTCAGGCCGCCTTGGCGCGCAGGCCGAACCGGCCCGCCTTGCGATATTGCACCAGCCATGACGATGCGACCGCTTCCATCGGCGTCGGCGCGATGCCCAGGGATTCTAGCCCGGGGAGTGTTCCGCTCGCGACATTGTCGGTCTTGAGCATTTTCCACTGATCCAGCTTGATCGGCGCGCCGGGCAGGAAGCCGGCATAAGCGATCGCCTGCCCCGCGACGTCGGGCAGTTCGATGAAGTCGGCTTCGCGACCGAGGGTCTCTGACAGCCAGCGCAACAGCTCACGCATCGTGACGACTTCGGGACCGGTCGCCTCGATCGTCGCGCCGGCATGAGCGTCACTCGCCGCCAACGCCTGAACCACCGCGCGCGCGACGTCGACGACATGGACCGGCTGGAATTTAGCGCCAGCGCGCAGCACCGGCACTACCGCCCGGCCGAAGACGCCCGGCGCATGGCTGATCATCCCGGCGAAGCGGTTGAGGAATTGGTCTTCGGGTCCGAACACGACGGAAGGCCGCAACACGATCGCACCTGGGAAAGCCTCGCGCGCCGCGGCTTCGCCCGCCGCCTTGCTGGCATAATAACGCGACGGCGACTCGGCATCGGCGCCGAGCGCCGAGAGGTGGAGGAACGCCGTCGCTCCAGCCTCGCGCGCTGCCTTTGCCGCCGCGCGCACGCCCGCCACATGGATGCCCTGGAAATCGGGCCCCCAGGTCCCCACCAGATAAACCACGGCGTCCGAGCCGGCGACCGCACGCGCGATCGTGTCAGGCTTGGTCACGTCGGCCGCGACGAACTGCGTCTGGCCGAGCCCGCCCAGCGGCTTGAGGAACCAGGCACGACGCGGATCGCGCTCGACCACGCGAATGCGCGCCCCTGCGGCGAGCAATTCCTGCGCGACGTAGCGGCCGATGAATCCGCCCCCGCCGATCAGTGTTACCAGCTTGTCCTTCATGACGATCCTCGACACCATGCCTCGTCTCCCCATGCCGCGCCCCGCGCCGTGCCGCAAGCTTCGCGGTCGCTGTTGACAACCAGCAGGTGCCCCAATAGAGCGCGCCCCCTACCCCGTGCCCAGATGGCGGAATTGGTAGACGCACCAGCTTCAGGTGCTGGCGCTCGCAAGGGCGTGGAGGTTCGAGTCCTCTTCTGGGCACCATTTTCCGGTCCACCGGCGTCCGCAGACGTCCGCTAGGCAACTGGAAAATAAGCGCTTTTTCTGCTACTTTGTCTGGCGAGGTTCGGGTGGGTTTGCCCACAGATACCCCGCATTTGGGGGTATTTCGGGGCTCATCATTCCACCCGTTTTCGGATGGAGATACCCCATGTCGCTCAGCGTACTCAGCATCAAGAATGCCCGGCCAAAAGAGAAGGTCTACAAGCTCTCCGACGCCCGTTCGCGGTTCCTTCTGGTGATGTCGACAGGCGCCAAATACTGCCGCCTCCGATATCGCTTCTCCGGAAAACAGAAGACATTGCGTTGGGCTCCAGAACTCTTTCGGTAGCGTCTGTCGCGCATTGCTCGGTGTGAAAGAATCGATTCCGCCTGAATCAGGCTGGTCGTAAGTCAGCTTGTGGGGTCAATGCGACGTTGCCGCGACGACCGCAATTAGGGCGTATTCTGTTGAAGAAGTCGCTCTCGGCGATGATCGATCTGTGGCTCGGATGGCAGGCGAGCGGCCCCCGCTCTCGGGTTAGGCGAGTGCGAGCCTCCGCATTGGTGTCATCTTCGCCATTTTCCGGA